>Ga0081455_10009419_pt1 | contig 10047 bp, 9 predicted proteins | sample TabmetS3T2R1_FD_70207 | JGI IMG/M metagenome (GOLD analysis project Ga0081455, IMG submission 70207) | Tabebuia heterophylla rhizosphere microbial communities from the University of Puerto Rico - S3T2R1 | ecosystem: Host-associated > Plants > Roots > Rhizosphere ... | reverse complement strand
GGAATCGACCGACGTCTTGACCAGCGACCTCGATCTAGTCGCAGAAGAGATCCGCGCGGGTGAACGGTTCCTACTGACCACCCACGAGAACCCCGATGGGGACGCCCTGGGCTCGCTGCTTGCGACCCAGCGGATCCTCGAGGCGCTCGGCAAGGACTCGGTGATGTTCCTCGCCGCCAAGGAGTTCCCGCTTCCGGTCGAGTACCGGTTCCTGCCGCTCGACGAGGTCTTCCACGAGCCGCCCGCCGACATCAGCGACCGCGTCGTGATCTTCCTGGACTGCGGGAACATCGACCGGATGCCGGTGGACTTCCTGAAGAACGGCGACAACAAGGTGATCAACATCGATCACCACCACGACAACACGCGCTTCGGCGCCATCAACCTCGTCGACGTCGACGCGTCCTGTACCGCCGAGATCGTCTTCGACCTCGCCGGCCTGCTCGGCGTGGAGCTCACCGCGGAGATCGCCAACGCCCTCTACGTCGCCCTGGTCACCGACACCGGCAAGTTCATGTACGAGAACACCGATGCCCGCTCGCATCGGATGGCGGCGGGGCTGATCGAGGCCGGGGTGGAGGTCAACGACGTCTACCGGCGACTCTACGAGCATGCCCCGATCGAGAAGCTCAAGCTGCTCGCACAGGCCCTCGAGAAGATCCAGCTTCTCGACGATGGCCGCCTCGCCGTCACCTACATCTCGGCGGACGACTACGCCGCGACCGGCGCCAGCGAGGCCCTCACGGAGGGCGTCATCGACCATCTCCGGACGATCGACGGGACCGCCGCCGCGGCGGTCGTGCGAGATCAAGGTGAGGGGGGCCGCGCGGCCCGCAAGGTCAGCATGCGCTCCACGGACGGCGCCGTCGACGTCTCCGCCATCGCCCGGGTTCACGGCGGCGGCGGCCACCGCCGCGCCGCCGGGTTCGGCACCGATCTGCCCTACGAGCAGATCATCGAGTTCCTGATCGCCGAGATCGACTCTCAGCTCGAGACCTAGCGACCATGACACGGGCGGAGCCGACCCCGGCTCGGGGGCTGCTGGTCGACAAGCCGGCCGGCGTGACGTCCCACGACGTGGTGGCCCAGATCCGGCGAGAGCGCGAGGAGAAGGTCGGCCATGCCGGAACGCTCGATCCGTTCGCGACCGGCCTGCTGGTGGTGCTGCTCGGGAAGGCGACCCGCATGCAGCGCTACGTGCTCGAGCTTCCCAAGACATACGTGGCCACCGCGCGGCTCGGTTGGCGCTCCTCCACCGGGGATCCCGACGGCGAGCTCGAGGAGACGGGCCGGGTTCCCGAGCGGCTCGAGCTACCCACCGGCGAGATCGAGCAGCGAGTGCCGATGACCTCTGCGGTCAAGGTCGACGGCGAGCGCCTCTATAAGAAGGCCCACCGGGGCGAGTCCGTGGAGACCCCTACGCGGCGGGTGACGGTGTACCGGGCTGAGCTCACCGACAGCGACGCGGAACGCGCCACCTTCGAGATCGAATGCTCGTCCGGGACCTACATCCGGACGTTGATCGAGACACTCGACGACGCCTACTGCGAATCCCTTCGCCGAACCGCGATCGGCGATCTGCGCGTCCCAGAGGGCGGCTCGGAGGAGATCTCGGTCGAGCGGCTCATGTCCTTCATGCCCGAGTGGGATCTGACGGACGACGAAGCCGAGGCGGTGAGCCACGGGATCGCCATCACCGGCGACGGCGACGGGGGACGCAAGCGCCTCACCCACGACGGGCGCCTGATCGCAGTCGCGCGCCCAGATGGTGAGAATCTCCAGCCCGAGGTGGTACTGGCATGACGATCCAGGTGACAAAGCTCCCCGACGCGAAGCCCCGCGACCGCCATGTGGCGATCGGCGTCTTCGACGGCGTGCACAAGGGGCATCAGGCCGTGATCGACAAGGCCGACACGGTGCTGACCTTCGACCCGCATCCGCTGAGCGTGATCAACCCGGAGGCAGCCCCGAAGCTGATCATGCCCTCCGACGTGAAGCGCGACGTGATCGATGGGCTCGGCGTCGAGGAGCTGGTCGTCATTCCCTTCGACAAGGAGTTCATGAAGATCTCGGCCGAGGACTTCATCTCGAAGATCCTGGTGGAGAAGCTGGGCGCGAAGAAGGTCTCGGTCGGGGAGAACTTCCGCTTCGGCGCCAAGGCCAAGGGGACGCCGCAGATGCTCGCCGAGCGCGACGAGTTCGAGACCCGGATCGTCCCGCTCGTCGAGGTCGACGGCGAGACCGTCTCCTCGAGCCGGATCCGGGCTCTCGTCGCCGCAGGGGAGGTGGACGCAGCGATGCGCTGCCTCGGCGCTCCGTTCATGGTCGAGGGCAAGGTGGTGGAGGGAGACCAGCGCGGCCGTGAGCTCGGCTTTCCCACGGCGAACCTGGTGCCTGACGACCGGCTGGTGGTCCCGGGCCACGGCGTCTTCGCGGCGTTCGCCAACGGGCATCCGGCCGCGGTCAACGTCGGGATCCGGCCGACCTTCGAGACGGGACGCGGCCTGCTGATCGAGTCCTTCCTGATCGACTTCAACGCAGATCTCTACGGCCAGAACCTGCGCGTCGCCTTTGTCAGCCGGCTGCGCGGGGAGAAGCGCTTCCCCAGCGTCGAGGACCTGATCGCCCAGATGCACCGCGACGTTGACGAGGCGAAGGACATTCTCGCCAAATACGAGCCGTCGAGCCGGGACTAGATCGCTACCCTGTCGCGTCGATGCCGCTGACGAAGGACAAGAAGCAGGAGCTGATCGGCAAGTACGGCCGGTCGGGCGAGGACACCGGTTCCGCCGAGGTCCAGGTCGCGCTGCTCACCGAGCGCATCAACGAGCTCACCGAGCACCTGCGCACCCACAGCAAGGACCATCACTCCCGCCGCGGGCTGCTCAAGATGGTCGGCAAGCGCCGCCGCATCCTTCGGTACCTGGAGCGCAACGATCTGGAGCGCTACCGGGGCCTCGTCTCGGATCTGGGCCTGCGGCGCTAGCGGCGCCGACTCGGCGTGATCGAGGCCGGCACCAAGGCTCCGGAGTTCTCACTGCCGGACCACGACGGCAACCAGGTCTCGCTGTCGGACTTCGCCGGCCGGAATGTCGTGCTGGCGTTCTATCCGCTCGACTTCAGCCCGGTCTGCTCCGACCAGCTCAGCCTGTACCAGGAGGTGCTCGACGAGATCGAGTCAAAGGGCGCGAGTCTGGTCGGGATCAGCGTGGACTCGACCTACGCTCACCATGCCTTTCGCAAGGATCGCGGGCTCACCATGACGCTCCTCTCCGATTTCAATCCGAAGGGCGAGGTCTCGCGTGCCTACGGTGCCTGGATCGACGCCGTCGACCACGGCAACCGCTCGCTGGTACTCATCGACAAGGAGGGCGTCGTGAGCTGGTCGCACGCGTCGCCCACACCCCTTGAGATCCCCGGCGCCAACCTGATCTTCGACGCGCTCGACGAGCAGCAGTAGAAGCCCGCAGTCCACTCTGCGGGCTTTCCGCTCAAGTTTGCGTACCCGAAACCGACTAGTGGTTGAGTACATGTCGGGCGTTGAATCAAGATCACTCAGGGGGGTGGTCAGCGGCTATTCGCCGGACGAGCTGCGTGCGCCGGTCGGCGGGGTTCTCTTCATCCTGGGGGCGTTCATCGGCGGGGTCTCGCTGCTGCTGCCGCACCCGGACGAGGGCGAGCTGGCCCTGGCGATCATCAGCGCGCTGTCGGGGATCACCGGGATCTGGTGGCTGGTGGCCGGGAGCAGGATCCCCGCCTGGGTCATCTACGTCGGCGAGGCCGGGGCGTCCGCGCTCATCAGCTTCGCGGTTCTGGCAAGCGACACCTCGGCCAGCATCTACGCGGCGAACTACCTCTGGATCGCCCTCTACAGCGGCTACTTCTTCCGCCCGCGCATGGCGCTCCTGCAGCTCGCCTGGCTGCTTGGCACCTACGCCGTTGCGCTGGCGCTCGTCAACCAGACCGGCGGGTACTCGGCCTTTACGCGCTGGATCGTCACCGCGATGGCTCTCTCGGTCGCGACCGGGATGGGGAGCGCCCTGGTCACCCAGCGCCGGCGGGTGGACGCCGAGCGCGCCGAGCTCGAAGCTGAGCGCGAGCGGCTGCTGACGCAGGCCGAGAGGGAGGCGCGAACCGACGCTCTCACCGGCGTGCCCAATCGCCGCGGCCTCTTCGAGGCGATCGGCCGGGAGATCGGCCGAGCGGAGCGACAGGAGACGCCCTTCTGCCTCGCCGTGATCGACCTCGACAACTTCAAGCTCTTCAACGATCGCTTCGGCCACGCCGAGGGCGACATGCTGCTCGTCGAGGCCGTGCGAGCGTGGCGCTCGTCGCTGCGCACCGGCGACGTGCTGGCGCGCTTCGGTGGCGAGGAGTTCGTCGTGGTCCTGCCGGGAACCGACGTCGGTGGGGCCCGGATCGTGATCGAGCGGCTGCGGGCGAGCACCCCTCGTGGCGAGACCTGCTCGGCCGGCATCGCCCGCTGGCGTCCCGGCGACGATCGCGACGAGCTCCTGCGCAGGGCCGACGACACGATGTACGAGGCGAAGTCAGCAGGTCGCGATCGGACCTTCCTGCGGGATGTGAGCCTGCCGGCCGCCTAGACGTAGCTACCTTCGGGCGGATGAGCGAGCTGACCAGCGCATCCGTCCCGCCGATCGGCGACGGCGACCACGTGACGGGGGAGGGGGTCGAGGCGATCGTGTACGCCGATTTCGGTTGTCCGTATTGCGCGGCGGGCTGGGCGCAGTTGCGGGCTCTTTCCCTTCGCCTGTGCTTCAGGCACTTCCCTATGGCGTCCAAGCACCCCCGTGCGCCGGCGCTCCACGCCGCGGCCGAGGCCGCGGGTGCGCAGGGCGCCTTCTGGGAGATGTGCGACTCCCTCTATGCCGACCGCGGGCACGTCGACGATCCCCATCTCTGGGAACGGGCCGAGCGCTTCGGCCTCGACCTGGATCGCTTCCGGGTCGACTGCCGCTCCGAGGCGGTCCGCGAGCGCATCGAGCGCGATTTCGTCAGCGGTATCCGCGCGGGCGTGGGCGGCACACCGACGGCATTCGTGGGCGGAAAGCACCTGCAGGGTGACCTGATCGAAGCCCTGCGGTCGCTAACATCGCCCGCGACAGAGAACGAGAGTTCTTAAGTAAGCGAAAGGCCGCCAACCGGGCGGCCGAAGGGAAACAAGACATATGAGTATGTTCGAAGTAAGCCGCGTCTCGGTGGAGGTAGGCGGCGAGGAGATCTCCTTCGAGACCGGAAAGCTTGCCCGTCAGGCGAGCGGCGCCGTCGTTGTGCGCTCCGGCGACACGATGGTCCTCTGCACGGCGACCGCCGGCAACGACCGCGACGTCGACTTCCTGCCCCTCACCGTTGACGTTGAGGAAAAGCACTACGCCGCGGGCAAGATCCCGGGCTCCTTCTTCCGCCGCGAGGCGCGGGCCGGTGAAAAGGCCACGCTGACCGCGCGGATGATCGACCGCCCGATCCGCCCGCTCTTCCCGAAGGGATGGCATCGCGAGACCCAGCTGGTCTCCCAGCCGATGTCCGTGGACCACGTCCACCCCTACGACATCCTGGCGATGAACGGCGCCTCCGCCGCTCTCGCCATCTCCGAGATCCCGGTCGCCAAGCACGTCGGCGCGGTCCGGATCGGAAAGCTCGACGGCGACTTCGTCGTCAACCCGGAGGAGGAGCGCCTCGAGGAGCTCGAGCTCGACCTGATCGTCTCGGGTACCGACGAGGCCATCCTGATGGTCGAGGCCGGCGCCAACGGCGTCACCGAGGCCGAGATCCTGGACGCCCTCGACATCGCGCACTCCGAGATCAAGAAGCTCGTCTCGACGATGCAGGAGCTGGCCGACAAGGCCGGCAAGGAGAAGCTCGAGATCGAGGAGCCGAAGATCGACGAGTCGATCTACGAGGCGATCAAGTCCTCCAACGGCCAGGCACTGATCGACGCCATCGCCACCGAGGGCAAGCTCGAGCGCTACGAGGCGATCGACAAGGTCAAGGAGGCGGTTCTCGCCGAGCACGCCCCCGAGGGCGACGACGAGGATTCCGCTGCCAAGCGGTCCGAGGTCAGCGCCGCCTTCGACGCGTTCGAGAAGGACACGATTCGCAAGGCGATTGCCGTCGACAAGAAGCGCCCGGACGGCCGCGCGGCGGACGAGATCCGGCCCATCGAGACCGAGATCGACGTCGCCCCGCGCGTGCACGGCTCCGCGCTGTTCACCCGCGGCGAGACGCAGATCCTCTCCAGCGTCGCGCTCGGCACCACCCGCATGGACATGAAGGTCGACAACCTCGGCCTCCAGGAGACCAAGCGGTTCTGGCACCACTACAACTTCCCGCCGTTCTCGGTCGGGGAGGCCGGCTTCATGCGCGGCCCGAAGCGCCGCGACATCGGTCACGGCGCGCTCGCCGAGCGGGCGCTCGCCGCGACGATCCCGCCGGAGGAGGAGTTCCCGTACGTGATCCGCGCCGTCTCCGACACGCTGGAGTCGAACGGGTCCTCGTCGATGGGCTCCGTCTGCGCGTCCTCGATGGCGCTGCAGGCCGCGGGCGTGCCGGTCACCGCGCCGGTCGCCGGCGTCGCGATGGGCCTGATCAAGGAGGGCGACGACTACATCGTCCTCACCGACATCGCCGGCGTCGAGGACCACCTCGGCGACATGGACTTCAAGGTCGCCGGCACCGCCGACGGGATCACCGCCCTGCAGATGGACATCAAGATCACCGGCGTCACCTTCGACATCCTGCGCGATGCGCTGGACCAGGCCCACAAGGGCCGCCAGTTCATCCTCGGCAAGATGGCCGAATCGATCGACGGCCCGCGCGAGAAGCTCTCGCCGCACGCCCCGGCGATCGAGTCGATCAAGATCGACCCGGAGAAGATCGGTGCCGTGATCGGCAAAGGCGGCGAAACGATCCGCGGCCTCTGCGAGGAGTTCGAAGCCGAGATCGACGTCGAGGACGACGGCACGGTGCGGGTCTACGCGCCGACCGGCGACCTCGTCGACGGCGTCGTGCAGCGGATCACCTCGATGACCAAGGAGGCCGAGATCGGCGACCGCTACGAGTCGGCGAAAGTCGTCAAGACGACGACCTTCGGCGCCTTCGTCGAGCTGGTCAAAGGCACCGACGGCCTGCTCCACATCTCCAACGTGAAACCGGGGGAGAGGGTGGACTCGGTCGACGACGTGCTCAGCTCGGGCGATCTGATCGACGTCACCGTGGTCGAGGTCGACAAGGAGCGGGGCCGGATCGGGCTGCGGCTGACCAACGACCCCTCGATCGAGGGCAAATCGCCGGAGGAGCTGGCGGCGGTCGGCTCCGGCGGCAGCCGCAACGGCGGTGACCGCGATCGCGGCCGGGGCGGTCGTGATGGTCGCGACGGCCGGCGGCGCGAACGCGAGCGCCGTCGTTGAGCGAGACGGGATTGAGCGCGGCGCAGGTCACCGAGCTCGGCTCGGGCGTCCGGGTGGTGACCGAGGAGGTCCCCTCGGTCCGCTCGGTGGCGCTCGGGCTCTGGGTGCGGACTGGATCGCGTAACGAGACCCCGGCGCAGGCCGGGGTCTCGCACTTCCTCGAGCATCTCCTGTTCAAGGGGACGCCGCGCTACTCGGCGATCGAGATCTCCGAGCGCTTCGACGGGCTCGGCGCCTCGGTCAACGCCGCCACCGGCAAGGAGACGACGCACCTGCACGCGCGCTTCCTCGACGAGCACACCGACGAGGTCTTCGACCTGCTGGCCGAGATGCTGCTCGACCCGACCTATCCCGAAATCGACTCCGAGCGACAGGTGGTGCTGGAGGAGATCGCGATGTACGAGGACGAGCCGCAGGACCGCGTCCACGACGTGCTCGCCGAAGCGGTCTTCGGCGCACATCCGCTGGGGCGCCGGGTGCTGGGGGAGGCCGAGGTGATCGCCTCGATCCCGATCCCCGACATCAGCGCCTACCACCAGGAGCGCTACGCCGGGCGGGAGATCGTCGTCGGTGCCGCAGGCCACCTCGACCACGACCGGATCGTCGCCCTCGCCGAGAAACTGGTCAATCCGACCGGTGCCGGCGGCGACCAGCCCGACATGGAGCTCGAGGGCGGCGCCCAACTCTGCTTCCACCAGAAGGAGACCGAGCAGTACCACATCTGCTTCGGGGCACCGGGGCTGCGTCGCGACGACGAGCGCCGCTACGCGCTCGCCGTCCTCGACTCGATCTTCGGTGGCTCGACCTCCTCGCGGCTGTTTCGTGAGGTGCGCGAGAAGCGCGGGCTGGCCTACTCGGTCGGCTCCTACAACGAGCAGTTCACCGACCAGGGCCTGGTTGCGACCTACGTCGGGACGCGCGAAGACAACGTTGAGGAGGCCTGCTCGATCATCGGCGCCGAGCTGGCGCGGCTGCGCTCCGAACCGGTCTCCGACGAGGAGCTGCGGCGCGCCAAGGAGAGCGTCAAGGGCCGCCTCGTGCTGTCCTCGGAGTCGACCGCGGCGCGGATGACGCGGATCTCGCGGGCGACCCTGTTCGGGCTGCCGATCGAAAGCCTCGACCAGATGCTGGCCAAGGTCGACGCGATCGAGGTCGACCAGCTGACCGAGCTGGCGGCCGAGCTCTACGGCGAGGAGCGGCTCTCGGCCGCCTGCGTCGGCGCCGACGAGGCGAAGTTCCGCGCGGCGCTGGCGCCGGTCAGCGAGACCCTGGTAGCTGCGTGATCCGGGTCGGCGTCTCCGGCGCCGCGGGGCGCATGGGGGAGGCGGTATGCGAGGCGGTCGAGGAGGCCGATGGGCTGGAGCTCAGCGGGCGGGCCGACCCGACGCTCGGGACCGAGCTGGGGGAGATCCTCGGCGGGGTCGACGTCGTCGTCGACTTCACCGTCCCGGACGTGGCGCTGGAGAACGTCCGCGCCTGCTTGGCGGCGGGGGTCCACGCGGTCGTCGGCACCACCGGCTTCGACCTCGAGGCGGCGCGGGCCGCGGCCGAGGCGAGTGAGGCGAAGCTCTTCGTCGCTCCAAACTTCGCGATCGGCGCGGTACTGCTGATGGAGGTCTCGCAGCAGATCGCCCGCCACATGCCCGAGTGCGAGGTGATCGAGCTGCACCACGACAAAAAGCTCGACGCCCCGTCGGGAACCGCGAAGCGGACCGCCGAGCTGATCGAGGCGGCGGGCGGGAACGTCCACCAGCCGATCCACTCGGTGCGGCTGCCGGGCCTGGTCGCCCACCAGGAAGTGATCTTCGGCGGGGTCGGCCAGACGCTCAGCATCCGCCACGACTCGATCGACCGGCGCTCGTTCATGCCCGGCGTTGTGCTCGCGGTCCGGAAGGTCGCCGACCTCCCGGACCGCTTCACGGTCGGCCTCGAGAAGCTTTTGTAAATGGTCGGTTCGGTGGCGCGGCGACGGCTGGACGGAGTACCCTGGCAGCGATGAACGAGATCCGCGGAGTAATCACCGCGATGTGCACGCCCTTCCGCGAGGACGGCAGCGTCGACCTCGACGCCGCCCGGCGGCTGGCGTCGCACCTGCTCGAACACGGCTCCCACGGCCTCGTCGTTGCCGGCACCACCGGCGAGTGCCCGACCCTCACCGACGGCGAGGAGATCGAGCTCCTGCAGGCGGTCCGGGCCGAGGTCGGCGAGGAGGTGCTGCTGATCTGCGGCACCGGCACCAACGACACCCGCCACTCGGGCGAGCTGACGCGGATGGCGGCCGCCGCCGGCGCCGATGCCTCGCTGGTCGTCGTCCCCTATTACAACAAGCCCAACCGGGAGGGGATCCGGGCCCACTTCGAGGCGATCGCCGCGGCGGTTCCGGAGCTGCCGATGGTGATGTACAACATCCCCTCGCGGGTGATCGTCAACGCCGATCCCGAGCTGCTCGGCGAGCTCGCCCGCGACGTCCCCAACATCGTCGCCGTCAAGCAGGCCAACGACGAGGAGCTGGCCCCGATCGACGGCCTCGCGCTGCTAGCCGGCAACGACAACACCTTCCTTCGCGTGCTCGAGCTCGGCGGCGACGGCGGCATCCTCGTCGCCTCCCACCTGGTCGGGC
>Ga0081455_10009418_pt1 | contig 10048 bp, 12 predicted proteins | sample TabmetS3T2R1_FD_70207 | JGI IMG/M metagenome (GOLD analysis project Ga0081455, IMG submission 70207) | Tabebuia heterophylla rhizosphere microbial communities from the University of Puerto Rico - S3T2R1 | ecosystem: Host-associated > Plants > Roots > Rhizosphere ... | reverse complement strand
GGGTTAGCGCGTTTTCACGGCTAGTGCAGCACCAGAAACGACAACGCCCGCAACGAGGGCGGGCGTTATCCGTTCATCAGGCGGCTGAACAGGGGTCAGCCGTTGTAGGTCCCGGCGGCAACGCGCGGAATGTCCGAGCGATCGAGGCCGATATCGGCCAGTTCGCGATCGCTGAGCTGGGACAGTTCGCTGACATTGCGCTGGTAGTCCCGGAACGCCTGGATCATGCGGATGAGCGAGAGCAGCATTGGTAGTCTCCTAGTAAATCCGATTCAGCCCTTGGAGGTCGGCCAAATCGTTGAAATGAATATAGAAGCCCGTATTGCGCCGCAGTAGTTCCAATGTTGCGGTGCAGCTAATCCGAGGTTGCATGGCTCGGTTAGGGTCCGCTTAACCTTTTGGCAGAAGTGCCCTCGCGGCGGGGCGGCGCAGTCCGGCTTTCCCGGATATCTGTTGAAATATATTGAAAAATATAGGGAATGTCGCATCACGACACATGACCTGCCGATCTGCGAGCGGTACCGAGCGGCTGCTGCGGCGACGACTTAGCCGCGTTCTGTGAACCGCGGAAAACGGGGCGTTTTGCATGCGCGATTCGCATGCAATTGAGCAGAAGAAATGAACCAAAGGTCATATCTATGCGAAGCGAACCGTTGGCTGCGCTTGGCGGAAATCGCGTCAAGCGGATCTCGCGTCGCTGCCTTGATTGTCCCGGCCGTCACCCTTGTGCGCTATCAAGGCCGAGCGATTTTCCTCTCTCCGGCACGATTGTCGACCTCCAGAACCAGATTAAAAAGCTGCAACAAAAACGCGACGTTTTGCATGAGTCCGTTGCGCGGCGCGCCGAACATCTCGCGCGGAATTTATCCGACAAATTTTTTCGATCGACGAACATTGCAACCGCAGTTCGGCAATGGCGCTGGCTGCTCAAAAACAGAAAATAAGGAAAGTAACATGCGCAACAAGTTACTCGCCGCAGCCGCTGTGGTTGCGATCGCCTATGCAATCTCGCCCGCCAACGCCGCCAAGGTGAGCGCGGGCTGCAGCGGAGGAAACCTCAGCAAGACCGAATCCATGGTGGAAGCGATGGCCGATGGCGACGCCAAGATCGCGGCGCAGAAGGAAATGTCGGCCGCGCAGGACGCGATGCTCGCCGGCAAGATGGGCGCTTGCGCTGCGCATCTCGGCAAGGCGATGCACGCTGGCGGCGCCAAGTAGATTCTCCAGGCAGATTCTCTTCGAAGGTTGCTCAAGGGGGCCGATCGCCGCGCGATCGGCCCTTTCTCTTTGCGTCAGGGTGCCCGCGCGAGCTGGGTGGCGAAGTGGCCGATGGTCTTGGCGTAGACTTCGCTCTTGTTCCATTCCTTGATGACAGCAAAATTGGCGCTGCCGGGCTCCCACTCCTTGCCGCGCTGCCAGCCTTTGCTGGCGAGGAAATTCGCGGTGGACGCGAGTACGTCGGGCACGCTGCGCAAGAGGTCGCGCCGACCATTGCCGTCAAAGTCGACGGCATATTTGATGTAGCTCGACGGCATGAACTGGGTCTGGCCGATTTCGCCGGCCCAGGCGCCGCGCAGATCCTGCGGCGGGATGTCGCCGCGCTCGACGATGCGCAGCGCGTCCATCAGCTCGGCCTTGAACAGGTCGGAGCGGCGGCAATCATAGGCGAGCGAGGCGAGCGACCGAAGCGTCTGGAACTTGCCAAGGTTGACACCATAGTCGGTCTCCAGTCCCCAGATCGCCACGATGATTTCACCCGGCACGCCATAGGTCTGCTCGATACGCCCGAGCACCGAACCATATTGCTTGAGCATGTTGGAGCCGCGGGCGAGGCGAGGAGGCACCATGCGGCCGGAAAATTCTTCAAAAGTTTGCGAAAACACCTTCTGATTTTGGTCGCGCGCAATCACGGCCTTGTCGAGCGTCACGCCGGCAAGACTCGAAGCGATAACGGTTTGCGAGACGCCCTTGCTTACAGCTTCCTTCTTGAAGTCATCGAGCCAAGCCTCGAAGGTCCCGGTGCCGCAAGCCGCGGCGAATGCGGGCGCTGCTGAGATCGTGAGCAGCGCGCTCAACGCGAAAGCCTTGATCGAAAAACCTGGGTTCATAGGGTCGGGGCGCTCCAAAATCGACTCGTTAGTGTTGCAAGCGCAACAAATGTTCGTGGTAACAGCGGCCAAAACAAGGCTCGAAGCCTTGACACAGATCATGGTCCTGTGAAGTCGCCGGAACTGCGTCCGTGCGCTCTTTACCGTTCGCTCTCGCGACTCGCCATCCTTCACGCCCGGTTCGATAGGCCGCGCGGATGCCGTCGGGATTGGCAATATCGAATTTGCTGAGCGTGATATTGCGCGAACCGGAACAAGGGCGCCTGCATGCCAAACCGCCGGCTGGCAATCAACCGGCGGTTTGCGGGATGGCTAGGCCGCGATCAGCGATCCCTGCGCCACGGGAACAGGTTGGCGGGGAAATCCGCCGCCGGCTTGCGAGGCCGGGCAGGCGGGATCACGGGGCGTGCGGTCGGATCGGGTACGATCACCTCGCGGTAGAGGTGCCAGGTGGCGTGGCCGAGCAGCGGGATCACGACGGCCAGTCCCAGGAAGGCCGGCAGCGAGCCTGCGACCAGCAGCACGGCGACGATCAGGCCCCATGCCGCCATCGGAACGGGATTGCGCAATACCGCGCGGATCGATGTCGTGATCGCTTCACCGGCGCCGGCGTGGCGGTCGAGCATAAGCGGGAAGGAGATAACACTGATGCACAGCACCGCCAGCGCGAACAGGAAGCCGATGCCGCAGCCGATGACGATCAGCCACCAGCCTTGCGCCGTGGTGAACACGCGCTGGACAAAATCCGGAATATTCGCGGCGGTCTCATAGCCGAAGGCGGCGGTATAGACCGCTTGTGCGGTCATGATCCAGGCCACGAACATCGCAAGCAAAAGCGCGCCGACCCCGAGCATGGCGCCGAACGATGGCGAGCGAAATACCTCGAACGCATCCCAGGCGGAGGCGGGCTCTCCAGTCTCGCGACGGCGGCTCAGTTCGTAGAGACCAAGTGCTGCAAACGGGCCGAGCAGGGCGAAGCCGGCCGCGAGCGGGAACAGCAGCGGCAGCACGGAATAACCATGTACCAGCCGCGCCAGCATCAGGCCGATGACAGGATAGATCAGGCAGAGGATTACGGCGTGGCTCGGCACCGCCTTGAAATCTTCCCAGCCGAGCTGGAGTGCGCGATGCAGGTCGGAAATACCGATGGTCCGTACCACCGGTCCTTCCGCTTCGTCGGCGGCGCCGACATTTGGGACATTTCCTTGATATGGCGTGGCCATGGTCGCTGTCTCCCTTTGAGGCAACGGCGCAAACTCGTGCCACGCGAATGGCACCGCTGCGCCGTTCCCGTAAAGCGATCACGATCAGACCAGACGCGAAAGGAAACCAAACTGGCCGTGTCGCGAACTGTTGGCCCTAGCGTACTCCCGTATGCGGTCATTGTCTTGCTCAAGCTTGGGTGATTGCCACATTGGCAACCCTGTTGGCTGTGGAGTAGAGTTGTATTGCGACCCCCGGCCAAGGTGCTGCCGGTGAACACGAAAGCGCCACGAACCCTCACGGCATCTTCAAGTTTATTGGGAGCGAACGATGAGTATTTTCGGAACGATCATGAACGCGATCTTCGGCAGCAAGGCCAGCGCGGCCCCGGCAGGCGGTACGGCTGCTGGCGGTGCAGCCGCGGCGCCGGCGCCGGCGCAGACCGTCGATGTCGCTCCCATCCTCGACAAGGCGGTTGCGGCCAAGAAGGAGAAGCTGGAGTGGCGTACCTCCATCGTCGACCTGATGAAGGCGCTCGACATCGATTCCAGTCTCAACGCGCGCAAGCAGCTTGCCAAGGAGCTCGGCTACACCGGCGACACCAATGACTCCGCCAGCATGAACATCTGGCTGCACAAGCAGGTAATGAGCAAGCTTGCGGCCAACGGCGGCAAGCTGCCGCCCGAGATCAAACACTGACGACGACAACAGCGCCAACCATACGATGAGGCCCGCGCCCGGCGCGGGCCTTTTTCGCGACAACGAGGGGGTCAGGCCATTAGGTCCGCATATTCCGGGTGCTTGTAGAGATAGTCGACCACGAAGCCGCAGCCGGCGATGACCTTGCGGCCGTCGGCGCGGATCAGATTGAGCGAACCCTTGATCAGTTCCGAGGCAATCCCGCGGCCGCGCAGCGCCCGCGGGGTTTCCGTATGCGTGATGACGACCGCCTGCGGCGTCACGCGGTAATTGGCGAACGCGGTGCCACCCTCGATATCGAGTTCGAACCGGCCCAAAACCTTGTTGTCGCGGACGGCACCCATTGCAAACCTTTCGTCGATTCCAGGCGTTCATTTAAGGGGGTGAACCCGGTCTTGCAAAGCGGCGACCAAGCGGAGAGCCAGGATGGGAGCAATGCGCATTTCGGCAGGCCTGATCTTTGCGCTGCTTGGCGCGGCGTTGGCGCTGGCACAGCCGGCGTTTGCCCAGGGCAACCAGGATTTTGACCGCTGCGTCGGCTTGTCGGCGACGCCAGATGAGCGGGTATCGGCCTGCACCGCCGTGATCGACGGCAAGACCGAGACCGGCAAGAAGCTGGCGGCTGCCTACTGCAACCGCGGTCATGGCTTGACCGAGAAGCGCGATCTCGACCGCGCCCTTGCCGATCTCGACGAAGCCTTGCGTCTCGACCCCGCATACCCCTGCGCTCTGACCAATCGCGGCCGCGTCTATGCCTTCAAGCGCGACCTCGATCGCGCCATTGCCGATTATGACGAGGCGATCCGCATCGACCCGGCCTTTGCGCTGGCCTACAACAATCGCGGCGACGCCTATTTCAACAAGGGCGACCTCGACCGCGCGCTGGCCGACCTGAACGCTGCCATCAAGCACAATCCGTCGCTGGCGATTGCCTATGGCAACCGCGGCTTTGTCTATTACCGCAAGCGCGACTTCGTCCGCGCCATCGCCGACTATACCAACGAGATCAGGCTGCAGCCCAACGTGCTGGCCTACATCAACCGCGGCAATGCCTATCGCGATTCCGAGCAGCTCGATCGCGCGGCCGCCGACTATGCCGAGGTCATCAAGCTCGCGCCGACCGACGCGCGGGGCTGGCGCAACCGCGGCATGATCCGCCTCTTTCGGGGCGACAACAAAGGCGGGCTGGCCGATTACGACAAGGCGTTGCAATACGATCCCGCCGACGTGTTTTCCTGGAACAACCGTGGCCAGGCCAAGCTGCGGCTCGGCGACAAGCAGGGCGCAACCGCCGATTTCAAAAAGGCGCTGGAGCTGAAGCCGGACCTGCGCACCGCGCGCGAAAGCCTGCAGCAGCTCGGCGTGACACCATAGGGCAGGGGCGGCTCCTCTTTGTCTCGTTGCCGTTAACCGTGCCGATCATGTCACCCCATCTGTCATTTCGTTCTAGCGCCCTTGCAAGATAGTTCCCGGCCGCTCTTGCAAGTTCCGAAATTTGTTCCCACGTCTTGATCAGACATACGCTCCCGATGCGGCCGACCGGTCGCCTGAGTGTCGTACTCCCCGGCCGCTGACGTATGCCTTCTGCAACAGGAGGTCTACAATGTCGGACTTTCGACTTTTGGGTACCCACAAGACCTGGGAAGACTGGTGCGGCATGCTGCTCGGCCTGCTGATCATCCTGTCGCCATGGTTCCCGACACAAACCGCGCACGATGTTGTCGACAGTGACCGCAGCTTGATGATCCTGAACACGTTCACCGTCGGCATTCTCGTGCTCGGCCTCGCCCAGCTCGAATATGTCGCGCTGCAGCGCTGGGAGCAGGTCGGCGAAATCCTGCTCGGCCTCTGGTTGATCGCCTCGCCTGCGATCTTCGGCTACTCCAATGACGGCTTGATGCTGCTGTGGCATTCCGTACTTGGCGTCCTCGTCGTGCTGCTCGGCGCCCTGCAGCTGTACCAGGACTGGAATCTGAGCGATCAGGATTTGCTGAAGCACGGTCACTAGACGGCCGCTGATAACGTTGATGGCGTGAGCCTGCCGGTCTCCCGGCAGGCTCGTATGCGCCATCGCTCGCGCGGGCGTCTGGATGGGACGGCGATAAGGCCCAAAGCAAGGCACGAGGCGCCGGTTGTTTTCCGGCACCTCGAGGCCCGTTGCAGGGAGAAGCAATCAGCCGCAAACCAGCTGCTTCTTCTTGACGATGCCGATGTTGGGGATCAGCACATTGCGGTAGACAGTGTAGCAGCCGCCGTAGCCGCCGACCGAGAAGCCGGGGTCGATGCCGACACCGAACGACAGGCCGCCGCCCCAGTGCGGCTGCGGATTCCAGCCGCCGCAACAGCCGGTCGGCTTGAGAATGGTCAGCGCGCTGGCGGGAGATGCAGAGGCCGCAGCGATCGCGGCGGCAGCTGCAAGGGCGAGCACAAGCTTTTTCATGATACTTCCTCTGTGTTAGTCCGGCGCCAGGGCGCGGAGGGTTTTGCCGCAATGGGCGTCCGCGGAATGCTGGCGTCCTGATTGCGCCCGGTTGGTGAAGGCCAATTGCCCGCTGGTTCACCGTCGATTGCCGAACAACATTCGGCCTGCTAGGGTCAGTGTGACCTAAGTCACCTGAACCTGACGACGCATGGCGGACTTCGACGAAACCGATCTCCTGCTGATCGAGCTGCTGCAGAAGGACGCGCGCACACCGCAGGCGCAGCTTGCCGCGCAAGTCGGCCTCGCCGCGTCCTCGGTCAATGAGCGCATCCGCAAGCTCGGCGAGCGCGGGCTGATCGAGGGCTATCACGCGCAGATCTCGGCGGAGGCGATGGGCTACGATCTGCTCGCCTTCCTCTACATCGCCTGGAGCAAGCCGGAGACCGAGAAGGCCTTTCTGAAGAAGGTGCTCAGCCAGCCCGTGGTCATGGAGGCGCATCATGTCACCGGCACCTGGAACTACATGCTGAAGGTGCGGGTGAAGAACACGCGGATGCTCGAAGGCCTGCTCGCCAAGGTGATCAAGGCCGTCCCCGGCGTCGAGCGCACCGAGACCATCATCGTGCTTTCCTCGACCAAGGAGACCGCGCAGATTCCGACGCGCGAGCCGGAATGGATGGAGAAATAGGCGACCCGTTACCGCCGCTTGCGGACGTGAATGTTGATGTCGAGATCGATGTCGCTCACGCACCGCTGCTCGGTGCGATGCGAGCCCCCCTCGTGCCATCGGCCCTCGCGCGAGCGGGCATTTCTGACATTGGCAAGGCGGAGGCAGCGCCATTGGGGCAGAGGGCCGCTGCTCTGGCCCGCAAACTGCCAGGCCAGCACGACTTCCTCGCCATTCCTGTTGTACCCGATGATGTGCGGGCAGAGCTCGCGCATGCGGCCGTCGTAGCTGCACACCACCTGCCTTTCGGCTGATATCGCCTCGCGGAACAGGGCATAGGTCGCACTGGGCATTGAGGTCTCGCCGTGGCTGGGCTTTATTCAAGCAGGTCCGGGCCAGCCTGTTCCATGCCCGATCCCTAAACAAGAAAAGCCGGGGAGTGCCGAGGTGACCGATAACGCTGCCACGCCGAAGGGCGGGCTCATCCGCATGTCGAACCGGGTGATGAACCTTGCTTACATGCTGACGCAAAATGCGCGGCGGCATGGCGACCGCACCGGCTTCATCTGGGGTGACCGCAGCTTCACCTGGCGCGAGATCGAGGCGAAGGTCACGGCGCTGTCGGCGGCGCTGGCTGCGCGCGGCATCGCCAAGGGCGACCGCATCCTCGTGCATTCCAAGAATTGCGACGAGATGTTCTGGTCGATGTTCGCCGCCTTCCGGCTCGGTGCGGTATGGGTGCCGACCAATTTCCGCCTGATGCCGGACGAGGTCACCTGGCTCGCCACCGCCTCCGGCGCGAAAGCGTTTCTGTGCCATGGCGATTTTCCCGATCACGCCGCGGCTGTGAAGGCCGCGAGCTCTACGCTCGCCTTCACCTGGCGGATTGGCGAGACCGGCGCGTTCGGCGAGCGCTCGGTGGCCGACGCGATCGCTGATCATGCGGATGCTGAGATCGAGGAGGCCAGCGTCGACTACAACGATCCCTGCTGGTTCTTCTTCACCTCCGGCACCACCGGCCGCTCCAAGGCGGCGGTGCTGACCCACGGCCAGATGGCCTTTGTCGTCACCAACCATCTCGCCGATCTCATGCCCGGCACCACCGAGGCTGACGCTTCGCTGGTGGTGGCGCCGCTGTCGCATGGCGCCGGCGTGCATCAGCTGGTGCAGGCCGCGCGCGGCGTGCCGACGATTTTGCTGCCGACGGAGAGATTCGATATCGCCGAGGCTTTTCGGCTGATCGAAGCCCATCGCGTCACGAATATCTTCACCGTGCCGACGATCCTGAAGATGCTGGTCGAGCATCCCGCCGCCGACAAATACGATCATTCCTCGCTGCGCTACGTCATCTATGCCGGCGCGCCGATGTATCGCGAAGACCAGAAGGCGGCGCTGAGGAAGCTCGGCGGCGTGCTGGTGCAATATTTCGGGCTCGGCGAGGTCACCGGCAACATCACCGTGCTGCCGCCGGCACAGCACGATCCCGACGACGGGCCGCACGCGCGGATCGGCACCTGCGGCTTCGAGCGCACGGGCATGCAGGTCTCGATCCAGGACGACAATGGCCGCGAGCTGAAGCCGTTCGAGACCGGCGAGATCTGCGTGATCGGGCCGGCGGTGTTCGCGGGCTACTACGACAACCCCGAGGCCAATGCGAAGGCGTTTCGCGACGGCTGGTTCCGCACCGGCGATCTCGGCCATGTCGACAAGGAGGGGTTTGTCTACATCACCGGCCGGGCCTCGGACATGTACATCTCCGGCGGCTCCAACATCTATCCGCGCGAGGTCGAGGAGAAGATCCTGACCCATCCCGCGATCGGCGAAGTTGCCGTGCTCGGCGTGCCCGACCCGTTCTGGGGCGAGGTGGGCGTTGCCGTCTGCGTCGCGCGCGAGGGCGCCAAGCCCGTGAGCGAGGCGGAGATGGCGGCGTTCCTGGCGCCAAAGGTGCCGCGCTACAAGATGCCAAAGCGCTTCTTCTTCTGGGAGGCGCTGCCGAAATCCGGCTATGGCAAGGTGCCGAAGCGGATGGTGCGCGACGAGCTGGAGGCGCGGGGACTTCTGGCTGATATTGCCGGCAAAGCGTTTTCGAGCGAAGTGGGTACCGGTTCGCGTGAAGAAAATGCGTCCAAAATAAAATCTACGGGCACCTGAGACATGCGGCGGATCGAGCAACCTGGCCCGCCCGTGGCCGAACGCATTCAATGCGTGGAGGCGAGGGGGCGCGCGTTCTCCTTCGTCATGCAGGCGGGGATTCCGTTGTTGGAAGCCGCTCGCCGTGGCTTTGCCGCGGCAGGCTTTGCCGGCGGCGTGCTCAACATGCGCGGCGGCGCGTTCGGGCCGTTCGCCTATGTGATGCCGGCGCTGTCGAAGACGCCGGAGCATGCGGCCTTCTACAGCGACACCTTTCGGCCCGCCGGCGTGACGCGGCTGAAGATGGGCGCGATGACTCTTGGCGAGCGCGACGGCGCGCCGTTCTTCCATTGCCACGCGCTGTGGACAGAGGCCGACGGCCGCGCCAACGGCGGGCATATCCTCCCCGAGGAGACCATCATCGCCGAGCCGTTCGAGGTCGATGCCTTCGGCATCGACGGCGCGATCTTCCTTGCCGAGCCCGATCCCGAGACCGGCTTCAAGCTGTTCGGTCCGGTGGCGCGGGAAGCGGCGGCGGTCAAGGACACGCATCCCGCCTTTGCGCTGCGGCTGCGGCCGAACCAGGATTTTGCCGGCTGCCTGGAAGCGTTCTGCCGGCAGCGCGGCGTTTCCCGCGCGCGGCTGCGCGGTGGCGTCGGCAGCATCATCGGCGCGCGCTTTGCCGATGGCGGCAGCGTAGTGCCGTTCGCAACCGAGCTGTTGATCTACACCGGTGAGATCTCGCATGGCGCCGGCGGCGCGCTGGAAGCGCAGCTCGACGTCGCGCTGGTGGATTATCTCGGCGGACTGGCGGGGGGG
>Ga0081455_10009417_pt1 | contig 10048 bp, 9 predicted proteins | sample TabmetS3T2R1_FD_70207 | JGI IMG/M metagenome (GOLD analysis project Ga0081455, IMG submission 70207) | Tabebuia heterophylla rhizosphere microbial communities from the University of Puerto Rico - S3T2R1 | ecosystem: Host-associated > Plants > Roots > Rhizosphere ... | reverse complement strand
TGCAACTTGCCGTCGGACAGCGCGGCGGCTGGGACACCGCGGTGGCCGAGATCGGATCGCGCGCCGGCATCTTCAAGAAACACAGCCTGGATCTCGAAATCCTCTACACCCAGGGGAGCGGGGAAACCCAGCAAGCGGTCATCTCGGGCAGCGTCGATATCGGCGTTGCCGCCGGCGTGATGGGCGTGCTCAGCGCCTACGCGAAGGGTGCGCCGGTGCGCGTCATCGGCGCGGAGCAGACCGGCCTCCCCGACATGTATTTCTATGTGCTCGCCTCCTCGCCGATCAGATCGCTGCGCGACGCCGCCGGCAAGACCATCGCGTACTCCACCAACGGCTCCTCCACCCATTCCGTCGTGACCGCCCTCATCAAGCAGAACAATCTCACGGCGAGACCGGTCGCCACCGGCGGCCAGGCGGCGACCTTGACGCAGGTCATGTCGGGACAGGTGGATGTGGGCTGGTCAGCCCCGCCGTTCGGATTGGTTCAGCTGGCGAATGGCGAGATCCGCACCGTCGCCCGCGGCAGCGACGCCGAGGCGCTGCGCGAGCAGACCGTCCGGTTTCTCATTGCCACCCCGCAAACCCTCGAGACGAAAGCGGCCGCCATCGCGCGCTTCATGGCGGCTTATCGCGAGAGCGTCGATTTCATGTATGCGGGCGACGAGGCGCTGAAGATCTTCGCGGCCTTCGCCGGGATCGAGCTCGCCATCGCCAGGCGCACCCGCGATGAGTTCTTCCCGAAAGCGGCGCTCGATCCCGATGGCATCGTCGGCCTCGAGGCGGTCATGACCGACGCGATCGTGTTCAAGTATCTCTCCGCGAGGCTGAGCAAGGACCAGCTGCGGGATCTGGTGAGGCTGCAGCCGAGATAGGGGACAGTCGTCAGCCCGCATGGTGGCCGCGGCCGGACTCGAACCGGCACTCCGGTTTCCCAGAAGCAGATTTTAAGTCTGCTGTGTCTACCGTTCCACCACGCGGCCGGCGCGCCGGCGTTCTAACACCGTTCGCGGCTTCTTAAGCGCCCGTTTTCGCAATTCCGAATCGGGCACGCTGCGAGCGCAGGCGGATGCATGCCGTTCAGTCTTTTAGCGCGTGGCCCCACACACTCTCCCAATCCGCCCCGCCGAGATCGGTCACGCGGCCGTCGCGCTCGTAGAATTTGTTGGGGATCTGGAACATCGCCACCATCAGCCCGCCCTCGGGTGTCCACGCGACGTGGCGGCTCCCCGGCTCGCGCCAGACGAACTCGCCCGACTTGACCTTAAGCCCGGCGACCGGACCTTCCTTGTCCACGAGCGTGCCTTCGAGCATGTAGGTCTGCTCGATCTTGACGTGCTCGTGGTCGGGCAGCACGGCCCCGGGCGCAAGGCGCATCAGCGCGGTGACGAGCCCGGTCTCGCGGTCGAACAGCAGCGTCTTGACCTCGCAGCCGGGGAAGCGCGTCTTCTGCCACTCCATGTCGGCGGGACGCACGACGTGGGAATGCTGGTCGGCGGATTTCTGTGCCTTTGGCGTGACGGCATCCATGGCAATCCTCCTGAAGTGGCGACGGCGAAGCGCGTATCGGCGATCATAGCCGAACCGGACACGGTACGCCGCTATAATTCGCCCTCGCGGATCGGCGGCTGGAAGGCGAGCCCGGTGTCCCAGGGGAAATAGATCCAGGTGTCCTGCGACACCTCGGTGATGAAGGTGTCGACCATGGGCCGCCCCATGGGCTTGGCGTAGACGGTGGCGAAATGCGCCTCGGGGAGGATGTCGCGCACCACCTTGGCGGTCTTGCCGGTATCGACGAGGTCGTCGACGATCAGCACGCCCTTGCCGCGCCCGCCGCCGATGCCGACGATGCTGCGCGCCACGTCCTTGAGCACCTTGAGGTCGCCCTGGGTGACGTGGTTGTAGCTCGCCACGCACACCGTCTCGATCAGCCTGATGCCGAGCTCGCGCGCCACGATCGCGGCGGGCACCAGGCCGCCGCGGGTGACGCACACGATCGCCTGGAACGGGCCGGCGCCGGCGAGCCGCCACGCGAGCGCGCGGCAATCGCGATGAAACTGGTCCCACCCGACCGGAAAAGCCTTCTGCGGTTGCGGCTGGGGCGGTGGTTGCGGTTGCTGAAGCGGCTGCGCCATGACCTCCCTCGCCCGGCTCGGACGGCGGGCGAGTTCTAGCGCAGATCGAGGACGAAATCGAACTGGGCGGCGAGTCCATCCCCCGCTTCGGCCATGCGCATCACCAGCTCGCGCCGGAACAGGCCGTCGCGCCGGTTGGCCGGCTCATTGGGAAAGTAGAGCTGGGTGGTGAGCACGCCCTGCTGCGGCGCCTGCACTTTGACGTGGTAGTGGCGGGTGCGGCCGGGATAGAGCGCCGGCAGGATGGTGCGGAAGCGGTAGCGGCCATCGGCGTCGGTGAACAGGTGCCCGCGATAACGGAAGCCGGCATTGTCGTATTGCCCGCGCTCGTCGGCATGCCAGAGATCGACCAGCGCCTGTCCGACCGGCCGGCAAGAGCGAGTAACCACCTGCCCCCTGAGCTCGACCAGCCGCCCCTGGCTGCCGGCTTCGACGAGATCGGCACGCTGCGGGGAGCTCGGCTTGAAATACGGCCCCTCGGTCTGGCGCGCGGTCGGCTCATCCCCGTCGTGGCATTGCGGCGTCGGCGGGAGCGGCTCGGCCATCGCCTCGTCGAAGGCGAGGCCGGTCGCGGCGAGCGCGCCCGCGAGCAGGAGTCGGCGGCGGGTGGGATGCGGTTCGCTGGGCATGGCGGCCTCCTCATTAGTATTCGTTCGATCACAGTCCTGGCTCGGCCTGGTTCAGGGTGAGATGCGGCCGAGTACGCGCAGTTTTGCGGGACTGGCGGGATCGGCTCGCACCACCACCATGCCGCCCTCCTCCGGCGTGACGCCGGTCAGCGGCAGAATATTGGCGCCATGCGTCACTACCACGAGCGCGCCGGGACCGGTCCAGGCGGCGACGATCTCGCGCCCGCCCGCAGTCAATTCGTCAACGCGGTCCCGGAGCGTGAAGGCGTTGTTGAAGGTGGGCGCGAGCGCGGGCGAACCGAGGTCCATCAACTCCGCCGTCTCGCGGCAGCGGCACCATTGCGAACTCAGCACCTTGCCGACGGGGACTGCCTCGGCGCGAAACCGCTCCCCCAGCCGGCGGGCCTCGCTGCGGCCCTTATCGGTCAGATTGCGCTGCGTCGCGCAATCGTCGAGCCGGAACCCCAGCGGATCACCGGCTCCGCCAGCCGTCGCCGCGTGCCGCACGAGCGCGACGTGGCCGCCGCCGCGCAAGGCGCCCCACAGTGCCGCCGCATCTTCCGCGGCAGCGACGGAGGAGACGCACGCAGCAATGAGCATGGCGGGCAGGAGGCGCATCGGCCACCGTATTCACGCGACGTGGCCGCCGCCGCGCAAGGCGCCCCACAGTGCCGCCGCATCTTCCGCGGCAGCGACGGAGGAGACGCACGCAGCAATGAGCATGGCGGGCAGGAGGCGCATCGGCCACCGTATTCAGCTCGCCCCCGTCCAATCTTACTCTTGATCACATCGTCTCGACATCACGACCGCGTCAGCGCGCGACGCGACGCTGCCTGAAACCAGGGGTTCCGACGCTGCAGCGCGGGTGTCAGCCTCCGCTCGACTGCGCGCCCCGCACCCGCACCAGCATCTCCTCCACCGCCTGGGTCGCAACCGCGAGCTTGTCGGCGTCGCGCGCGCGCAGCACCACGTTGGTATTGGGGCCGTGCTGCGGATCGAAGAAGGGATAGCTGCCGATCGCGACCTCGGGATTGGCCTTGGCGATCTCGCCGAGCTGGGTACCGATGTCGCCTTCGCGCGCATTGGCGCGCACGGTCTGCGAGAGCATGCGGATGCCGGTCTTGAGCATCGGCGCCACCTCGTCGAGCATGGCCTGCATGATCGAGGGCACCCCGGCCATGACGATGACGTTGTCCATCCAGATTCCGGGCGCGCCCGACACCTTGTTGGTGACGAGCTCGGCGCCCTTGGGAATGCGCGTCATGCGCATGCGCGCCTCGTTCATCTCGGTGCCGGTCGTGCGCAGCCGCTCCTGCATGATTTCGAGCGCGCGCGGATCGACGTCGATCGCCACCCCGAACGCCTTGGCGACGCAGTCGGCGGTGATGTCGTCGTGGGTGGGCCCGATGCCGCCGGTGGTGAAGACGTAGGTGTAGCGCTGGCGCAGCGTGTTGATGGCGTCGACGATCGCCGCCTCCTCGTCGCCGACCACGCGGACCTCCTTGAGATCGATCCCGACCGCGGTCAGGTATTCGGCGATGTAGCCGATGTTCTTGTCCTTGGTGCGGCCGGACAGGATCTCGTCGCCGATCACCAGAAGTGCGGCGGTGACGACCTCCGCGGCCGTGGATGAATTTGCATCAGTCATGGCGCCCCGAGTGCTGCCGGCCCGACGCGGTGGGCCGCCCCCTACCCTGCCATTGTGGGTTATGATGCATCAAGTCGCCTGCCGGGGCTTTCGCGTCCCCGCCCGGGCCGAGATGCCGATCCGGTCGCGGATCGACGCGGAGGAAACGCAGATGCACGCACCGGCGCCGCCGCGCCCGATCGCCTATGCGGTTCCTCGGATCGTCTGCGAGCGAGCCGCCGACGGCAGCCTGCGCTGCCGCTCGACCGAGCCCTTGGCGGCTCACGACCCGAGCCTGGCTCGGCTTTTTCGAGCGGCGGTAGAGCGCAAGCCGGGCGGGCTGTTCCTGGCCGAGCGCGGCCCCGACGGCGCCTGGCGCAAGCTGACCTACGAGGCCGCGCGGCGCTCGGTCGACGCGCTCGCGCAAGGCCTCATCGAGCGCGGGCTCTCGGCCGAGCGGCCGGTGATGATCCTCTCGGGCAACGGCATCGAGCACGCGCTGCTCACGCTCGCCGGGCACACCGCCGGCATCCCCGTGGCGCCGATCTCGGTCGCCTATTCGCTGCAGAGCCAGGATCACGCCAAGCTCAAGCACATCGCGGCGCTGCTGGACCCCGGCCTCGTCTACGTCACCGACACCGCTCCCTTCGCCAAGGCGCTCGCCGCGCTCGACCTGAGCAAGGCCGAGCTCGTCGCGAGGCGCAACGGAGCGAACCTCGACGCCGTCACGGCATTCGACGACATGGCGCGCAACCCGCCGGGACGCGCCGTGGAGCAGGCGGCCGCGTCGACACGCGCCGACACCATCGCCAAATTCCTCTTCACCTCGGGCTCGACCGGCCTGCCCAAGGCGGTCGTCAACACCCATGGCATGCTCACCGCCAACCAGCAGCAGCTCGCGCAGATCTGGCCGTTCCTGGACGAGGCGCCGCTCGTCCTCCTCGACTGGCTGCCGTGGAACCACACCTTCGGCGCCAACCACAATTTCAACCTGGTGCTGCGCCACGCCGGGACGCTGTTCATCGACGGCGGCCGGCCGCTGCCGGGCCTGATCGAGGCGACCGCGCGCAATCTCGCCGAGGTGTCGCCCACCATCTATTTCAACGTACCCGCGGGCTATGCGGCGCTGCTGCCGTTCCTCGAGCGCGACGCGGCGCTGGCGCGCTCGTTCTTCGGCAAGCTGCGCCTGATCTTCTATGCCGGCGCCGCCCTGCCGCAGGACCTGTGGGAGCGGCTCGAAGCCGTGTCGCTGCGCGCGACCGGCGAGCGCGTGCCGATGACCTCATCCTGGGGCACCACCGAGACCTCGCCGCTGTCGACCGCCGCGCATTTCATCATCGAGCGCGCGGGCCCGATCGGCGTGCCTGTCCCCGGCGTCGAGCTCAAGCTCCTGCCGGCAGGCGACAAGCTCGAGGTGCGCGTGCGCGGCCCGCACGTCACGCCGGGCTATTGGAAGCGTCCCGATCTCACCCGCGCCGCCTTCGACGAGGACGGCTTCTACAAGCCGGGCGACGCGGTGCGCTTTGCCGATCCGGCGGACCCCGCCAAGGGCATCGTGTTCGACGGCCGCCTGGCCGAGGACTTCAAGCTCACCACCGGCACCTGGGTGGCGGTGGGCGTGCTGCGGGTGGGCGTGCTCGCCGCCGCTTCGCCCGCGCTGCAGGACGCCGTCATCGCCGGCGAGGGCCGCGACGCGATCGGCATGCTCGCCTGGCTCAACGCCGCCGGCTGTCGCGCCCTGGTCGGCGCCGATGCGTCCCTGCCCGAGCTCGCGCGCCATCCGAAAGTGCGCGACCATGTCCGCCACGCGATCGCGCAATGGAACGCCGATCACCGCGGCTCCTCGGAACGTATTGTGCGCGCGCTGCTGCTGCCGGACGCGCCGTCGATCGACGCCAACGAGATCACCGACAAGGGCTACATCAACCAGCGGCTCGCGCTCGAGCGGCGCCGGGCCGACGTCGAGCGCCTGTTCGCGCCGGAGCCCGATGCCGGCGTGTTGGTCGTCGGCGGCGCACGCGAGGAGATGAAATCGTGACGCAGGATCGCCCGCGCGACCATCCGCTCCGCCGCTCCTGCGCGCGGCGGCCGTTGCTGTGCTTGCTGGGCGTGCTCGCGCTGCTGGCGGCAGGGGACCTGCGCGCGTCGGCGCAATCGGCGGACCTCAAGGCGCTGATCGACGATCTCGTCGCCGCCAACCGTATTCTCTATCGCCAGGGCGTCGTCGACGGCTTCGGCCATGTCAGCGCGCGCCACCCGACCCAGGCCGATCGCTTCCTGATGGCGGCGGCGAAGGCGCCTGGGCGCGTGACCGCCGAAGACATCATGGAGTTCGATCTCGACGCCAAGCCGATCGACCGGCGCGACCGGCCGATCTACTCGGAGCGCTTCATCCATTCCGAGGTCTACAAGGCGCGCGGCGACGTCGCCGCGGTCATCCACAGCCACTCGCCTACTGTGATCCCGTTCAGCGTGACGCAGGTCCCCTTGCGGGCGGTGCACAACACCGCGTCGTTCCTGGCCGCCGGCGTTCCGGTGTTCGAGATGCGCCGGGTCGCCGGCATGAGCAACAACCTGGTGACCGACGCCATGCGCGGCCGGGCGCTGGCCGAAACATTGGGCGACCGTCCGGTCGCACTGCTGCGCGGGCACGGCAACGTGGTGGTGGGCCCGGATCTGCGGCGCACGGTGGCGCGCGCCATCTACACGGAGGTCAATGCCCGCATGCTGCTGCAGGCGGTGATGCTGGGCGGACCGATCACCTTCATCGATCCGGAGGAGAACAAGCTGATCGAGGCCGGCCGCGGCGCGCAGATCACCGGTCACAGCGTCGACCGCGTGTGGCAGATGTGGCTCGAGGAAGCGCTGCCCGGAGCGAGCGAGCCGGCCCGCTGAAAAGCGAGCTTGCCTCATCCCCGGGCGAGCGACTACATCACGGCATTCGTGCCGTAGGACGAGGACGAACGCAGGAGCCACGCCATGGGCGACCGCTGGACGAGGATCCTGGTTGTTGCGCTCCTGGTGGTTCTGGGGCTCTACTTCGCGCAACCCTATTTCGACCGGTTCCTCTATTCGGCGTCGACCCCGCGCAGCGTCGAGCCACGCGGCGGTCTGGCGGAGATCGAGCGCACGTCGATCGACCTGTTCGAGCGCGTGTCTCCCTCCGTGGTGCAGGTGGTGGGGCGTGCCGGCGCGCAGGAGGTGATGCCAGCCGAGGGCGAGAACGGCGCGGCGCAGTCGGGAACCGGCTTCATCTGGGACGGCGCCGGCCACATCGTCACCAACGACCACGTGGTCGAGGGCACGACGAGTCTCGCCGTCCGCCTCGCCTCGGGCCAGGTGCTGCGAGCGCAGATCGTGGGCCTCGCGCCGAACTACGACCTCGCCGTGATTCGCGTGGACAATACCAGAGGATTGCCGCCGCCGGTGCCGATCGGCACGTCCGATGACCTCAAGGTCGGGCAATTGGTGTTCGCCATCGGCAACCCGTTCGGCCTCGATCAGACCTTGACCACCGGCATCATCAGCGCGCTCAAGCGCCGGCTGCCGACGAGCGGCGGCCGCGAGATCACCAACGTGATCCAGACCGACGCCGCCATCAATCCCGGCAATTCCGGCGGGCCGCTGCTCGACTCGGCCGGGCGCGTGATCGGCGTCAACACCGCCATCCTGTCGCCGTCCGGCACCAGCGCCGGCATCGGCTTCGCCATCCCGATCGACTCCGTCAATCGCGTCGTTCCCGAGCTCATCCGCCGTGGCTCGGTGCCGACCCCGGGGATCGGCATCGTCGCCGCCAACGAGGCGGCGGCCACGCGTGCGGGCGTGGAAGGCGTCGTCATTCTGCGAACCGTGCCGGGCTCGGCCGCCGAGCGCGCCGGCCTGCGCGGTATGGACGCAAAGAGCAGCAAGCCGGGCGACGTGATCGTCGGCGTCAACGGCAAGCCGGTGCGCCGGCTCGCCGACCTGACCCAGGAGCTCGAGCGCGTCGGTGTCGGAAAGCCGGTGTCGCTGAAGGTGCAACGCGACGGCCGCGAGACCACGGTCGACGTCGAGGTCACGGACATCGGCCGCAGAGGATGAGCATCAGCCCCCGCAACCACGCCCGCGATTTCGCCATCGACGCTCCCCTGATTTCCCGCTACTGACGCGGACACCGACAGCCGCCCGCTTCCGCCAATCACTGAACTCAGTTCGTTGCGAAACACAGGAAGGTACGCCGTGATCGATCTCTACACCTGGACGACCCCCAACGGCCGCAAGGCATCCATTCTGCTGGAGGAGCTCGGCCTGCCGTACACCGCGCATGCCGTCGACATCAGCAAGGACGAGCAGTTCAAGCCGGAATTTCTGAAGATCAGCCCGAACAACCGCATCCCCGCCATCGTCGACCGCGACACCGGAATGAGCCTGATGGAGTCGGGCGCGCTCATGATCTATCTCGCGGACAAGACCGGAAAGCTTCTGCCGAAGGCGGGCGAGCCGCGCTACCGCGTGCTGGAATGGCTGATGTGGCAGATGGGCGGGCCCGGTCCCATGTTCGGCCAGGTCCACCACTTCGTGAAATACAACAAGGGCAAGGCGCCTTATGCCGAGGAGCGCTATCTCAAGGAAGCGCATCGGCTCTACGGCGTGCTCGACCGCCGGCTCACGGACCGGGACTTCGTCGCCGATGAATATTCCATCGCCGACATCGCCATCTGGCCCTGGGTCTCGCGTTACGAATGGCAGACGGTCGACCTCAGCCGCTATCCCAACGTGAAGCGGTGGTACATCACCATCGCCAAGCGGCCGGCGGTGCAGAAGGGCTACAAGGTGCCCAAGGACGTCGGCGAAGTTCCGATGCCGTCATGACCCCACTGCGGCCGCTCGCGCTCTGCGTCGCCGCGCTGCTGGTGGGCCCGGCGCAAGCAGCGACGGCGCAGGAGACGATCGAGCGGCCGGTCACCATCTATGTCGCCGGCACGGCAGGCGGCGGCATCGATCTTTACGCGCGCCTGTTCGCGCGCCATTTCGGCCGTCACATCGCGGGCAAGCCCAACGTGACGGTACAGCTGATGCCGGGCGCGGGCGGCATCCGGGCGGCGAATTTTCTCGCCGAGCAGGCGCCCCGCGACGGCACTGCGATTGCGACCTTCGCCAGCGGACCGATCCTCGAGCCGCTGATCGGCGCTCGCAATCCCGGCTACGACATGAGCTCGTTCACCTGGCTCGGTGCGATGAACAAGGATTTCGGGCTCTGCATTGCCTCCGCGACGACGCCGTTCAAGACCATCGACGACGTCAGGCGCCAGCAAATGGTGGTCGCCGGCACCGGCGCGGGATCGGAGACCGATACCTGGCCCGTCGTGCTCAACGACGTGCTCGGCACCAAGTTCAAGCTGGTGACCGGCTATCTCGGCAGCCAGGAAACCATCCTGGCGATCGAGCGCGGCGAAGCGCACGGCCGCTGCGTGTTCAGCCTGTCGGCGCTCAAGATCGCCAAGCCCGATTGGCTGCGCGACAAGAAGATCAACGTGCTCGTGCTCACCGCGCTCGCAGGCAGCGCGGACTTCCCCGGCGTGCCGGCGGTGGTCGATCTCGTGAGCAAGCCGCAGGACCGCCAGCTGCTCGAGCTCATGGTCGGACCCGGCGCCATGGCGCGCTCGTTCGCGGCGCCG
>Ga0081455_10009416_pt1 | contig 10048 bp, 11 predicted proteins | sample TabmetS3T2R1_FD_70207 | JGI IMG/M metagenome (GOLD analysis project Ga0081455, IMG submission 70207) | Tabebuia heterophylla rhizosphere microbial communities from the University of Puerto Rico - S3T2R1 | ecosystem: Host-associated > Plants > Roots > Rhizosphere ... | reverse complement strand
CGAAGGGGTGGGCCCGCTCCCCGCCTCCGGCACGAGCATCGAGGCGGCGGGTGTGGCGATCGGGACGCTCGGCTCGGTCGCAGGTACCTCGGGCCTTGCGCTTGTTCGTCTCGACCGGGCCGAAGACGCGCTGGCGCGCGGCGAGACCTTCACGGCGGGCGGGGTCGGGATCGCGCTCCGCCGCCCGGCCTTCGCCAACTTCGCCATGCCGGCGAGCGAGGTCCGCGCATGAGCCAGAAGCCCGCACGCTGTCCCTGGCCCGGGACCGATCCGCTCTACGTCGCCTATCACGACGAGGAATGGGGCGTGCCCGAGCGCGACGACCGCGCACTCTACGAGAAGCTCGTGCTCGACGGATTTCAGGCGGGACTGTCGTGGATCACCATCTTGCGCAAACGCGAGGCGTTCCGCCATGCCTTCGACGATTTCGACCCCGAAAAGATTGCCCGCTACCCGAAGCGGAAAGTCGAAGCGCTGATGCGCGACCAAGGCATCGTGCGCAATCGCATGAAGATCGAGGGCGCGATCGCGTCGGCGCGCGCCTGGCTCGACATCATGGAAACGGGCGCGGGCTTCGCGCCCTTCCTCTGGGACTTCGCCGGCGGCAAGCCGATCGTCAACCGCTACAAGGCAATGCGCGAGGTGCCGGCCGAGACGGAGCTATCGCGGAAGATCTCGAAGGAGCTCAAAGCACGAGGCTTCAAGTTCTGCGGCCCGACGATCATCTACGCCTTCATGCAGGCAGTCGGCATGGTGAACGACCACCTGATCGGCTGCCCGCGCCATGCCGCTTGCCAACGGCTTGGCGCAACGCCACCTAACCCTTAGAGCGGCGTGGATCGCGGCTCCGCGGATAGGTGCGCTCTTCTTGGACCCTGCCGTTCCGCTTCTTGATCTTGACCGAACCTGATTTGCCCACCGCCCGCTCCAAGACTCCGCCTTTGGTGGCGCCCGCCTTGCTTGCGAAGGATTTGACTGCCTGGCCGGTGCTATCGTTTGTCAGCACCCAGCGCTTGGTCTTGGTGTCTTGCGACAGTGTATACTTGGCCAGCTTTGCCATATGCATCTCCCAGTGACAGATCAGGTCTACCTGCACTCCGACGATCATCGTCCGGCGAAATCGCGCCTCGTCGAGTCTCGTCCACGCCTTCGTGGCTGCTATCGAGAAAATAGTCAATGCCTCGCGACACTGCTTCGGGCCTCGTGCGCAAGATGAAACGGGTACGGATCGTTCCCGGCGCTGCGCCGGCGCGCGCACGCGCTTGGCAGCGCATGCTGAGCGGACGCCGGCTCGATCTGCTCGACCCCTCGCCGCTCGATATCGAAATCGAAGACATCGCGCATGGGCTGGCGCGCGTCGCGCGCTGGAACGGCCAGACGAGCGGCGCGCATGCTTTCTCGGTGGCGGAGCACAGCCTCCTCGTCGAGCGCATCGCCGCCGAGCTCGAGCCTAAGCTCGGCCGCGACTTCCGGCTCGCGGCGCTCATCCATGACGCGCCCGAATATGTCATCGGCGATTTGATCAGCCCGTTCAAGGCGGCGCTGTCACTCGACTATCGCGCGTTCGAGGCGAAGCTCCTTGCCGCCATCCATGTTCGTTTCGGCCTGCCGGTCGAACTTCCGGACAATGTCGTGAAATCGATCAAGCGCGCGGATAGAATCGCGGCCTTCTACGAGGCAACCGGCCTTGCCGGATTCTCGCAGGCGGAGGCACGGAAATTTTTCGGCCAGCCGCGTGGCTTGAGCGCTCCGCTCGTTCAGCGTCTGTCGCGCTTGGAGCCGTTGCCAACGTCGCGCGTTGAGGCCGATTTCATAAATAAATTCAATGTATTACACCGATGAGGGAAGCGCAGGCGCAATTTCGTGAGCGAAGGTGGATGAGAGAGCGGAAGAGAGAATGGATTCCCTGAATTTGGCCACAGAAGCGGTTAAAGTGCCGCGGACCATGAACCCCGAAACGATCTATGTCGCGCCGTTGAGCCTCGTCGAGGTCACGGTCGCCGATGCCCGAGTGAGCCATTTGGTGACGCTGATAAACGGCGACACGCCGATCCCGACGCCGGCTGGAATTGGTCCCGACCGCCATCTCAAGCTCGCCATGAACGATATCTGCGAGCCGCAGCCGGGTCTCGTGCTGCCATGCCTCGGCCATGTTGACGATCTCATTCGATTTGCGCGGGAGTGGGACCGGCAGGCGCCGCTCCTCATCCATTGCTGGGCTGGGATCAGCCGTTCGACGGCGGCCGCTTATATCGCGCTTTGCGCGCTCAACCGCGAAGGCACGGAGCACGAGCTTGCCTGGGCGCTGCGGCGCGCCTCGCCCACGGCCTATCCCAATCGTCTCCTGGTCGCGCTGGCCGACGAGAGCCTGGCGCGCGGCGGCCGCATGATCGCCGCGGTTGAGGACATCGGCCGCGGGCGGATCGCGGAGGAAGCCGACGTGTTCGCCTTGCCCGCGCTCATTGCCGCCTGAGCCATGCCTGCGCCGGGACGCAAAACCGCCGAGGCACAGAGGCCGCAAAGCGACGACCCGCAAATCGAACTCGGCCTCAACGCCGCCATCGTTACGGTGCGCGCGGGTCAGCCGCTTATTCTCGTCGTGCGCTCCGGCACGGCAGGATCAGGCACATGGGATGCGCTTCCCTTCGGCCCGTTCGCTCCCCGCGCCCATCGCACGCTCGAGATCGGGTTGCGCGAATGGGTCAAGCGGCAGACTGGGCTCGATCTCGGCTATGTCGAGCAGCTCTATACGTTCGGCGATCGCGGGCGCCATGCCGAGCCCGGCGGGGCGCATATGCTTTCGGTCGGCTATCTCGCTCTGCTGCGCGGCGCGGGCGATGAGTTGCTCGGCTCGCACTGGTCGCCCTGGTACGCCTATTTTCCTTGGGAAGATTGGCGCGAGGGAAAGCCCGACATTCTGACCGACGAGATCGAGCCGAGGCTGAAGGAATGGGCCGAGCGGCCGCCGCTTCCCGACGAGCCGGCGCGCCCGCTCCGCCGGCAGGAGCGGCTCAGGATCAGCTTCGGCATCGGCGGGGGATGGGACGAGGAGAAGGTGCTCGAACGCTACGAGCTTCTCTACGAGGCGGGACTCGTGGCCGAGGCGAAGCGAGACGGGCGCGCTGCCGCCAAGCAATGGCCGGTCCTGCCGGAACTTGGCCGTCCGATGGCGTTCGACCATCGCCGCATCCTTGCCACCGCGCTCGGGCGGCTCCGCGGCAAGCTGAAATACCGTCCCGTGGTCTTCGAGCTGCTGCCGCCCGAGTTCACGCTCTACGACCTGCAAAAGACGGTCGAATCCATCTCCGGCACGCTCCTGCACAAGCAGAATTTCCGGCGCCTCGTCGAACAAGGCGGCCTCGTCGAGGCGACGGGAAACGTTTCGACCGCGACAGGGGGGAGGCCTGCGCGGCTCTACCGCTTCCGCCGCGAAGTCGTGGTCGAGCGGCCTGCGCCGGGCTTGCGGGTCAAGGCCGGACGGGGCTGAAGCGAACCTCTCATGGTATAAAGCGTTGCTGAGGAGGTGAGCGAGGTTCAATGACAAAGGCGACACTGAAAGGCTGGAGCGCACTCCTCGTTGTCGCGGCTATCGCTGCGATCACGATTGCGCTGCAAGCAGGCGGCAAGGATCGCCCGATCGACACCAAGCAAGGCAAGATCAAAGTCGAGACGGTGGCGCGCAATCTCGAATCACCCTGGGGTCTTGCCTTTCTTCCCGATGGCCGCATGCTCGTCACGGAGAAACAGGGACGCTTGCGGATCGTGGCCAAGGACGGCGTCGTCTCCAAGCCTGTCGAAGGCGTGCCCAAGGTCGTTGCAAACGGCCAAGGCGGCCTCCTCGACGTGGCGCTCGACCCCGCTTTTGCCGAGAACGGCCTCGTCTATCTCTCCTATTCCGAGCCCGGCGAAGGCGGCGCAGGCACTGCGGTCGCGCGCGGCAAGCTCGGCGACGGGCGTCTCGAAAATGTCGAGGTCATCTTCCGGCAGAAGCCCAAGGTCAGCGGCGGCAACCATTTCGGCTCGCGGCTCGCCTTCAGTCCCGACGGCAAGCTCTTCGTTACGCTCGGCGACCGCTTCGAATTCGGTCCGGCACAAGACCTCGGGAGCGATCTCGGCAAGATCGTGCGCATCAATCCCGACGGCTCGATCCCCGGCGACAATCCGTTCGTGGGCCAAGAGGGCAAGCTCCCGGAGATTTGGTCCTACGGTCACCGCAACGTTCAAGGGGCGGCGATCCACCCCGAAACGGGCAAGCTGTGGGAAGCGGAATTCGGCCCGTTCGGTGGCGATGAGGTCAACATTGCGGAAGCCGGCAAGAACTACGGCTGGCCGGTGGTGAGTTGGGGCAAGAATTACGACGGCACCGACATTCCCGATCCGCCCGAGCACGCGGAATTCGCCGACGCCATCCGTCACTGGACCCCGGTGATTTCGCCCTCGGGCATCACCTTCTACACCGCCGACGCGATTCCCGGCTGGAAAGGCAATCTCATCTTGAGCGGGCTTTCCTCCCGCTCGATCACGCGGCTCGAACTCGATGGGGAAAAAGTCGTGGGCGAAGAGCGGATCGCCATGCCCAACCGCATCCGCGACGTGGTCCAAGGTCCCGACGGCGCCATATACGCGCTGACCGACGCCGACAACGGCAAGATCCTGAAGCTGACGCCGGCTCAATGAGTCTTGGCATGGCGCCGCGCGGGCTCTCGATTGGGTTCTTCGGATATTTCGGCCGGTCGTCCGAGTTGCGCGAATTCGACACCGCGCTCCGCTCGGTCGATCTCCATCCCCGTCTCGTGCCTGAAGCGGTCAAGCTCGCCGCTGTCAAGCTTCTGCAAGAGCGGGCCAAGGATGGCGCACCCGAGCCCCGCGCCTACCGCGAGGCCGCCGAGATCATCGCCTATTGCATGACCGGCGGCGATGCGTTCTCGGCCGCCAATGACGCAAGACTTGCGGACAACGTCGAACGGCGAATCGAGGCCGCGCTCGATTCCGGCACCAATCTCGATGCCAAGCTCGTGCTCCTCACCTTGCACGCGAAAGTGATTCAGCCGAGCGTCGTCAACGATTTTGGGCTGGAAAGCGTCGATTGAATTAGGTGCGCGCCGTATAGTTGCCATAGTGAAACGGTCGATAGGGCCCCTAGCCGCCCGCCCCCTACCCCCGCGATCCGTCAATGCCCGCCATCATCTCCGTCAAGAACGTGTCGAAGACCTATGCCGGGGGTTTCGAGGCGCTCAAGAACGTCAGCCTCGACATCGATAAAGGCGAGATTTTCGCGCTTCTCGGACCGAACGGCGCCGGCAAGACCACGCTGATCAACATCATCTGCGGAATCGTGACCGCGAGCGCCGGCAAGGTGACGATCGACGGCCACGACAATGTCACCGACTACCGCGCGGCGCGGTCCCTAGTCGGGCTCGTGCCTCAGGAACTCACCGCCGACATGTTCGAGTCGGTATGGGCGACCGTCAGCTTTAGCCGCGGGTTGTGGGGGAAGTGGCCGAACCCAGACCATATCGAGGCCGTGCTGAAGAGCCTCTCGCTGTGGGATAGAAAAGACTCCAAGCTCATGACGCTGTCGGGCGGCATGAAGCGCCGGGTGCTGATCGCCAAGGCGCTATCGCACGAGCCGACCATTCTCTTTCTCGACGAGCCGACCGCGGGCGTCGATGTCGAGCTGCGCAAGGGCATGTGGGAAAATGTGCGGGCGCTGCGCGATTCCGGCGTGACCGTCATCCTCACCACCCATTACATCCACGAGGCCGAGGACATGGCCGACCGGATCGGCGTCATCAATCACGGCGAGCTGATCCTGGTCGAGGACAAGACCGAGCTGATGCACAAGCTCGGCAAGAAGCAGCTCACGCTTCAATTGCATCATGCGCTCGATACCGTGCCGCCCGCGCTTGCCGGCCACCACCTTGCGCTCGCCAATGGTGGCAGCGAGCTGGTCTATACCTACGATACCCAAGGGCCGCGCACCGGCATCACCGGATTGCTCACCGATCTCGCGCAAGCCGGAATCAGGTTCAAGGACCTCGACACGACGCAGAGCTCGCTCGAGGATATCTTCGTCGATCTGGTGAGGCGGCCCCGATGAACTTTCCGGCGATCGCGGCGATCTACAAGTTCGAGATGGCGCGCTGGGGACGCACGTTCCTCCAGAGCATCGTCTCGCCGGTGATTGCGACCTCGCTCTATTTCGTGGTGTTCGGCGCGGCCATCGGCTCGCGCATCACCGAGATCGAGGGCGTCGAATACGGCGTCTTTATCGTGCCGGGGCTGGTCATGCTCACCCTCCTCACCCAGAGCGTGGCAAACGCCTCGTTCGGCATCTATTTTCCGCGTTTCACCGGCACGATTTACGAGCTTCTCTCCGCGCCGATCTCGGCGTTCGAAATCGTGCTCGGCTATGTCGGCGCGGCCGCCACCAAGTCGATCCTGCTCGGGCTCGTGATCCTCGCCACCGCCTGGATGTTCGTGCCGCTCAGGATCGCCCATCCGGCATGGATGATCGCGTTCCTGGTTTTGACCGCCGTGACCTTCAGCCTGCTCGGCTTCGTCATCGGGCTTTGGGCCGACGGCTTCGAGAAGCTGCAGCTCGTGCCGCTCCTCATCATCACCCCGCTCACCTTTCTCGGTGGTACTTTCTATTCGATCTCGGTGCTGCCGCCGTTCTGGCAGACCGTCACGCTGTTCAATCCGGTGGTGTATCTCGTGAGCGGCTTCCGCTGGAGCTTCTACGAAATCGCCGATGTCAGCCCAGCCATCAGCCTGGTCATGGTCGGGGTGTTTCTCGCCATCTGCCTCGGCGCGGTGTGGTGGATTTTCAAAACCGGCTATCGCTTGAAGAGCTAGCGGCATTCCGATCCGGACGAATCCGAGGTAAGGCGCCGGGCAATGAGGGAAAGTTCAGGCGAAACGAATGACGGCGCGGCTGCGGACGCGCCGTCGCTCATGCGCACGATCGGGCCGGCGCAGATGGCGCTTTACGGCCTCGGCAGCATGCTTGGCGCCGGGATTTACGGGCTGATCGGCAAGGCCGCGGGGCAGGCCGGGAACGCAGTGTGGCTCTCGTTCGTCGTCGCGCTCGTGGCCGCGCTCCTCACCGCATTTTCCTACGCCTCGCTCGGGTCGCGCTATCCGCGCGCGGCGGGAGCGGCTTATGTCACCGAGCGCGCCTATGGCTTTCCGCTCCTAAGCTTCATGGTCGGGCTTGCGCTCGTCTGCTCGGGGCTGACCTCGATCGCGACGCAGAGCCAAGTGTTCGCCGCCAACATCGCCGCCCTGTTTGGACTCGAAACCATTCCGGTGTCATGGCTCGCGCTCGGGTTCCTGCTGATCCTGACCGGCCTCGTGTTCCGCGGCATCCGCGAGTCGATGTGGGTCAATGTGCTGTGCACGCTGATCGAGGCATGCGGGCTCGCGATCGTGATCGTCGCCGGCGCGTCCTACTGGGGATCGGTCGATTACCTGGAGACGCCGACACTCCCCGGAAGCGACCATGCCGCGCTCCTCGTCATGCAGGCCGCGGTGCTTGCCTTCTTCGCCTTCATCGGCTTCGAAGACATGATCAATGTCGCCGAGGAGACGCGCGACCCCGAACGCACCGTGCCGCTCGGGCTCATTCTCGCCATGGCGGCCGCGGCCGTGCTCTACATCGCGATCGCGGTCACCGCCGTCTCGGTCGTGCCGTGGCAGGAGCTTGCCTCAGCACCGGGTCCGATCACGGCGGTGATGGAGCGCGCCGCGCCCTCCGTCCCGCCTCTGCTGTTCACCGTCATCACGCTCTTTGCCGTCGCCAATACCGCGCTCGTCAACTACGTCACGGCCTCGCGCCTTATCTACGGCATGGCGCGCCAGGGACTTCTGCCGCAGCGCCTCGGCGACGTACACGCCGGACGGCGCACACCGCATCTCGCCGTTGCCGCGCTGTTTCTCGTGCTTGCGCCGCTAGCGCTTCTCGGCACGATCACGGAACTCGCAGCAGCGACCGTGCTTCTCCTGCTACTCGTCTTCACGGTGGTCAATGGCGCGCTGTTCATCTTGAAGGGCCGCGACAGCGAGAAGCGCGGCCGCTTCGAGATACCGCGCGCAATCCCGGCGCTCGGCGCGCTCACTTGCCTCATTCTCATTGTGGTGCGGGTGGCGACAGGCGATTGGCAGGCGCCTGCGCTCGCAGGCGTGCTCCTCGCCGGCGCGTTCGCCCTTTATGTCTTGATGCAGCGGAAGGGCTAGGTCCCGGAGAGCCCGTGCGGCGGGTGGCGCTGGTCGCCCCTGCGGTTCAGCCGGCGCACATAAGTGATTGTCGCCTCGGGGCGCTCGGCTTTGACCTTGAGGGCCGCGATCAAGGCATCCTCGGCCCTGACCACGAGCCGGTCGCCTTTCCCCTCCACAGTGATACCGACCGTGAATTGCGACTGCATTCCGAACGCTCCCAAGGGCGGTAGATGCCAAACAAGCCGAATCGTAGCAAAAGACGGCCGCTTAGCCCATGAGGAAAGCTTGAGCCCGCGCTACGGAATCGCGCTGGTAAAGCCCGAGGCTGGCGGCGGGGCCGCCGAGCCGACAGTGCTCGGTTTCGGCTGCTTCGGCTTGGGCTCGGCCTTGGTCCCGGCGTTTTCGGCGACGGCCTCGGGCTTCGCCTGCTTGCCGAGGGCAGCCGCGGCGACGCCGGCATCGAGGCTATAGATATCGGCGAAGCTTTGCAGTTTGCCGTCGGCGTCGGCCGTTGTGGTGAAATAGGTGGTGTGCACCGGCACCCGGCCGCGGATGGCAACGCCGCTGTTATAGCCCTTGGCAAGCAGCTTATCGATTTCGGCCTGTGGCACGCCGCTGTCCTCGGCTAGGATGACCGCGGCGACCTTGCCGGGATTGGCGACGCGCGGACAATGATGACCTTCGGCGCGGACTTGCAGCGACAACAGCTCGCGCTTGATGGTGTCGTGCATGTAAACCGAATGCCGGTTGGGGTAGAGGAACTTCACCTTGCCGAGCACGTTCTTTGGCCCCGGCGCCTGGGTGAAGCTGATCGCCCCCATGTTCACGGTGTTCCAGTTGATCGAGCTTGGGCTGACGCGCTTGCCGTTGTAATTCACGTTGAGCTCGTGTTGCTTCAGGAACGACGAGCCGCCTCCGAACATGCCGCCCCCACCCCTCAAGCGCGGCAGGAGGTCTTCTCTGATGATGGTCGAGGGCACGGTCCATTCCGGATTGAAGACGATCGATTTGAGGTCGGCCGAGAAGATCGGCGTGGCGTAGACCAGTTTGCCGACGACCGCCTTCTCGGAGTGGATCGTCTTGCCGCCCTTCACGACATAGACCATGAACTCGGGGATATTGATTTGAACGTACATCCCACCGAGATCCTCGGGCATCCAGCGCCAACGCTCCATGTTGACCAAGATCTTCTGCACGTTGCGCGGCTTGGCGCCTGCTTCGCTTTCAGCGCGAGCTTTGAGCAGCGCCTGGCGCAGGCTCTGAAATTGCTCGTGCTTCGGATGCAGCGACTGGAGGTAGAGATCGGGCTCGGCGGCATCGGCGATCTCGGAGAGCACGATTTTCGGAGCGCGGAAGGTCGGCCGCATGTCGATGTTCTTGAGCTTGGCGGGGTCGGCCCTCCCGCCGCGCGCGTAGCGCGCGTATTGCAACACGGCCAGATCGAGCTCGATCTCCAAACGTGCCTGCTCGTCCATGGAGGCCGGAAGCTTGCCGGCCGAAGGCAGAGTGAAGGCCGTGTTTGAAAGTCCCCAATCGTCGGCCTCGAGGATTTCGTCGATGACGGCGAGCCCTTCGCGCGAGAACCCCATATCCGTCATCCAGAGCGGCTCGCTGCGCCCGTTATAGAAGGCTTCGAGCGCGGCGATGTCGTCGGCATTTGCCTTCGCGCGCAACGCCGGGTCGGCGAGCTTGGTGCGGATAGCCTCGACCATCGGCGTGGCAGCGGCCGGGATCGCGACGGTTTGAACTGTCGTTGTCGGAGGCGGCGATCCTGCGGGTTCGCTCGCGCTGTCGGCGGGAGGCGTCGCCTCGGCGGCGGGCTCGGCCG
>Ga0081455_10009415_pt1 | contig 10048 bp, 8 predicted proteins | sample TabmetS3T2R1_FD_70207 | JGI IMG/M metagenome (GOLD analysis project Ga0081455, IMG submission 70207) | Tabebuia heterophylla rhizosphere microbial communities from the University of Puerto Rico - S3T2R1 | ecosystem: Host-associated > Plants > Roots > Rhizosphere ... | reverse complement strand
CGAGCTGCTCGGCGATCGTCTCGGCCATCTTCGTTCCGATACCGGCGGTCTGCTCGATCTGCTCGGGCGTGGCGGACAGCAGCGCGTCGATCGTGCGGAACTGCTGGGCGAGGTTGCGCCCGGTGATGTAGCCGACCTCCTCCAGGCCGATCGCATAGAGCACGCGCCCGAACCCGCGGTCCTTCGACGCCTGGATGTTCTGGACCGTGCGTTCCGCGCTGATCTGGCCGAAGCCCTCGAGCTCGGTCAGCTGCTCGACGCTGAGGCGATAGAAGTCGGCCGCGGTCTTGAGCAGGCCCGCCTGCTGGAGCTGAGCGACCTGCTTCTCGCCCAGCCCGTCGACGTCCATCGCGCCGCGCGAGACGAAGTGCTTGAGCAGCTGCCATTGCCGCTCCGGACACACCCGGTTCGGGCACCGCGTGAAGACCTCGCCCTCGGCCTTGACCGTCGGCGTGTTGCAGAACGGGCAGCGCTTCGGCGGGCGGGCGACCGGCGGGCGCTTCTTGTTCTCGACGACGTGCGGCGCGGGCGAGAGCACCTGCGGGATGACGTCGCCGGCGCGCAGGACGATGACGTCCTCGCCGGGGCGGATGTCCTTGCGGACGACGTCCTCCTCGTTGTGCAGCGTCGCGAGCTTGACGGTGACGCCGCCGACGTGGACGGGCTCGAGCACGGCGAACGGATGCAGGTCGCCGTACTTGCCGACGTTCCACTGCACCTCGTGCAGGCGCGTGATCGCGGTGGTCGGCGGGAACTTCCACGCGATCGCCCAGCGCGGATCGCGCCCGACCACACCGAGCCGCCGCTGGAGCTCGACGTCGTCGACCTTGACGACGACGCCGTCGATCTCGAAGTCGAGCTGGCCGCGGCGCTCCTCCCACGCCTTGCAGCGCGCGACCACCTCGTCCTCGGTGGTCAGGCGCGCGACATCGTCGTTGACGCGGAACCCGTGCGCCTTGAGCCACTGCAGCGCGTCCCAATGACTGGAGAACGAGACGCCGTCGGTGGCGCCGACGCCGTAGCACCACATCGACAGCGGGCGCTCGGCGGCGAGCTTGGGATCGAGCTGGCGGATCGTGCCTGCCGCGGAGTTGCGCGGGTTCATGAACGTCGACAGCCCCGCCTCGGCGCGCCGCTCGTTGAGCGCGGCGAAGTCGGCCAGCGACATGTAGACCTCGCCCCGCACCTCGATCAGCGCGGGGACGTCACCGCCCTCGATGCGCAGCGGGATCGTGGGGACCGTGCGCAGGTTGTGGGTGACGTCCTCGCCGACCTCGCCGTTGCCGCGGGTGGCGCCGACCTCGAGGACCCCATCGCGGTAGATCAGCGAGATCGCCAGGCCGTCGATCTTCGGCTCGGCGACGTACTGGAACTGCGGGTCCTCGATGCCCTCGCGCGCGAGGTGGTTGCGCATGCGCGCGATCCACGCGCGCAGCTCTTCCTCGCTGCGGGCGTTGGCCAGCGACAGCATCGGCTGGCGGTGGGTGACCTTCTGCAGCTCGGAGACCGGCTCGCCGCCGGTCCGCTGCGTCGGCGAGTCGGGCGTGAGCAGCTCGGGGTGCTCGGCCTCGATCCCTCGCAGCTCGTCGAGCAGCGCGTCGTACTTGTCGTCGGTGATCGTGGGGTCGTCGAGCACGTAGTAGCGGTAGCCGTGATCGTTGAGCTCGTCGCGCAGCTGCGCGGCGCGCCCTACGACCGCCTCCGGCGCCGGGGTCACTGCACCTCACCCGCAGCCGGTGCGAGCAGCCGTTCCAGGTCGTACTTCGTCAGGGCGTCGAGGCCGGGGAGGTCGGTGAGCTGGAAGTGGACCGGGGTGACAGCGATCTTGCGGGCGTGGATCGCGGCGAGGTCGGTACCCGGTTCGTCGTGGAAGCCGGGATCGGCGCCGTAGATCCAGTAGCGCCGGCCGCCGTCCTCGTCCTCGGTGTCGAGCTTGAGCTCGTCGCGATAGATCCGCTTGCCCAGGCGGGTGACCTCGACGCCCTCCGGCGCGCCCGCGGGGACGTTGATGTTCAGCAGCGTGCCGTCGGGCAGCGGGACGTCCCCGAGCTCGGCGACCACGCGCGCGGTGAACTCGGCGGCGGCGTCGAACGAGAAGATGCTGCCCAGGCGGAAGTCCATCTCGCGGGCGTTGGACTGCTGGGAGACCGCGATGCCCGGGATGCCGAGCACGAGCGCCTCGAGCGCCGCCGCGACCGTGCCGGAGTACGTGATGTCGTCGCCGAGATTCGAGCCGTGGTTGATGCCGGAGACGACGATGTCGGGCTCGAAGCCGTCGATGAGGCCGAGCTGTCCGAGCCGGACGCAGTCGACGGGGGTGCCGTCGGTGGCGAAGCCGCTCGTCCCGTCGTCGAACGGGACCTCCTGCACCCACAGCGGCCGGCGGGTGGTGATCATGCGTGCGAACGCGGAGCGGTTGCCGTCGGGCGCGATGACGGCCAGTTGCACGCCTTCGACCTTCAGGAGCGCTCGGCGCACGGCCTGCAGCCCGGCGGCCTCGATGCCATCGTCATTGGTGAGCAGGACCCGCACGGACTTTCATCGTAGCCCGCGCGCTGGCCGTTTCCCGGCCTCGCAGAGAGGCTCCGCGTGCGCGTAGGATGCGCGCGTGGGGCACCCGGCAAGGAAGACCGTGCCGCGAGCCGCCGCCGCGTGCATGGTCCTCGCCGTGGTGCTGCTCGCATCGGCGCCTGCGCGCGCGGCCACGCCGCTGACGATCGGAAGCGGCCACAAACCGGCGGTCGCGGTCGATCCCGCGGGCACGGCGTACATCGCGTGGTACGGACCGGAGAGCACGGTCACGTCGCTGCACTTCTGCCGGCTGCCGCGCGGCGCCTCGGCGTGCGACCTCGCGACGACGATCGCCGCGCCCGGCACCACGCTCACGCGGCCCTTCGTCACCGTCGACGGCACCACCGTGCGCGTGGTGTCCTACCGCTACGGGCTCACCGGCGCGCGCTTCGACGAGGTCTGGCAGTTCACGTCAACGGACGGCGGTGCGACCTTCGACGGCGGGCACTCGATCGGCGTCGTGCCCTTCGACGAGGCGGTGCGCGGCCCGGGCGACACGCTGTCGGTCGTCACGAGCGCGTTCTTCGAAGGCCTCGTCGTGCAGAACGTCCCGCTGGTCGGCGGAAGTGCCGGTGAGAGCCGTGCGCTGCTCTCGAGCGACCACGTGTACAACGGCACGGTCGGGCTCGTCGACGCCGCCACGCCGCTGGCGGTCTTCGCCGACGGTTCGAGCAACGCGCAGTTCCGTCGCTATGGCGGTGGCGGCAGTCTCAACGACCCGTCGAGCTGGGCGCCGCCGGTCGACATCGGCTACGCCGACTACCCGCGCCTGGCCGGCGGTCCCGCGGGCTTGTTCCTGCTTTCGGGGACTCAGCAGAACGCGCTGACCGTGCGCAAGTACAACGGCACGACCTTCACCGCGGGCACGACGATCGCCGCGCAGGGAGACGACGCCCAGGCTCACCTCACCGAAGACCCCGGAGGGCGTCTGCATGCGGTGTACGGCCGCATCACGACGGCCGGGCTCGAGCTCGACTACGCGACGTCCGACGACGGCGTCCGCTGGCGGTCGGGCCCACTGCTGGTCCAGCCGATCACCGCCGGCCTCAACGCGCTGCGTGTGGCCGCCGCTCCGGACCACCTCGGCGTCGCCGCGTGGGACACGGCCGGCGGGTCGCCGCAGATCCGCGTCGCCGCGATCGGGCCGACGGGCGGTGCGTCACCACCCGTTCCGGGCAAGTCGGTGGCGGTGGGCGCGACCTCCGGAACCGTGTTCGTCGTCTCGAGCTCCGGCAAGCGCACCCGCCTGACGGGCGGCGCGACGATTCCCGTCGGCAGCACGGTCGACACACGCCGCGGCCGCGTGGAACTGACGTCTGCGGCGACAGGTGCCGGCACGACGACGCAGACGGCCGCGTTCTACCAGGGCACCTTCAGGGTGTCGCAGCGGCGGGGCACAGGCGCCCTGACCACGGACATCATGCTGCGCAACGCGACGCCGCGGTCGCAGTGCGCGCGCGTCCGGGCCGCCGGCGCCACGAAGAAGAAGGGTCCACATGGCGTGCTCGGCAGGTTGTGGGGCAACGGCAAGGGGCGGTTCCGCACCAAGGGCACCTACAGCTCGGCGACCGTGCGCGGCACGATCTGGCTGACCGAGAACCGCTGCGACGGCACCCTCACCATCGTCAAGCGCGGGAAGGTGAGCGTGCGCGACCTCAAGCGCCGCAAGACCGTGATCGTCACGGCGGGTCACCGCTATCTCGCCCGGGCTCGGCGCTGACGCGGCAGCGCGCCGCGCGAATGAAAGGATGCCGCGCCATGGATCAGGTGAGGCTTGGGAAGTCGGGCTTGCACGTCTCGCGCGTGTGCCTGGGGATGATGAGCTACGGCAACGACTCCGATCGCCCCTGGGCGCTCGATGAGGACGCGGCCGAGCCGATCATCCGGCGCGCGGTCGAGGGCGGGATCACCTTCTTCGACACCGCCGACGTCTACTCGGCGGGCGCGAGCGAGGTCGCCACGGGGCGTCTGGTCGGGAAGCTGCTGAGCCGCGACGAGGTGGTCATCGCCACGAAGGTGCACGGGCGGATGACGCCCGGGCCGAACGGGCGCGGGCTGTCGCGCAAGCACATCCTCTCGGCCATCGACGCGTCGCTGCAGCGGCTGGGCATGGACTACGTCGACCTGTACCAGATCCACCGCTTCGACTACGAGACGCCGGTCGAGGAGACGATGGAGGCGCTGCACGACGTGGTGCGCGCCGGCAAGGCCCGCTACATCGGCGCGAGCAGCATGTGGGCGTGGCAGTTCGCGCAGATGCAGCACGTCGCCGAGCGCCACGGCTGGACGCGCTTCGTCTCGATGCAGGACCATTACAACCTGCTCTACCGCGAGGAGGAGCGCGAGATGATCCCGCTCTGCATCCACGACGGGGTCGGCGTCATCCCGTGGAGCCCGCTGGCCCGCGGTCGCCTCACGGGCAACCGCTCGCGCGAGGGCGAGCGGCGCACGATCCGCTCCCAGACCGACGCCTTCGGCGAGAACCTCTACCTCGACGAGGACTTCGACATCGTCGACCGCCTCAACGACGTCGCGTCCGAGCGCGGGCTCCCGCCCGCGCAGGTCGCGCTCGCCTGGATGCTGCACAAGCCGGGCATCACCGCACCGATCGTCGGCGCCACGAAGCTCGAGCACCTCGACGACGCGCTCGCCGCGGCGGAGGTCGAGCTCTCCGACGAGGAGATCGCCCGCCTCGAGGAGCCGTACGTCCCGCACCCGGTGGCGGGGCACGCGTGATGCGCACGACGATCGGCACGGTCGAGCTCGGCTCGACGGGCATGATGATCAGCCGCGTGGGCTACGGCGCCTGGGCGATCGGCGGCGCGGGCTGGTGGCACGCGTGGGGCGACCAGGACGACGAGGAGTCGATCGCGGCGATCCGCCGGGCGGTCGACCTCGGCGTCAACTGGGTCGATACCGCGCCGATCTACGGCCTCGGGCACTCCGAGGAGGTCGTCGGCAGGGCGCTGGCCGGCCTCGACGATCGCCCCTACGTGTTCACCAAGGCGTCGCTGTACGAGAAGGACGGCGCGGTCGCGCACAGCCTCAAGCGCGACTCGCTCAGGCGCGAGGTCGAGGCGAGCCTGGAACGGCTGCAGCTCGACGTCATCGACGTCTACCAGGTGCACTGGCCCAACCCCGACGAGGACGTCGAGGAGGCGTGGGCGACCTTCGCCGAGCTCAAGGCGGAGGGCCTCGTGCGCCACATCGGCGTCTCGAACTTCGACGTCGCTCAACTGCGCCGGGCGCAGGCGATCGCGCCGGTCGAGACGCTCCAGCCGCCCTACTCGCTCATCGAGCGCGAGATCGAGAACGAGATCCTGCCCTTCGCCGAGCGCGAGGACATCGGCGTGGTCATCTACTCGCCGATGGCCTCGGGGCTGCTCAGCGGAGCTATGACCGCGGAACGGATCGCGGCGCTGCCGGACAACGACTGGCGCAAGCACGACCCGCGCTTCCAGGAGCCCGAGCTCTCGCGCCACCTCGCCCTCGTGGCGCGGCTGCAGACCGTCGCCGACCGCCACGAAACGACGCCCGGGGCGGTCGCGGTCGCTTGGGCGCTGCACCACCCGGCGGTGGACGGCGCGATCGTCGGCTTCCGCCGCCCCGACCAGGTCGAGCCGCTGCTCGCCGCGGCCGGCCTCGAGCTCGGCGAGGACGACCTGTCCACCATCGCCGGCGACTCGTAGTCACTCAGCGATCGGGTGCCGTGCGAAGAACGCGGCGAGCGCCTCGGCGACCGCGGCCGGGCGCTCGACATGCAGGAGATGCCGCGCGTCGGCGAGGTCAAATGGCTCGGCATTCGGCAACCACGAAAGCAGGAGCGCTCGGCGCTCCGGGAAGGTCGGCGTCGAGTGCTCGCCGAGCATGAGCATCACGGGCTGCGCGATGCGGCTCGCAGCGTCCTCGGTGAACGACCATTGCTGCAGGGCGGGCAGCTCCTGCCCGAAGAAGGCGTCCGCCTCGGCGACGGCCCGCTCGAAGCAGTCAGGAAGCCCCGCGTCGAGCGCCGGCCGGTACCCCTCGCCGAAGACGCCGCGGAAGAACGTGTCGACGGCGCCGGCCGTGTCACCGGCGCCGTAGCGCTCCATCGCCGGCACCACGAACGTGCGCACGAACTCGGCCTGGAGCTCCGTCTGCGGCACCGGCCGCGCCGCCTCCATCGACACGACGCTCTGGACCGCCTCCGGGAAGTCGAGCGCCAACTGGAGCGCGACGACGGCGCTCGACGAGTGGCCGACGACGTGCGCGCGCTCCACCCCCACCTGCCGCATCAGCAGCGCGCAGTGCCGCGCGTGGTCGGCGATCGAGAGCCGCCCCTCGACCAGGTCGCTCGAACCGTAGCCCGCGCGGTCGTAGGTCAGGAGCTGATGCACGCCGGCGAGCGCGGGGTCGTCGAGCAGCGGTTGCGCCCACGACGACGCCACGCCCCAGTGGATCAGCACGACCGGTTCGCCCGAGCCCGAGAGCTCGTAGGCGAGCTCGACTCCATCGACCGTCACGTGCTCCGACACTTTGTCGGACAAGATTGACAGGTTCCTCTAAGCCGCGCTTGACGGCGCCTTGACCTTGCGGGCCTACGCTGGCTCCATGGCCGCGTTCCGCGATCCCAACCGGTGCCCCTCGTGCGGCGAACGGGTCACGCCGTACGCCGCCGGTTGTGCGCTGTGCGGCGCGGACCTCGACCCCAAGCGCTGGCAGCCTCGGCCCTCCTTGCTGCGGCGGCTCCTCGGCCGCGCGGCTCAGTAGGCGACCGACGCCAGGTAGAGACCGTGGGCCGGCGCGGTGTCGCCGGCCTCCACGCGCGGGCGTCCCTCCAGCAGCGCGCGGAACGAATCCAGCGACTTGCGACCGCCGGCGACCTCGAGCATCGTCCCGACCAGCACGCGGTTCATGTGCCGCATGAACGTGTCGGCGGTGATCCAGAACTCGAGGATGTCGCCGGCAGCGTCCCAGCGCGCCTCGAAGACGTCGCGCTCGAAGCGGACGTGGTCGGTCTGCGTCGGTGTGAACGCGGTGAAGTCGTGCGTGCCGACGAGCGCGGCGGCGCAGTCGCGCAGCGCGTCGAGGTCGACGCGGTGGCGCCACCACAGCGCCCGGCCGCGCTCGAACGGCGACGGCACCGCGCGCGCCAGCACGCGATAGCAGTACGTGCGCGACACCGCGTCGCCGCGGGCGTCGAAGCCGTCGGCCGCCGCGGCGCTGCGCAGGACGGCGACGTCGGCTGCGGTCAGCCCATTCAGGGCACCCGCATCAGCGGGCTCACCGTCGTGGGAGGCCACCTGCCCCCACGCGTGCACGCCGCGGTCGGTGCGGCCCGCGACGGTCAGCGACACCTCGCGCCGCAGCACTCTCGCCAGCGCCTGCTCCAGTTCGCCCTGCACCGTCCGCAGGCCGGGCTGTTTTGACCAGCCGGCGAACGCGCCGCCGTCGTATTCGATGTCGAGCCGAGCGGTCGTCAGACCAGCTCGAGGAACACCATCTCAGTGGCGTCCGAGCGGCGCGGCCCGAGCTTCAGGATGCGCGTGTAGCCACCGGGCCGCTCCGCGTAGCGCGGGGCGACCTCCTCGAAGAGCTTGTGGACGGCGAACTTGTCCTGCCCCAGTGCGCTCAGCGCCTGACGGCGCGCGTGCAGGTCGCCGCGCTTGGCGAGCGTGATCAGCTGCTCGACCTCGGGCTTGACGGCCTTGGCCTTCGCCTCGGTCGTCTTGATCCGCTCGTGCTCGATGACCTCCTTGCAGAGGTTGGCCAGCAGCGCCTTGCGGTGCGAGGCGCTGCGGCTGAGCTTGTGGCGCGTCTTCTGGTGGCGCATGGGGCCGGGATCCTAGTCCTCGCGCAGGTTCAGCCCGCGCGCGTGGAGGGTCTCGATGACCTCGTCGATCGACTTCTTGCCGAAGTTCGGGATCGCGTTGAGCTCGCCCTCGGACTTCGAGATGAGGTCGCCGACCGTCTGGATGCCCGCGCGCTTGAGGCAGTTGTACGAGCGCACGCCGAGCTCGAGCTCCTCGATGAGGATGTCGTGCATCGGGCCGGCGGGGCCGCCCCCGCCGTTCAGCGCGCCCGCGCCGTCGCCCTCGAGCTGGCCGGCGGGGCCGGCGCGGAGCTCCTCGATGCGGTCGGCGTCGGTGAAGATCGCCAGCTGCGAGATGAGGATCTCGGCGGCCTCGCGCAGCGCGGCCTGCGGGTCGATCGACCCGTCGGTCTCGATGTCGAGCGTGAGCTTGTCGTAGTCGGTGCGCTGGCCGACGCGCGCCTGCTCGACCGCGTACGCCACACGGCGCACCGGCGAGAAGATCGAGTCGATCGGGATGACGCCGATCGGCTGATCCGGGGACTTGTTGTCCTCCGACGGGCGGTAGCCGCGGCCGCGGCCGATGGTGAGGTACAGCTCGAGCTTGGTCTTCTTCTCGAGCGTGGCGATGTGGACGTCGGGGTTGAGGATCTCGACGCCGGCGGGCAGGTCGATGTCCTGCGCGGTGATCTCGCCGGGGCCGGTGACCACGAGGGGCGCCTCGACCTCGGTGGCGTCGGAGTGCATGCGGCACACGATGCCCTTGAGGTTGAGGACGATGTCGGTGACGTCCTCGGTGACGCCCTTGATGGTCGAGAACTCGTGGGCGACGCCTTCGATGCGCACGCTGGTGACGGCGGCGCCGGCGAGCGAGCTGAGCAGCACGCGGCGCAGCGAGTTGCCGAACGTGTAGCCGAATCCGCGGTCCAGCGGCTCGATCACGAAGGAGCCGCGGTTCTCCTCCACCTGTTCGGAGGTGATGCGGGGGATCTGGAAGTCGAGCATCGGAGAGGTCCTGACTGTCGTTTCATCTGCGCCGCGCGACGTAGAGAGGGCGTGCGGCGGCGCGTTTCGGGTGGGTCTTACTTCGAGTACAGCTCGACGATGAGCTGCTCCTGCACCGGCGTCGTGATCTCACGACGGTCCGGCTTGCGCAGCACCTTGGCGGTGAGCGCGTCATGGTCGGCCTGCAGCCAGGCGGGCACCTGGGCGGTGAGCTCCGTGGCGTCGCGGATGACCGCATCGGCGCCGGTGCCGGCCTTCACGGCGATCACGTCGCCGTCGCGGACCTGGTAACTGGGGATGTCCACTCGGCGGCCGTTGATCGTCCAGTGGCCGTGGCGGATGAGCTGGCGCGCCTGTCGGCGCGAGGCGGCGAAGCCGAGACGGACGAGCACGTTGTCGAAGCGGCGCTCCAGCAACGTGAGGAGGTTCTCGCCGGTGATGCCCTCCTGACGCGACGCCCTGTCGTAGTAGCGCGCGAACTGCTTCTCCAGGACGCCGTAGTAGCGCTTGGCCTTCTGCTTCTCGCGCAGCTGCACGCGGTACTCCGACTGGCGCGCGCGCCCGCGGCCGTGGTCGCCGGGCGGATACGCCCGGCGCTCGACGCCGCACTTGTCGGTCAGGCAGCGCTCGCCCTTGAGGAAGAGCTTGATGCCCTCGCGCCGGCACTGCTTGCACTGGGGT
>Ga0081455_10009414_pt1 | contig 10048 bp, 6 predicted proteins | sample TabmetS3T2R1_FD_70207 | JGI IMG/M metagenome (GOLD analysis project Ga0081455, IMG submission 70207) | Tabebuia heterophylla rhizosphere microbial communities from the University of Puerto Rico - S3T2R1 | ecosystem: Host-associated > Plants > Roots > Rhizosphere ... | reverse complement strand
GGACGAAGCCGTTGCGTTCGAGTGCGATCTCCGGCGGCAGCCAGTCGGTCTGCGCATCCGCGCCGATGAAGATGTAGAGGCCGCCGGAGTCGACGCGGGTCGTGGCGGCCGTCCCGGCGTCACGTACGTCGATCGCCTCGAGCGACTGATCGCCGTGCACGGCCGTGACCTCGGCGCCGAACATCGCGTGGATGTTCGGTCGCGTCGCGAGCTGGTCGACGAGGTAGCGCGACATGCTCTTCTCGAGCCGGTCGCTGCGACACAGGATGGTCACGCTGCGCGCGTGCCCGGAGAAGAACAGCGCCGCCTGCCCCGCCGAGTTACCGGCGCCGACGATGTGGACGTCGAGGCCGTGGGTGTTCGGCGCTTCGCTCCGCGCCGCGCCGTACGAGATGCCCTTCCCGGCGAGCCGGTCGAACCCGTCGATGGCAAGATGCCTCCACGCGACTCCGCACGCGAGGATGATCGTCCGCGCCCGGAGGACGTCGCCCCCGTCAAGATGCAGCTGACGAGTGGCCGCGTCGATCCGCGAGATCGACCGGGTCACTAGGATCTCGGCGCCGAGCCTGCGCGCCTGCTGGAGCGCGCGGCTCGCGAGCTCGTCGCCCGAAACGCCTGAGGGGAAGCCCAGATAGTTCTCGATACGAGAGGACGTACCGGCCTGGCCGCCGGGCGCCTCGCGCTCGATCGCGAGCGTCCGCAGGCCCTCCGATGCTCCGTACACGGCGGCGGCCAGCCCGGCCGGACCGGCGCCGACGATCACGGTGTCGTATTCGGCGGTCTCGGCCTCCGTGCCGAGGCCGAGCAGCTCGGCCACCCTGCGGAGCTGCGGCCGGATCACGGTCTTGCCGTCGACGACCTGAATCGCCGGCCAGTCCTCCTCCGGCGGGAGGGGTCCGCCCCACTCGATCTCCGAATCCTGCTGCTCCGGCGTGATCAACCGGAAGGTGACCTGGTTGCGGTCGAGGAAGCGGCGCAGCTCCGTACAGGACGCGTCCCAGCGATGCCCGACGACGATCGCGCGCGGCTGGGCCGGCTCTGCGGCGATTCCCTGCAGGCCGCCCGGTCCGCCCATGCGGTGAGCCGCGAGCTTCCCCACCTGCTCCGCCAGCTCCGGGACCACGGCCGCGACGGCGTGGTAGTCGTTGGCCTCGACCCGCATGACCCGCGACGTCTCGGCGGCTCGGAAGCCCACCGGGAACACCGTGCCGAGGACGATCGGCACCTCTCCGAAGACGTCCCCCGGGAGCCGCTCGCCGAGTACGCGCTCCGTGCCGTCGACGAGCCTGGTCGGCTCGATCCGGCCCTCGAGCACTGCGAAGAGCGCGCGCTCGCCGCTCTCGTGGGCCGCGTACTCGCCGGCCAGCAAGCGCAGGTCCGCCGCCACCCGGGCGAGCCGCTCGCGCTGGCCGGGGTCGAGCGCCGCGAACAGCGGGACGCCACCGATCTCCTCGGGCGTCACCACGTCAGCGACCGGTCGCGCGAAGCCATGGATGGGAGACACTAACCCCGTGACCACCTACGCCCTGCTGCCCGGCGCCTGGCACGGAGGATGGTCCTGGGATCGCGTCGCGCCCCATCTCGCTGCCGCCGGCCACCGGGTCGTCGCGGTCGACTTCCCCTGCGAGGCCACGTCGTCCGGGTGCGCGGCCTACCGCGACGTCGCCCTCGAGGCGATCGGCGACGCGGGCGACGACCTCGTGGTGGTCGGGCATTCCGCCGGAGGGCTCACCGCGCCGCTCGTCGCCGCGGCACGCCCGGTGCGGCGGCTCGTGTTCGTCTGCGCGCTGCTGCCGCTGCCCGGGCGGCCGTTCACCGACCAGAACGAGACGGAGGGCATCCTGCAATCGGAGTACCAGACGGGAGTCGAGTCCGACGGGAACGGATGCCGGCGCTGGTTCGACCTCGATGTCTGTGCGCGCACGATGTATGACGGCTGCAGCCCCGAGGACGTGGCCTGGGCGTTCGGGGAGCTCCGCGCCCAGTCGTCGACGATGTACACGGAGCCGAGCCCGCTGGAGGCGTGGCCCGAGGTGCCGCTCGTCGACATCCGCGGCGACCGCGACCGGCTCGTGTCGCCGGCCTGGGCGGCCCGGGCCGTGCCGGACCGGCTGGGGGTCGAGTCGATCGTGATCGAAGGGGCGGGCCACTCACCGATGCTCTCGCATCCGCGGGTGCTCGCCGAGCTGCTGCTGACCGCCGGCTAGCGCCCCGCCCCCGGCGGCAGGCTCCCGTCGACCAGGCACTCGTCGGAGTCGTCGCGCGTGATCGTGTGCTGAGGACCGCCGTACACGTCCAGCATGAACCGCCCCTGGTTGGGGATCGGCGGCGCGTTCACCCTGCTGCTCACCGGGATGGCGAACATCGAGTTCCACAGGGACTGCGGCGGAGTCCCGTTGGGGTCGCGGTAGGTGGCGTTCTGCTGGAGGAAGTCCTGGTCGATCTTGCCGAAGGCCCACACGTCGGTCACGGGACCTGCTCCGACGATCATCGCGTCGCCGCCCTCGGGCTCGGCAGCGAACGGATAGAAGTTGCCGACGGTGATCGGCACCCCGAAGCACCAGTAGTCGCCTGCCTCGGAGACGTGTTGGTCACCGAAGCGGTAGAGCGTGTACTCGAGCGGGAACAGCGCCTCGTAGACGAGCCGCTGAGCGGCGCCGGTGAATGCGTCGGCGGCGTCGCTCGTCGTCTGGTCCGTCCACGCCCAGTCCCCGCCCACGTTCTGGAAGGTGGCCTGGAGCTTGCCCCAGTCGCTGACGAGCATCGAGCCGATCACGTCCATCTGCTCGTAGGCGTCCTCGAAGCGGCCGGCCAGAGTGTCGCCGAGGCTGTCGGCCTGGGCGGTGAAGTCGCTCTCCAGCTCGTTGCTGCCGTTCTGGAGATCGGTGACCTCGCCGGCCAGACCGATCGTCTCGGCGCTGAGCGAGACCGCCTCGCCGACGTCGGGTATGGCGGATCCGAGATAGAGGAAGCCCGACAGAAGCTCGAGCGGAGCACCGCCGGCCGTGGAGTTGGGCGGGCTGATCGTGTTGTTGATGGCCTGCGTGATGTCGGTGAGGTTCGCCGTCACCGAGGTGGCGTCCGCCAGCAGCGGCTTCTGCAGGTTGCCCACGAACTGCCACACCGTCGACACGTAGGACAGCTCGGTCTCGAGCTGCGACTTCGCGGCGTCGAAGTCCGCCTCGGCGAAGCCGCTCTCGCAGGCTGCAACGTCGGGAAGGCTTGTGAACGCGATGTCGTCGAGATCTGCCGCCAGCCCGGCGAAGTTGTAGCTGTCGTTCGTGTAGTTGCCCTCGATCGGCGCCGAGATCTTGAGCGCTGCGGCGATGCAGGTCATCGCCTGGCGGGCGGCGGCGGTGGCGCGCCCGGGCCACGGGGTCGGCGCCTGGTAGATCACAGCGGGCAGCCCGGCCTCGGCGTCTGGCAGGGTGCTGTTGAACTTCGGGTAGTACTGGGACAACGGATTGCGCCCCAGCAGGCCCCGGAGTTGTCCCCCGGTTTCCGTGCTCACGGCGCTGGCGGTGGCCGACCACTCGGAGTCCGCTCCCACCGAAGGCGGCACGGGCCCGACGAACGCATAGGAGCGCACTCCGGCAGCCGGGTCGAGGTTGTCCAGGTACAGCCCGTTCCCCCCAATCTCGCTCTGCATGGTCGCGAGGTTGTTCCAGGCCCCCTGCAGGCTCGGGGCGTCGCCGCGGTTGACTTGACCGATCGACTGCAGCACGACCAGCTTGGACGGGTCGCCTCGGACATTCGCGAGCTCGGTCGCCAGCGCATTGATGCCGTTTAGGGCCACGGACGGGTCCAGGGTGGCGTCGACCGAGACCGGCTGGGTCTGGGTCACCAGCGGCGCGAGCGAGCCCGCGTCCAGGATCAGGAGGAAGAAACCGGAGGTCTCACCGGCGGCCAGCGGGTCGGACGTGTACGTCGTGCCTCCGATCGTCATCACCGCCTGGGTGTCGGTCGTGCCAGCGGCGACGGTGTCGAACGGGACGTAGTCCGAGCTGACGAACGTGTAGTTGCTCGTGTTGTCGAGCTGTAGATAGCCGCTGAGCGCTCCGTTTGTCAGCAACTTGCCGTCCGTGCCCGCAGGAGTGAGCCCGGGGTTGATCGGAGCCTCACAGCACGGCATGCCGGGTACCCCGATTGCCGAGAAGCCCTGCGGCGGAGGATTCGCGACCGCGCCCTGGATCGGCGAGGGCGCGCCGATGCTCGCCAGCGCCACGTTCAGGTAACTGACCGCACTGGGGTCCTGCACCTGGAAGCTCGAGCTCTGGCCGGGCGCCGCGGTGATGATCGCGAGCTCGCCGGTGCTGAGGCCCTGGACGTCCTGAGCCAGCGCCTGCATCCCAGCGACGTCCGGCGTGTAGGCGTGCGAGAGGCTGTTTCGGAACGTTAGATCGCTGCGATCGAACACGAAGAGCTGCACGCCCGGCCCACGGGCTGTGTAGAGCGTGTTGAGCGGGGAGCCCAGACGGAGGTCGCCGTAGGGATCCATCAACACGGTGATCGGCACGCCAATCGGCGGGATGTTCGGCCCCGCAGTGATCCTTACGACGTCGCTCGCGCTCATGCCTCGCCGTTCAGTAACGAGGAGCCGGACGCGATACGTGCCGGCACGGTCCGGCCGCAGCGTCGGCCTTGCGCTGCGGGCAGCTCGGAGTCTTGCCTTCGACCCCTTCGGCCGGGCGACGATACGCCAGGCATAGGCCAGGACATGGGACTTGCGCGCGGCCCTGGATCGGCGCGCGTCGAAGCGCACCACGTCGTCGGCCTGAACCTGCCGGTCGCGTCCAGCCGCAGGGATCGGACGCCCGCGGCCGACGCGCACCGTGCGACGCTCAACCGCGTAGGCCCCGCCCTGGTCGATCGCGACGAAGCGGATCGTATTGCGGCCGAAGCGGAGGCCCGCGTCGCCGTCGAGCCTCAGCCTGCGCACGCGGCCGGCGCTGAGGCTCCGCACCGGCCGCCCGTTGAGCCGAGCCCGCAGCCTGACCTGCTTGCCCCGCAGCCGCAGGTTCACCTGCACCGGGCCGCCACGTGCGCGGGCGCGGATCGGCCGGAGCCGCATGAGCGACGGCTGGCGGCGGGCCCGGATGAAGCGCACGTAGTCGAAGTCGCGATGCCCGCGTCCGTCACGGACGCGCACGTAGAGACGGTTCACGCCCAGCCTCAGGGCCGCTCCCCGACCCGCACGCAGGAGCGCCACGCGCTCCCGGCCCGTGCTCGAGAAGGAGCGCGTGATCTCGCGGGTCCCGAGCCACGCGCGGAACGAGCGCACACCCGGTCGCAGCCGGACCGCGATGCGAGCGCTGTCCCCGGTCACCAAGCCGGCTTGCGCCGGGGTGACCACCCTCGCCAGGCTGCCGAGCCGCACACCGCTTAACAATGGATCGGTGCCGGCTGCAAGCGCCGCGTTGGGCATCGCCGCATATGCCGCGACCAGGGCGCCGGCGAGTAGCGACTTCCTCATCGATCCGCGCCATCGCAGCGCTGAACCACGGCGCCACCGAAAGTAACCGCGCTCCGCCCCGGCAGTCAAGCGCGGCCAGTGCGCTTGGCGCAACTAGCGCCGCGCCGAAAAGCGCAGCGCCTCGTCCTCCGTCCTCACCTGCACGTCGCGAAGGCCCGCGCCGGCCAGCCGGCCCGGCAGCCCATCGGGCGGGATGAGCACCTTCGTATCCCCGATGTGAAGGAGCCAGAAGCCGACGCCGTGGCCCAGGCTGTCGGTCCCGACGAAAACGCCGCCCGGGCGCAGCACGCGCGCGACCTCGGCGAACAGGCGGTCCTGCGCCGCGGGCGACGGCACGTGGTGGAGCATCGTGAAGCAGGCGACGACGTCGAAGGAGGCGTCGGCGAACGGCATCGCGGTGCCGTCGCCGTCCACGATCTCGGCCCGGTCACCGAGCCGCTCACGCAGCGACTCCGCGAGGCGCGGATCGATCTCGAGCGCGGTCAGGCGGCCCGCCCTGCCGGAGAGGACTTCCGTGGCAGGCCCGAATCCAGGTCCCACCTCGAGGACGTCGCCGGCGAGGTCGAGATCCTCGATCGCGGGCGGGACGAGCTCCTCGCGCACGTGGCTCTTCCACGCCTCGCGGTTGCAGTACCAGTTGTGCAGGCCGTTCACATCAGCAATCGGTCGGGAAGGACAGCGTACGGGCCGGTAGCCTCCGCCCCTTGAGCCGCCTTCTGGTGCCCCGCATGCTCGCAGCCGGCTCGTTGGCGTCATCCACCACCGCGTTTCGCGTTGGTGTGAGCCAGCTGTCGCTCCTGCTCGAGCGCACGCCGCCCCTCGTGGGGCTGGCCATCCGGGCGTCGGTGGGCGGCCCCGAGGCGGCGCGGGCCCAGGCGGAGTTTCGCGACGACCTGCTTGCCCTGGCCCGCGAGTCGGCCGAGGCGTCGTGGCGCGAGCTGCGCCGCGGACTCGACGACTTCGACGCGTTCAGCCGGCCCGGCGAGGAGCCGATGGCAGAGCCGCACCGTCCCTACAGGGCCAAGCCGTGACCACCGGCGCCGTGGCCAGCGACGACGTCATCGCCCAGCTCGAGGCGACCGCCGAGATCGAACTGCTGCGCGAGCGGATCGCGACCTGGCTGGAGGGTGTCGACGACGAGCTGCGCGAGCCGCTCGGCTGGGCGCTGGCAGGCACGCCGAAGCACTTCCGCCCGCTGACACTGTTCGCCTGCCATCGGGCGCTGCATGACACCCCCCCGTCGGAGGCGGTCGAGGTCGCCTTCGCGGTCGAGCTGATGCACAACATGTCGCTCGTCGTCGACGACGTCCTCGACGGCTCCGACGAGCGCCGGGGGATAGCCACCGTGGAGACGAAGTTCGGCCGGCTGACGGCGTTGATGGCCTCCGGCTACCTCGTCGCCGATGCCTTCGACTCGGTCGCAGCCGACGAGTTCGCGGTGCTTCATCTGTCCGAGTTGCTGCGCCGGCTCGGCGCGGCCGAGTGCCTGCAGTGGCGGCTGCGGCGCCAACCGCTGGGCGTCGAGGACTGGCTGCGGATCGCCGGCGAGGACACCGGCTCGATGTTCGAGATCTGTGCGGTGTTGGGTGGGCGCTCCGAGGGGCTGCGGCGCTATGGCCACCACCTCGGGGTCCTCTACCACGGCTGCGACGACGTCGGCGACCAGCGCGGCCTCGAGGCGCTCGGGGGCGGCGGCGAGGAGGACATCCGCGACGGGATCCTGACGCTGCCCGCCGCGCTCGCAATCCGCGACCCGGAGGTCCGCGAGCTCTTCCTCGTCGACGACGACGATCAGGTGCGGCTCACGGCCCTGGCTGATGCCTTCCGCGCCCAGCTCGATGATGCGGAGACAGTGCTGGACGATGTCGCCGACTCGGCTCGCGCCGAGGCGGGCCAGTTCGCGCGCGACCCCGAGCCGCTGCTCGCGCTCGTGGATCAGGTGCGCCAGCTGTCGCAGCGCTAGCGTTCGGGAGGCCCGGTCGGCGTCAGGAGGTGCCGCATCGACTCGACCCAGTCGCTCCCGCTCGACCAGACCTTGGCGGCGGCCGCGTACGGCGCCCAGGCGTAGCGGAGCCAGACGTACTTCAGGGCGAAACCGGAGTCGGGCTCCTCGATCTCGACAGCCCTTCCTAGGCCGCGCCGTTCGACGATCACGCGGGCCGCGTCGAGACCGCTGGTGACGGCGGACTCGATGACCGTCATCCCGATTCGGTTCGCGCAGAAATCGCCCGCGAAAGTGAGGTTCGAGAGCTCGTCGCAGGCGGCCGGCGGGCGCCAGATGTCGGACCCGGTCTCGTTCACGAACAGGGTGGCGTCCGTGTTCGACTCGACGCGGGTCTGCTTCCAGTCGATGTCCCTCGACTGGCCCCAGCGCTCGCCGGGGTCGAAGTCGAGGTACTCCGCGAGCTCGCGCAGCATGGCCATCCCGTCGTCCTCGTCGCTCGTGCCGGGCAGCCCGTAGAGGTCCGACGACGAGAGCGAAAGGACTGTGCCGTTGAAGCCGGGCACTCCCTCCCATGTCTGGGAGATGTCGGTGAACGCGAGCGCCAGCTCCGAGCCAAACAGGCCGACCGGCTCGGGCGGGATGTTGCGCAGCTTGCGCTTGAAGTACAGGTGGACGATCGGGATCCGCTGCGACTGAAGCCGGGACACCTCGGCGAGCCCGGGCAGCGCCTCGACGACGCGGTGCCCGGGCTTGCCGGTGCGCACCAGGGACAGGAGCGCCGTTTCCGGCACCGCGAGGATGAGCTCGTCGACTCGCTCGCTGTGGGCGCCGTCGAGGCCGATCTCGGTCACGCGGCCGTTGGTGCATGAGACGCTCGTGACCTCCCTCTCCCTTTTGATCTCCACCCCGGCCTTCTCGAGCGCTGCCGTGAGCGGCTCGATCACCTGCCGCGAGGCCGGCCCGCGCGCGAGCCAGAAGGTCGGCGTGGGCTCGGCCATGTTGTACTCGAGGAAGTCGCGGTAGTCGTCGGCCGAGGTGAGGTAGCTGCGAATCGCCCACACCCTCGTGATGAACGCGTCGCAGGCCGCCGCGGCGCCGTCCGTCATATAGGGCCGCGACTGCAGGAACCCGTTCACGCTCACGTCGTCCAGCGACATCGTCGGGTTGAGCCGCTCGGCCAGCATGTCCACGGTTGCGTACGCGAACAGGAACATGTCCGCGGGAGAACCCACCCCGGAGAACACGTCCTGCCAGAGGCTCGTCACCGACTGGGCGTTGCCCACCTTCGTGAACCTCGGGAACTCCCCGCGGCGCAGCTGCTTGACGGTCCGGAACGGGCGGAAGCGTGCGCTCCGCTCCTCGCCCGTGACCTCCTCCAGCAGGCGCCAGAAGTTCCCGTACCAGCTCAGGTACATGTGCGGATAGACGTCGAGGTCGACGCCCTCGCCCACCGGGCGCGAGCCGAGGTCGCCACCGAGGATCGCCTTCTGCTCGTAGAGCTTGACCCTGTAGCCGCGCTGGGCGAGCCGCAGCGCGGCCGTGAGCCCGGCGAGGCCGCCGCCGGCAACGGTCACACGCGGCGCTTCGCTCATCGGGCCATCGTCTCCGATGCGACCAGGGTGCGCGCGCGTACGACGTCCGCGAGCTCCGATGCCGGCCCGAACCAGTCGCACAGCGCCACGACGCGGTCGATCGCGCTGCACGGCTCGCCGATGCCGCGCTGGTGCTCGGCGAGACGCGTCGCCGCGCGCAGCTCGAGCAGCTTCGCGTTCTGCTCGCGCGCGGCCCGGACGGCCGCCTCGTATGCCTTGGTGGCGCCCTGCGGGTCGGGCGAATCCCCGGCCATCAGCGCCCGCCCCTTGAAGCGGTACAGCTCTGATGCGGAGAAGCGCTCACCGGTCTCCTCCATATATTCCTCGCCCGCACTCACCACGTCGAGCGCGCCCGAACGATCGTCCGCGGCGAGCTTCAGATCGGCCAGCAGCACGTACAGGTGCGGAAGGCCGAGCCTCGAGCCGGAGCGCAGGTAGGCGTCCAGGCTCTGCTCCACGCGTGCCGTCCCCAGCTCGAGCTCGCCGGCGCGTCCCCGCAACCAGCCGGCGAGCAGCGACGACACGGCCCGCCAGTAGCCGATGTCGTTGTCGATGCTGTGCGCGCGGGTCTTCTCGACCCAGTTGCCGAACTCGGGAACCTCGCTACGGCTCAGGTGCAGGAAGCTGCGCATCCCCCACGCCTGCGCGCGCGTGACCGGACCGCCGACCAGCTCGGCGCGCTCGAGGCTCAGGTCGCTGCGCTCGCGCGACGCCTCGGCGTAGCCCAGGTTCCATAGCACCAGCGCGACGTAGGCAAGTGCGCCGACCTCGGTGTCGCCCTGCGCCTCGTAGATGTGGTCGGAGCGCTCGGATCGCTGGTAGCGGGCGAACGCGACGTCGAGGTTCTCGCGGGCCAGGTCGAAGTTCCCCAGGTACATGTGGACGAGACCCAGGTACAGGTGCCCCTCGGCCAGGCGGGCCGGATGGTCGTCGCGTTCGGCGAGGGCCAGCATCTCGTCCGCCAGCTCGAGCGCGGTCTCGTACCTGCCGCGCAGCAGCTGGAACATCCACTGCCCCCGGATCACCGCCCCGAGCCGG
>Ga0081455_10009413_pt1 | contig 10049 bp, 10 predicted proteins | sample TabmetS3T2R1_FD_70207 | JGI IMG/M metagenome (GOLD analysis project Ga0081455, IMG submission 70207) | Tabebuia heterophylla rhizosphere microbial communities from the University of Puerto Rico - S3T2R1 | ecosystem: Host-associated > Plants > Roots > Rhizosphere ... | reverse complement strand
TGGCGCGCATGCGGCGAGCCAGCCAGGACACCGGATATAGCTACTACCTAGGCAGGTTCATCAGTGGGCGGGTCGCGCTGACCAACGTCGTCGAGGGGCCCCGGTCGCCGTACCTGGAGGATCTCGTACCGGGCTTCGACGACGGCGCGCATGCGACCGCTCTGGGAAAAGCGCTCCTCGCGACGATGCGTCCCGAGGAGCGCGCCCGCTATGTACGCGAATCGGGGATGCGCGTGTTTACCCGCAACACCCTCGATTCGGTGGAGGCGCTCGATGCCGACCTCACGGCGGGCGAGCGGCGCGGGATGTTCATCGAGTTGGGCCAGTTCCGGCCGGGGGTCGCCTGTGCCAGCGTGGTCGCCGTGGCCGACCGGGACCCCGAACGCCGGCTGGTCGTCGCCCAGACTCCAGCCGCCGGTGTGCTCGGCGGTGTGCCGCAGCAGCGTCCGGATCAGCGCCATGAACAGCGCCGCGCCGACCCCCTTGTCGCACACGTCGGCTACCACGAAGCCCAGCCGGCGGCCGTTGACCAGCTCGAACCCGTCGTAGAAGTCGCCGGCCACCTCCCGCGCCGGCTTGAACCGGGCGGCGAACTCCCAGCCCGCCCGGGTGGGGAACGCGTCGGGCAGGAAGCCGCACTGGATCTCCCTGGCGATGGACAGGTCCCGCTCGTACTCGCGCAGCTTGACCGTTGCGGCGATCTCCTCGACCACTGTGGACAGTTGGCTGCGCTCCTGGCACGACGCCACCCGCTCCTCCAGCAGCGCCGGCAGGAACGGCGGCATCGGCGCTGAATCGAGGAGCCGAACGCGTCCGCCCCGTCACGGCGTCGGACCGGCAGCGCCATGATCGTCGATTGCGCCTACTACAAGGACCGCAAGCGCCAGCACGAGGGGGAGATCGACCTCGAGCGGGCAATGGAGTGCGTGAGGAGTGACCAGGGCTTCGTGTGGCTCGGCATGCGCGAGCCGACCGCGGACGACCCGGTGAAGCCGACCGATCGCGCCACCGGGACCACGGGCACCTACCGCGACGGGGTCTACGACTACCTGTTGCCGGAGTTGCGGTTCTACGAAACGTGGAGCCGCGACATCGAGGCGCACTTCGTCACCTCGACCGGCTCCGACGAGCAAGCGCAGCGCGCGGACCTGGTGGCGATCACGGCGATGAAGCCGTTCGCGGTGATGAACCTCATCAGCGGACAGAGCCTCGAGGTGCTCGAGGCCGGGCTGGCGACGGCGAAGATCATGTCGTGGGGCTACGACGCGAGCTACGAGGACTCCGCGAAGCAGTCGCCGTACCGGTGGGGCTCGGCCGACAACGACGCGACTGCCGTGAACTCTGCCGAGGTGATCGGCAAGCAACTCGCCGGCAAGAAGGCAGAGTTCGGCGGCGAGGAGGTCACCGAACAAACTCGCAAGTTCGGGGTCGTGACCGACGGATCGATCAAGGAAGAGATCTTCGCCGAGCAGCTGCAGCGTTACGGCGGGAAGGTCACGACGAGCGGTGAACTACCCGGCGAAGACCCCGAGGCAGTACAGGCGGCAGCGCCGACGATCGTCACGCGCCTCAAGAGCGCGGGAGTCACCACGGTGGTGCCGTTCACCGGTGCGGCCAACGTGCAGGCGCTCATGGAGAGCGCGAGCAAGCAGAACTACTTCCCCGAGTGGTTCTTCACCGGCGCGTCGTACCAGGACATCGGGCTCCTGGCCCGCAACTACCCGCCGGAGCAGGGGCAGCACGCGTTCGGCATCTCCTTCATCAATCCGTCGACCAAGACCGATCCGAACGACCTGCCGCAGACCGACGTCGTGAAGTGGTACTGGGGTGCCAGCCGTGGCACGTACAGCGCCCGCTACATCCAGCAGATCCAGTGGCTGTTGAGCGGGATCCAGGCCGCGGGACCGAAGCTCACGCCGCAGACGTTCAAGCAAGGTTTGTTCGCGCTGCCGCCGAGTGGTGGCGCGGCGGATGGGCAAACCGACATCTCCATGACCGGGTGGGCCAAGACGCCGAAGCTGCCGTGGGACGAATACGCCATGACCGGCTATGACTTCGCACCCTACTGGTGGGATCCTGAAACGGAGGGGCCGTCGAACGGCTTGTACGTCATCGGCAAGGGTGTCGGCTGGTACGTCGACGGCGAGATAGGTCTCGTCGCGTTGGCCCCGGACGGCGTCGACGCATTCGCTGTCGCGGCCGGGGTCGTTGTCCAGCGGGGCGACCGCGATGACCGGTGGCATGCGTCCAGCGGCGATCTCGGCATCGAGGGTCTGGTCGAAGTGCATCTGGCGGGTCCAGTTGGTGGGGTTTCCAGGGTAGCCGTGGAACAGCTCGATGACGGGAAAGCGGCGATGGGCCTGAGAGGGCTGGAAGTAGGAGGCGGGGAGGTAGACCAGGGCGTACCGGCGCACGCCGGAGCGCGCCCCAGCGAGCCGGACCTCGACCACGCGTCCTCGCCCATGGCCGGACCGGTACAGGGCGTGCCAGCCCTCGACGCCGTCGACCCCGGAAGGACCCGCGGTGGAGACGATGGTTCCCCGCACCGGCACACGGCCGAGCAGGTCGTTGAACGAGCTGTAGAACCCGTAGTCGCGGTTCACGACGTCGGCAGCCAGGACCGCGCCGGCGCCCATCAGCAGCAGGAGACACAACAGCCTCATGGGAACGGCCCACGGCCACCGCCAGCGGTTCCACAGCAGCATCGTCGCGCCGATCAATCCTGCCGTGGCGAGGACGAGCACCACCAAAAACGGCAATCCGGTCAACGCCACCGCAGCCTCCCACGAGCAGGGTCACCGGCCTGTCAGACCAGCATCCACCCACTCGACCTCGTACGCCTCGATATCGTCCCCGTCCTGCTGTTAGCGGGTCATGAATGACGGCGTCGTTCGCCCAGCCGGCGCGGCATGCCATGTCACCGGCCCGTTCCCTCCGCGCGACCGGCTCTCACGCTGCGCAAAGCTGCCCCGTGGAGCATTGTGGTGGTAGCAGGGATTGCTCGAGCCGTGATGCCGCATGACCACGCTCGGCGCGGCTCGCACCTCAGGAGCCGAGCCATCTCCGATGGCCCGACGACGCCTGACGCTCGGTGGCGTCGCCGGTCTGGTGGGCGCCGCCGCCTACGACTCGTTCCTGCTCGCCCGGCCGCTGGGCTCTTCGCTCGACCCGGTCAACTCCTATGTCAGCGAGCTTGGCATCCGCACGCAGCCGGCGAGTGCGTTGTTCCGCGCCAGCGATGGACTGGCCGGTCTGTTGATCGTCGTGCTGGCGCTGGTGCTGCGCGACGGGCTGCCGCGGCACTGGCACCGTGAAGCGGGCCGTGTGGCGCTGGCGATTGCCGGGGCGGCGTCCGTCTTCGACGGCTGGCATCCAATGGGCTGCGCGCCCTCGATCGAGGCGGCGTGTCGCCCGCACCGGGACGTCGTCGGTCTGATCGCCCAACTGCGCGAGGCGCACACCGTGTCCAGCGTGATCGGCGTCGTCGCGGCCTTGGCCAGCATGCTGCTGCTCGGCAGCCTGCTGCGGGAGATCCCGCGGTGGCGCCGCCTCGGCGAGCTCGGACTATTGGCGGCGTTGGTGGTGATCGCTCTGGGGCTGCTGGAGCTGCCGCTCTCGCTGGCCAACCATTGGGTCGGGCTGGTCGAGCGTGTCCAGGTGCTGTGGATGTCGGGGTGGTTCGCCGTGCTGGCCCTGCTGGCGCTCCGCACGGCGTTGCCCAGGCAGGCCGGCAGCCAAGCCGATCTGCTCGGCTCCTGAGTCCGGGACGTCGCCGAACTTGCAGCGCCAGGACCTGGTTGGGTTGCTCACCGCGTTCTCATCCTACCGGTGGGATGGTGCAGCCTCGAGGTCGCGCCGTGATGGCCGACGATGTCTCGTGGATGCCAGGGAAGCGCTGTAAGTGGACGACAAGTATCTGATCGTCATCCTGGTGCTCGCGATCCTGTTTGGAGCCAGCCGACTGCCCTCGCTGGGCCGCAACTTCGGTAAAGGGATCGGCGAGTTCAGGAAAGGCATCGCCGAGAGCGCACACGACGATGCTGGAGTGGCGGCGCCAACGCCGCCAGAAGACGACGGCCGCACCGCAAACTGAGGAGCCGGCCCGGGTGGTTGCCGCGTGGCGGAGAGCGCGTTCCCGTGTGGGCCAGGTGGAACGTGCCCTGGCGTCGAGAACCTCGGCTGAGGGCTGTCCGTCCCGGGTCAGTCCACCGCGGCCGTGAGTGTCTCGTGGCGGACAGCCAGCATGGTGGCGCCGAGGATCGCGGCGGCGATCCCGCCGGCGAGCAACGGGAAGCCAGCACCCGACGGCCAGCGCTCGTGGTAGAGCAGGAAACCGGCCAGAACCGGCCCCACCGACTCGACGGCGGTCATGGCAGCGGTCACCGAAGCGGCGTTGGCCCGCTGAAAGCCTGCCTGCACCAGCCACAGTGCGGCCACACCGAATACGGCGAGCAGCCACGGCGCCGGGCTCTCCAGCAGGCCGAGCGCGTGCCAGCCATAGGCGGCCAGGCGGTCGCCGACCTCCTTGGTCCAGATCGCGGTGGCGGCATAGAGGCAACCGGCCGCCGTGCCGAGGGCGACGCCGCGACGGCTACGGCTGGCCAGCAGCGCGGCGGCCGCGGCGGCCCCGGCGACGCCGAGCTGTGCGCCGGCGCCCAACAGTTCACGGGCGGGGGCGACGCCCGCGGCGGCCACGGCGGCGGCCGAGCCGCCGGCGGCGACCAGGGCGATCGCGGTCAGCTCGGAGCGGCCGAACCGCTCGTCGAGCCAGCGCGCTCCGAGCAGCACCAGCAACGCCGCCCCGACCGCCATGAGCGGGACCACCAGGGCGATCGGTGCGAGCGCCAGGCCAGCCGCCTGCGCCGCCCATGCCGCGAGGTCCAGCAGCAGCGCCAACAGCCACAGCGGTCGTCTGAGGAGCGCCGGCAGCAGGCGGGGCGCGGGGACCCCCGCGCGCACCGTCTCGTGCTTCTGGATGGCCCCGGTGGCGTTGTAGGCGAGGCCGGACGCGGCGGCGAGAGTCGCACCCAAGACGAGCACACGTCACCCCAATGGTGAGGAGCCGTCCGCCCATGGTAGGGGATGGTCGTCCCAGGCTGTTGCTGCTCAGCGCCGACATGGGTGAGGGGCACAACGCCGCGGCGCGGGCGATCGCCGAGCGTGTCGACCAGGTTTGGCCCCGCGCCGAGGTTCGCACGTTCGATGTCATCGCCATGATGGCGCCGGGCATGTCCTGGCTGGCGCGGTCCACCTACCGCCTCACGCTCGATCGCGCTCCAGCGGTCTACCAGCTCTTCTACGACGCACTCTGGCACCACCGGTGCTTCGCCTGGCTGAGCAAGCGCTTCGTCGCCGCCTGGTGCGGCTGGCGGCTGTGGCCGCGGCTGCGACGCTTCCAGCCTGATGTGGTCGTCTGCACGCACCCGTTCGGCGCCGCGGCCATGGACAGGCTACGGCGCGTGCACCGGCTGGCGGTTCCTACCGCCACCTTCGTGACCGACTTCGCACCGCACCCGTTCTGGGTCTTTTCGCAGATCGACGTGCACTTCGTCATGCACGAGCTGAGCGCGTCGGACGCCCGCCGGCTCAGCGCTCAGGGCCTGGTGTGGGTTGCCGCGCCCCCCGTCTCCCCGACGTTCAAGTGGCGCGACCGGGGCGCGGCGCGCTCGTCCCTCGGCCTCCGGGCTGATGCGTTCGTGGTGCTCGTGACCGGCGGGGCCTGGGGGGTCGGCACCCTCTCCACAGCGGTCGGCACCCTCCTCGAGCTGGGCGAGCGCATCCAGGTCGTCGCGGTCTGCGGGCGTAACGAGAGACTGCGCCGGCGCTTGGAGGTGCTGGGCGAGCCGCCCTCGCGACTGCTGCCGCTCGGGTTTGTGGGCGTCATGCCCGAGCTGATGGGGGCGGCCGACGCCGTCGTGACCAACGCCGGCGGAGTCACCTCGCTGGAGGCGTTCGCGTCCGGCCGTCCATTGCTCGTGTTCGACCCGATCGCCGGCCACGGCAGGGCCAACTCGGCCATGATGGAGCAGGCCGGCTTGGCGCTGGTCTGCCACTGCATCGATGCGCTGAAGTCCGCCGTCGCCGAGCTGCTCGCCGACGGCCGGCTGGCGGTCCGCATGCACGCGGCCGAACTGACGCACCTGGAAGGCCGGGATCTGGGAGACGATCTCGCGCTGCTCGCCGCCGCGGAGCCGCTGCCCCTCCGGCCTGGGCGCAGCATGCGCCTCGTTGTCCGCAGCCTGATTGCCACCGCTGTCATGATGGCGCTGCTGCTCCAAGGCTCCTGGACGATCGGCACCCGGCTCACCCCGGCGGCGCGGGGATCGGCCATGGCGTCGGGCGCGGTCGTGATCGTGGTGACCGGATCACTGCCACCAAGCATCCTGGAGGCGGTCGCTGCGGCCGGGACGAGCGAGCGCCTTGCCCTCACGCTCTTCGTCGAGGGCGAGGACGTGGCGGCCGACCGGGTCGACCTCGCCCGGCTCGCCCGGCAGGGCTTCGAGATCGAGGCGGGCACCTGGGAGGCGCAACGCGACAGCACCGTCAAGCTCGCCCGCACGCGCGCTGAGTTCGCCGACACCGTCGACGCGCTACGCCGCGAGGTGGGCGTGGACCCGGCCTACGTGGCCGAACCATGCGGCCGCTTCAGCCTGCTCGCCGTCGCCGTGACCAGGGATCTGCACCTCCGCCGAGTGGTATTCGGCCAGCGGCTCACGGTCTCGAAACGCCCCTTCGAGCTGCCGTCGATCGTGCCCGGCCACATCGTCGAGCTGCTCGTCACCCCGACCGCCTCGCCGGCCACCGCGGCGGCGGCGGTCCATGCTGCCGCCGCCGCGCTCCGCCAGCAGGGCCTTCGGGCGTTCACCCTCGCCGAGATGGACCAGCTGGGCCGCCGCCGACTCCGGACGACAGGGTGAGCTCTCGCCGCGTCGCCGCCCTGACCGCCGCGACCGCCGGGGTCGCCGCAGCCAGCTACTGGGGCGTGGCCGGAGCGGTCACCTGGCCGGGGCGGCGGCTCCTCGACGACCGGCTGGTGCTCTGCTCGGTGCGGACGGCTGAGCCACTGCTCGCGCTCACGTTCGACGACGGGCCAGACCCTGCCCGCATCGGGCGCTTCGTGGCGGTGCTCGACGGTTCACCGTGCACGTTCTTCGTGCTCGGTGAGAACCTGCGGCGCGCGCCCGGACTGGCCCGGTTGATCGTCGCGGAGGGACACGAGCTGGCCTGTCACGGCGACACCCACCAGAGCCTCGCCAGGCTGCCACCACAGACGACGGTCGCCGCGCTGCGTCGCGCCCGCGACACCATCGCGGACACCTGCGGAAACGCGCCGCGCTTCTACCGCCCCGCCTACGGCGTCTTCAACCTGGCCGGCTGGCGCGCGGCGCCGCGCCTCGGCATGCGCCGGACGCTGTGGAGCGCCTGGGCCAGGGACTGGGAGGAGCGCGCCACGCCCGCGCTCATCGCCACCCGTATCCTGCGCGCCGCCGCGCCGGGAGCGATCCTGCTGCTGCACGATGCGGACGGCAGCCCGGGCACCCCCGAGCGGACGCTGGCCGCACTCCCGCTGATCCTCGAGGGGCTGCGCGATCGTGGGCTACGAACCGTGACCCTCTCCGAGCTTGTCGCCACCGCCCACAGGTCTTGATCGCTGCCGGCTTATGCCGATTTGAGGTGCGGGTGGGTAGGGTGGGCGCTCGCGAAGGGGAGTATCCCGCGTGCGGTCCACCGTCATCACGGCACTGTGCCCGGTGCGACCGGCCCGTCACGGGTGGGAGAGACCTTCGGCTGACGACTCGAGCACGACCAGCCGAAGGAGGACCCCGACATTGGCTCATTGACCAGATCCTGTCGTCGCCAGCGGTCACGACACCGACCGCGGATCGGTCGGAGCACTCGGCTCCCCCAATTTCTTCAGGAAGGAATCGACCATGGCATCAGTGACCAAGCTCATCAAGGACCTCGCGCGAAGCCCGAGGGGCCAGCAGCTCATCGAGCAGGTCAAAGAGCAGGCCCGCAAGCCGGAGAACCGCCGCAAGCTCGAGGAGCTGCGGAAGCGCTATGGCAAGCGGCGGTAGCGCCGCTGTCGGGGGTGCGGGCACAGTGGTTTTTGTGCGGCCAGGATCTGGAGGTCGGGCAGCCCGATCCACGGCATGCGCTGGCAGGCGACCACCCTCAATCCGTGGGCAGCAAGCACGTTGGCCAGCTCGCCGGCGGGCATGCCAGCATCACGGCGCCGCCACGGCATCGCCAGCGGAGGGCGCGGGCGAGGACAGGTGGGGAACAGGTCCGCCACGACCAGCACGCCACCTCGGGTCAGCACCCGGTTGATCTCGCCGATCCCGGCCGCCATATCGTTCCAGTGCCGCAGCGCCATGGTCGCGACCACCAGGTCGAACGCGCTGGCGGCAAACGGCAGCCGCTCGGCGGCGGCGCGGAGGTGGCGGATCGCCAGCTCGGGAGGGCTTGCCGCGGCGGCGGTGGCCACCATTGCCCAGGCCACGTCCACGCCGACCAGCATGGCCGCGGGGTGCTGCTGACGGGCCTGGCGGAGCAGCCGTCCGGTGCCGCAGCCGACATCCAGGATCCGGCCGGGGCGGGGGAGGAGCCGCTGGGCGAGCTGTAGGACGCGCTGCTGGGCGGGGACGTACAGGATCGGCTGCAGGGAGCTGTGCTCGTAGCTGGCCGCCAACGCGTCGAACTTGGTCACGGCGATGCCTGGTCGGCTCACCGGTGGCACCGACCGTGCAGGGACCCCCTCGGTCTGATCGCCCGCGACCATCCGGCTTCCACCCTCATCCAGGCGGGACATGGCGCCCGGGACCCTATCGGTAGCCGGCCGCTTCCAGCTCGGCGGTGGCGACGACCGCGAGCGCCTGGACCAGCCGGTCGGGCTGGATGATGCGGCTGTCCAGCCGTGCATTCATGCCACACCTCTGTGAGCTTGGCGCGGGATCGTCTGGCGGCCGGGCAGCAGGTGCACAGCGTGCCGGGCGGCCCGCGGATGGGAGGCTGGAGGTCAGCTGAGATGTGGCGAAGGTGGCGCCCTTGGCTCGCCTGCGGCGTCGTGCCCTGGCCGCCGCGCCGACTGCGACGCGGTTGGCCTGCCCGCGGTGTGCATGTCGGCGGCGATCGGCGCGGGGTTGGGCCGGTCGACCGTGACGACCCCGCCGGCCAGGTCACGCGCGGGGAGCACCGCAAGTTGGAACGCCGCAAGCGATCCGCCGACCACCGACTCCAATGGCGAGCCAGCAGCCGCCGGCCGGGTGGGCGTGTTGGCCGGACAGGCGAGCGCGACCAGCACGACCACGACGGCGGCCACGGCGGCAGGCACCCCGGCCGCAGGCCGGTCGACCGCGACATGCTGGCATGCTCGCGGCACCTGGCGTGCCGCCGCAGCGGGTGGGCGGATGCGGCGCATGGCTCAGTCTGGTCGGATCTGTCCGTCGGCGCCACCCACCTGCGACCGCAACGGCGCGTCGGCGCTGGGGCGCGCCGCGGTGGCCGCCGGGCCGGTCGCATGGTCCCCGGACGGGCGGGCCAGCCGGTGCAGGGTCGGGGCCAGCGGGTCGGCGGCGCGGGTGACCAGCGGGCCGATCACCGCCAGCGCAAGCACGTAGGCGGTGGCCAGCGAGCCCAGGCGGGCGTGCAGTCCGGCACTGACTGCCAGCCCGGCGATCACGATCGAGAACTCGCCGCGGGCGACCAGCACCGTCCCGGCCCGTAGCCGCCCCGCCAGGCCGATCCCGGCGCGCCCGGCGGCCCACCAGCCAGCCACGACCTTGGTCAGGGCGGTCACAACGGCCAGGCCAAGGGCGGGCAGCACCACCTCGGGGAGCTGGGCTGGGTCGGTCTGCAGACCGAAGAAGACGAAGAACACCGCGGCGAACAGGTCCCGCAGCGGGGCCAGCAGCGGCCCCGCGTTGGCCGCGGCCGGCCCGGAGATCGCGATGCCGACAAGGAACGCCCCCACCGCCGCGGACACCTGCAGTTGCTGGGCGAGCCCCGCGACCAGCACCGCCAGGCCACGGACGATCAGCAGCAGCACC
>Ga0081455_10009412_pt1 | contig 10051 bp, 9 predicted proteins | sample TabmetS3T2R1_FD_70207 | JGI IMG/M metagenome (GOLD analysis project Ga0081455, IMG submission 70207) | Tabebuia heterophylla rhizosphere microbial communities from the University of Puerto Rico - S3T2R1 | ecosystem: Host-associated > Plants > Roots > Rhizosphere ... | reverse complement strand
CAGACGACCGGCCCGATCTGCGGGCTCGAGCCCGAGCCCGCATGGGTGCAAGCAGCCCACCATTGGCACTCATGCAGCGAGTCCGAGCCTTCCTCCTGGCGGTCGACGCGGACGCCTCTGTCGAAGAGGTCGTGGACGTGCTCATGGATCCAGCCTTGCATAACTCACCTAGCGTGAGAGCGGACTACACGGCCCTTCTGCTCATCGCTGGGGTGCGACTTCCTCAGGAGGCACAGGCACGAGTGCGGAGCCAAACCCTCACGGTGGCGATGGGAGGAGCTCGCACTGCGCGTAGTGCCTTGGCTCCATTGGCACTGGTCGACGACGACATGTCGGTGCAGAGGGCGTGGAGTGACTCGCGACAGGAGTGGGTCAGGCAGCATCCAAGTGCCGAAGCACTGTTTGACCACCTTGCCTACCTCTATCGGGGCGGTTGCTCGCTGGAACAACGGCCTGAACCCCTCCACCGTGACCCACATTGGGTGACGGACGAGGTGACCGGCATACAAATCCACGTCGACCACGCCCGCGACCACGTCCGCGACAGGGAGCGTGGAGACTGGCTGGCACCACCCAGCAGCGATCCCGTCCCACCACGCGTGACGGAGCTTCGCCAAGGTGACAATAGGCTCACTCGCCAAGAGTGGGCGGAGGCGATTCGCGCGCTCAAGGACTGTGCTCAGGTGTTCGGTGAAGTGCCATCGCCGGAAGGGAGAACCGCGCGCAGAACGGCCGTGGCCTGGTTGAACTTGCTGCGCCATGATGTCCTACGGGGCGGCACACCAACCGAGCGCCAGGTGCGCGCTCTGCACCGCGAGTTGCGCCGACGCCCCTTTGCCCACCGCGCTATCGTTGTGGACACCAGCCACCTTCCCGCGAGTCGCGACTCCTTGGACTATCTGAGTCGCCAACCATCCCATGCCGCAATCAACCTGTCCCTTGCCCTTCTTCTCAGTGAACTCCCGGATAGGGAGCGCAAGCGGATCCTCACCCCACTGCTGGCCGCGCTGCGTGCCGGCGGGCGCGCCGCCCCCGCTCTATGGCAACTCGTCGGGCTGTACGCCCCTACCTTGTACAGCCGTGACCGGACGATCTTTGCTGAGCTGACGGCTGCCCTGGGACCGACGCATCCTCAGGACGTAACCGTCCCAGACCGGAGGGACCGGACGGCCAACGGATGGGACGATGGAAGGGCGACTCACCTGGCTGCGTACGTATCGGGCCTGCTGATTCCTCGCCATCCCCTGTCGGCTGAGTTCTGTGGGGCACACCGTGAGCTCTTGCAGTGGTTCTTCAAGCACATAAACGATCTGCCCTACACCGATTCGCTCGACCCTCGCAATACCCTTATGGTACTAGCCGAGTGCTTGCTGAACGATGGCGCCGTGCCCGGCGGCGCGAGTACCGAGCTCATGGAGGCCATCTCCCCGCTGGGCGTGGCGTCAGCACTGCAACTGTTCTTTCGGAGTGAGAGGTCTCAACCCGCGGAGCCCGAGGACCGCAGGTACTTCCAAGAGCTCTGGAACCACGTCCGTGAGTGGATCGATCGAGATGCGGCCCGGACGGTGGTCCTGGCGGTTATGTCTGCCTGGGCGGCCCAGAGGGCATGCAGGGAGACGCTTGGTGCCGCCTTCGTCGTTCAGCAGCTTCGGGAATGCCTGGCGGTTCATACCAGCGTCTACGATGTCAATCAGCTTCTGGCTGGACTCACCGAAATGATCGGAGAGCAACCTGATGTCGCTGACGACGTTTTGGCTTACGCGATCGACCTCCGCGATGCTGGATTGCTACTGGACTGTCTACCGCGTTATGCGCTTGCCCTTGTCGCGGCCCTGGAAAATCAACTAGGAACAGCGCGAGTAGGTCGGCTACGCAAAGTGCTCACCGCAGACCAAGTCATCGGCCCTCTTGCCCCCAATGACATAGCGTGATGCGACGCTGCGCACTCCTGGGTGTGCCTGGATCAGCTCTCGCCGCATGCTGTGGCGGGGGCGCCGCACGCCGGCGGCGCAGGTCAGCGCGTTTCGGGAACTACCTACTCAACTCAAGGTTGTTTGTACGGACGTGTCGCGCACGTTCGTACAGTAAACGGCTGTGAGCGATGAAGAGTCGCCTACCAGGTCTTGGGAGGCGGCTCTCGCGTTCTCTCACCGGGCGAAAACCGTGAGGAGGAAAGGGCAAGGCAAGCAGTGCCTAACCAACCGGTCCACCGCATCGCCGCCGGCTTGCGGATCGGAAAAAGCCGAACGGTCTCGGTGGGGCGGCTCGCGGTGACCGGGCGCGTTAGCCTTATGAAATTGGAGTCAAGGTGGAATTCGAGTGGGATCCCGACAAAGAACGGTCAAATCTTGAGAGGCACGGTGTCGATTTTACAGAAGCGGCGACGGTGTTTGGCGACCCGTTGGAGCTGACCATCTCGGATCCGGATCATTCTATCGGAGAACTTCGATTTCTGAGTATTGGCCACTCGGCACGCAATCGCATTCTTGTGGTGTCGTATACTGAGCGTGGAGACCGCATCCGGATTATCAGTGCTCGGACGGCATCACCCAAGGAACGGAGGCAGTATGAGTCAGGAACATGAACCAGACACGCTACGTGAAGAATACGATTTTTCCGAAGGAGTACGTGGCAAGCACTACCAAGCGTATCACCAAGGGACCAATTTAGTGCTCTTAGAGCCGGATGTGGCCGCAATTTTCAAGGATGCGGCCACCGTCAATGCGGCCCTCAGAATGCTGGCCAAAATTGCGCAGGAATACGCTTCCAAACAGGACAAAGGCTAACCACCCACTGCAGCGGACGGGGGGACAGCGGTGCTCCGGGACTCGTGTTCCAGTCACACGTCAGTGGTGGGTCTGCCCCCGCCGCTGAGCGGGAGCGTTGCTATGACTTCCAATGTCAAGAGTTGGCTACCGATGTTTTGGCATTTTCTTGGTCCTCTTGTCCTTCGTCCATCGGAAGAGCCGGAGCCAGTAAGAAACGACGGCTGATCCTGCTGCTTTCCGCCTTTGTCAGGCCCGGCATAGTCAGCCCTCGGTCTCGTGCCCTGACTTGATTTCTGTATACAGGTGCTCTCCAAATGTGGCTGCACCAAACACTTATTGAGGCTCTATCGCCGTCGAGATGACGATTGCAGAAGCTGTTGAGCGTGGCCTTCTGCGGCCTAGAAACATATCTGTACCCTCGTACCGTCCTACTCTTGGACCATAATCTCTCCTACAAACTCGTCGGACGCCTGGCGGATATGTTTCCCGCTTCAGAACATGTCCGAAACGTCAATCTGCATGAAGCAGATGATCGTACGGTCTGGGAATACGCGCGTGCCAATGGCTTAGCAATTGTCTCGAAAGATGAAGATTTTCATCAGCTGAGCTTTCTTTATGGGGCGCCGCCGAAAGTGGTTTGGATTCGTCTAGGAAACTGCACAACTGCGGACATCGAACAAGCTTTGCGGCGTCATCATACAGACTTATTGAATTTTGATGCCAACGAGGAGGGCGCCTTCTTGATAGTCGGAATCAGACGCGCATAGGTAGTGCGCCGCGGTGAGGTCAGGTACGCTTCGCAAGTTGGAAGACAGGCTGAGAACAAGTCTCAGCCTGTGAAAACGCGGCCGCCGCCGGTCGCCTAGGCTCATGGCACAAGATGGTCGTAGATCGCCTGTAAGCTGGCGCGACCGATGCGCTGCCGGGCAAAGCGCATGCTGCTGACACGGCGGTATTCATGCGCCGTCAGGGCATCATTGCCGTGTGCGAGCGCGATATAGGCGACGGTATCCGGGCCGCCATCGAGGCGCTCAGCGCCAGTCACGGCTAAGCCCAGGTCGGTTTCGTTGCGGCGGCGTACGCCACGGGCCATGGCCGCAGCCACCTCGGGACTGACGGGGCCGTGCTGTTTGAGCAAGGCTTCCGGTACATCCAAGAGATGTTCCAGCGCCGCCGGCAGGTGCGCCATGACGGCGGCGGCAAAGTGCCGACCGTCAGCCAGGGCCGTGGCCAGTTGATGGCCGACACCGCCGCTCAGGCCGGATTCGGCCACAGCAATGGTCAGGTCGTGCTGCCGAATGAGGTTCGCCACGGCCTGTTCGTAGTCGAGTTCGTCTATGCCAAAGACGGCCTTCCCAAGGCGATGCCGGACCTGGGCGTCCAGGGGATCGATGAGCGCGGTCGCCGCGGCTTCGTTGGTAGCTTTAGCGGTCAGGCGCACATGGATCTCGCCCAGTTGCATCTGCGCCAGCAGACCGATAGTCGGGTTCGAGCCCTCTTTGATCAAATCATCCAGGGCCTCATCGATGTAGCTCTCCGTCAACCCCATGCACTTGAGCGTGCGTGAGACAATAATGGACTGCACGTGAAAGCGCTCCTTGAGGTGCGGCATCACTTTGTGCTCCATGAGATACCGCAACTCGCCTGGCACACCCGGCAAACTCACGATGGCGCCACCACGCGGGGTGGGAGCAATGAAGCCTGGGGCAGTCCCCACAGGATTTTCGATGGCGAGGGCGCCGGCAGGGATGTGGGCCTGGCGGGCATTATTCTCGGTATATCGCGACCCCATCATGGCCTTGATCTGCTCCAACAGGTGTGGCTTGAGTTCAAGCGGGACACCGAGCACTTCGGCCACTGACTCACGCGTCATGTCGTCCAGCGTCGGGCCAATACCACCCGTGGTGATCACCAGATCACTGCGCTCGCTGGCCATCTTCAAGGTTTCCACGATACGCCCTTTGTTATCGCCCACGGCGCTCTTGTAATACAGGTCGATGCCGATACTGGACAGTTGTTGTGCCAGATAGGCGCCATTGGTATCGATGATCTGGCCGAGGAGCAATTCGGTGCCGATGACCACAATTTCCGCTTGCAAGGTGTTCTCCTTACGCTCTCTGTCACTACTGCTCATCAAAGCGCAGAATATCTAGGATGCGCAGATGGCGCTGGCCGGCGGGGATGGTGATGGCCACCTCATCGTCGAGCACTTTCCCGATCAAGCCGCGGGCCATAGGAGATTGATACGAGATAATGTTTTTTTCCGGCACGGCGTCGGCTTGTCCCAGGATGGTGTACACCACTTCTGTGCGCGTCCGCAGGTCGAGACAGACCACTTTCGTGCCAATCGAGACGCGCTCGCAGGAAATCGGCAATTCTTCGATAAACCGTGGGGCGCGTAGCTGCTCTTCAAGCTCATAGATGCGCCGTTGGAGCATTTCCAGGCGCTCGCGTGAGGCATGATACTCGGCGTTTTCGCTCAGATCGCCTTCGGCGGCCGCCGTTTGCTTGGCACGACTGACAGCCGGAAGCTCTTCGCTACGCAGCCGGTTCAGCTCTTCCATATGCCGAGTGTACGATGCACGAGTATAAAAATTGCTCATAGAACTCCTCGCTTCCAAAGTCCCTGATACGTCGCATCCGCTCTTAGAAGGATGTCGCCAGAGATATGTCCTCTCTCAGTTAGAGTAACACAATTTCGTAACCCAGTGGGAGAGCAGGATGGGGATGCCTAGTTGATCGTAGCTAAGCCCCCGAGCCTCTCGATGACCTCCCACGCCACTTCTGCCAGGATTCTATTGCCCTTGACCGTAAAATGACCGCTCCTGGTCGTGCGGTTCGTACAGAAATACTCACAGATATCGCCGTCCTGCACCTTGGCCAGGAGCAGAGGACCCAGATTGATAGCCTGGAATACCCCATGGTCTTGCAACATGTTCAGAAGAGAAGTATAGCTCCACTGCTGCGTTCTTTGAAAATACACCAAGTCCCTGGCAGTGGGGATGACGAAAATCAGGGGGCGTTTCCCGTTTCGTCTCGCCTCTGTGTCAAAGTGCAGCAGGATATCGCGTGTCACCTGCAGGGCGTGAGAAGGATGTGCCGGGTCGTATAATTCTGCAAACCACGGGGGTACATCAAAGGCATAGAACAGCAGAGAAGCATAGATTCTTTTGTAAGTGAAGAGATACGGCACCGTGATTATATACGGGAAAAAGATGCGCCGTTTTGACAGGACACTTTGCGAGGGCAGGAGATATTCTGCATGTAAGAACTGCCGCATGTCACGGCGATAGGCGTCATAGTCTGCCGGCGCTAATCGTGGCATAGGGACCAGGCGGAGAGCCCCAGAGGGCTCTAATACGAAGCGCGGTTTGAGAGCGAGCGGCATCTGATAAATTAAGCCGAAGTCTTGGGTGATATTGCGTACGATATTCTCACTGAGATGGGAAAGAATGACTACTGGTGCTTGGTCTAGTCCATGCTCGTGATGATATTTGAAATACAGATAGGCCTGGTCTGTACCATAACCAACAACACCGTAATTATCGACACGACAGCCCAGGCGTGCGGTGAGGAGATTGCCCCAGGCAAATTCTGGGGGGACGTCAGACCCAAAGGTAAAAGAATCGCCATAGAGGGCAATGCAGGGTGTCGCAAGACTTTCGCCAGCAGGAGCACGACGATAGCCAGCAGCGGAGAGTTCGTGCGGCTCTGGGCGCCAGCCGAATTCCCAATCAATAGCGCTCGCCAGATAGTGGAGAAACACCTCGCGCGTTGGTGGGGTGTAGTACCAGTGATCAGGAATAAACCACAAGAGGCCGTAGCATACGCCCTCCAGCATGGACACAACAAGGAGTGTTGTGACCACATAGAAAGCGCATCGCCTCTGCATGCCGGGGCGGATCGTGGGTCTAGTGCTAACTCTACGCACCCAGGAAGCCATCGATAATCTTCTGGTCTACGGCGTCGACCGACGTCAACCGGATGTGTGTTACGCCTACGCCATTGTGCTGCTCTTCGGCCAGCACCTTCCCGTAGAGGTCTCCTGAGTCGTGGCCGAGTCCTGGATACCTGAGCCGCATACGCACGTTGGTGAGCGGCCGTAGGGGCGTGTCCAGGTGGACATCGAGTTGCCGCATGCCCAGCCGCAGGACGACACCGGCGATCTCGGTCTTGCTCACCACCTTGCCGTCAATCACCCAACACGCCAGGGGTAGGGAGATGTCTACCTGCTGGTCTACAAGTGCGTCCATGTCAGGCAGGCGCTGCGCGAACTGCCCCCCAATGCCACGCAGTTCGTAGAGTAGGAGTGGTTCGACAATGCCTTTAACTTCGACAGGGACTGGGGGCGCCACCTCGGCGATGTCACGTATGCATTCGTATGCAGCGGGGCTCAGGAAAATCTGCCCTCCCACCGTACACCCTTCGACGCGGGCGGCGAGGTTCACCGCGGCGCCGACCACGGCGTATTTAGCACGCTGCTCGGAGCCGATATTGCCGACCACGGCCTCGCCCGTATTGATGCCAATGCCCATCTCGAAACGCGGCCGGCCACGCTCGGCATGCTCCTGATTGAGCTCAGCCATGGCGCGTTGCATGGCGAGCGCTGACGCAGCGGCACGCTCAGCGTGATCGGGGTGCGCTATGGGGGCACCGTAGACCGCGAAAATGGCGTCGCCGATGAACTCATTGATGGTCCCGCCGTAGGCAATGATAATGTCAGTCATGCGCGCCAGAAAGTCGTTCAGCAGCTCCATCACCCAGGCAGGATCGCCCTGCTCAGCGAAGCGCGTGTAGCCCCGCAGGTCAGACATCAAAACCGTAATCTCACGCTTTTCCCCTCCGAATTTGAGCCCCTCAGGCGATTCGAGCAGGGTCTTCGCGACCTCCGGGGATACGTAACGACCAAAAGTGTTGCGAATAAAGTCGCGCTGGCGTAAGCCCTCAACCATCTCATTGAAGGCACTGGTCAAACGGCCCATCTCGTCGCTGGAGCGGACTGGCAGCTCCAGGGTAAGATCGCCGCTGGCGACGCGTGCTACGCCGCCGGTGAGGGCGCTGATCGGACGCGTGACGCGCCACGTCAGCCCGATCCCGACCACGGTGGCCACGAGCCCGCCGCCCACGCACGCCAGTATAATGGCCAGGGACAGGGCATCAAACCAGTAGGAGAACAGGGCCCCCTGATGCTCTACCGTAACAACGGCGATTGTCTTACCCGTGCTGTCGATGATCGGCGCAATGGCCGTGATCCACTGTTCCCGTTGCTGCCGCTTCTCGCTCCACTTCCAATAGATTGGCGTGGAGCGCGCAAACCCATCGGTGAACGTCCAGTCGAGGATCTGTGCCAGCTCCGGACCTACGGTCAGGCGCGACCCAGGCTGGAGGGCTTCGTCAGCGTCACTCACCACAACCACTCGTGCCTGCTGCGTGGCCGGGTCGTAGTCCGTCAAGGTATATACGGGTGTCGTCAGTTCACCCGCTTGCTGGATCGACACCAGGGCTGTCTGCACGCGCTGCTGCGCCTCGGGATCTGGACCGGGTGTGCGTTGGGCCTCGGCCTGCGCCATCGGATCGATCAGGAGGACACCCACACGCGTGAGGTTGAGGAGTTTGGCACTGACGACCTCTTCGAGCAGCCTGGATAAGCCTTGCACATCCCGTATAGCTTCCAGGCGTCCGAGCAGGGGCACATGGGCCAGCCCATACATCATGACGAAGGCGGCCAACCCGATGGCGAAGAGTGTAACCAGGACGAAGGCCGCGACCATGCGTGTACTGAGGCGTTGCCAGAGACGCAGGGGATGTCGCATCATGGCTGAGGCACCGGCATAGAGAGATGTGGACTTGCCCACGTAGTTGTTGTACTGCCAGGGCAGTATAGGTCGCACCGTGTAGCAACGCAATGTCAAAACATGCGGAGCAAAATTTTACGTGTACCTGGGCGGGCGGCATGCGCTAGCGCTTGCAAACCTTCAGCAAGAGGATAGACCCGCTCAATCAGCGGGGCAACCGTCACATGCCCATGTGCGAGCGCCTGCAGGGCTGGGGGAAAGCGGCCACAACGCGAGCCCACGACGGTAATTTCGTTGATCACGAGGGGTGCCAGAGACAGCGTATGCGTGCTGACCACCGTACTCTTCAAGACCAATGTGCCACGTGGACGTACGCTCTCTATGGCGAGGGCGAGCCCTGCCGTCGAGCCGGTGGCTTCAACAACGATGTCGGCAAGACGCGGGCGCCAGTCGCTCAGCAACACCGTCGCAATACCGAGTTGATGCAGCAACGCCAGCTTGTGGGGGTGTTTCCCCACGACACATATCTGTGCCCCAGCACTATGCAGCACCTGAGCACAGAGTCCCCCGAGCTTGCCATCACCTAGTACCACAACATCATCGCTTGGCTGCACGCGCACCTGTTCCAGGATTGCAAAGGCGGCTGCCAGCGGCTCGCTGAACACAGCCGCTTCGTCGCTGATACTGGCCGGCACAGGGTGGAGATTGGCGACTGGCACCCGCACATACTCAGCGAAACAGCCATCGGCGTTGAGAATACCCATGACCTGCCGCGTTGGACAGTGGCGGCCGAGCCCCTGAGCACAGACTGGACAATGCCCACAGGCAAAATTAATCTCTCCCACCACGCGTATACCCACCAGCTCGGCTGGCCCCGCGCTGACCTCGCCGACAAATTCGTGCCCAGGCACCCCATGGAACCCCATATACCCGCGCAAAATCTGCAGGTCCGTGGCACAAATGCCAGCCAGATGCACACGCACCACGGCGGTAGTCTCATCTGCCGGCGGTGTGGGATAGGCCGTATCCAGCCGCAGGTGTTGACCGTCCCAGAAGAGGGCCTGCACAGAGGACTCCTTGGCTCAGTCAGTCAACTGGAGATGGCGCCGCAGCACATACAGGCCGTCAGGCGTATACGGTGCCGTTTGTGCCCGTCGGAGAATCTCGGTGACGGGCAGGAATTCCCCACTCTCTACTTCTTCTGGCTGCAAAACCAGCTCGCCATCGTACACACACGTAAACACCTTACCCCACACGCGCGTGCGCTCATCGGCGAAGTAAAACGTGAAGAGCGGCGTCAGGGGCACGTCACGGATACCCATTTCTTCATACAGTTCGCGTTGCGCGCTCTCTTCATAACTTTCGCCAGCCAGCACCACGCCACCAGCAGCCGGGTCGTAGTAGCCAGGGAAGACGTCCTTCGTCATGGTGCGCTTCTGCACGTATAAAGCGCCCTGAGAATTGAAGACAAGAATATAGGTACTGCGG
>Ga0081455_10009411_pt1 | contig 10051 bp, 11 predicted proteins | sample TabmetS3T2R1_FD_70207 | JGI IMG/M metagenome (GOLD analysis project Ga0081455, IMG submission 70207) | Tabebuia heterophylla rhizosphere microbial communities from the University of Puerto Rico - S3T2R1 | ecosystem: Host-associated > Plants > Roots > Rhizosphere ... | reverse complement strand
CTCCACGGCGGTGAAGTCGGTATCGCCGCCCGGTCGCACCTCCACCCAATCTTGCTCTGCCATGGTGGGCGCATTCATGCTCATGCCGGCTTCTTCCTCGCGCGTGATGGCATTGTCCTTGTTGATGGGCGGGCCGGCGAGCTTCTGCAGCGACGTCGCGATTTCCTCCGAGTAGCTGATGGTGACCTTCTCCCTGACCTTGATCTTCTCGATATGCTGTAAATCGGGACCGAGCTTGATCACCAGCACATTGCCGTTGGGATCGGTGACGGTGAGCAGCCGGTTCGGCACGTCGATGGCCGTGACCGTGACTACGGCGGTGATGACGCCGCCCATGGCCGCGACCTCGGTCTCGGCCTTGGCTGCGCTGATGAAGATCAAAGAGATGAGAATGGCCAGAACGCCCCTGGCCGCCGCGACGAGAACTTGCATTGCACCACCCCCCGGACTGCTACTGCTTTGAAATCAGGCATTACCAGCGAAACGTTATACCCATGATCGGCCCGTGCTGCACGAAATCGATGCCGTTCTTGCCGAACTTGCCGTTCTCGCTGAAATCTACCGACAGCGCGCGATATCCGACCACGCCGTGGAACGGCGTTCCGAAGATTTGCGAGTCGAAGCCGTAGGTGCCGACCACTTGCCACGAGAATTGGCTGCCGGCGCCGAACCCTCCGATGTCGCCTTCGAGATTGAACTCCTTCGCGGAGGCCATCGCGTGGCGTATGCGGAAGCCTATGAACGGGTCGACCCATTCCATGTCGTTGGAGGCGGCAAGCGCCACGGCCTTCGCCACCTCGATCTGCACCGTGCGCTCTATGGTGATGTCATGGCCCAGCCCGAGGCGTCGATCGATGACGCGTTGCAGAAGCCTTGCGCCGCGGCGATTGAGCGCGAAGCCGCGGTTCTTCAGCACGCGCTTGAGAATGTCGCGGGGATCGACTGTCGCCTCGGCGGTGACATCGACGTTTAGATCCCCCTTCAGATTGACGGAGACGTCGAGGTCTTGGTTCCAGTAGCGCGCGCCGCCCAGCACGTCCAACGCCGTGCGCGTGCCTGGTCCCGACCAATTCGCCACTTCGAGAGCGCCGCCCGACTGAATGATCGTCGATTGGTAATCGACCTGGGCATGCGCCTTGATGCTGAGATTGGCGTCGACATCCACGACGACATTGGGAAATCTTTCGAAGGGCCGCCCCGAGGCCTGCCGGTTGAAATCGTCCTTGGCGTGGCCGGGGAAGCCGAGATCCGCCCACACCACGTCGGTGAACAGCGCGAAGGGACCTTTGCGCGCCTCGAAATAGCTCATCCAGGCGAGGATGGAATCGCTCTTCTCGATGATCTGGAAGAAGTTGTCGTTGATGTCGACGGTATGGTCACGCGCGGTGGCGTTGCCATTGACGTTGAGCATCCACCCATAGGGCGTGAGGCTGAACTGCCAGCCATTTGCGGGTGACGACGAGCCGGCCGCGGGGTCCGCTGCCGATGCCGGCATGGCGCTGACCAACAACGCGGCAAGCGCGCAAGGCAGAAGCACGTCTCTGCCGTGGTGGGTCATCGGCCGCCCTCCGACTTGCGCCTCGGAGTTGATCTCCGATTGGCGACTCTTCAGCCGATTACGCGAAACTCTCTGGGAGAACTCCCGCAAGCCCTAAGCCTAGCATCCGGTGCCGCAGCGAGGGGTGCAAACCGGCAACAGCTGGCCAAAATTTCGTCGCTGAATTCGAGGAAAATCCGCGGCTTACGGCTTGCGCGAGCGGGCGATCGACTTGATGCGCCCGCGCGGCATGCCGGACATCTCGCCGATCTTGCGGTCCTGCGCCTCGACGATGGCTTTGGCCGGCAGGTCCCCGTCCAGGCCACCAAGCTCGGCGGCAGGCACCCTCCGGTTCGAGGTCTGCGTGCCGTCCTCGTAAATAACGTCAAACAGGACAAAGCCGTTGGGGATGGGCTGTTTCTTGGCCATGCTCTTCGTCTTTCGCTTAGCGGTCTTGAGGTGTGTCCTCAGGTTCCGGCCGATCGCCCCGCGCGGCCTTGCGTTTGGCCGTTTCCTCTTCAAGGCGTCTCAGCTTGTCCTGCTTCTTTTGCGCCTTCGCCCGGTTCCGGTCGGCACGCTGCTGGTTATAGTTGGGTTTGAATGCCATCTTGGCTCTCCTTGCCGGGGGCCTTAGGTCTGCTTCGAGCGGCGCGGCTTGGGCGGCCGGGCAACCGGCGCAGGAGTCGGCGCCGCGGCCTTCCTGTCCTCCGCCTCCTTGGCGAGGCGCAACTCGCGCAACCGTGCCGTCTTCAGCGCCATGGCCTCATGCTCGCGCTCTTGCTCGATCTTGAAATCCGCGTCGCGCTTCTGCGCCTTGCTCAGCAGAGCCTCGGCATTGCGCCTTGCGGCGGAAACGCGTGAAGGAAGCTTGCTCATCTCGTTTCTCCTGAGTGGCGGAACGCCCGCTCACGGTTGGCAAATTTGGGCACGCCCCCGGGCAGGCCGGGGAAGCCGCCGCCACGCGACCGCCTGCTCCGCTTGGGCGCTTGAGCGTGCCTTGAGGCCTTCCCCCGCAGCCGCTCGGCGAGGGGCGCTCTCGCAACAGTCCGCTCGCTGACCCGATGCTCGACCACGGTCACCTTGCGGCGCATCAGCGCCTCGATGGCGCGGAGGTATGGCTGCTCACTCTGATCGCAGAGTGAGAGCGCGGCGCCTCCCGCGCCTGCGCGGGCGGTGCGGCCGATGCGGTGCACGTAGCTTTCCGGCTCGTTCGGCAGCTCGTAGTTGATGACGTGGGAGATGTTGGGAACATCGATGCCGCGGGCGGCGATGTCAGTCGCGACCAGCACGCGCACCTTGCCGCCGCGGAAGGCTTCCAGCGCGCGCACGCGGGCGTTCTGCGCCTTGTTGCCGTGCAGCGCATCGGCGGCGATGCCGGCCTGCGCCAGTTGCCGGCAAACGCGATCGGCGCCGCGCTTGGTGCGGGTGAAGACAAGCACGCGGTCCATAACGGGATCGCGCAGGAGCTCGGTCAGCAGGGCTCGCTTGTCCTTGGCGCCTACGAAGATCACACGCTGCTCGATACGGTCGACGGCGACGGTCTTGGGCGAGATGTCGATGCGGACCGGGTCCTTGAGGATGTCGTGAGCGAGCTTGGCGATGGCCGGCGGCATGGTCGCCGAGAACAGAAGCGTCTGGCGCTCGCTCCGCGTGGCCGCGACGATCTTCCGCACGTCATGGATGAAGCCCATGTCGAGCATGCGGTCGGCCTCGTCCAGAACGAGAATGGAGACCTTGTCGAGCCGGATATGGCGCTGGTTGCAAAGATCGAGCAGGCGCCCAGGCGTCGCGATCAAGATGTCGACGCCGGCCTTGAGCGCCTTCACCTGGTTGTGCTGGTTGACGCCTCCGAAGATCACCGCGGTGCGGAGCGCGAGTTTCCGGCCATAGGCGCTGAAGCGCTCGCCGATCTGCCGCGCTAGCTCGCGCGTCGGCGCAAGGATCAGCGCATGCGGCGCGCCCGGCGTGCGCGGCAAGTTCTCGCGCAACAGGCGCTGAAGGATGGGAAGCGCGAACGCTGCGGTCTTGCCCGTCCCCGTTTGCGCGATTCCGAACAGGTCTTTGCCGTCGTTGAGCAGGGGAATGGCCCGCGCCTGGATGGGCGTGGGCTTCTGGTAGTTTTCGGCCTTCAGCGCGAGCTGCAATGGCTCGGCAAGACCGAGGCCGTCGAAAGAAGATGGTGTCACTAAAAGTTCCTTATGCGCCTGCGCGGCCAAGCGCATGGCAATCGCGCGAGGCTCGGGCGGGGCTTTAACGCCTCACCCCACGCGCTATCTGAGGGCAGACGAAGAAATGGGAAATTGTCTCGGGATGAGGCGCCGCAGGTCGTAAGCGGCAGCTACGCGCGATCGCGAGCAATCGATGTAGCCGGAACATGGAGGCGCTGGGGGCGCCTGTCAAGGAAAGATCGGCCGTTAGGTGAATGAGAACTGGCGGGCTAGCCCGTTTTCCGCCGCCGCAAGGGGTAGCTTGCGCTGTCGTAGAGGGCGCGGATGCCGAAGCCGTCGAAGCGCTCCTCGTTGACCTCCAGCGTGCTGCCGATGAGCAACTCGGGCGCGAGCTCCTCCACGGCGTATTTGATCGCCTCGGCGGCACTCTTGAAGCGCGTATAGCGCATCGGCCGCTTCCCGGTCTTGCTCGAGCTGGCATAAAGCTCGGCAGGAGCTCTGTAATCGAACGCACTCACGGGGCGCATTAAACCATGCCGGTGAGGGTAAGGCCAGTCTCGCGGAGTCCTCTGGTTGACGCGCAGTCACTCTCCTGCTGCGCTAAGGGGTTGTCCGCGGCGGCGATCATTGTCAGGGTGTGAAAAGCGCAAAGCGCCTGCGCCCCGTCGCGATTCACTCTGCTGAGGGCCCTGTTAATGCCGCACGTGCCGCCGCTCGTCTCCACCATCGCGATCGGCCTCGTGCTCGCCTTCAGCCTCGGCGTGCTCGCCCATCGCCTCAAGCTTCCGCCGCTCGTCGGTTACCTCCTCGCCGGCATCGTCATCGGGCCGTTCACCCCGGGCTTCGTCGCCGACCAGAACATTGCCAACCAGCTTGCCGAGGTTGGCGTCATTCTCCTGATGTTCGGCGTTGGCTTGAACTTCTCGCTCGAGGAACTGCTTTCGGTCCGCGGCATCGCCATTCCCGGTGCGCTCGCCCAGGGCCTGATCGCGACGCCGCTCGGCATCGGGCTTGGCTGGTGGCTAGGCTGGAGTACGGGCTCCGGCATCATCTTCGGCATAGCGCTCTCGGTCGCGAGCACGGTCGTGCTGCTCAGGCTGTTGCAGGAGCGGAGGCTGATCGAGACCGAGCGCGGCAAGATCACCGTCGGCTGGCTGATCGTGCAGGACATCTTCATGGTGCTCTTGCTCGTCCTCCTGCCGGGTCTCGCGGGCTTCCTGCATGGCGCGGGACCCGCGCCCGACGCCGCTGAGATCGCCGGCGCCGTCGCCGTCATGCTCGGCAAGTTCGCCATCTTCGTCGCGGTCATGCTGCTAGTCGGCAAGAAGCTGATGCCGGCGATCCTGCATTACGTGGCGCATACCGGCAGCCGCGAGCTGTTCCGGCTCGCCGTGCTGTCGATCGCGCTCGGCGTGGCCTACGCGGCCGCCGAGCTGTTCGGCATCTCGCTCGCGCTCGGCGCCTTCTTCGCCGGCATGATGCTCTCCGAATCCCGGATGAGCCAGCAGGCGGCTACCGAGTCGCTCCCCTTGCGCGACGCCTTCGCGGTCCTGTTCTTCGTTTCGGTCGGCATGCTGTTCAACCCGGGCATCGTGATCGTCGCGCCGCTCGCGCTGCTGATGACGGTTCTCATCATCGTTCTCGGCAAATCCATCGCTGCCTACCTGGTGGCCCGACTCTCGGGGCGCTCACGCGCCGGCGCCATCATGATCTCGGCCTCGCTCGCGCAGATCGGCGAGTTCTCCTTCATCCTCGCCGGTCTTGGCCTAAGCCTCGGATTGCTGCCGGCGGAGGGCCGCGACCTCATCCTCGCCGGCGCCATCATCACCATCATCCTCAATCCTTTGCTGTTCGCCGCGCTCGACGTCCTGCTGACCAGGCGCGAGGAAGCCGTCGTCGCCAGGCCTCAGGCGGCCGCCGCGGAGGAAGTCGCGGAGGAAGTAACGCCGACCCGCGAGCCGATCCGCCCCACAGCTCTGACCAACCACGTCGTGCTGATTGGCCATGGCAGGGTCGGCAGCTTCATTAGCCGGGTGCTGGGCGAAAGCACGATCCCCCTCTTCGTCATCGAGGATGACAAGGATTTGGTCGCCGGGCTCAAGGCGCAAGGCATCGAGGCGATTGCCGGCAACGCTGCCGACCCGGCACTCATCCCTGCGGCCAATCTCGCCGCAGCGCGCTGCCTGCTCGTCGCCATCCCCGACGCTTTCGAGGGAGGCCAAGTGGTGCAACAGGCGCGCGCCATCAACCCCGAGCTTCTCATCATCGCCCGCGCCCATTCCGAGGCCGAGATCGAGCACCTCAAGAAGCACGGCGCCACTCTCGTGGTGATGGGCGAGCACGAGATTGCCAAGGCCATGCTCGACAGCATCGCGCCGTCCGCCGACGCGTAGCATGCTCGCATGCACGCCTTCCACCGGTGTGACGAGATATCGAGGCCTGGCTCTTGATGCGGGGGGCGCAGCCCCCATATGCGGCGCGGAAGAATCGAGGCGAACAAGACCGATGACCAGTCGCGTTGAGATTTACCCGGGCACGAAGATCCCCGGCGAGAGTGCCGTCGAATTCCTCAGCGGCCTCACCGCCCGCATGAGCCACGAGCAGCGGCTCGTGCAGGTGAGATGGCTCGCTCGCATGCTCGACGATCGCTTCGCCGTGCCCGGGACCAATCTCCGCTTCGGCTGGGATTCGATTCTCGGTCTCTTTCCTTGGCTTGGCGACACGCTCACCAGCCTCCTCTCGCTGCTCATCGTGCACCACGCCTGGCAGACCGGCGCCTCGCGCCTGACGCTTGCGCGCATGCTCGGCAATGTCGGCCTCGACTTCGCGGTCGGCGCGATTCCCTTCCTCGGCGACCTCTTCGACTTCGTGTGGAAGGCAAACCGCAAGAACGCCCGCCTGCTGGAACAGCATCTTAGGCGTCAATCGGAGAAGGAGAGGGCCTCGCGGTCGCGTGTTCGCCGGAACTAGTCTGAGTTAAGCGCGTTCTACCGGCGTCATCAGTCTCGACGGGGTTCTCACCATGCGCAAGACTGCTCTGATTTCCACCTCTCGTCATGTTGCTTACAGCGTTGCAATTGCTGCTTTTCTCGCGCCGCCCGCACTCGTCCGCGCCGCCGAGGAAAGCAAGTCCGACACCATCGGGCCGTGGGAGATCGAAGCGACCTTCAAGGGCGACACGTTCGACCGCTGCTCGATCAGCCGCAAGCTCGACGACGATATCGTGGCGGATTTCGTCCGCAGCAGCGATGGTCTGACCTTGGTTCTGTCCTCGCCGAACTGGAAGCTCGATCGCGGCAAGCAATATCCGGTGAAGATCAATCTCGGGCCCTCGAGCTGGGACGATCAGGTGGCGGCCGAATCGAACTCCGTCTCGATCGACGTCAAGGACAAGAAGTTCACCGCTGGCTTGCGCACCGCGAGCGCCTTGAGCGTGGTCGGCGCCGGCGCCACCATCAAAGTGCCGCTCGATAAGAGTTCGGACGCGTTCGAGCGGCTCGACCAATGCGTCGAGAAGAACGAAAAGGCGGTGCAGACCAACCCTTTTGTGGCGCCGGCACGTCAGCCCTGAAGGCTGGCGTGTCGGAGGGCAAAGGCCCCGACTGCACCGAGGAAGCGAAGTCTGAGGAGATGAAGCCCGCCAAGCCAGAGGAAGCGAAGCCGGCGAAGGCGGAGGTTGCCAAAGCCGCGCCGCCGGTCAAATCCAAGACCGCGCGATCACGCCATCGACCGTCTTTTCTACGAAGGGTTGATCTGCTCCTTCAGGGTCGCTGATGAAGGTCTTGGCCCTGGCGAGGTAGCGAAACACGTAGCCGCCTTTGCCGTCGGTCTCGCTCCAGACACTGGTCGTGGTCTCGGAGCGCGCGCGCCAGCCGAGATCCTTCCGCTCAAACATCTGGGCGGATTTCGTGAAGCCCGTCAGCGACAGCGGGTCGCCGCCCACCATCTCGAAATTCTCCTCCGCCACGATATCGACCCAAAGCCCCTGCAACGCCCCGCCATATTGGTAGCGGCCGCTGTCGAACACTTTGCGCGTGAGGATGCCTGGCTTGCCGTTGATGGTGACGGGATAGGCCTTGCGCGTCGTTTCGTCCGGCCGCGCCTGGGCAAGGGCCGGGAAGTAGTCATCGGGATTGACGTAAGGCGCCGCCGATCTTGTCGGCAGCAGCTTCTGCGCGCGCTTATCCTCTTCGCGCGCATCACGCCCCGGCAGGATCAGCGCGCTTGCCGGCAGGCCGTCGGCCTCGCCCGCTTTGAGCGTGATGGTCACGCTCTCGGGACTTTCCCACAGCGTGGGGTAGAACGATGGCGACAGCGCGAGCCTGATGCGCCAGCCCTTCTTGAATGTGTGGCCCATGATGTTGAGCGGCACCCGCAAGCTGAACGGAATACCTGGCTCGACGCGCGCAGGCCTGGCCATGTCGCCGCCGCGGTCGGCGAGATTGTAGAAGCGATAGGTGACGAGGTGCGATGCCCCGGTCTTCGGGCTCACCTCGTTCAGCCTGATGCACACCGACCCGAGGGGGCGGTCCGCGGCGAGGTTGAGCACGACCTCGGGATATCCGAAGCAGTCGAAATCCTTGGGCAGCGGGGTCGCTGTCGAAATAGAGCGACTCCTTGTCGAAGCGCGCCTGATCTCCCGGCAGATCGTCATTGCCGCACTCGCCCCACGAGCTCGTCTCCAGCATCACCGTGTCGAGCACTTGCTTCGGCCCGTTGGTAAAGGTGGCGCTCGCCGGCTTGTCGCCGAGGCGATGGTTCGGGCGAAGATAGAGCACTCTCTCCTTCATGCGGCTCCGCCACGCGCCGTCCTCGGCGACCCACTTGCCGGTCTCGTCGGCGCAAGCCGACTTGTCCGGCTCCTTCGATTCGCCGAGCCATAACGGCCATTGCGGCCATGCGCCTTCGGGCGGCGGGGTCTTGCCCTTGAGCCAGCGGTCCCACCAATGGACCAGGATGTAGTTCAGCCAATCGACGCGCGCGGGCCGGGATAGCCATTGAACGGGTATTTGTGGCCCCACGCGCCCGTGAGCCCCGCAACCGGCTTGCCGAGCGCGGTTAGCCCGGAGATCACGTGCTCGACCGGGTTCTTGTAGCCGTCCTGCCAGCCCGACATGATGAACACCGGCACGCCGACATCGGCATAATGATCGCGCACCGCCGTCGCGCTCCAATACTCGTCGCGGGTTTGGTGCGTCGCCCATTGCTTGAACCAGAAATCGGCGTTGTCGATGCGCGTCGCCCACATCTCCTTCCATTTGTCGCCCACGACAGCTGGGTCGGGCGGCGCAGCCACCCAGCCGAACATCGACGACGGCCAGCTCACGTTGTCGAACATCATGGCGCCGCCCATGTAGTGGACGTCGTCGTTGTAGCGGTCGTCCGAGCCGTCGCAGACGATGACCGCCTTGAGCGCCTCGGGCCGGTCATGTCGCGCCGCTATCATCAGCGAGTTAATCGCGCTCCACGACTTCCCCATCATGCCGACATTGCCGTCGCATGAGGGGTGCTCGGCGATCTGGCTGATCACCTGGACGCAGAAGGAAAGCTCCTCGTCGCTATATTCGTCGGTGATTATGCCCTCGGAATCGCCCGAGCCCTGCAAATCGATGCGGAAACAGAGATAATCGTTATAGGCGAACCAGGGATACATCTTGGCGTCGCCGATCATCGTTCCGTCGCGGCGACGATAGGGATTGAACTCGACGATGGCCGGGCACTTCCTGCCCGCCTTCAGCGTGTCGGCGTTGAACCAGAAATGCCCGGCGAGCTTGATCGGCGCCTTGCCGGGATACTCGACCTCGAAGAACACGTTCTCCGGATCGGGGACCTTGTCTTTGACTTTGAGGAAGGCGTGCTCATCCGCCGCTTCTGCATGCGGCAGCAGGCCGAAGCCCGGTAGAGCCAGGGCGAGGGGGAAAGCTGCGCCGAGCTTGAGCGCCGCGCGACGCGACAAATGCGACTGTTCGGGAGAGGACGTGGCCGATCCCCGCTTCGAATCACGCGGAGCGAACTATGCCACCGCGCCTGCGACGCTCGCCAGTCCTTTGGCCAGCTCATCCACCTCCTCGTCGGTGAACACGCGGCTCCGCGTCAGGAAGCGCAAGCCCTCCGGCGCTTCGAGCGTGAAGCCGTGGCCTCGGCCGGGCACCACATCGATGATGAGCTGGGTGTGTTTCCAATAGTCGAACTGGTCGGCGTCCATATAGACGTCGCAGCCGCCGATCTTGCCGAGCTTCACGTCGTTGCCGCCGACACGGAACTCGCCCGCCGGATAGCACATCGGCGCCGAGCCGTCGCAGCACCCGCCCGACTGATGGAACATCAGCGGCCCGTGCTTCTGCTT
>Ga0081455_10009410_pt1 | contig 10052 bp, 4 predicted proteins | sample TabmetS3T2R1_FD_70207 | JGI IMG/M metagenome (GOLD analysis project Ga0081455, IMG submission 70207) | Tabebuia heterophylla rhizosphere microbial communities from the University of Puerto Rico - S3T2R1 | ecosystem: Host-associated > Plants > Roots > Rhizosphere ... | reverse complement strand
TTCTAGAGTCGATAGCCTGGCGGAAAGCCTGAACAGTAGTGATCTGTCGGAGCAAATCAAATTCATCGCGACGTTGTTCCTGAGTACGCACGTCCCCGAACTGCGTAGTAAAGGCGTCCTTCCACGTAGACCAATGCTCATAAGGGGGATACTCGTTAGGATCATCCTTCGAAGCTTGAAAGGTAAGGTTCCACCACGCGGCGGCCTGTCTTTCAAGATACGAAGTAATGAGAGCTATCTTCTCCTTATCGGTGAGCACTCGACGGCCGAGTACTTCTCGTGCTTCGATCCATCGCTCAACCTGGATTAACCAGACTTTCGCAGCATCACTCTCGCGATGTCCGGAGTACTTGGGCGGTTCCTTTAACCCAGTAGTCGGTAAGGCTCGAAGAGCCTCCCATGGAATAGCACCTCCTTCATCCGTAGTCGAAGGAGTGTCCTGCGAGGGAGCAGCAAACCCCGGGCCCGAATGGTCCAACGGGGCAGGTCCAGCAGTTCTTGGACCCTGCGAAGCTCTCTCGTTCAGTTGCTGTTCCACTATAGCCCGAACCTCGTCGACACCGAGGTTGGGGAAGTCATTCATAAGAGTATCAGACATAGTAACTTAATAAACTTGGATCTATTTCGAAGTTCAAAGATCGAAATCATTTAAGGATTGCCAGTGAGAAGAAAGGGGAAAGAGAAGAGCTTCGAAGAGGGGATTCTTTATAGGAGCTATCAACCTCGACCAGCGAGGGCGCTACTGAGGACCGGTACATCGACACGAGCGATGACCTCCTTACTATCGTCGATCCTTTCCTCCTTCGAATGGCCATGCTGATCTCAAGCCTCTGACCTCCTTGGTTCCTTCCTATACTCGCTAGTTGGGTGAGACGAAGGATTCCCAAACGTAATCCTTGGTTCAGGGGTAACTTGATAACGTCAGATGGAAACCTTTTCCATGGGATAACTGCGAGGAATGTCGCCTCGAAGTGATTGAGTATCCGAAGATAAGGCTGTCGAGGAAGGGGGTCAGCGTGGATTCTTTTTCCGGAGGAACGCCGATCACCACTCCTTCGACCGACAGGGGTATCTTCGCTATGCCTCATGGAAAAAGGGTACCGATGAAAGGATGTCTCGAGGTGAGACTTGAGGTAAAGATCACCGGTCGACGTTACATCGTTCTCTCCTTATCGAAGATAGTTGGCTGCAGTCGTTCATGAGCCCGCTTCGAAGAGAGATATCGAGTGTTGACGTTCCCGGAAATACTTCCGGTAGGGTTCCCTGGTATTGTTCGGCTCATCGAAGAGAGAGTCCTCTGCTCAGAGTCGTTCATTGAGCATTTCCACTTTGTCTGCCCTCGAAGGGTTGAGAATATACCGTCCTTCGTAGAAGATAGGGTTCAAGTGGTGTTGTCTCTGCTTCGTTCTGTCAAAAGCGAGGTAAAGGTGTGATATAAGATAGTTGAATCATCGGTTGCTTATGACGGCGCCTGTCCGAGTTCTCTGGCACGGACAGGACGTCGGAGCCTCTAGGGCTCCAGCCCAAGGAATTCGAGGGCTGTCTCAAGCGTTGCTACCAGATGTGATTCCACGGAGGACTTGAGGTCCGTCAGGACAATCAAGGGCGCCGTCAGACTTATATAGGTTTCTACAGTACTAAGGTTTAGCGTCGTTTTCGAAGGTTTAGCGTCGATACTACTTTGGGTAGTCTCGATGCTAATCCTTCGAAGTCCTTGGCGCGGTGGTCTTTACAAGTCTTGGAGCCCTGATAATCACATCCTCCCCTACTTAGAATAGACAACGACCTCGCTGTCGCGACTCTCCGCAGAGCGCCTTGGGTGTTTGGTCGATGCAATGGTTCTGTAGAGCGATAGATGTGCTTCGAAGTCCTGTGCTTCGCCGCCGTTCTTAATCCTTTGGCGTCACCTCACACTTCCTCTCATCAGCCGAGCTTCGAAGCATGTGAATGCCTTCCATTTCAGGATCCTTGGTAGAGCTTAGACGTTGAGCTCCCCTAATTGGTTCAACTGGTCGTTATCTGCGAGGTAGAATAGCTCATCGTCACTCGACTGACGAATAACCTTGACGGCGTCGTCGAAGCATGTGAAAAGGTAGTCACCTGCGAAGAGTATAAGGTCCGTGCTCGCTCGCAAGTGGGGGCCAAGGCTCGATATCAGTGGCGTGGCCACATTACCTTCACGTTGTCGTCGCCTTCGTCGTCGAGAGGTGAAGTCCTGAAACGCCTCCTGAGGGGGGGGCCTCAGCTGTCAGTTGCCTATATATATAGGCCTTTCCTCCTAAACACTCTCTCTTTCTTTCTTCTTTCTTTATCCATTCTGCTTTCTCTTCTTCCGGTGTCTATCTTCGAAGATGGCTGGTCGTACCCGTTCTCAAGCGCAACCTCCCTCTGGCAAGGAGCCATTGCGCCCTGCTGACTTCTTGAACACGAAGTCAAGTCTTTCTGGTGCGAAAGATCGCGGGGATTCTGGTCGGGATGTACTGTTCGATCGAGCCCAATGGGATAAGAAGAACAGTTCATTCATCATCAAGAAGCCAAAGATAATGGTGCGTTCCTGGTTGCATCTTCGAATCTTCACTCCTAACTAAGTTGTAGGTCGGTTTCCAACATTTGCCTTCTGGGTATAACGCTTCGACGGTGCTCACGTCTGAAGAGTATACGAAGCAATTCGACAAGTTCAGGTCCGGTTCGAATTTCAACTTCCAGTACATGGCTCACATGCCTCAGCTTCGGCACCTCGAGTATTGGGGTCAATATGACTTTGTCAACAACGCCACTCATCGAGTTGCAGCGTTGGGGTATGTTGTCGGATATCCTCAGCGCGCCGAAGATGTGTGCACGGCCTGTAGTCGGGCTCTGGAAGATAAGAGTCGTCAGGAATGGGTCTTTCCCAAGTGTGTCTGCGTGCCTCTTATGGCAAACCCGACGTCGAAGTCGAAAGGCGAGTATGCCTTAAAGTCCGGTTGTGCTTCTTGCTTCCTTCGAGGTCAAACTTGCTCATTGGCTTCACTGAACGGTCGAGTTTCGGTGACGGCTGCTTCAGCGAAGGTCAAGTTTCCTCCTCCACCGAAGAGGAAGCAGTCTCAACCTCGCGCGCCGGCCAACGTCAGTGGTCAAGCAGATAATATATCTGAGAGGTCTCGATCTCGATCACGCAGTCTTTCGGCCGGGCCTCCTTCTGCGGCTGCTGCCACCCCTGTGCCTGGCCCGCAGTCTCGAGGCAAGAAAATCAAATCCCGCGTCGAAGCTACGCCAGCTTTGAAACAGCGGGGAGCCACTGCTGTCGAAGAAGACGGCCATCAAGTGGTCCATGATCCTGGTGATAGCCAGAACCCGGAATCGATCTTAGTAAAGTCACCGGCTGGTCAGACTCTTCGATTCATGAATCCTCGAATCCGTTCCCTAAAGTGGAATGACCCGTCTTTGTCGGCTCAGAATATCCAAATCATTCGCGGTCAACTGTGGCAAATGCTCTCGCAGATTGAAGCCTCTGGTGGTGCCTGGCGTCCAGGTCCTAATGATTTCCAAGGCTGGTATATTTCCGATACTCCGACTCCTGCGAAGCGAGTAGCCAGTGGGCCAGTAAGTGGTTCGATGTTAGCTTCGAAGCAAGAAGTGTATTCGCAACCTCCTCCTCCTCAGCCAAATTTCCATCAACCTCCAGCCCCGACACCTCAGGTGCCTCAACAACCTCCAGCGAACTATCCTCAGTATCCTCAACATCCTTATCAAATGTATCCAGCGGCTCCTCCTTCCGTCGTTGCTCCGCCGCAGCATACTTCTTACCTTCCTCCTCAACGTGACCCACGTTATCTCTATGACGAGTACGGTCGGGCCGTAGCTATTAAGGAAGAGTTTGCACAATACCGTGAACCTCCTGCTGCTATTCCATCGAGTCCCATGCGTCCACAGTATGAGTCAGAACCGAGACGTAACATTCAGTCGCACTCTCGTGGTCCACCACCAAGCCATGCTGCGAGTCAACGTCGAACCCAGTATGCTTCCGCTAGGTCCTACGATCCTCCTAGCGCCGTACCTCCCCAAGGGTTATTCCGAGAAGAGATCCGGGCGGCTCTGAGTCGAGAGGAGAATGAGACGCCTTTGAGCGTAGTTCAGAGTCGTCGAACAGATGAATGGACAACCAGGGTGGCTAATTATCGCCAGCAAGCAGGCCTACCTCGGCTTAGTCGAGAGAAGTACGACGAACTCTTCCAGGCTGGAGTTTATGCCTTTGACTATGAGTTGCAGTCTACCCCTCCTCGATATGATCCTATTCCAACTCCATCTGTGAGGGCGAACCTCGAGGCTCTAGCCCGTGCAGGCCAGTCATTAGTTCGGCCGGCAAGCGAAGAGTTGGGTGCTCCCTTGCGGTCTCATCAGGGGTCTGAGAGTCATGGTGGTAGGAGCTCAGGCCCTCATAGCCATGGTGGCTCGCGTCAGGGGGGTCGGAGTCAAGGTAGTAGCGGTCGAGTTGGTACAACTGGCTCGAATCCTCCTGCACAGTGATTCGCAGTTTAGATTGATCGGGGTGCGGATGGGTTCCATGTTGTGAGTTATGCAACTCGATGATGCCATCTTGGTTAGGTATCGAGGTAACTCCTGATGAAGCGTCGCCGAGGGTGCGTACTTCGTGGTCTTCCTACATAGAAATATCAAAAACATTGTATAAGTAACTCACTCTTTTCGAAACTGCCTAGTCTTTTATAATCTTTGCCCTTGGATTTGGTCGCAGGGATCGACCTTCGACAATCCTTTGTCGTGGTGGCGTAGTTAGAGTTTCTCTGGAGTCAATTGTACGACGACGTTTCCTTCGTCTTCCTACCTGTTCATCCCGTTGTCGAGTCTCGCTCACTTGCACCTTTGGTACAAGTGGAGTGTGAGCGGTGTCGACATCAAAATCCATCACCTCAGCCGGCCCTTCTGCCAGCTGAATTGGCTGTCCCTCGACGGCGTCGAAGTGAGGACGGGTGAGATCAGTCATCTCCTCATCTACGACATCAGTGATGGGGTCGCTGAGTTCAATTCGAGGCGAAGGACCCGATATGGGCTCATCTTCAACCTGCCTCGAAACTATGGGCAATGTGTTCCCTTCTGGCCTGGGAACTTCGAGGTCTTGCCCCGCTTGAGGATTGTCCTGGTCCAGACCAGTCCCTTCACCGACCCAAGTCGATGGGGCTATCGCCTCGCTTCGCAGATGGCTGTCCACCACACCCAGACCCTCGATGGTTGGGGCTGCAAGGCTGCGAAAGGGTTTCGGAGGGTGTCTGGACCCTGAATCCTTAGCGTCGCGGCCAATAGCCGCTGGACCCTGAACGGCGGTTGGTGGCGCCGCTAGCGTCCCTAGTCCCATTGGACCCTGATTTCTATTTCGGACCCTTTCAGGGTCCTCCATAGTCGGCCTGGGAGTCTCCATAACTGACTTGGAGTGTCCCATTCTTTCGAAACGTTGCGGTTCAGTCGGAGGCAAAGTCTTCTCTCTCTGCTCCGAGGCATCCACAAGGTTTCCCGAGCTGGACTGACTCGGCTTAGAAGCGTTTGACGTCGTAGCTGGGAGCATTCCTTGATATTTCGACGGTACGATATCGAAGCTAGATCCAAAGGAATAATCTTTTCTCCCCGTCTTTCCTTGCTTCTGCTGTCGACGTCGCCTCTCCTTATCGAGAGTTTCCTGTGCGGCATCGAAACCCTCCCCTACTTTGCCTAAACGATCTCCGGATCGTTGTCGAGGTACCCATTCGCTCTTCGGCATTAGGGAGAGTTCATTGTAAGTCGGAGGGATTTCCCGACTATCTAAAGCTTTCAGCATCTCAACGGAAGGGTTAATAATCTGTTCTCCCTCCTTCCGGAGTCGACTCTGCGTCGAAGCTGTAAGCATTTCCTGATTCTCAGGGGAGTTCTCGAAATTGTAGTTCAAGAGACGACTCCCGTGGGTGGGATTTCTAAAAACCCGTCCATCATTTGTTTCGAGGATGTAGGTTCCAAACCAGAGCTTTTTTAGGATTCTAAAGGGTCCGAAATAAGTGGCTTCAAACTTTTGCCTTGCACTATTTCGAAGAATAACCCATTGACCTTCCTCGAAACCTGTGTCGATGGATCTTAACTTCGTAGAACGAAGTCTTTGTGCATAAATACCTCGTTCTAGTAATAATTTGTTTGCATCGTGCCTTGCAGTTAATAAGTTTTCCATTCTTACTGCGAAGTCTGCATCTAGATTCGATGTATCAAAGTCCTTATCGTCCCCGGATAGTCGAGGCTCGATGCCATAGACTAACTTAAAAGGACTCATGCCTGTAACTGTATGAGTTCTTACTCGACAGGCGAACAACGCAGCAGAGAGATAGTTTGTCCACCCTGCTGGCGGGGTACCAATTAACATCTTCGTGAGGATCTTTCCAAGCATTCCATTGAATCTCTCGACCTTTCCATTTGTTTGAGGATGATACGGAGTTGTAGTTCGGTGCTTGACTTTAATCTTCGCTAAATAATATTCTACAATACTGGCGTTCAAGTTTGCTCCATTGTCCGAGAGCAACTCCTTAAAAGCACCATATTGACAATAGATCTCGAAGAGAAAGTCAGCAACAACTTCGTCAGTGGCTTCGCGAACAGCCTTCGCAACTGGCCAACCAGTAGCGAAGTCGATAGCCGTGAGGATCCACTGCTTATGGTCATCTGCTGCTAATGGAAGAGGTCCAACGAAGTCGATGGCCCATTTCTCGAAGGGTCTTATTCCGAGACGAACTTGGGTGTACGGTTCTTCGTTCCTAATCTTTGGTTGTTGAGCTAGTTGACATTGTCGGCATTGCTTTGCGAAGTTCGAGACGTCTTGAGACATTGTTGGCCACCATCCACGGTATTTAATCACTCCATTTAAAGCTGGTACACTGAAATGTCCGTAGTGTCGGTGATAGTAGTCAACGAAGTCCCTTCGAAGCATAGGAGATATATATGGAACGAAGTATTGATCGACTTTTCGAAGAAGCCGACCATCCTCTACCATAAACTTATCAATCTCTGGGACCTTGCGAAGGACTTCTAGCTGTTGTGGAGTTAGTGCAGTCCTATCCCTGTTTGATAATGCTTCGATAACAGTGGTTTCCCATAGAAGATCTTCGTCATACGGGTTTCTGACTGAAGCAGCGTTTAATCGAGCTTGTTCCTCCTCGTCCGACGTGCTAACCCAAGCCCGATTGGCTGGGCCTTCTCCTATAAAGTCGGGTCTTCGAGATATAGCGTCAGGAACAATGGCTTCTGCTCCTTTCCGATAACGAATGTCTAGGTCATACTCAGAAAATTCATCAATCCATCTCGCCAACCTCTTTGACGGCGTGCGAGTAGTTTGAAGGTACTTCAAGCTCTCATGATCGGTGACAATGATCGTTCGCTGACCATTCTGAATGTAGACGGTCCAGGTTCGAAGAGCATGTTTGATCGCAAGTAGCTCTTTTTCTTGTACTGAATAGTTTAGCTCAGCTCCTTGGAGCTTGCGTCCGTCATAAGCCACTGGGTGCCATCGACCATTAAGGTCTTCTTGACAAAGCATGCATCCCAGGGCCCATTCCGAGCAATCAGTCTCGATTCGAAAGGGTTTAGATTCATCTATTTGTTGCAAAACCGGCTTAGAAGACAGTGCTTCCTTCAGAGTACGAAAGGCTAGTTCGCAGCTAGCATTCCAACGAATAGGTCGATATTTCTTCTTCCGAAGCCTGGCGTCAGCTTCAACCAGCAAATCAGAGAGCGAAGCGGCAATCCTGGCAAAGTTTCTTACGTATCTTCGATAGTAAGAAGCTAGGCCTAGGAATTGTCTCACTTCGTGTACATTACGAGGTTGAGGCCAATCGAGAATAGCTTTCACCTTCGAAGCTGTGGGTCGACATTGTCCTTGACCAACAACATGGCCACAGAACTCTAACTGTTCGACAGCTATAATACACTTCGATGGTTTCGCATAGAGTTCATTTTTCTCGAGCGCTTCGATCACTTGTCGAAGATGATCTTCATGTTCCTTAGCGTTCTTAGAGTAGATAACAATGTCATCGAGGTAGACAATAGCAAATCTACCTAAGAAAGGTTGTAGGGCATTGTTCATAATGCGTTGGAATGTTGAAGGCGCATTTGTAAGCCCGAAGGGCATAGCTAGGAACTCATACTTACCACTTCGAGTGTTGAAAGCCGTCTTCGGGATCGAGATCTCTTCCATCTCTATTTGATAATACCCCGAAGTTAAGTCAATCTTCGAAAGAATAGTAGCTGAACCAATAGAATCAAGGCAGTCTTGAATTCTCGGTAGGGGGTAAGCATCTTTTTGCGTAACATTGTTCAGTAGGCGATAGTCGATACACATTCGCCATTCGTTGTTAGGTTTTGGTACGAAAAGTACAGGAAAACCCCACGGGCTCGAAGAAGGACGGATAATGTCTTTCTCGAGTAGGGTTCGAATTTGTTTCTCCAGCTCATCGCGATGTTCTTTTGATAGTGAATAGTATGGGAGATTGATTGGTTTGGCATCTTGGGTATCGATAGTATGTTTAACATCTCGACGCATAGGCTTCTGTGGTGGTAGCTCCTCCTTAAAGATATGACGGAACTTCGAAAGGAGTGCTGCTATCCGAGGTACAGTAGTTCGAGGAAGATATGTTTGCTTTATCCTTCGCTGTCCACGAGAGCTAGGCCTCTGACTATCCCGAAGGACAATCAATGTTGAGGGCAAGCCTCTCACCTTATTCATATACTTCGAAGCCTTACGATAGCTCATTAAATTAAGGCCAGCTTCCTCGATACCTCCGTAGTTAATAGTTCGGAAGGGTTGAAGACTAATGGAGCTAGATTTATCTCCACCATTCTTTAAGAGTAAGGTTGAGTTATGAAAATCCCATTGAGCCTGGTGTTGAGTGAGCCAATCGAGACCGAGGATAACATCGTACGCATCCCAGTCTAGGACTCGCAGGGAAGTTCGAGCACGAAAGGTTTCGATGGTTAGCCCTGTCGTGATTTGGGTGTAGGACATCGACGTCTCGCCATTCGTAAGTCGAACCTTAACAGGCGGGACCGTCAGAGTCTTCACGTCCCCAGTTAACCTCTCGAAAGCAGTCTTCGAAATGAAAGATAAGTCCGAACCAGTATCCAATAAGATTGTTGTAGCAATTGGATCTTTACTCCAACCTAAGGTTCCACTTACTAGGTTATATCCTTGAAGTCGCCCTAAGTCCGCTTCCACCTTACTCACAGAGTTGAGGTGAGTGTCGAAGGGGTTAACTTCATCGCTGTCAGGATAAAGGTCTCGTCCATCGTCGGGTAAGGATATAAGGTTCTCGTCACTAGACCCTCCCTCATCTAGCGACGACCTCCTTTTCCCCGTCCCCCTCGACGAGTGGGGCCTCCTCGTCGAATTCCTGTAGGGCATTCTCGAGCGTAGTGTCCAGACCTATGACATTGGAAGCATAAATCTTCTCGGCGTGCTCTATCGGTGCCCTCAGGACTTCGACCGTCCATGGCGGTCGTGGTTGAACCGCGGGAACCAGAGTAGGGTGGTCGACGACCTGCCCTTCCCCGGTAGGGTCGGCCCATTCCTCTAGCATTTCCGCGAGGAGAGTTCGAAGAGAGACGTAGGTTATTGAAAGCCATCTCAACGTCACCGTCCCGATCTAGTTTCGGTTTGCCATAGGTACGGCCTATATTAGCGCTTGGGGGGTCTAGCGTCGAGGTCCTTACAGTCCGAGGCTGTGGGCGGTTAGTAAAGAACCTAACACGATTCTTTGACGCAAGGTATTCGCGTTCGCTCTTATCCGCGAAGGCAACATAGTCTAGGTAGTTGTCAGGGAGCATACGGTCCGGGACAATCTCAATGCGATTACGGATATGAGGTTTCAATCCGCGCTTGAAGAGAAGAAGACAGTCAGCGTCGGTAGGTCGTGGTGTTAAGTACAGCCTTCTAGAGTCGATAGCCTGGCGGAAAGCCTGAACAGTAGTGATCTGTCGGAGCAAATCAAATTCATCGCGACGTTGTTCCTGAGTACGCACGTCCCCGAACTGCGTAGTAAAGGCGTCCTTCC
>Ga0081455_10009409_pt1 | contig 10052 bp, 5 predicted proteins | sample TabmetS3T2R1_FD_70207 | JGI IMG/M metagenome (GOLD analysis project Ga0081455, IMG submission 70207) | Tabebuia heterophylla rhizosphere microbial communities from the University of Puerto Rico - S3T2R1 | ecosystem: Host-associated > Plants > Roots > Rhizosphere ... | reverse complement strand
GCAATAATTCTTTTGCCACAAAATAGAATTCACCGCGGTAACGACCAGACGCAGACGGCTGCCCTTCATCAAGCGCCGCGCTACGAACAAACCCGGATTAAAATCGCAGCGCACGATTTCGCCGGGCTTCACCAGCTTCGATTCATGCAACGATTCGCGGTAACGCAGCCTGCGTAGATCGCTCCAGAGCGCGATGCTGGTGCCGTTGGGCTGGATTTCGTACAGGTCGCACTCGAGATCGACATCCGGCGTGTCGATCGATACCCACAGATTGACAGCCGGACAACCGACCAACGGCGTTTCATTCGGTAGCGGATCGGTGTGATAAACCAGCCCGTCTTTGCCGATGCTCAACGCGAACGTCTGATCGATTGCGGCAGTTTTTTCCTTCGGATCGGTTCCCTCCACGTTTTCGCCGCGACGTGTGTCCAATGGATCGTAAACAAAAGTATCGGTGCCACTGTTCGGCTGCTTTTCGTTCAGCACGCCCGAGCGAAAGACTCCATTCGCATCGCCATTTTTCGAATCGAGGTAAAAGCTCTTTGGATTCGCGGTCAGTGTCTCAAAGCTGTCGGCGTATTTCCATTCGCCATTCGCGCCGGAGTTTCCAGCAGCTAGCAAATAATACGCGACCTGATTTTTGAGGAACGCCGGTTTTTGGCCGGCTTTCATGGTCCAGTCGTACCATTGGCGGTGCAGATCGTTCAAATCGACGATGGCTCCGGGACCAAACTTTACGCCCGCAACTTCATCCGTCGGCGTGCGCGTGCCGGCGTGGTCCCATGGTCCGATGATGAGAAAATGTTTGGTGCGCGCTTGCGGCGAGGCGTTTGCGAGATGATCCCGGTAATACGTGAGCGCACCCAGCTCGTCACCGTCATATTGGCCGGTAATCGTTAGAATCGGCATCGCGATCTTTTGAAACTGCTCACGCGTAGGCAGCATCGCATCGTAGTAAGCGTCACCCATCGGGTGCTTTAGTATGCGTTGGAAATTAACCGATGGATTTCCTACGAATGAGTCGAGCGATTTGAAAGGGAGATGCTTCTTGTAAGCGTCCAGGAATTTTGTGCGCCAGAATTTTTGATCGCCAAACAAATTATTCTGAGGCGTGTGACCGCTGGTGAACGTGAACCATTGCACGTCGTAAGTCATCCCGACGTTGTTGTAGGATGGATAATCCAGACCGGGATGCGCTGCCGCAGCGGGCACGATCGTCGCCAGATGAGGCGGAAATTCCTTCGCCGTTGCCCATTGATCAAAGCCCGCATACGAACCGCCCCACATGGCCACTTTGCCGTCACAGAATGGTTGCTTCGCCAGCCATTCAACCACGTCGTATCCGTCACGCGGTTCATTTGCGAAGGGCTCGAATTCGCCGCCGGAATTGCCGCGGCCACGAACATCCACGAGGGCAAACACATAACCATGTGACGCGAAGTAGGCGCCGCGCGCATGGTAAGTGTCCGAGATGTACGGGGTCAGAGTAAAGATTACCGGCGTCTTCGGCAGCGATCCATCTGGGGTCTTGGGCAAATACAACGTCGCGTTCAGTTCGACGTTGTCGCGCATCGGAATCTTGACGCCCCAGCGCAGGTCATAGTCTCCAGGAGGTCGTGCGGGGGATCGCGCTGGAGTTGGCGATTGCGCGATGATGTTTGTGGCAAAGAGTGCAGGGAGCACCGCAACCCAAAGCAGTCGTTTCATGCCGCGGTATTGAAGATGAAGCGCACCAGCGAAACAAGGGTTCTTTCATCGCGGTTTGCGCGAACCTAACTTTGCGACACGATACGCCATGGCTCGAGGGGTCACGAAAGGCGCGCAATCTCAAAAACAAATTCCTCGCGATGTAAAGTCTGTTCGCGAGGCGAGTGCTAAGGCGACATCATTGTCTCAGGTGCAACTGCTGTGCGCAGGTGCAGTGTTTCTTGTTGCGCTGGCGGTGTACAGCTGGACGCTCGCCCCCACGGTTACTCCGACCGATAGCGGCGAGTTAATTTTAGCGGCGTACGGGCTGGGAGTGGCGCATCCGCCGGGTGTTCCGCTGTGGGTCATGCTAGCGCATCTCGCGTCGCTTGTGCCGGTCGGAAATGTTGCGGTGCGAATCAATTTTTCGTCCGCTCTTTTCGCTGCGCTTGCCTGCGCAATGCTTACTCTCGTCGTGGCCGAATTGCTAATTACGGCTTCTTGTTTTGCCGCACCTCGTCGAAGGAACAAGCCTGCGCAGCAAGGCAGCAACATTGAGAGTTCAAACGCCGGCGGACTTTCCATGTTTGCGCCAGCAGTAGGCGCGGGATTGCTGATGGCTTTCTCCCGCACGCTTTGGGCATATGCGACGATCACTGAAGTCTACGCTCTTAACGCCCTGCTGGTCCTACTCGTCTTCTTTTTGGTCGTTCGGTGGCGTCGGCGGATCATTGAAACGCGAACGAATTCCAGCGCGGCGACGACGACACCTGACACATGGATTTATGCCGCCGCCTTCGTATTCGGTCTTGCGATGGGTGTTCATCATGTGACTGTGGCGTTAACTCTTCCGGCCATTGCCGTAGTCGTTTACGGAACAGAGGGTCTGAAGTTCTTCATGAGCCGACGGCTTTTATACGCGGCGCTGATTTCCATCGGTGCGTTGATCGTTGTGTACAGTTATCTGCCGTGGGCAGCATCGCGTTCGCCGGCGATGAACTGGGGGAATCCGCGGTCGCTCCAGGAAATCTGGTGGCACATCACCGGTCGGCAATATCGAGTGTTTTTCTCTTTTTCGTCGGCTGCGATGGGAGCCCAGTTTGGTGAATTTTGTCGAATGGCCTTGCGCGAGTTTGGGTTTGCATGGCTGCCTTTCACGCTGTCTTTGGCGGTGGCGGGGCTTGCGAGTGCGTATAAGCGCGACCGCACGGTTTTTTGGTTTTTGGTGTTCATCCTGCTCGCCGACCTGGCTTACTCGCTGAGCTACGAAATTGCCGAGGACAAGGACGCGTACTATTTGCCGGCATTCATTTCGATCGCGATTGCGGCTGGGCTAGGTATCCGCTGGCTGATTCAACTTGCTTCTTCACGACGTTCGCCGATGTGGACACCGTCTGTGACTGCTGCGACTGCGATTGTCCTGATATCGGCTACAGCGTTCGCTGCGAATTGGCCATTCAATAATCGCAAGCATTACTTCATTGCAGATGATTATGTTGAGAACCTGTTCAGCACCATCGCGCCCAATGGTCTGTTGCTGACGCAAGATTGGCAGGTCGCGTCTCCCATGTTGTACGCGCAAGAAATAGAACGACGCCGTCCCGATGCGAAGGTGGTGGACATCAATCTACTGCGCCGCTCGTGGTATTTCGATTATTTGAAGCATGCGCATCCCGGCTTAATGGAGCGGTCGAGCGAGAAAATTGATCCATTTGTTGAGATCCTAAAGCAATGGGAGCGCGACCCAGTGGCTTTCGCCCGGAGCCAGGAGTTTACTCAAAGGATCAGCGCGGCATTCTTGGAGATGATTCAGGCAATCGTCAGGAATGAAATCAGAGTGGCGCCGGTTTACATCACGAATGATTTGCTGGTCGCCGATCAAACGAACGGGTACGCGACCAGGTGGATCACTCAAAGCTATCAACTTGTACCGCAGGGGCTGGTTTTCAATCTTGCCACTGACCAAAGCTTTCATGAATCCCCTGACCCGCACCTCCAGATGCGCGGATTGGCTGATGGGACGGTGCGTTTTGCGAAGGATGATGTCGTAAACGTCAAGGTTTTGCCGGCATATACGAGAATGCTGACCAATCGTGGGAAATACCTGGCCGTTTTCAATCAGCACGAGCGCGCCATCGTCGCATTCAAAGAGGCATTGGCGTTGGATCCCAATTCGGCTGCGGCAAAACAAGGCCTGGCAGAGAGCGCTGGGAAGCTCCGAGGGCCGTAGCACGGCTTCAAGTCTTTATATTCGTCTCTTGCCAGGTTCGCGCGTCGCCTCTAAACGGAGGGCATGAAAGTCACGCGTTGTGTAGTTGCAGCTTTCTTGTTGGCGATGTCGGCGCGCGGGGCTGACGAAGTAATCGCACTGAAAGCTGCGCGAATATTCGACGGTAAATCGGACGCCGTCCTGCAGAACGGTATGGTCCTCGTGGAAGGCGACAAGATCATTGATGTGGGAAGCAATCTGCCGGTCCCCAGTTCTGCCCGCGTGATCGATCTTGGCGACGCAACGCTTTGCCCGGGTTTTATGGATGCGCACACGCATCTTACCAATGATTTCTCCGGCAATTACAATGAGCGACGGCTGCGAGAAATTGACCTAAATGTCTCGGAGCAAGCGATTCGCGCGACGGTGTTTGCCCGCACGACTGTTGAAGCCGGATTTACGACGGTGCGCGACCTGGGAAGTCGTTTCGTGGCCAGCCACGAGTTTGTCGACGTAGCGCTTCGAAATTCAATCAACAAAGGGCTGATCGTTGGCCCGCGAATGCTGGTTGCAACCAAAGGAATCGGAGCGACCGGCGGACATTTCGATCCGACGAACGGATTTCGTGATTTTCTCTTCGGGCGCGAGCCGGACTACACAGATGGTATTGCAAACGGTCCTGATGAAATTCGAAAGGCGGTGCGCTTTGAGGTGAAGAATGGCGCAGACGTGATCAAGGCTGCAGTTTCCGGCGGCGTGCTATCGCTTACCGATGAAGTCGACACTCCTCAGTTGACGGCGGCGGAAATGGCGGCGCTCGTTGATGAATCCCATCGATTGCGAAAAAAAGTCGCCGTCCATTGCCACGGCGATCAGGTCGCGCGTGAGGCCATCGAAGCCGGGGTCGATTCGATCGAACACGGCTCTTTTATGAAAACGGAAACTCTGGCGATAATGAAAAAGAAAGGAACGTTTCTTACGCCCACGCTCATGGCGACCGAATGGATCATGAGCAAACTCGACAATTATCCGCTGGCACTGCAAGCCAAGGCAAAAGCAGCTGCAGCTGCTCGATCAGACATGTTTCGCAACGCGGTGAAAATGGGTCTCAGAATTTCATTTGGAACGGACGCTGCGGTATATCCGCACGGGCAAAATGCAAAAGAGTTCAAGTTGATGGTAGATCTAGGGATGAAACCGATCGATGCATTGAAATCAGCTACTGCAAACGACGCCGAACTTCTGGGGATCGGTCAAAAAGTCGGCACTCTGGAAAAAGGGAAATTGGCCGATGTGATTGCTGTGCCAGGCGATCCGACTCTGGATATAACCGCAACAGAGCGTGTTTCATTCGTGATGAAGGAAGGCAAAGTCATTCGACAGGGCCCGCCCTCAGTGCAAAAAGCCGAAAACACCGCCTCACCACAACTCGCCGATCCGGCCGATTGATGCATCGTGCGAATTGGTTGCGCCGGCCTTTGACAAACCAAAGATAACCGCTACGTTCCGTGTCCCGTTCGCTAGACTGAGCGGAATAATTAAGCAGGAGCCTCGCTGTTAAAAGCGATTGGCGTTTGAACTGCACCAAATATGCAAACAAATCGAAGCAAACGTTATCGCGCGGCTGCGCAGCAGGTGGATCGGACGAAGAACTATAGTCTGGCCGATTCTGTGGCAACGCTGAAGAAATTCTCGCCCACCAAATTTGATCAGACAGTGACGCTCTCGTTTCGCCTTGGGGTTGATCCCAAGCAATCCGATCAGATGGTGCGCGGAACTTGCCCGCTTCCACATGGCAGCGGAAAACAAGTGCGAGTGCTCGTTTTCGCAGAAGGTGAAGCGGCAAGGGCAGCCAAAGACGCTGGCGCGGAATTCGTCGGCATGAAAGATCTGATACAAAAATGCCAGGAAGGCTTTCAAGATTTTGATGTAGCGATTGCTACACCCGCCGCAATGGCCGAAGTGCGGAAGCTGGGAAAAGTGCTCGGTCCACGCGGGCTGATGCCAAACCCGCGAACGGGAACGGTGACCGAAGACACTGCCAAAGCCGTGCAGGAGGTGAAAGCAGGCCGCATCGAATTCAAGCTCGACAAGAATGGCAATGTTGCGGTGCCGGTTGGAAAGTTCTCTTTTGAAGAAAATTCACTGGTGGAGAATGCAAATGCAGTCATTGAAGCCGTGGTGCGGGCCCGTCCGCCGACGGCAAAGGGCCGATACCTTGAAGGTATGACAATCAGTGCGACTATGTCACCGGGCGTCCGCGTCGACCCAACCCCATATCTGAGCGGAGTGTAGGACCGGAAAAAGTAGCTCGACAGTATGCGACCAGAAAAAGCCAGCGTTGTTTCAGAGTTGTCCGAGGCGTTGAAACGCTCTCCCTTTGTGCTCGTGACCGATTATCGCGGAATGAAGGTCGCCAATTTTAGCGAGTTGCGGAGCCGACTCGCGTCCGCCAAGGCCGAAGTGCACGTAGTGAAGAACAATTTTCTCAAACTCGCGATGGTCGATTCGGGTTTCCCGCAAGTTGGCGATCAGTGCGCAGGGCAAACCGCGGTTGTTACAGGGGAAGCAGATGTAGCATCAGTGGCAAAGATTTTTAAGAGGTTTGCGAGCGAGTTTAAGCTGGCTGCACTCAGGATTGGCTTTGTGGAGCGTGCAGTGCTTTCTACAGCGGAATTGGAAACTTTAGCGGAATTGCCGACACGCGAAGTTTTGCAGGCGCAATTGCTGGGACTTTTATTATCCCCAGCAACGCGTCTAGCGCGCCTATTCAATGAACCGGCGGCGTCGTTAGCGCGATTGTTGAATGCGAAAGCCGAAAAGGAGGGCGCACCTGCGGCATGAAAAGATTTGTAGCCGCGTCGCTGTGCGACGTGTGCGGCCCACAGGGCCGCGGCTACAGGAACAACAAAATTGTCCGAGCCGGTGGCTGCCGGCTTTAATTCTTCGAAGGCTTTCGGAGGCGGCAACTGGAGGAAAAAACTAAAATGGCAGATACAGATAAATTAGTGGAGCAACTCAGCAATCTTTCGGTCCTGGAAATTGCTGGATTGGTAAAGCAGCTTGAGGAGAAATGGGGCGTCAGCGCCGCCGCGCCAGTAGCAGTCGCGGCGGGACCCGCTTCGGGGGCACCTGCGGGAGCCGGCGCGCCAGCAGCCGAGGAAAAGACCGCGTTTGACGTGATCCTGACAGAAATGGGCGCAAACAAGATTGCAGTGATCAAAGAGGTGCGCAGCGCGGTTCCGGGACTTGGCCTTGCGGAGGCGAAAGCGCTCGTAGAAGGCGCGCCGAAAACGATAAAGGAAGGCGTGACCAAGCAGGAGGCGGACGAGATCAAGAAAAAGGTTGAGGCCGCGGGGGCGAAGGTCGAAATCAAGTAAACAAATCGAATTTGGGCACTACCGCAGCATAAAATTTGTTGCGCAGGGGCAAATTCATAATAAAATTATAACTTATTATAGTTCGCCAGACGTATTTTTAAACCGGCGTTAACAAGGCAAATCACATTACCGGCTACGAGACGGAGGTCGTCAATTTGACAGGTCACCGTTTTGGTGGCATTTTTGCGCCCTTCGCCCATCCCAGAACCGGTAAATCTGCCCGCGTCGGCCCGCGTTTGGGGAAGTCGGTGTAAGGTTTAGCTCGAGAGCTTAGACACTATGTCGGAACGCATTTACTTCGGAAGTATCAAGGAAGCGATCGAACCGCCCAACCTCATTGAGGTTCAGGCAAATTCATATGTCGATTTTCTTCAGAAAGACGTCCCGTATTCGAAGCGCAAAAATCAAGGGCTTCAGGCTGTTTTCAAGGAAGTTTTTCCTATCGAAAGCTACGATGAAAAGGCCGTTCTTGATTTCAGTCACTACGATATTGGTGAACCAAAGTTGACGCCACTTGAAGCGCAGCGCGAAGGACAAACCTACAGCGCACCGTTGCACGTGACATTCCAACTGCGGGAGGAGAAAGGCACAAAGGAAGAGAAAGTTTACATGGGTGAGATCCCGCTCATGACGCCGCAGGGTACGTTCGTGATCAATGGTGCGGAGCGCGTAGTGGTGAGCCAGCTGCATCGTTCTCCCGGTATCGCGTTCGAGTCCACCGTCCACGTCAATGGCAAAGTCCTCTATAGCTTCCGCATCATTCCAGACCGCGGCTCGTGGATCGAGGTGCAGTTCGATACGGCTGACCTGCTTTACATTTATCTCGACCGACGCAAGCGCCGCCGAAAATTCCTCGCCACGACTTTCCTGCGCGCGCTCGGCTATGGCTCTGACGAAGAGGTCATCAAACTTTTTTATAACATCGAGATCCTGAAGCTGAGCGACAAACTCGACGAAGAACAGCTCGCCAGCAAAGTGCTTACCGCAGATATCCGTGATGGCGAAGTGACGGTCGCCCGCGCGTTCGAGCCCCTGACTCTGGCGACCGTTCGTCAGATCATGGCGCTGAATATTCACGAGGCCAAAGTCATCGATATATCGAATGATGACACGATCGTGAAGGCGCTTAGAAAGGATCCGGCGCACGATCAGGAAGAAGCTCTCAAAGATATTTACCGGCGTCTTCGTCCGGGCGACCCGCCGACCGTGGCCAACGCCCGCGCTTTACTCAAGCGACTCTTTTTTGATCCGAAGAAATACGACCTTGGCCGAGTGGGCCGCTACAAGATCAATCAGAAACTAGGGATTAACGTCGATTCTTCCGAGCGCATCCTCACCGACAAAGATTTTATCGCGGCGATCAAGTATTTGATCAGTTTGCGCCGGGGCGAAGGCACGCTCGATGACATTGACCACCTTGGCAGTCGGCGTGTCCGCACTGTGGGCGAATTACTGGCCAATCAGTGCCGAGTCGGTCTTGCCCGCACAGAGCGTCTGGTGAAGGAGCGCATGACTCTGTTCGACATCAACGTGGACGGGATGACGCCCCAAAAGCTTATTAATCCCAAAGCGCTTAGCGCGGTCATCAGGGATTTCTTCGGGCGATCACAGCTGTCGCAGTTCATGGATCAAACGAATCCGCTTGCGGAATTGACGCACAAGCGGCGCTTGTCCGCTCTCGGCCCCGGAGGCTTAAGCCGCGAGCGCGCCGGCTTTGAAGTGCGCGACGTTCATCCGTCGCACTACGGCCGCATTTGTCCGATCGAGACGCCCGAAGGCCCAAACATCGGCTTGATCAGCTCAATGAGCACCTTCGCGCGGATCAATGAGTTCGGTTTTATCGAAACGCCCTACCGCAAGGTGGCGAACGGCCGGGTCACCGATGAGATCGAGTATCTGACTGCTGACCGTGAAGAGAACTTCCTGGTCGCGCAGGCCAACGCGCCAATCGATGGACGCGGCCATTTCACCGGTGAAAAAGTTTCGGTGCGTTACCGCGGCGATTTCCTCGAAGTTGATCCGTCAAAGGTAAATTACATGGATGTCTCGCCGAAGCAGCTCGTTTCAGTGGCGGCGGGCCTCATTCCGTTTCTGGAACACGACGACGCAAACCGGGCGCTGATGGGTTCCAACATGCAACGCCAGGGAGTGCCGCTGATTGTTTCCGAGCTGCCGCTGGTCGGCACTGGTCTTGAAGAAAAAGTTGCGCGAGATTCGCACGCAGTTGTTCTGGCGGTCGAGAGCGGCAAGGTCGCTTCAGTCACGGCTGACGAAATCATCGTCACGAAGGACGGCCATTTGCCCGACAGCAAAAAGAAGATAAAAACCGACTCCGAGGCCGGGATACACGTTTACGAACTCCGGAAATTCATGCGGTCAAACGCCGGCACCTGCGTGAATCAGAAACCGATCGTTCGCAAAGGCCAACATGTGAAGCGCGGCCAAGTCATCGCCGACGGGCCGAACACCGACCATGGCGAGCTGGCGCTCGGCCGGAACGTGCTCGTCGCGTTCATGCCGTGGAACGGCTACAACTTCGAGGACGCGATCATGATCTCGGAGAAGGTCGTGAAGGAAGATATTTACACTTCCATCCATATTGATGAGTTCGAGATCGGTGCCCGTGATACGAAACTCGGACCGGAGGAAATTACGCGCGACATTCCCAATGTAAGCGAAGAAGCTTTACGCAATCTGGGTCCCGACGGCGTGGTGCGAATCGGTGCGGAGGTGAAGCCAGGCGATATTTTAGTTGGGAAAATTACACCGAAGAGCGA
>Ga0081455_10009408_pt1 | contig 10053 bp, 8 predicted proteins | sample TabmetS3T2R1_FD_70207 | JGI IMG/M metagenome (GOLD analysis project Ga0081455, IMG submission 70207) | Tabebuia heterophylla rhizosphere microbial communities from the University of Puerto Rico - S3T2R1 | ecosystem: Host-associated > Plants > Roots > Rhizosphere ... | reverse complement strand
ATCCACGTGGTCGACACCGTGCTGTTGCCGGCGTCCTGACGGGCTGCCCTACGTGTCCTGATCTCCATAGATGTCCCCACCAGGATACGCATGCGAGCCGGGGAAACCCGGCTCGCCTTTTTGTGAAGCCGGTCGCGGCCAGGGATCCGTTCCGCCCGGAAAAGCGATAGTAACGAATGGAATATTTCAGACGTATAATTGTCGTAAGGGCATCAGCGACGGAGCATCCATGTCCAGCCTTGCAGCAACCGATACTCATCTCGCGCGAGAACCGGCAAAAGTCATTCAGCCGGCCTGGGTGCGCATCATGCACTGGACCAATGCCGTTGCGATGGTCCTGATGATCATGTCTGGCTGGCAGATCTATAACGCCTCGCCGCTGTTCGACTTCCGCTTCTCGCACAGCGTGACGCTCGGCGGTTGGCTCGGCGGAGCGCTGTTGTGGCATTTCGCCGCGATGTGGCTGCTGATGGTCAATGGTTTCGCCTATCTGATTACGGGCCTCGCCACCGGCCGCTTCCGCAGGAAGCTGTTGCCGATCACGCCCGGTGGCGTGCTCTCCGACGTCAAGGCCGCGCTGACCTTCAAGCTCGCTCATGACGATCTCTCGACCTACAATTATGTGCAGCGACTGCTCTATGCAGGCATCATCCTCGTCGGCATCGTGATCGTGCTATCGGGACTGTCGATCTGGAAGCCGGTGCAGCTGCACTGGCTGGTGACGCTGTTTGGCGACTACGACACGGCGCGCTATGTGCACTTCTTCTGCATGGCGGCGATCGTGGCCTTCCTTGTCATCCATGTCGCGCTGGCGATCGTGGTGCCGAAGAGCTTGCGCGCGATGATCATTGGCCGCTGAACCGGACTTCAAGGAGATAATCATGGGCAGCTTGCGCAAGCTTCTGGTTCCCGGCGTCGACAAGAAGCTCCTGGTGAAGGACGCGACCAGGCTGATGCCCGACCTGACGCGACGGCGCTTCATTTCGGGGGGCGCCAGCCTCGGCGCGCTGACGCTGCTCACCGGCTGCGACGTCACGGACAGTTTTTCGGCCGAGGAGATGCTGAAGCAGGTCTCGAAATTCAACGACGGCGTGCAGTCGTTGATCTTCAATCCGAATGCCATGGCGCCGACCTTCCCGGAAAGCGCCATCACAAAGCCGTTCCCGTTCAATGCCTATTACGACATCGAGGACGCGCCCACCATCGACGGCAAGACCTGGAAGCTGGAAGTTCGCGGCCTGGTCGAGAACAAGAAGTCCTGGACGCTGGAAGAGCTCTATCAATTGCCGCAGGTCAAGCAGATCACGCGCCACATCTGCGTCGAAGGCTGGAGCGCCATCGGAAGCTGGACCGGCACGCCGTTGCGCGATTTCCTCAAACTGGTCGGCGCCGATACGCGCGCCAAATATGTCTGGTTCCAGTGCGCCGACAAGGACGGCTACAACTCGCCGCTCGACATGCAGAGCGCGCTGCATGCGCAGACGCAGATGACCTTCAAGTTCGGCGACGAGATATTGCCTCGCGCCTATGGTTTTCCGATGAAGATCCGGGTGCCCACAAAACTCGGCTTCAAGAACCCGAAATACGTGATGTCGATGGAAGTCACCAACGATTACAAGGGCGGCTTCTGGGAAGATCAGGGGTACAATTCGTTCAGCGGGAGCTAGTCGCTCAAACCCTCATCCTGAGGAGCCCGCGAGACGCGGGCGTCTCGAAGGATGTAGGCCACAGCAGGGGCCTCATGGTTCTCCCGGCGATGCGAAGCATCGTCCGGAGACGCGCTTCGCGCTCCTCACCATGAGGGGCTTATGACGCAGCAGGATTAGCCCGCGTCGTTTCACTATGCGATGCTGAACTTTCGGGGCGCACTACCGCGCTGCATGTCATTCAGCCTACGGATACGCCTGCCTTTGCCCGGCTTATTCCGAGCGCCACAATGCGATGCAGCAGGTCCGGGTAGTCCAGGCGGTCATGCTTGGCCGCGGTAGCGAACTCCTGGCTCTTTGCGATTTCGGGATTGGGGTTCGCTTCAATGAAATACGGCGTGCCGTCGGCAGCGAGACGAAAGTCGATGCGCGCGTATCCATCGAGGCCCAGCGTTCGGTAGATGCGTTTTGCTATTCGCTGAATACGGGCCTGTAACTCCGGCGCAAGATTCTTGGCCGGCCCATCTTCAATTCCGACCCGCTCCTGATAATCGGGATCGTGTTTCACCTTCTCGGTGGCAATGTGCCGGGCGCCCTGGCCGCCCATGCTGCCGAATTTCAATTCCCAGACCGGCAGAACTCGCAACCTGTTATTGCCGAGCACGCCGACGTAGAGCTCACGTCCCTCGATATATTGCTCGGCGATGGCGGCCGTTCCGACCCGCTCGTGAATGAAGGCGACGCGCTCCGCGAGCTTCTCGTCCGTATCGACGATCGACGCTTGCGAGATACCGAACGATCCATCCTCGTTCAGGCTCTTGACGATCAGCGGCAGCGCAAGACGCGCCGGCCGTTTGACCTTGCGGCGCATCGGAAACACGGCGAACGCCGGCACCGCGATCCGGCGATGGTGCACCAGCGTCTTGGACAGATCCTTGCCGCGCGCCAGGATCAGGCCACGCGGATTGCACCCGGTATATGGGATCTGCATCAGCTCGAGAAAGCTTGGAATGTGCTGGTCATACACCGGCTCATGGTGAAACTGCTCGAGCAGGTTGAACACGACATGCGGCTTGAAGCCTTCGATCTCGTCGCGCACCGGCTTGATTTCCTCCTGCACGCCGAGTGGGTGAACTTCATGGCCGGCCGCACGCAAGGTGCTCACGACGTCGTATTCTGTTTTCCATTCATTGATTTGCCGCGCGGTGTATCCCTCGGTGGAGTCCGGGGGAACGAAGTCCGGATGCATCAGCACCAGAATGCGCAGGCGTCTCATAGCGCGATCCATTTGCGCCGCGACGGACCGAACAGCGCGTGCATGGTCTTGGCGGTCAACAATATGCTGAAATTGATCACCAGCTTCTGTTTGGAGCCGGCGGCACGCAGATCGAGCTCGCGGCAGCGGGAGATCATGTCGTCAAGCACGGCATCAAGCGTAAGCTGGTTCTCGCCCGTCCACCGCGCAACCAGCTGCCTGATTTGAGCGCGGTGCCGCCTGATGAAGAGCGAAGCCGGTTGCTCCCGGCGATGCCGTGGATCGGCGGAGAACAGCCGGGAGAGATCGCGGTCGTAAGTCTTCGGTGGCTTGAATTCGTAGAACGCCTGCTTTTTCTTGTAGTGGTCGCCAAGCGTCTGACTGAGCTCATGCAGCGGATCGACACGCTCCCGCGTCGTGACGGGCGGTCGCTTTCCGGCGATTTCGCCCATCAATTCGTCGACATATTCGAGCTTCTTCAGTGCCGGCCAGCCGGCATAGCGCGTCCGCCAGTTCGAGCGCGGTCGCAGCCACACCGCGAAGGTTTCGGCAAAATCTTCGTCCGGATGGCTCTGCGCATACCAGAGCCGAAGATGCTGGACATAGCTCCGGCTGGCCGGATTGGGCCGGTAGTAACGCGGATAGTGCTTCGAGGACGGGCCGAACAGCTGCTGCCAGCGCCGGCGGCGTTGCAGCTGGTAGGCGTGCTGTATGGCATGTCCTGCCTCGTGACGGAGAATGGCCATGCACTCGGACCAGGTGCCGCCCTCGACGTCGAGCATCATTTTCTTCTCGATCTTCATCAGGCGGGGATGGGTGAGATAGAATGGGATGGCAATACCGGGCACATCTGCCGGGCTAAACCATTCGCTCGATACCCATGCGTGCGGCCGCAGCCGGATGTCCCGCGCTCCGAGCTCTTCATAGAGAGCGTTGAGACAATCTTCGAGCCAGGTGCCTTCGACTGTAACCCTCAGACGGCTGAGGCGTTGCTTGAGCAACTGCTCATCCGACAGCTTCTCCCAAGTATATTTCCGCCGTGGCATAGGCATCCAGAAGTCATAAAACCCGATGCCTGGATGTTGTCACAGGATGCCGCCGGCAACAACCGCCCGAGCCTTCGCGGCCTGCCCTTGCGGCGCCGCGAACGACTACGCGGCCGCCATGTCCATGCGACGGCAGAAGCAGGACGCCTTGATCGGAATCTCCGCGCGCGCCTGCGCCAGGTCGAGGCGCTGCCTGATCAGCGCCGACTCGCCCCTTTCTCCGCGACGGACCAGGCATTCGTGCAGCCCGTGCAGCGACCACAAATTGTCGGGGTGCTGGCAGGCGCGGCTCAGCTTGCCGTCAAGCCCGAGGTCGGAGCGGTAGACCGCCTCGGCTTCCTCGATCCGTCCCTGCTCGAGGAGGAGGGCTCCCAGGGCATGGCGGGTCGGCTGCATCCATCCCCACGGCTCGTCATAGGGCAGGTCATCGCTGAGCTCGACCGACCTGCGCAGATGCGCGAAGGCTACGTCATGGTTGCCCTTCCGGTACTCCAATTCGCCATTCAGCATCGCTTCGGCGACGCCGAGGAGATCGACGATCTTGTTGTTATGGACGCGGCGGCTCTCGGGCACGCGGGACTTCGCCGCCATGAACAAGCCTTTCTCCGCTTCAGCCTCGGCGACATTGCCGAGCGCCGAATGCGCGACCGCCTTGGCGTAGTGGAGCATGGCGACGTTCGAGCAGTAGAGGTCGCGATCCGCCGGCAGTTCCTGCGCGATGATCTCGCGCCATTTGCCGAAGCGCACGAGCACGTGCTGCTTCATCGTCAGATAGCCTTCGAGAAAATCCGCCATCGGCGGCGATTCAATCCGCAACACCGCCTCGGGAATCGTGGCGATCAGTTCCTCAGCCGCTGCGATGGCCGGCGTGTACTGGCCGAGGAACATGGCGCCGTAGATCGCAAAGTGGAAGTTGTGAATGACGTAGACGAGGTAGACGCCCGGATCTGCCGAATAGGCGAGGAACCTGCGGTCGGTCGCGAGCGCCTTCTGATTATAGACAAGGACGTCCTTGTAGTGCCCGCACAGCACGTCGAGATGCGTCGGCATGTGGATGAGGTGGCCGGAATCCGGAACGATCTCGCGCAGCCGGTCGCCGGCCCGCAACGCGGCTTGCGGAAACGGCGACATCTCCATCAGGTGGACGTAGAGATGAAGCAAACCCGGGTGATCCCACGTAGCGGGAATCCGCTCGAGCGCGTATTCCAGCACCGCCCTGCATTCCTCGGTGCCCGCTCCCGCCGGCTTGCCGGAGGGCAGGTCCCACATCTGCCACGGCGTCTCGTTCATCAGCGACTCGGCAAACACCGCCCGGACGTCGAGATCGTCGGGAAAAGCATCGAAGATCTTGCGCATCTCGCGGGTGTAAGCCTTGTCCCAGGGCGCCATATCGTCGATCGCCTCGCGTTGGGGATAGCGCGCGGGGAGGGCCTGGATCATGGCCTGCTCGACCGCAGACGCTTTGCCGGCATGCGCAAGTGCTGCCTGCATGGCTTCGTAAGACGCCGACAGCGCCATCTGCCGTCCCAGCGGATCATAGCGAACCCAGGGCAGGTTGTAGTTGGGACCCGAGGCATAGCTGATGCCCCAATGCGCCATCGCGCATTCGGGATCATGGCTCAACGCCTTCTGAAAGCACTTGATCGCTTCGGCGTGGTTGAACCCGAACAGCCAGTTGAGGCCGCGGTCGAACCAGAGCTGCGCGTCAGGCGATGAGGTGGTGATCTTGCGACTGTACGGCCCGAGATCGAAATAGGTCACGTCCCCCTTCGTCTCCATGATCGCTTCTCCGTCTTCGTGTTGCTGGGATGCTTCGGAGTGTCGGCCGATTACGTGCGGTGCTGCTCAGTCACTTTATCACAAGGCGCCGCCGCCTGCCCCCGCAAACTGCCGCAGGCGAGGAAAGCCGCTGAATCGTAGGGTGGGCAAAGCAAGCGTGCCCACCATCTCTCTCCGCGCAAGATCATGGTGGGCACGGCGCAAATGCGCCTTTGCCCACCCTACGGCTTCGGCGCCAGCTTCTTCTGAAATGCCGACAGCACAGCGCCCAGCGCCAGCATCGCCGAGGAAACGTTGAGCGCAAACGACAGGCTGCCCATTGCGTCCGTGATCGCGCCGACCACGATCGGGCCCAGCGTCTGGCCGATGCCGAATGAAATGGTCAGCGCCGCGATCGCGGTCGGCCAGGCCTGCGGCGGATAGTTGAAGCGGACGAAGGCGGTGGTGGAGCCGACCACCGCGAAGAAGGCGACGCCGAACACCAGCGCCGATATCGCGAGCAGCCACACCGACTGCCCGAAGATCGGCAGCGCAGCGCCTATCGCGTTGGTGCCGAGAATGATCGTGGTGGCGAGGCCGCCGCGGTCGAGCGCGAGCACGCGGCGCCAAACCCACGGCGTCACGAAGGCGCTGGCGCCGATCAGGCTCCAGAACGCGCTCTGCGCCGCAGCGCCGCCGCCGGCATCGCGGACATAGGCGATCATGAAGGTCATGTAGGCGATGTAGCCCGCGCCGAACAGGAAGTAGCCGGCAAGATAGATCGCGACCGGCGCAATCGCGAATTTGGCCGCTGCTGTTGCGGTTGGCGTCGCGCCGTCATGAAGCGGCGCCAGCAACACGGGGATGGTCATGATGGCCGCGAGCGCTGTCATCGCCCACCAGACGATCCACCACGATCCCGGCCCAAACCCTTGCAACACAAACGGTGCGACCAGCCCGGAGGCGACAATGCCGATCCCGGGTCCGGCATAGAACAGGCTGAGCAGAAAATTCGCCCGCTCGGGCCGTGACTGCGCGATGGTCGCGGCCAGCGTGCCGCCGCCGACGAATCCGGCCGCGGCGCCGACGCCCGCCAGCAGCCGCGCGAAACTCAGAACGTAGAAATTGCCCGTGATGGCGCACAGCGCCAGCGACACCACGCAGGCCAGCGTGCCCCACCGCACCGAAGCGACCAGGCCAAAGCGCCGGATCATGCGCGAGGCGAGCAGCGCGCCCGCGAGATAGCCGGCCGCATTGACCGTGTTCATGAAGCCGGCCGCGGAATAGGACCAGAGCAGCGTGTCGCGCATATCAGGCAGCACAAGCGCATAGGCGAAGCGCCCGATGCCGAGGCCTGCGGTCGGCGCCAGCGACAGGATGAGGATCAGCCGCGCAGGATGCGCGTAAAGCTGGGGTCGGTCAGGGGCGTGCAAAAAACTACTCCGGCAGACGGCATTTTGGCAGGCAAGGCGGGAGTTGCACAGGTGCGCTGTCCGCAACGGTGTCTTGCCAATCCTGCAACGGCATCAGCCGATCAACACCAGCGCGACGCCGAGCACGGTCAGCGCGGTGCCCGCCACGATGCGTGCGGTGATTTCGATGTGCTTCAGCGCGACGGCGCTTAAGCCCACCGTGACCAGCGGATAGATCGCGGCCAGCGGCGCCACCAGCGTGATCGGGCCGTTACGGACCGCGGCGAACAGCGTGAGCGCGCTCAGCCCGTTGCTGATTCCGGTCATGGCAAACCAGAAGAGGCCCGCGCGCGGCGCCTGCACGACAAAGCTGCCGGTGCGGACGCGCTGCACCGTCAGCACCACCAGCGACGACATGACGTACCCGATCAGGCAGGCCCAGAGCGGGCTGGGCCAGACCGCAAGCCCGAGCTTGACGACCGGCGGCACGATGCCGCGGATCAGCGCGCTGCAGAGCGGCAACAGCAGCGCCCAGCTCCGCCAATGGCCGAGATCGCGCGGACGGGTCACGGTAATGATCGCAGCGCCGGCGACGGCAACGATGAGGCCGAGCAGTTGCGGCGGATGCAGCCGCTCGTGCAGCAGGATCACCGCCGCAGCCACCGCAAACAGCGGTGCGAGGTTGCCGAGTGTCGAGGTAATGACGGGCCCGAGCGCCCGGTTCGAGGCGAAGGTCAGGAGCGTCAGCGAGGCCGGGAAGAACAGGCCGATGGCGATGAAAATCGGCAGGCCGCCCCAGACTACCGGCTCGCTCTGCAGGATCAGCGGCGACAGCACCAGGAACAGCAGGGTGAAGGAGGGAACGCTGACCGCGGCCCCCGAGAGCGGATCGACGGTCCGCAGGCCCAATTGCGCCAGGACGACCCCGGCGCCCAGGAAGCCCGCCGAGGCAAAAGCGTAGATAATGGCTGCGGTCATGAGGTCCGTCTTGGTGCCTTCTTGAGGGGGCTTGCGGGCTGCTCGTTCCCTGCCTTTTTGGCCTGTCTGCGATGCCTTGCCAATCCGCCTCCGGCGTTTTAGCACTCCGCCCGCAACGAAATCGGTCGTCATGGCCGGGCTTGTCCCGGCCATCCACGTCTTGCCCGGGTTGAGGCAAAAAGACGTGGATGCCCGGCACAAGGCCGCGCATGACGAGTTGGACAAGGTGATGGACCCATGGCGACCCATAAACTGCTGCTTCTCCCCGGCGACGGTATCGGCCCCGAAGTGATGGGGGAGGTGCAGCGCCTGATCGACTGGATCAATGCGCAAGGCATCGCAAAATTCGAGACCGAGCAGGGGCTGGTCGGCGGCTCCGCCTATGACGCGCACAAGGTGTCGATCTCGGAAGGCGACATGGACAAGGCCAAGGCCGCCGATGCCATCATCTTCGGCGCGGTCGGTGGTCCGAAGTGGGACAGCGTGCCCTACGAGGTGCGGCCCGAGGCCGGCCTGTTGCGGTTGCGCAAGGATCTCGGCCTGTTCGCCAATCTGCGGCCTGCGGTGTGCTACCCGGCGCTGGCGGAGGCTTCCAGCCTGAAGCGCGAGGCGGTCGAAGGCCTCGACATCATGATCGTGCGCGAACTGACCGGCGGCGTCTATTTCGGCGAGCCGAAGACGATCACCGATCTCGGCAACGGCCAGAAGCGCGCCATCGATACCCAGGTCTACGACACCTATGAGATCGAGCGCATCGGCCGCGTCGCCTTCGATCTGGCGCGCAAGCGCCGCAACAAGGTGACCTCGATGGAAAAGCGCAACGTCATGAAGTCGGGCGTGCTCTGGAACGAGGTGATGACGCAAGTTCACGCGCGCGAATACAAGGATGTCACGCTGGAGCACCAGCTCGCCGATTCCGGCGGCATGATGCTGGTGAAGGCGCCGAAGCAGTTCGACGTCATCGTAACCGACAATCTGTTCGGCGACATGCTGTCCGACATCGCGGCGATGCTCACGGGATCGCTCGGCATGCTGCCCTCGGCCTCGCTCGGCGAGGTCGACGCCAAGACCAAAAAGCGCCGCTCGCTGTTCGAGCCGGTGCATGGCTCCGCGCCCGATATCGCGGGCAAGGGCCTCGCCAACCCGATCGCGATGATCTCCTCGTTCGGAATGGCGCTGCGCTATTCCTTCGACATGGGCGATCTGGCCGACAAGGTCGACGCGGCGATTGCCGCGGTGCTTGCGAGCGGACTTCGTACCGCCGACATCAAGTCGGAAGGCACGACGGCTGCCAGCACGACGCAGATGGGCGATGCGATTTTGAAAGAGTTGCAGAAGCTGCACGCGTAAGCGTGCCCACCCCCGGCTACGAATGCGGAAAAATGGTGGGCACGGCGCGTTGCGCCTTTGCCCACCCTACGGTCTGACGACATCATCGGAGCCGGTTCATGGACGCCTCGCATCGACCCAAGATCGCGGAAACCATCGTCCATGAAACGGTGCGGCTGCGCGAGGCGCAGATCGGCCGGCGTTGCGAGGTCCTGTCCAATACGCGCATCGAATATGCGTCGCTCGGCGACTACTCCTATCTCGGGGAGAACTGCGAGGTCGCCGACGCCGTGATCGGGAAGTTCACGGCGATCGCCAATTCGGTCCGGATCGGCGCGCCGAACCATCCGATGGCCCGTCCGTCCCAGCATCGCTTCACCTATTGCCCGGAATATTACGAGGCGACGGCTGTCCGCGATCGCGACTTTTTCGCCGAGCGCCGCAGCGACCGGGTGATCGTCGGCAACGATTGCTGGATTGGCCACGCCGCCATCCTGCTGCCGGGCGTGACGGTTGGCGACGGCGCTGTCATTGCTGCGGGCGCGGTCGTGAGCCGTGATGTGCCGCCTTACACCATCGTCGGCGGCGTTCCTGCGCGCCCGATCCGCAAGCGCTTTCCCGATCCTGTC
>Ga0081455_10009407_pt1 | contig 10053 bp, 9 predicted proteins | sample TabmetS3T2R1_FD_70207 | JGI IMG/M metagenome (GOLD analysis project Ga0081455, IMG submission 70207) | Tabebuia heterophylla rhizosphere microbial communities from the University of Puerto Rico - S3T2R1 | ecosystem: Host-associated > Plants > Roots > Rhizosphere ... | reverse complement strand
CGCGACCGTGGCGAGGGCCGCCAGGTTGCGCCGTTGCCCCATGGACTTCGCCAGCCGCTGACAGACCGGCGCAAAGACGATGGCGAGGATGGTTGCCCAGAGGACCGCGCCGTAGAACGGCCAGAGAATCCACGCGAACGCCACGGATACGGCGACGATCAGCAGCAGGAAGGTTCTGTCTTCGAGGGTGCGCAAGCCGTCGCCCATTCGTGATGGCGTCGAAGGAAGCAATTGCGGCAGTACGGAATTGCCGCGATCCCGGCAAGGCGTCGCCTTGACGCCGCGGACTGATGCTCGCCGCAGGGTAGGCCCTGCTCCAGGTCGGCCAACTGGTCCGGCTCCGGCGCTACATCCTGCCTTTGCGCCAGCTCTTAACGAACGCCGCGTCTCGCGTCGGCTCATAGCCGCGCGTCGGTTTCCAAGGTAGTCCGGGCCAAATCGGCAGCGCCGGAGGCGATCGGCCAAACTCAGCTTGGCGGCGGGATCGACCAGAGCATCACCAACGCACCAACCGCGATCATGGCGAGTACGGCGTTCGCGACAACCAGCGCCGGCCAAGGCATAACCTTTACCGAGGGCGAAGGCGGCGGCGGGCCGGGATGAAAATGCCGCCACACCGCGGCGCCGAAACAGAAAAGACTAAATCCGATGAGCAGTGTGCCGTTGGCGAGGACCAGCCAGTTGGGCACGTCCTTCAACGCCCGCGCGCCGATGCCGCCGGCGAGCGCTAGCAGTCCGGTGCGCACCCACGCCGCATAAGTGCGCTCCGACGCCAGGATGTTGCGGTCGGCAGCAAGCACGGTAGTGCGGTCGGCGCTGTCTTCGATCCGTGCCGAAGAATGCTTGAGCTCGCGCGCTGTGTCGGCGACCTTGCGGGTCTGATGCTCGACCGACTTTGCCGTCTGTTTCACGGCTGCTTCGGTGGATTTTGCGGACGCCGTGCTCGCCATGGAACGATAACGCGCAAGAGGGGTCTTGAGTTCGGGAGCGCGATGTATGTGCTGAAAGCGCCCTCACACGACGGAACGGCGCTCCCGCGATGCGAGCGTTCGACGTGCGGGTGGTTGGGGCTTCCGGATCAGCGAGGGGCGCGCCCAGCCAACCCTGCCAGCTTTGCCGGGCCTACGCTTCGGGAACTTGAACGTCCGGCACGCATTGTGTCACTGGAACGGCATCGAGGCTGTAGCGCTTCAGCGGCCTGGAGAGCGTTGGCGTGTCTTCGACGCTTGAGCGGCGGCTCCGAGTGCGCCCCACCATCCTGCGACGCACCGGCAGACTGATTACGTATCGACAGGATGGGCATTCATACGCAATCAGTCCTGTTCGTGTTGGAGCGGCTCAATCCGAACACCTCATCCGTCTCAGCGTTGCAACGCGGCCGTACGAAATTCCTCCCCGTTCGTCGGTACTGCCGAAGGAGGCCGGGTTGACACCAACCTCACAGCCAGCCCAGCGGCTGCATCAGCTTGAAAGCGGCACCACCACAGAGGTGGCACTTGCCTTCTTCGACTCACTGCCCCCTGTCGAGATCGCCACCATGATAGGATCGTGGCGGGGCAAGGGCGTGGAAACCGGCCATCCGATGGATGGTTTGCTCGAAGCCTTCGGCTGGCATGGCAAGCGATTTACAGCGCCTGATGATGTCCACCCGCTGGTATTCGACCAGGCAAAAGGTAGCGTATTCAGCGTAAATCCCGCGATGATCCCGGTAGGCTTCGTGCTCCGCCACCCCGATCTATTCCGGCACCCGCTGGCCGGCTGGCTTTTTCGGGCATTTGGCTTCGTGCTTCGGACCGACCAGCCGAAGGCGCGGCTGCGCATGACCGAATATCGAAACGTCGTATCAGCGACGATGATCTACGATTCCCTGCCAATCAACGACATCTTTCGCAAGGTCGATGACGATAGTGTTCTGGGCGTGATGGACCTGCGTTTCACCCCGCAGCCCTTTTTCTTTGTCCTCAGGCGCGAAGGCCCGGCTTCGCGCGCCGGCGCGTAACCGGTTGCGGTGGCCTGGCTCTCGCGTCGCCAGCTCTTGGCAACGCAGCCATCGCCGCCTCGCGCGCCGGCTTCGCAGCCGAACGCCGCGCTGCGTCTCGTCAAGCCACGAACCGGGATTCCAGCTAACGTCGTGACTGCGAGCTCCGGCGCGCACGGAGTGCGGGAGCCTCCGTCTTGCGGAAGAGGAACAATCGCATGAGCAACATGACAACGGTCGAGGCCAAGGCCTTCGTGCCGGCGCGGGATTTTCCCTTGTCCAAGAGGTTCTATCAGGATCTCGGCTTCGAGCTCGCGTGGTCGTCCGAAGATCTCGCGTATCTGCGCCACGGCAATGCGACGTTCCTGTTGCAGAACTTCTACAACAAGGAACACGCCGGCAATTTCATGATGCATCTCCTTGTCGAGGACGTGGACGCGTGGTGGCGGCACGCCCAGGAGCAGGGCCTGGCGGCCAAATATGGGGTGAGAACGGAGCCTCCCGCCGACCGGCCGTGGGGGATGAGGGATTTCGTGATCATCGATCCGACTGGCGTGCTGTGGCGCATCGCGCAGAACGCGCCTGCCGAGGCAGCCGCGTAGCCCGGATGCAGCCATAAGCGCGTTCACGCGCGTCCATAGCCCTCACGCGTCGCCCGGCACGTGGTCGGGCTTCGGCCGCATCGCGAGCGCATAGAGCTTGGGTCCGAACAGGGCGAGCGCCGCCAGCGCGAGCAAGGTCGCCGAGAGCGGGCGGGTGAAGAACACCGTCCAGTCGCCGGCCGAGATCGTCATCGCCTGGCGGAAATTCTGCTCGGCGAGCGGGCCGAGGATCATGCCGATGATGACCGGCGCCGCGGGGAAGTCGTAGCGGCGCATGAGATAGCCGATGCCGCCGATCAGATAGAGCAGGACGAGGTCGACCGGCGACTGGGTGATGCCGTAGGTGCCGATGGTCGCGAACACGAGAATGCCGGCGTAGAGGAGCGGCGCCGGGATCTGCAGGAGCTTCACCCAGATCGCGATCATGGGCAGGTTGAGCACGAGCAGCATCACGTTGCCGATGAACAGCGAGGCGATCAGGCCCCACACCAGCTGCGCCTGCGATTGCAGCAGCAGCGGCCCCGGATTGATGCCGTAGCTCTGGAACGCGGAGAGCATGATCGCGGCGGTGGCCGAGGTCGGCAGGCCGAGCGTGAGCATGGGCACCAGCACGCCCGCGGCCGAGGCGTTGTTGGCGGCCTCGGGACCGGCGACGCCTTCGATCGCGCCCTTGCCGAACTCCTCCGGCTTGGTGGAGAGCTTCTTCTCGATGTAGTAGCTCAGAAAGGTCGGGATCTCGGCGCCGCCCGCGGGCATGGCGCCGATGGGAAAGCCGATGGCCGTGCCGCGCAGCCACGGCTTCCACGAGCGTTTCCATTCCGCCGCCGTCATCCACAGCGAGCCCGAGAGCGGGATGATCTCGTCCTTGCCGAAGCGGTAGCGCGAGGCGACGTAGAGCGTCTCGCCGACCGCGAACAGGCCGACCGCCACCACGATGACGTTGATGCCGTCGAGCAGCTCGGGCAGCCCGAACGTGAAGCGCGCCTGCCCGGTCTGCAGGTCGACGCCGATCAGCCCGAGCCAGATGCCGAAGAACAGCATCGCGAGCCCGCGCACCGCCGAGGAGCCGAGCACCGCCGACACCGTCACGAAGGCGAGCACCATCAGCGAGAAATAATCCGCCGGCCCGAACCGCAGCGCCCAGTCCACCACGACAGGCGCGAGGAAGGTGATGCCCAGCGTGCCGACCGTGCCGGCCACGAACGAGCCGATGGCGGAGGTCGCGAGCGCGGCGCCGGCGCGGCCGTTGCGGGCCATCTTGTTGCCCTCGAGCGCGGTGACGATGGTGGCGCTCTCGCCCGGGGTGTTGAGCAGGATGGAGGTGGTCGAGCCGCCGTACATCGCGCCGTAATAGATGCCGGCGAAGAGAATGAAGGCGGAGGTGGGCTCGACCTTGAAGGTGATCGGCAGAAGCAGCGCGATGGTGAGCGCCGGGCCAAGGCCTGGCAGGACACCGATCGCGGTCCCCAGCGTGGTGCCGACCAAGCACCACAGGAGATTCATCGGCGTGAGCGCGACCGCAAAGCCGTTGAGGAGTTGCGAGAACGCGTCCATGTCAGCCGCCCTCCCCCTCGATGCCGATGACGCGCTCGATCGCGTTCTCGATGAGGCCCGAGCCGATATTGATGCCGAGGGTCTGGGCGAAGCCGAAATAGGCGACGAGCGCGAAGGCGGTGGCGACCAGGGTGTCGCGCACGATCGCCTTGGAGCCGAAGCCGCGCGCCACGCAGACGAACAGGATCACCGAGGCGATGGTGAAGCCGGCCCAGCTGATCAGAAGAACGTTGAGCACCAGCCCGGCCGCGACCCAGGCGAGCGCCACCCGATCGGGCGTCGACGCCTTTTCCTCCTCGGGCTGCCAGCCGCCCTGCCAGGCGGCGATGAGGAGCAGAACGCCGAGCATTCCGAGCGCGAGCGCGGTGATGATGGGAACGACAGTCGGGCCGACCTGGGCATAGATCGGCGACACCGGAATGGCCAGCGTCTGCCAGAGCATGACGGCGGCGAGCGCGAGCACACCGGCCCCGATGACCGCTTCGCCGATCGCCACACGGCGCGATGTGACCTCGCCGCTCGGCTGCGAGCCCCCGCTCGTCATGTCACGCGAGCCCGATTTCCTTGAGGATGCCCTCGATCCGCGCGGTCTCGGCGTCGAGGAAAGCCTTGTACTCGTCGCCGAACAGCGGGATCTGGCTCCAGTCGCGCGCCTTGCAGGCCTCCGCCCATTGCGGGCTCGCGTTCATCTTCTCCATCAGCGCGATCATCGCCTTGCGTTGCGCGTCGTTGACGCCGGGCGGCGCGAACACGCCGCGCCAGTTGGCGAGCTCGACGTCGATGCCCTCCTCCTTCAAGGTCGGCGCCGCGATATCGTCGAGCCGCTTGGCGGAAGAGACTGCGATCACCCGCAGCTTGCCCGCCTTCACCTGCTCGGCGAATTCGGCGTAGCCGGAGATGCCGGCCGCCACCTGGTTGCCGAGCAGCGCGGCGGTCGCCGGTCCGCCGCCGGCAAAGGCGACGTAGCTGACCTTGGTCGGGGGAACGCCGATTGCCTTGGCGATCATGCCGAGCAGGATGTGGTCGGTGCCGCCGGCCGAGCCGCCGGCGACCGGGACCTTGGTGGGGTCGGCCTTGAGCGCGGCGGCGAAGTCTTTCGCGGTCTTGAAAGCCGACTGCGCCGGAACGACCAACGCCAGATACTCGCCGGTGAGGCGCGCGATCGGCGTCGCCTGCGCGAGCTTGACCGGGCTCTTGTTGGCGATGATGGCGCCGACCATCACCATGCCGGCGACCATCAGCGCGTTGCCCTGCCCTTTCCACTGATTGAGGAACTGCGGCAGCCCGACCGCGCCACCGGCGCCGCCGACATTGGTGATCTGCACGCCCTTCACCGCGCCGGTCGCGCGCAGCACCTGCTCGATGGTGCGCGCGGTCTGATCCCAGCCGCCGCCGGGCGCCGCCGGGACGAACATCTTGAGCAGATCGATCGTCTGGGCTTGCGCGCTTTCAAAGGCCAGGAGCGACAGCGGCAAGGCCGCGGCGGCGGGAGCGAGCGCGGCGCTGCGCAGGAGATCACGGCGGCTGAGCATGGCGTTTCCTTTCCAAGGCGGCATCACGTCGGCGCTCTTGGGCGCCTTGGCCGCGACTGACGACGACGGCGGAGCGGGCTCTAGGTCGAGCCGCCGGAGCGATCGCGCGGCAGCTCGCGTGCCGGCGGACCAGTATAGGTCCAAATCAGCTGGCGGGGGATTGGTCCTTTGTTGCGTTCCCCGGATAGCAGCTCTTCGAAAGCATGGGCCAGCGCCCCGACCGAGCGCGACAGCACGAACAGTCCGCGGCACAGCGGCGGCGGAAAGCCGAGCTCGGCGAACACGACGCCGGTGGCGCCGTCGATGTTCATCGGGATGGGGCGCCCCTTGTCGGCCGCGAGCCGCGCTTCGACCGCGCGGCCGATCAAGGCGAAGCGCCCGCTCACCGCACCGGCGGCGGCGGCGCGATCGACGAGCTCGAGCAGGCGCGGCGCCCGCGGGTCGCGCGGATGGAAGCGATGCCCGAAGCCGGGCACGTGGCGGATGCCGCGCTGCGCCAGGGCAGCGATCTCGGCGACAACCGCTTCGGTCAGCCGCCGCTCGTCCGCAGGACCGTCGCCGAGGCGCGCGGCGATGGCATTATAGAGCGCGACGCACTGCTCGCCCGCCCCGCCGTGCACGTCGCCGAGCATGTTGATGGCCGAGGCCATGGCATTGTTGATGCCGACGCCGCAGGTGACCGCCATGCGCGCCGCCGCGATCGAGGGTGCTTGCGGCCCGTGGTCGACCGCCGCCACCAGCGCGGCTTCGAGGAGCTTGGCGGCCTCGGGATGCGGGAGCTCGCCGCGGGTCATGAGATAAACCATCTCGGCGAAGCTCACGCGGCCGATCAGATCCTCAACCGCGTAGCCGCGGTAGCGAATCATCCCCGGTTTCATCTCGATGATCGCGGTCGACCACCAGTCCTCGGGACTGCTGCTTGCCTCGCTCTCAGCCACGTCGCTCATGTGACACCTTCGCGCTCCAGTTCCTCGGCGTCGTGCCGGGAGTATCCGAGTTCGGCCAGGATCGCCGCGGTATCGGCACCCAGCTCCGGCGGGGCCGAGCGGGGTTGCGGATCGCCGCTCGCGAGGCGAAAGCCGGAGCGCACGACTTGGACCGGACGATCGGCGCCGGGCACGTTGTCGAAGCGCTTGACCAGGTCTCGCGCGATCACCTGCGAATGCTCGAGCACGGCGGGCACATCGAGCACCTCGCCGGCGGGAACGCCATTCTTGTTGAGCAGCGCCGACCATTCCTGCGCCGAACGCGCGGCCAGCGCCTGCTCGATCTCGGCGTTCAATTCGAAACGCCGGCGCTTGCGCTCCTCGCGCTCGGCGAAGCGCGGATCGCTCGCGAGCTCGGCACGGCCGATCAGGCGGGCGAGCGTCTCGAACTGATCCTGCTTGTTGGCCGCGATGTTGAGGAGCCCTCGTCCGGTGCGGAACGTGCCCGAAGGGCTCGCGGTCATGTTCTCGTTGCCCATGGGCTGCGGCTTCACGCCGGCGAGCGTCTCGAACTGATCCTGCTTGTTGGCCGCGATGTTGAGGAGCCCTCGTCCGGTGCGGAACGTGCCCGAAGGGCTCGCGGTCATGTTCTCGTTGCCCATGGGCTGCGGCTTCACGCCGGCGATCAGCCAGTTCGAGACCGCCCAGCCCATGGCGACCAGGGAGGACTCCAGCATGGAGACGTCGATGAGCTCACCCTCGCCCGTGCGCTCGCGGCGGAACAGCGCCGCGGCAATGGCGAAGGCGGCGGTGATTCCGCCCATGGTGTCGGCGACCGGATAGCCGACGCGCAGCGGCGCCGATTGCGCGTCGCCGGTGACGCTCATGACGCCACACAGTCCCTGGATGATCTGGTCGTAGGCGGGATTGAACTTGAGCGGGCCGTCCTGGCCGAAGCCCGAGATCGCGCAATAAATGAGGTCGCGCTTGAACGCCTTGAGCGCCGCGTAGCCCAGCCCCAGCCGCTCCATCACGCCGGGGCGGAAGTTCTCGACCACGACGTCCGCGGTGGCGACGAGCCGGCCGAACACCTCGCGGCCCTTCGCCGACTTCAGGTTCAGCGTGAGCGAGCGCTTGCCCGCGTTCTGCGCCAGGAACGATGCACCCATGCCGCGGCGATTGAGCTCGGGGTCGGCGCCGAGCTGGCGGGCGAGGTCACCCGCGCCCGGCACCTCGACCTTGATCACCTCGGCGCCGAGTTGCGCGAGCTGGTAGCAGCAGAACGGCCCGGCGAGCACGTTGGTGAGATCGAGCACGCGAGTCGCAACGAGAAGTCCGCTCATGCTCCGCTCTCCCAGCCTCGGTCCTCACTCCTTGAACCGAATTATGCTCCACGATTCAACGACCGGGCTGCGCCGGCTCGTGCGGGGCCGCGCAAGCGGCCGCACGGCGCTGCGGATCAAAATACCTGCGCAGCAGGACTCCTTGTCGCAGCGCGGGAACCGATTTATCGCAGAACAGGAACCGATTTTGCCTTTTTTTGAGGGCAGTTATCGACCGTGCCCGGGAGGCATTCACAATGCCGTGGGCAGTGCAGCGCTCGGGGGTGCGCTGCACAATATTGAGGGGGATACGACTCGCAGGCGGGGTCGCGGACCGAAGGGCGCAAGGGCTGCCCTGCGGACGCGTCTCTTGCGTGCGGGACGTAGGAGAGAAGGGAAAATTGGATGCAACTGAGGTCCCGTGCCGTCGCCGCCTGGCTGGGTTTAGGCTGCGCGGCTTTCGCGCTTTCCGCTTGCGACGAGCCACACGCTCAACAGGTCACGGCCGCGCCTCCACAGGTCAGCGTCGTCACCTTGCGGCCGACGCCGCGCCCCTACATGCGGGAACTTCCCGGGCGCATTGCCCCCACCCGAGTCGCGGAGGTGCGCGCACGCGTCGCCGGAATCGTGCTGGAGCGCACATTCCAGCAGGGCGCGGACGTCAACGCCGGCGACGTGCTCTATCGCATCGATCCGGTGCGGTTCGAGGTGGAACTCAAGGCGGCCGAGGCGGCGCTCGCCAAGGCGCAGGCGGTGCTCGAGCAGGCTGAACTCCACGCCAAGCGCATGGAGAAGCTGATTTCCGGACAGGCCACGACGCAGGCAAATTACGAGGCCGCGGTGGCGACGTTCCGCCAGGCCCAGGCCGATGTCGCGGCGCGCCAGGCGGACGTCGCCCGTGCCAAGCTCGACGTCGACTACACGACAGTCCGTTCCCCGATTCGCGGCCGTATCGGCCGAGCCCTGGTCACCGAAGGCGCCTTGGTCGGGCAAGGCGAAGCGACCCATCTCGCCACGGTCCAACAGCTCGATCCGGTCTACGCCGACTTCACCCAGTCAGCCGCCGAACTCCAGCAGCTGCGGCGCGACCTCGAGAGTGGCGCGCTCGAGCAGGCCGCGCCGGACGCGGCCAAGGTGCGGCTCATGCTCGACGACGAGACGCTCTACCCGCTGCCCGGGCGCTTGCTTTTCTCCGACGCAAGCGTGGACCCGAGCACCGGCCAAGTCACCCTACGCGGCGAGTTCCCCAATCCGAAGGGTGAGTTGCTCCCGGGCATGTATGTCCGCGTGCAAATCGTGCAGGGCACCGATGGCGACGCGCTCGCCGTCCCGCAACAGGCGGTTCAGCGCGATGACGCCGGTAGCAGCCAGGTCTATGTCGTGCGCGCGGACAACCGCGTCGTGCTCAAGCCGGTGCGCGCCGGGCGGATCGTCGAGGAGCAGTGGCAGGTGCTCGAGGGCGTTGACCCGGGTGAACGCGTCGTCGTCGAAGGCTTTCAGAAATTTCAGGCGGGCGACATGGTGGACCCGGTGAACTGGCGAGGCACGCGGTCGGCGGCGGAAGACCCCGCAGCGCACCCAGCAGCGGAGCCGCCCCCCGGGGAGCCGACGCCCATTCGGTACAGCAACGCCCGCTGACGAGACCCGCGCATGGCCGGCTTTTTCATCGACCGCCCGATCTTCGCGGTCGTGATCGCACTGTTCATCTGCCTCGGCGGGTTGCTCGCGCTTCCGTTCCTGCCGATCGCGCAGTATCCGATCATCGCGCCGCCATCCATCGCAATCAGCACCAGCTATCCCGGCGCCTCGCCGGAAAACCTTTACACCAGCGTCACCCGCCTGATCGAGGAAGAGCTCAACGGCGCCAACGGCATCCTGAATTTCGAGTCGACCAGCGATTCGCTCGGGCAGGTCGAGATCACCGCCAACTTCGTTCCCGGCACCGACCCGAGCATGGCCTCGGTCGAGGTGCAGAACCGCATCAAGCGCGTCGAGGCGCGGCTGCCGCGCGCGGTCGTCCAGCAGGGCATCCTGATCGAGGAGGCCTCGAGCGCGGTGCTGCAGATCATCACGCTGAACTCGACCGACGGAAAGCTGGATGAGATCGCGCTCGGCGACTTCATGGTGCGCAACATCGTG
>Ga0081455_10009406_pt1 | contig 10054 bp, 7 predicted proteins | sample TabmetS3T2R1_FD_70207 | JGI IMG/M metagenome (GOLD analysis project Ga0081455, IMG submission 70207) | Tabebuia heterophylla rhizosphere microbial communities from the University of Puerto Rico - S3T2R1 | ecosystem: Host-associated > Plants > Roots > Rhizosphere ... | reverse complement strand
AAGAACTCGGTCTCGGGCCCGCGCTCGGCGCGCAGGTCGCGCATGTACGCTTTGTATTCCGTCCCGATGTGGAGGTCCTGAGGGCTTCCCATGGTTTCGTTACGGAGCAGCTTCAGCACGGTCTCGACGTACAAATCCGCTCCAGCCACAATCGCTCGCGCAAACGTCGCATGCATCCCGTCGGTCGCCTGGAGGCGCGCCTTTCCCGTGGCGAAGATTCGGCCCCCATCGACGTCCTGCGTGCATTCGTGGACGGTCGCGCCAACCATGTCCAACTCGCCGTTGTGCAGCGGCCAGAAGGCGCAATCGCAACCACGGTAGTGCGGCGAGATACCCGTGTGCATGTTCAGGGCGATCCGCCTGGCTTTCGACAGGACGGCTTTTCCGACGATGCCGGTCCCGAAGACGAGAATGATGTCCGGAGCCATGCGCTCAACCAGGCGGACGCTTTCCGGCGTATTGATCCCGAACACCTCGTGAACCAGTTCCGGCTTCGAGAACGAGCGGCAGTTCTCGGCTCCGAGGACCGAGATGATGCTCTGCTTCTTGTCCGCCGCATCCCCCACAAGCCGTCTGTAGACGCCGACGAGCAGCCGGGATACCAGCTGCGTCAGGGAATAGCGGCGCCACAACTGCCGAATCCGGTGAGTCCTCGTAATCCGTTTGCCGTGGTCGACCACGATTCCACTGAGCTCGATGTTCGCAGCCAGCTTGTTGGCGACGTACCGGTGCCCATCGCCGTTGCCGGTGATGACGATGATCTTCATGCGGAATGAGTTCAGGCGCTTTTGGCTCGAAGACTGTTGCCGAGCGTTCGCAGGCGAGGCAGGAATTCCAGCTGGCTGAAGAACTCACCGTGGGTCCGGGCCGAGACGCTGACCCGATAAATCGGCCGTCCACGGACGCCGGTCCTGTTGATCAGGCTCTCGACAAGAAAGACCGTTTCGTGACCCGTCGCCGCAAGATGGTCGGCCAGCGAGGGAGGCAGATCCGTCGCGGAGCCAAACGGCACGCTGAAAGCTCTCACGGGGATCCCGGTCATTTCTTTGATCGAAGCGATGTTGCGCCCGATCTCGTCGGAGAAATCGGTGACTTGCAGGGCCCTGCCGAACACGTGCGAGTAGGTGTGGTTGCCAAACTCAAAACCTTGCGTGGACAACTCGCGCACCTGTTCAGACGTGACGTAAAGACGGGCCTGCTGTGCAAGTTTTCGGCTATCCAGCCCCGTGAATTCAACGAGGAGCGTTCTGAAGTGTCGCCTGGCCGGCATACTGAGCTGCGACACAAATCTGCCGAATCCCCGTTCGAATCCATCGTCACGCAGCTTGTATTGCGCGGCGATCTGCGCCGACACGGTCCGAATCGGTTCGAGACCTCGAGTGTTGCGAACATAGGTCAGGAAGTTTTCAAGGCTGAGATCGCGGTTATCGACCAGGGACGCGTTCAGAAAGAAGACGGCCGGCACGCCATATTTCCGGCAAATCGGCGCGGCGTTCTCAGCGACCGTCGCGTACGCATCGTCGAACGTGAGGAGGACCGGAGGCTTCTTCGACGGGCTCCGGCGATCGATGGTTTGAAAGAAGTCGAGCGTGATCGGTTCGTAGTGCTCGGCCAGGAATGCGATGGCTCGTTCAAACGCGGCGCAGTCCAGCGTGACCTTCAATCCATCGGTAAAAGCGGACCGCTGATCCGCCACATCGTGAAACAGGACACAGCGCACGCCGTAGTCTCTGCCCAGCACGTTCACGACCTCGAAAGCCGACGGGAACTGCCAGAGGCACTGTCCGACTTTCGACAGCAAGCGGGCTGCGCGATTCATGTGATGTTGAGAGGTTGGTTGTGAGGGGCGGCGGTGGCGTTCTCACCCGCCCGGCGACCGATCGCCGGGCGAGTGAGGTGTCTCTTCAGAGCGTCAGTCTACGGGATGATCCGCAGATTCGTCGGCGCAGACGGAGCCGGGTTGGAGGTGCCGCCAAACTCGTACGCTCCACGGTCCCAGACGCCGTCGAATCCGCGCAGGGTCCCGTTCACGTCGGTGTTGAACTCGGAGCCGAGGGCGGTCCCCGCGAGCGCCGAAGTCAGCGTGAAGTCGCCGCTCACGAGATTCCTGAAACGATTCGTGTTGTCATCCGTGTTGTTGTCCTGCGTCATCCCGGTCAGGGTGTTCCCGGCCTGGTACGAGATGTTGTTCCGCGCAATGCAGCCCGAACAGACGTTGCCGGTTTCGGGTGATCGGTTCAGAATGCCGCCGACGCCAAGCCGCGCGAACGTATTGTTGTATATCTGGATGTTGGTGTACCCGTAGTCCTGACGCATCTCGATTCCGCGCGGAGAGGCCGTGGTGCCATCTGTGAAGAACACGTTGCCGTAGACCTTGACGTTGCTGACCGGGCCATCGAACCCCGTGAAGAACAAGCCCTCGGAGTTGTAGTCCCAGATCCGGTTATACCGAAACACGCCGCCATTGATCTGCGAGGCGTAAAAGACGTTTGCGTGGAAATTGCTCGCAATCGATCGGGAGTTGTAGAGGTACGAGTACTCGACCACCCAATTGTTGCCGCCGCCCTGGATGAGGCTCTCCCCGCCGTGCAGCGCGCAGTGCGACAAGGTCCAATTGTTGCCCGCGTACGCGCCGAGCGCTTTCGCTTCGCCGGTGTAGTTATAGTTGCCCGTCGTGGTGATGCCGTCGAAGTCGATGTAGCGGAAGGTGTTGAAATCGCCTCTGTTCGTGATCGCGACCTGTCCTTCGGAGAAATCGAATTTGAATCCGTAGGAGCCGATGCCGCCCGCCAGGTAATCGCCCTTCTGTCCATCGAAGAGCCAGTAACCCGAGGTGACGTTGTTTACGCCGTTAAAGACCACCTGGCCGTCGCCGAAGGCGTCCGACCATCCGTTGTTCGTCCCGTGATCAGTGGGCAGCGCTTTCTTGATCGTGATCACGCTCGTGCCGCTCGTCGGCCTGTCCCATGTGCGTCCGGGGTAGGAACCGTCGGCGACGTAGTACGTCGCGCCGCGAATCAGCGACGAGACCGCACACGAGCCGACAAAATCTGTGCACGCATTCGTCCAGTCGGCTCCGCTGCCGTTACCACTGGCGCCCTGCCTGACGTATCGACATGTTTCGACGGAGCAATCGGTCGCGCTGGCCTCAGATGCCAGGGCAAGTGCAGTCAACGCGAGCACGATCCGCAATGCGATACGGCCCGAGCGCAGGTTCAGGTATTTCATCGTTCCTCTCTTCTCTCTCTCCGCGCTAGCGCGAACGCCAGCGCGGCGCGAACGGCCTGGGATGATCGGTAGAGGCGCACACGGGTAGAGCTATTCTAGCCTCATCAATTCCAGCCACAATTGTGTAATGGGCTGTCGGGTGAGCAAGGCGCCTGCCAGCATCATTCGTGACGAAAGGATTTGAGGATCGACGAAGTCCAATGCAGAGCGTGCTTAAAAGCCTGACCTCATCTAGCACCGCATCGAGCGCGCACGTGTAGTTCTTACGTAGCGATGTAAATCTGTGTAGTTCTTGAACACGCCCGAGCTTCCGAGTTCAGCCCTCGAAATCCCGGACGAACCAGTAGCTGCGCCGCGCAGACTCCCAGAGCAGCGGGAGGCGACTGAGGAGCCTGGGTTCGTAACGCCGGAGCTCGCCGGCGTCTCGAACCACGGCGCCAAGGCTCTGTTTCGCCGTCAGGAGAAAACGACGCTCGCGCGACATCTGAAGATCAGCGGCTTTCTCCAGTTCGATCAGACGTCGAGCCGCCTGACGAGACGTCTCATCGTGCGAATGGTAGACCGCACTGCCGACCTCGTAGACGATCTTGTGACCGCTCGAAACAGCCCAGGTCGCCCACTCGATATCTTCAGCAGCAGGCAAGGTGAACGGATGTTGCTGCCACGCGCTGCGGCGAATACATGACGCGGCATTACTGAAGGGAATGGTCTGCGGTGAGCTGCCCTGCGCGAAGACTTGCGGCGACTCGCTGAACATCCTGTTGATCCGGACCACCTCTCGCCAGTACGCGCCGGGCCAAGGGACCTGACGGCTGAACACGCCGGCGACATCCGCATCGTCGAAATGCGACACCATCCGCGCGAGCCAATCGTTGGTGCACGGGATGGAATGCGCCGAGAGCACGACAAGCAAATCGCCGAGGCTGTTCTCGATGCCCAAATTGAGCGCCTTCGAGTAGTGAAACGAGGCCTTGGGGATCTCAATCAGCCGCACGCCGCGCTTCCTGGCGATCGCCGGGGTGCCGTCGGTTGAGCCGCTGTCGACGACGGTGATGTCGAGTTCGAAGGGCCCGCCCGATTGCGCATCAAGCGTGTCGAAAAGACGGCCGATGAACGCCGACTCGTTGTACGTCCTGATGACGAAGCTAATCAACCTCGGCAAAAACACTCCCTCGCTGTCTGCAATTACATTAGTCGTTCAAAAGTCGTTAAATCGCTCAACCCTGTAACCGCGCTGACGATTCTGAGGCGACTCGAACGATCGGTTGGAAGACCTTGACTCAGATTCCTCTCGGAATTCGTGAGAACCCACGGTGGCAAGCGCCTTGCCCCAACTGACGGTCGACATGAGAAAGCTGGGAAGAACCGGACTCGTGATCGCCAGATTGGCGGCCGGAATCCTGCTGCTGACGATACCGATCGTCGCGCAGGCGCCATCGACGGTCACCGGTTTTTCCGTGACGCTTGGCAGCCCTCCAGCCGGCCCGCGGCCGTGCTCCGACGCAGCGACGGCCGGCAACGCGCTCTACATCAGGCAGGGCGCGACGGGCAACGGATCGGGAGCGGACTGGACGAACGCGATCACGACGCCGCCGTCGACGCTGTCGCGCGGCAAAACCTATTGCGTCGCCGACACGACGACCGGCTTCGGCGCCTGGAACATCACGAGTCATCCGGCGTCGACGACCTACACCAAGATCATCAAGGCCACCGTCGCGGATCATGGCACTTCGACGGGATGGTCTGACAGTTTCGGCGACGGACAAGCGGTCTTTTCCACCAGCGGAACGGCGGCCTTCAACTACGGGACCAGCGGCGGCTATCTGGAAATCAACGGGAACGGATCGGCTCAGACATGTGGCTCGGTTGCTGCCTTGTCCGGCGGCACACAAGGCTGCGGCTTCAAGTTCATCAACTCGGCGAGCGGCCAGTTCGTCATGCAATGGAACGGCAACGGCACGCACGCCATCGTTCGATACACGGAGCTTCAGGGGGTATCCGGCACGACGACCGGGACGAGCTCGGAGACCGGAGAGTCGTTCGGACTGGCTGCGTGGGGCGGCGGCTTCGATAGCGGCGTGATTCAGTACAGCTACATCCACAACAGCATGACGAACATCGACGAGCTCGGCGCCGGAGCCACCGTCGAGTACAACTACATCGCCAACAGTCGATGTTCCGGTGGCGTCTGCCATCCGAACGTGATGTACATCGGCGGCGGGACGAACGGGCTGACGCTTCGGTACAACTTCGTGAAGAACTACGACGCCGAAGGATTCTTCATCACGTGGTTCTCGACGAGGACCGGACCGCGCAACGTCAGCATCTACGGCAACGTCATGTATTCGCCGGGGACCGAAGCGCCGCGCGGGATCGAGCTTCGCCAGGCCGATGGCAGCGGCGACGTGAACTACGCGAACATCCTGATCTACAACAACACGTTCGTGAGCCTGAGCATCGCCGGCATCTACGACCGATCGGGCGAGGCGTTCGGCGGATCGTGCAGCGGCTGCGTCGCGCGGAACAACATCTCGGTGAACGCGAACAACTCCTTCACCACGATGACTCAGAACAACAACACGGACGACTCGACCACCAGTCGATTCGTCAACCTCTCGGGCCTCAATTTCCACCTGACGGCTCCGCTCGCCGGCGTGGCCCTGACGTCGCCCTACAACCTCGACGCCCTCGGCAACACGCGTGGCGCCGATGGCACGTGGGACCGAGGCGCGTACGAGTTCTGCTCGGGTGGATGCATCGTTCCGTGACGCCGCCCTTGCGCTTGAGCCTGCCAACTGTGTAACTACGCCGACGAAATTTTTACTCGATTCCTGTAGAAGCGCGCGCGCCTCATGTGAAATTCCGAGCGCTTCTCGAAAACTCACTGTGGCAACTGTCTTGCTGAGGCAGATTCAGTTCCCAACGTACAGCTGAAGCATGGTTCCCTGAACTTCAAGAGGTCAGATAAGTCGTCATGTGGAAAGTGTCCCGGTACGCCCTCATCCTCGTGGCCATGTCGGCCACGCCACTCTTCGCCCAGACAGCTTATGTTCGCGCGGGTGCCAGCGGCTCCGGCAGCGGCGCCGACTGGACGAACGCGTTCCCGTCGATGCCAGCGACCTTGAGCCGCGGCGTCACCTACTACATCGCCGGCGGCTCGTACTCCGGCTACACCTTCAACGATCCGACCTCCGGAACCACGCCTATCACCGTCGTGAAGGCGACGGCCGCCGATCACGGCACGAGTACCGGCTGGCAGGCGGCTTACGGAACCACCAATGCCACGTTTTCGAGTCTGCAGTTCTCGTCGACGGGTTACGTCGAAGTGCGCGGCGTGAACGTCTCGGGAAACACCGATATCTCGTGGCCGAGCGGCGCAGCGGTGACGACCACCCATCACATCACGCTCCGCAACGTCGTAGGCCAGAGCCTCAGCATCATCGCGCAGGACGTCCTCATCCAGGGCGGATCGTTCGGTGGATTCAGCGGCTGTGACGCGAGCAAGCCCGAAGATATCGTCCAGATCTGGCAGCAGGCCGACAACACCGGCAACTACAAGGGCGCCACGCGCGTGACGCTCGATGGCGTCGCGATTCACGACATCACCGACAACGGCAATCTGTGCGCGGGAACGTCGGGCGACGGCCGGCACGTGGACTGTATTCAAATCCTCGCCGGGCACTTCATCACGATCAAGAACTCGCAGTTCTACAACTGCGCGACGTCCGGCATCATGGCGCGGCCCTTTCGGGACACGCTCAATGATCTCGTGGTCGAAAACAACTTCTTCCAGCAGGTGTCGAATCCCGGCGCGGCGCTCAACTACCTCGGTTCCGGCGATCGCATAGACGGGACGAATATCATCAGATACAACACATTCATAGGCGATCTGCTGGTCAACACGGGGGCCACGCTCGGATCCGGAGCGTCCATCCAGGTCTACGGCAATATCACGCCCGGCCTCTGGTCGTGTCCGTCGTACGCCAGTTTCTCGTATAACGTCATTACGAGTGGCTCGACTTGCGGCTCGAACTCGATCCAAGGTCAGCCCAGGTACGTCGGGCCAACGCCGTCGCCCTCCTATTTGAACGGCATCGTCCCGAACTACCACCTGGCATCCACCGACACCGTCGCCAAGAATCGGGGCAACCCCTCGGCCTTTCCGGCCACCGATATCGACGGCGATCCGCGCGGCACCAGCGGCGCTCCGAGCGCCGGCGCCGATGAGTTCGGCGCGTCGGGGTCGGCTGCTCCTTCCGCGCCGACGAACTTCAGGGTCACCGTTCCGTAAGGCGGCGTTTCAGTTGCTCGACGTGCTGCCCCAGGGGCCACCGACCCACTTGGGGCGCACGCCGAGTTCTACAAGAACACCGTCCAGCGCCGCGTCGAAGAGATCACCCGCTCCGATTTCGCCTCGCAGCTCGGTCAGCGTGTCCCAATGGTGTTGAACGGCCGCCTTCCCCTGGCGCGCCTGCCAGCGAAGAATCTGCCGGACGTACTTCCGCTGGAAGCGTTTTGCGATCTGCGTGAACTCTTGCGTTGAAAACACGTGCGGTCCGTGCTGATAGAGCGCGCGAACCCAGTCGGTGTAGTGCGTGTGCTTTTTCAGCGCGACTTTCGAGGTGACCGAGTCCTCGTGAATGCGCACCCAGCCGAGCGGCGCCCTCACCGTGCCGAACTGGCCGCGTCGCAGGATGCTCAGCACGGCCTCGAAATCGAAGCCGGTTGAATACGAGTCGTCGTACACGTCCGGACGCCACTTCATGACGGACTGGCGCATCAGCGTGTGCACCGCGAAGAACGACAGGCTGTTCCGGAAGAACCCCCGAATCACCTCTTCGCCATCGATGACACTGCGATCGGCCGGCCACGAATACGTCGACTCCCTGCCGTCTGTCGTCGTCCCGACGCCGACGAGGAGAATCTGCGGATTCGCCTCTGCGACTTCGACCATCCGTTCGATGCAGTCGGGGGTCATGCGGTCGTCGGCACACAGCAGCCGGACGTATTTCGCGTCCGTCGGCGCGAGGCGCATCGCCGCATTGAAGTTCTGACAGATGGGCAGCGTCTTCTCGTTCCGCCGCGTGATGATGGGAACCCGTCCGTTCCGATTGGCCCCGATGATCTCCGCGGTCCGGTCGCTGCTCGCGTTGTCCAGAAGGACGTGGACCAGCTTTCCGTAGGTCTGCGCTTGAACGGCGTCGATGCTTTCCTGGAGGTACTTGTCCCCGTTGTACACGGGCGTGACGACCGCCACCAGCGGCTGGCCGTCCTTGAAACTGACCGGCGTCATTCCGTCTAGCTCACCTTCGAGCGGGCGGCCTCGGCGTCGGGCGCGCGCTCGAGCCAGATCTCACGCCAGTAGGTGTAGATACTGCGCGGACAGAACATGCGGCAGAAACTGTACCGCGACTGGCAGTACACATCGTCGAGGATGATTGACGGGTTTTTCATCTTGAGCAGCTTGCCGGTCTTCTCGTCGATGATGTTGTGCACCCTCGCCAGCACTCGGTACGACCCGCCTGAGTACGGCACCGCTTCCGCGTCGTAATACAGACCTCTGTTCCTCGCCATGGTGTCGAGCGTGGCCAGGATCTCTTGGTGAGTCTTGATGCGAATCAGTTCGCCGGGCTGGAGATTCAGATTGCATGGAGGCGTCGGCTGCCCCTGAGGAATCTTGCCCATCCGTCGAGGCCATGGGTAGCCGCGCCACAGGAAATACGTGTGGTCATAGAGCCAGCGCATGGCTGGGCCTACGCCGATGCCCGCATTGCTCAGGCTGTAGTACGCGGCGAACGTCAGGCCCTTGATCAGCCGCCAGGCCGTCACATTTCCAGACGTGTAGTCCTCGATGTACTGGCGCGCGTCCCACCATGGCAAATCCGAGGTGTAGTACGGCAGCCGCGTCGCCTGACAGACGTAGGTGGGATCGGCCTCGTCGGTTCCCTTGACCTTTGTGCCGGCCCAGACATCGCTCTCCCGGCAGAGTGAGGCGCCGTTCGACGAGGCGGGCGCCTTGACGACCGATGCCTGACTTCCGTCGACGCGTTTCAGCCACGCCTCTTTCCAGAACAGGAGGCACCCAGCCTGGCAGCCCCCATATGCTTCGCCGTCGCATCGAGTTTCCAGGTGGACGGCATCCGTCATGCGACGTCCACGAACGGGAAATACCGTGTCGCACGTCTTGTGCGCGCGCTTGTAGACCTGGAATCGCTGCCCGCAGAACTTCAGCATCTGCGGCATCAGCGGGAGGCCGTCCAGCTGCGCGTTCGCGTCAAGCGTCGCGAGAATTTCCTCTTTGCTTCGGACTTCGACCCACTCGCCGGCTCGAAGATTCAGTCGCTTTTCCACTGGCTTTCCTCTAGCTCGCTCGCGCCGGTGACAAGTCGGCGTCCGCCACCCCGCCGCGCGCTCTGAGACCCTGCAACAGGCCCATGTAAAAAGTCTTTTGCCCCATCACGAAGAACAGCATCGCCAGGTAAATTCCGAACAGCGCGGACGCGCTCAGCACCAGCCTCGGCAAGGGCGACAAATAAGCGCCGTAGGTCGTGTGCAGGCCAAGCGCCACCAGGCCGGCCACGATGCCGGAGAACAGCGGGCGACCGACCGTGACCACGATGTCGCGAAACGACACTGGCGTCGCGTACACGCACCACGCGACGTGGGGCACCAACCAGATCAGCAGCATGGCCGAATAGCCCATCGCCACGCCCTTCGGCCCGTGGGGCAATCCAATCAGATAGCCGACGATCACGACGGGAGCCAGGACCATCGCGATCCTCAGGCTTCGGCCCACCTTGCCCAACGCGAACATCAACCATCCCAG
>Ga0081455_10009405_pt1 | contig 10054 bp, 5 predicted proteins | sample TabmetS3T2R1_FD_70207 | JGI IMG/M metagenome (GOLD analysis project Ga0081455, IMG submission 70207) | Tabebuia heterophylla rhizosphere microbial communities from the University of Puerto Rico - S3T2R1 | ecosystem: Host-associated > Plants > Roots > Rhizosphere ... | reverse complement strand
CCGATGTCATAGAAATTGTTTTGGATAAAATCGTCGCCTTCGATGTGACCGTTGACTACTGGTACCGCTTTAAGGGCTTCCACACATGCCTTAACAAAGAATGACATCAGACCGAGTTTGACGCCGTTCTTTTTCGTAAACTCATCTTGCTTGTTCCGACGCAATTCCTGGATGGCGCTCATGTCGCATTCGTTGAAAGTCGTCAGGATCGCCGCGGTGTGCTGCGCCATCACGAGTTGCTGCGCGATCTTGCGACGTAACGGCGACATCTTTTTTCGGGTGAACCGCCCGTCACCGGATGGCTCAACTTCGCGGGCCTCAATTCTCTCCTCCGTCTTGCCGCGCCCTTGTGCTGCAGCTAAGACATCTCCCTTTGTCAGACGGCCGCCTTCGCCAGTGCCCCGAATGGTCTCGGGCTGAAGCTTCTCTTCTTCTACGATTCTGCGGACTGCCGGTGAGAGAGTTGCTGTAGTCGCTGCCGTGGGCTGCGGCGTGCCGCGGTCGGCGCCCGCCGCTACAGAACCTTTTTCTTCTGCGGCTTTTTTCTCAGGTTCCGGTTCTTTTTTCTCAGGTTCTTTCTTTTTCGGTTTCTCTTCCTTTTCTTCCGCGGCCGGCCCTTTCGAATCGTCGATTATCGCGACTACCTCTCCGATCTTCACTTCCTGGCCCTCGGGGACTTTCGTTTCGAGTACGCCGGCTTTTTCGGCAACGATCTCGGTGGAAACCTTATCGGTTTCAAGAGTAAAGAGAGCTTCGCCCGCGTTCACGAACTCGCCGGATTTCTTGTGCCAGGCAGATACAACGCCGCTGGTGATTGATTCACCAACGGCGGGAATTTTCACTTCAATGGCCATGTGCAAATGAGCGTCGCGGTCGAGATGCGTTTCGTCAACCTGTGTCCCACGGGACCAGTGAGACTTATTGGACAGATGGGTTAAACCGCAAACGCGTCAGCGACCAAGCGAGCTTGTTCGCGTTTGTGGCGAGCCAGCGCGCCGACAGCCGGGCTGGCGCTGGCTTCGCGGCCCGCGTAGGCAATTTCTGTGCAGAAAAGCGTGCGCAGTCGTGGTTCGATAAACGTCCATGCGCCCATGTTTTCGGGTTCTTCCTGGCACCAAACGTACTTCGCATTTTTTGAAAATGGCTTGAGCATTTCGCGCAGCTTCTTTTCCGCGAGCGGATACAGCTGCTCGATCCGAATGATTGCTGCATCGTCGATCTTGCGCTGGGTTCGGTAATTGAGCAGGTCGTAATAGACTTTGCCGGAGCAAAGGATGATCCGCTTCACCTTGTTGGAGGCGCCGACTTCAGGAGAGCCGAGAATTTCTTCGAACCGGCCCTGGGTGAATTCTTCCGCCGGCGAGGAGGCGAACTTCGCTCGTAACAGACTCTTGGGCGTCATTATGATCAGCGGTTTGATGAAGTCGCGCTTCATCTGGCGACGCAGCACATGAAAATACTGTGCCGCGGTGGTCAGATTGCAGACCTGGATGTTGTCCTCAGCGCAAGCTTGCAAAAAACGCTCCAGTCGCCCGCTGGAGTGTTCCGGGCCCTGGCCTTCGTAGCCATGTGGAAGTAAGAGCACAATCCCGCTCGGGCGCTGCCATTTTGATTCCGCTGAAACGATGAATTGATCGATTATTGTCTGCGCGCCATTCGAGAAATCGCCAAACTGCGCTTCCCACAAACAAAGCATCTTCGGGTAGTCGAGCGAGTACCCATAATCGAACCCGAGCACGGCAGCTTCTGAAAGCGGGCTATTGTAAATGCAAATGCGCGCTTGTTTTTCGGCAAGATGCATAAGCGGCACATAAGGCTCGCCTGTTTTGGCATCGTACAACACCGAGTGCCGCGTGCTAAACGTGCCGCGCGAACTATCCTGGCCTGACAATCGAACCGGAACGCCCTCCAAAAGCAACGATCCAAACGCGAGTGCTTCGGCGTAATGCCATTCATAGGGGCCGCCGTCATCGAAGACTTTGCGCTGATGATCAAGCACGATGCGTTTGATTTTCGGCTGAATATCGAAACCCTCCGGAACGCGGGTGAGACCATCGACAATGGTTTTCAGCGTCTTCTCGCTGATCGCAGTGGGCTCGGATTCGCTCGAGTATTCCGGTTGAAATATTGCCGTGGATTCCTTGAATCTGGCTTTCTCGCTGGCCTTGCGTTTTTCGATGGCGTCGACCTCATCGCGCGTCATTTCGAGGCGCAAAGCGAACTCGGTTTCCAGCGACGCGGCATCGTCTTCGCTCAGTGTTCCCGCCTCGAGCAACTCGTGTTTGTAAAGCTGCGTGACCGATGGGCGCTTCTCGATTTTTGCGTAAAGATCCGGCTGGGTGAACGAGGGTTCGTCGCCTTCGTTGTGGCCGTAGCGGCGATAGCAATACAGATCGATTACCACGTCCCGCCCGAATCGCTGGCGAAAATCAAACGACATATCGCTAACAAACTTAACCGCCAGCGGATCGTCGCCGTTCACATGAAAAATCGGAGCCTCGATCATCTTTGCGATATCAGTGGAGTATGTTGATGACCGCGCATCCTTGGGAAGAGTGGTGAACCCGATCTGGTTGTTTACAACGATATGGATCGTTCCGCCCGTGCTGTAACCGTGCAATTGCGACAAATTGAGCGTCTCAGCCACGATCCCCTGCCCGATGAACGCCGCATCGCCGTGTACCAGCAGCGGCAAAACCTTGCGGCGATGCTCGGTGTCGCCGCGAATTCTCTGTCTGGCGCGAGCTTGTCCTTCGACCACCGGATCGACAGCTTCCAAGTGGCTAGGATTCGAGGAGAGCCTGATCTCGACCTCTCCGCCCGACGCAAGTTTCCGTACCGAGTGATAACCAAGATGATATTTCACGTCACCATCGCCGGCGACCAGTTCGGGAATGTAATTCTCGCTAAACTCAGTAAAGATGATCTTGAGCGATTTGCGCAAGAAATTGGCCAGGACATTGAGTCGCCCGCGATGCGCCATGCCCATGCATATCTCCTCCACGCCGCCCTCCGTACATTTATGCAGGATGGTATCGAGAATGACCATGAGCGACTCCGACCCCTGGAGTGAGAACCTCTTCTGGCCCACGTAACGCGTATGCAGGAAAGTCTCGAAGGACTCCGCTTCCAGCAGGGCCCGCAATAGAGCTACTTGCACGGCCGCCGGGGTCGAATGCTTGTGCGGGCGTGTCTCCAATCGCTTGCGGATCCAGTCGCGCACTCGCGGGTCCTGGATGTGCATGAATTCCGAACCGATGGAGTCGGCATAAATTCTTTCCAGGCCAGAGACCATCTCGCGCAATGTCATGGGCCGGTTGTCGAGGAAGAACTTCGACGAAACGCGAAGATCGAGATCTGCATCGTTAAAACCGAACTCACGCAGACTCAGCAGCGGATTTTGCGGCCGCGTCTCTGCCAAAGAATCAACACGCGCGATTGTGTGACCAAGCGAGCAATACGCGTAAACGAGGCCATCGACGCGTGTCTGTAATGCCGCTTCGCGAGCTTCGGCCGCCGCCGCGCCGTCGCGCTGCGGTAAATTTCCAAGCTCGAACCCTTCGAAAAACGCCGACCACCCTGAGTCGACCGACTCAGGGTTTCGCTGCCACCGGCGATAATTCTCCTCGATTAGCTCCAGATTTGCGCGAGCACCAATTGAAGTGCGCATAGCGAATTTTAATGTCGGACGATTACGTGGCGCAGCAAGTTGACAGTGCGGAGGCGGCCTCTTTACTTGCTCCGTATGGCTCCCATGGAGATCGTAAAAGAGCTGGGAGCGATCTGAGGATGAAGACGAATCTATTTCGAAAGCTGTGTCTAGCGCTGCTGGTTCTGGCGCCAGCAGAAGCTTGCTTTGGCCAAGTCGATCCTGCTCAAGCCGATCCGGCCTCCGAGCCCGCTGTTCTGGCTGTAGCGAAAGTCTTGCCGGCAGTGGTGAATATCAATACCGAGCGCGTAGTGAGGCGCACGGTGCGTGATCCGGTTGAGGATTTTTACGCGCAATTCTTCGGCTATAACCGTGTTCGTCCGCGCGAAGTTCGCCAGACCCTGCAAAGTCTCGGCTCCGGTTTCATTATCGACCCGGCAGGCTACATCGTTACTAACCAGCACGTGGTTGAACGTGCCGCCGACTTGAAAATTCATGTAACGACAAATGACGGCAAAACCCATAGCGCTCATTACATCACCGGCGACGACAAGACCGACCTGGCATTCATCAAGATCGACGCTGACAATGCATTCCCTTTTATTAATCTTGATAATATTTCCCCGAACTTGCTGGGCCAGACAGTAATCGTAGTAGGTAACGCGGTTGGATATGGTAGCTCGATCAGCCGCGGAGTTCTTAGCGCGGTCAAGCGCGACATTACCGTGGACGAGACAGAGTATAAGGGCCTCGTACAAACCGACGCGGCAATTAATCCAGGTAATAGCGGCGGACCGGTAATCGATCTTTCCGGGCGTTTGGTTGGCATTAGCTCTGCAAAAATGGCGTTCACGCCGCAAGGCGTTCCTACCCAGGGAATGGGTTTCGCAATTCCGGCGGACGTGGTGCGTGATAGCGTAAACCAATTCAAGAAAGCCGCGCAGAAACAAGCCAAACCAAAAAGCCAGCCTGAATCCGCACCCGATACATCCGTGTCGAATGCGGAAAAATTATTTGGCTTGCAGCTACAAGATCTAACTCAGGAATTAAGCGATGCGCTCGGTTACCTCCGCGGACGCGGAGTTCTGATTACTGCAATCGAACCGGGTAGCCCCGCCGATGACGCCGGGCTCGAGCGCGGCCTGGTGATTTATCGCGCGGGCAACTTCGAAACGAACTCCGTGAAACGACTGGAGGAACTGTTTCGAAGCGTGCAGAGCGGCACCAAACTCGAATTCACAGTTGGCGTAATCCGCCCCCGGGGACAAAACCGCCAACTCGCTACCTTGAGCATGACGGCCCGCTAAAAAAATCGGCAACGCAATCGAGGTTCTGTTGTCTCATGGAAATGTTGCTCAATGATTAAGGTCGAGAATCTGACAAAACGCTACGCTGGCCAGCCTGCCATCCGGGATTTGAATTTTGAGGTTAACCGGGGCGAAATCATGGGATTTTTAGGACCTAATGGCGCAGGCAAAACCACAACAATGCGCATCCTGGCGAGCTTCATGCCGCCTACCTCCGGGCGCGCCACCATCGCGGGATTCGATGTCTTTGCGCAATCGCTGCAGGCACGAGCCCATCTCGGCTACATGCCGGAAAATGTGCCACTCTACAGCGACATGCGGGTAACGGAGTACCTGCGTTATCGCGCCGCACTGAAGGGAGTTCAACACCGTCGCGTTCCCGAGCGCGTCGGCGACGTAAAGGAACTTTGTGGTCTCAAGGGCGTTGAGAATAAGTTGATCGGAGCGCTCTCCAAGGGATACCGACAGAGAGTCGGACTCGCGGACGCTCTGCTCGCCGAGCCGGACCTGCTAATTCTGGATGAGCCGACGATCGGGCTCGATCCAAACCAGATCCGGCAGGTGCGCGAGCTGATCAAGAACCTGGGAGAGCAGCACACGATTTTGCTTTCGACACACATTCTGCCTGAAGTAGAGATGACATGCAGCCGGGTGATTATCATTCACAAAGGACGCATCGAGGCATGCGATACCCCTGAGAATCTACTTGGAAAAATCAGGCAGGCCGGCGGTGTTGTTCTTGAGGCAAAGGTTGGCAAAGACAACGGCGCTGACGAGCTAAAGAAGATTTCTGGGGTGCGGGAAGTGGTCACTGATGGGGAGGACGATTGGAAGCGATTTTCTCTACGGGTGGAATCAGGTGTCGATGTGCGCGAAGAGGTCTTCCGCCTGGCCACCGAGCGCCATTGGTCTGTGCGAGAACTCACTCAGCGTCGGGCGACGCTCGAAGATGTGTTCGTGGAAATCACGCACTCGGACGCAGGCTAACCATGTCTGGTCAAACCATGCAGGGCTCAACGCAAAATATTTGATCCATGAGGAAATTCTACGCTCTGCTTTCGCGCGAAGTACGCGGCTATTTCCATTCCCCCATCGCCTACATCGTGCTCATCTTTTTCCTGATAGTTAGCGGGATCGATTTTTATTTCCAGGTCTCCTTCATGAACCAGCGCCCGGTGCAATACACAGTACAGGAGGCGTTCTTTAACTCTGTTTTCTTCTGGTTTGCCTTTGTTCTGATTTTTCCCCTCATCACCATGCGTCTCTTTGCCGAAGAATTTAAGCTCGGCACCATTGAACCGCTGACGACTGTTCCAGTGCGTGACTGGCAGGTTGTGCTCGCGAAATTTTTTGGCGCGCTGGTCTTCTACGTGATTCTCTGGATTCCAACCCTGCTTTATTTTGTCATCTTTCTCAAAGTCACTAATGAGCCGGCTGCGCATTCTCCCGGAGCATACTTCGGGTCTTATCTGATGCTCCTATTACTTGGAATGTTTTACCTCTCGATTGGTTGTCTGACATCCGTTCTGACCCGTAACCAGATCATTGCGGCGATCATTTCCTTTTGCGCGATTACGCTGCTGTTTTTCCTCGGCCTGGTTCAGTTCATTCTGCTGGATGTGAGTTCCGAGACGCGCGATTTGCTGGGCTACTTCTCTGCGATCGAACACATGGGAACATTTTCGCGCGGCGTGATAGATACCCGTCCAATCGTGCTCTACGTGAGCATGACTATCGTGATGTTGACACTCACACATCAGGCATTCCAATCCCGCAAATGGAGGCTTTGAGTGATGCCTAACGAAACAAACCGACGCCCAAAACGTTCTGGGAAAAAAATTGGCCGGGTCCGAATTGGTTTTAACGTTCTCGCACAAATCCTACTCGTCTTGTTTCTGGCTGTGATGGTAAACTCGATCGCTTTCAAACACTACGCGCGTTGGGATTTTTCACGCGACCAAAAGTATGCGCTTTCAGACAAAACGAAGCGTTTCCTGGATACACTCAAGAACAAGATGCGCATCACAATTTTCTTTCCGCCAAGCACACCGATAAGCACGGACGTTCAGAATTTGCTGACGGAATATCAGTATGCCGGCAAGGGAAAGGTCGACATCGAGCATATTGATCCCGAGCGCAATCTTTCCCGGGCCAAGGAACTGTTCGACAAATACAAAGTCGTTACCGACGAGCCCCTTTTGATAGTCGATTACGAAGGACGCAACAAGACGGTCAAGGCGTCCGAGATGGCTGATATCGATCAGAGCGGGATGGCGCTGGGTGAAGGCCCTCGCGTAGCCGCATTCAAGGGCGAACAAGCCATCACCGGCGCCATGATCGACCTGGTGGAAGGGAAAAAGAAGACTCTTGGCTATGTCCTCGGTCACAAGGAACCACCACTGACTGAAGGCAGCGCGATCACGGTCCTGAAGACGTTCATCGAAAACGAAAACATTCAGTTCAAAGAACTGAACCTTCTCGATACAGATACAATTCCGGAGGACATGAAAGCTGTCATGATCATTGGGCCGCAATACGATTTTTCAGACCGCGAAATGAAAGTACTGCGCAACTTCTGGGATAAACAGGGCCGGATTTTGCTTCTCCTCGATCCAGCGGCCAAGACGCCGAAGCTGGATGCGTTTGTCAACGAGCTTGGCGTAAAGGCGAATGACGACAGACTGATGGTGTTTGTACGGACTGGCATCCAGGAGCTGGCGCTAACAAGAGACGTGCAGGCACGATTCCTCGGTGACAGCCCTATCACGAGACGGCTGGCTGATGTGCGTTCGCTCTTTTTGGGTGGGACTTCTTCGCTCACGCTTGAGCCTGACCACGCGCGCGCTGCCAATATCCGGCTCGAGCCCCTGATACAGGCGGAAAAAGGTTATTTTGCCGAGGCCGATTATAACACCGAAGATCAGGCAAAGCTGCAGGCTGATGCCAAACGGGACGGTAATACGTCATTGACAATAGGTGCGGCCATTGAAAAAGGCGGCAGTGCGGATGAGCGCGTGCAGGTGAACTCGTCGCGCCTGGTGGTCGTTAGCAACGCAACCTTTGTTCAAGACAACGCAATTACGCAGGATCAACAGGGACTCGATTTCATCTCTGGCAGCGTGAACTGGTTAATGAGCCGCGAACAGCTGATCGGAATCGCTCCGAAAGTTTCAAAACCCCTGACTTTCAGTCTGGATGGAGAGGCGTTGGCCCGTCTGCGTTGGATCATCCTCGTTTTCATGCCGTTGATCCCCGCCGTGATCGGGACGGTGGTCTGGTGGCAACGGCGCGTTTGATCCTGGCTGTCATGTTGAACCCTTCGATTTCACTCGGGGACAGGCGTGGTGAAACACTCCGGCTATTGTTTGGCTGCGCCGTGTGGAAAAATGTCCCGAGCTGCTTCGCTTCGCTCGGAATAACAAGACACGAATCATGAATTGGAGAACTACTCTAGTCCTCGCTGTCGTTGTGCTCGGCGTGTTCGCCTATCTCAGGTTCTTTGAAATGAAACAGCCCGGCACGGAGGAGGCGAAGCGGCAGGCTCAAAATGTGGTGAACTTCGATCGCAACAAGATTGATGGTCTGATCATCCAAAATGGGGATGAGAAAATAGAAATACGCCGCCGGGACAACAAATGGCGGCTTGAAACTCCATTCAAAGACCAAGCGGATGGTGCCTTGGTCGAGAATTTGTTGTCGAACCTGGAGACCTGGCAGAAAGAGGGAACCATTCCGGCGAAAGATATCGACGCGGATAAGAGCAAGCTAAATGAATACGGCCTGAACCGGCCAAAGCTTAAGCTAAAACTATTCGGATCCGACAGACCACCTGAAATCTTGTTTGGAAAGGACGCTGCGTTGGAAGGCAGGATGTATGTCCGCTTTGATAATTCCAAGGAAACGTTTCTCGCGAAGCAGTCGGTCAAGAAAGACATCGACAAGAAGGCGGAGGAATTTCGCGACAAGAAATTAACAGATCTAACTACGGCACAAGTGCGTCGTATCGCGTTAAAGACGCCTTCCGGTGAAATGGAGTTGGAGAAGAAAGGCGATCATTGGGACATTGTGAAACCACTCCGCGCGCGGGCTGATGACGAGAAAGTCGGCGATCTGATCGCGCAAGTTACAACAGCCCGCATTCAACAATTTGTGGCCGACGATCATGGCGACCTGCGGCCTTATGGACTGGCAGAGCCACGGGGGTCGATCACGTTATTTAGCCAGCCTGGGAAACAAGATCAAAAGGTTGAGATCGCTGACTCAATCAAGGTCTTTGGCCAAGACGACAAGGGCCAAATGCTGCAAATCGGCGGTGTATCGGAGAAGGAAAAGGACCAGGCGTATGTTCGGTTTGCTCCCCGCGGGGCCGTTTACATATTGCCCAAAAAGATTGAAGAAGTCCTCAACGCCAAGCCAGCCGACCTACGGGACTATCATTTGGTTCGGATCGACACCAACGTTCTCGATCGCATTACAATCGATATTCCGGGCAAGGGTAAGACTGTTCTTGCCCGCAAAGATGGAAATTGGATCATCGCTGGCCCAAATAATTCGCCCGCAGATTCAGGCGCGGTCCGCCGCTTGATTGACACGCTGCAAAACCAGCGCGTCACAAAGTTCGTGGAAGACGTGGCTTCGAACCTGCCAAAATACGGCTTGGACAAACCGCGTCTGCAATTGACGTTCAGCTCATTCGCCTCGGAGAACACGGCTGAGACCAAAGCGGGTGAGCAGCCGTTTGCTACACTCGCCTTTGGAAAGGAAGACGGCGAAGATGTTTATGCGCGACTTACAGATGAACCGTTTGTCGTTGCAGTGCGCCGCGGTTTGCTGGGCCAAATCGCAACCGACCCCCTGCAATGGCAGGAGTTATCAATCTTTAAGTTTAAACCTGACGAGATTCATCGTTTGAGCATAACGACGGACAAAGAGGTATCGCTGGAACGCGGCGAAAATAACCAGTGGCATTGGCTGAAAGGCAGCGGTGAAATCGATAAGACAAATGTGCAGTCGCTGCTCAACACGTTGTCGACCCTGCATGCACGGCGTTGGCTCGGAGCGACTAAACCTCAAGACGGCCTGGAAAAACCGCAGCTCG
>Ga0081455_10009404_pt1 | contig 10056 bp, 7 predicted proteins | sample TabmetS3T2R1_FD_70207 | JGI IMG/M metagenome (GOLD analysis project Ga0081455, IMG submission 70207) | Tabebuia heterophylla rhizosphere microbial communities from the University of Puerto Rico - S3T2R1 | ecosystem: Host-associated > Plants > Roots > Rhizosphere ... | reverse complement strand
CGCGCTGGATGTGCCGCGCGACAAGCTGGAGGCCTATCGCGACAAGCTACGGGCGAAGGGCCTTGCCGTCACCGAGGTCGTCAATCACTCTGACCGACCAGGCATCGCTCAATATCTGCCCGCTGAGCCCAACGAGGACACCTTTATACGGTCCATCTACTTTCAAGACCCAGACGGCATCACGTTGGAGTTTGCCTGTTGGGGTCGGCCGCTGACCGAGGCGGACGTGGTGCACGCGCCCAAGACGGCTGCCGACTTGAACTACGAGAAGCAAGTGGAAACAGTGCATCGAGCCCAGGCCGCGGCGGAAGCGGCTGGTCTGGTGCCGCAGGCCATGCCGACGCGTTGAGCGCGTCGGAGGGCCTGGCACAAGGCCTACCTCGGCTGCCGATGGCGCAGGCGCCCCCAGCCGCGCCCGAGGCGAGAGAGCAGCCTGCGCACAAGGCGCCATCACCATCGGACCGAAGGTGCGGACGAGAGCTCGTGACGCGTGGCAGCAGGTGCTCAAGCTCGTCGAACAGTTGTTCGCCCAAGGCTACAGCTGTGAGCACATTTATCGCAGTAGGAATGCCGGTTACCCGGCACCCCCTGCACAGATCCGGACGTGAGGCACTACCCCATCCGGCTCCTACCTTGGGTATGACGGCAAGCCTGCATTGGACCACCGAGAGTAGCCCAACGGCTGGCTGGCCGTACAGGCGTCAACGCCTGGGACACGCGCGCCCGGCTCTGCGTCCGGTACGTGTGACGTGGCCGCCTGTTCCCCTTGGTCACCGCCCTTCCCTCCACCCACTCCGCTGCCCGTCGTGGCGCATTGTTCGCGGGCTTCTTCGGTACTATGGCGATGTCTGACTGCTCAGGCCCGTACATCACAGGCGTCGGCGTGTGCCTTCCCTGTGCGGACCACCCAGCCAAAGCATGGCCAGTCCTGAGCTCTCCCGGTTCCCGCCTAAGGAGCGTGCACGCATGCTGGGGGCTCAGACCGCGCAGAGCCCGAGAAGCACTCGCGTTAGCGTGCTCCTCGGTGTTGCCTTCCACTCGCCCACCAGCGTCGGCGCTCTGGACAAACAGCTTTCGCGGCGCAATACCCCACCTACGTGTGCCCCTACCGACTTCTCGTCTGTCCCCTCACGGAGACCTCCGCACGGCTCGGGGCCAGGGTGGTTCGCTAGACCTTCCCCGGAATGGACTTACACCATATACTCCTTACCGGTCTCCCGGCAAATCTGGGCGAAGCGTATCATCGGAGCACGGTACTGACCCCGTTGATCCACCCCGCGCTTCGAGCACGGCTGTGGCCTATTGCACGTTGACGGTATCAACGCCCGCGGTGCACCTGCGCTTGCCTGTTCAGCGGTCCCGGCGACGGCGGGTGCCGTCCCACGCGCTCAGCGGAGCGGAGAGCCAACGTGTGTGGTCTGGTGCGACGGAGTGATTCTTCCTGATACACTCCCGTGCGTCTTGCGGGAAGGTTGTGCCAGGGACCACTTCCGTCTACCCCCCTTGCCGAGAGGTTGAGGAAGGTGTGTCTTCTCACCATACTATGAGATCAGGACCATAGCATTCCCTGTCTCACACCACCATCAAGGCAAGGCGCAGGCCCCCTCCTCTATGTGCCAGCCAGGCGGGCAACAACAGGGGCGAAGGTGTCCATGTCCCGCTCAAAGATCACGTAATAGGACATCCCCCAGCGCTCCCGGCGCCTCTGAAGATCCTCAACGATCTGGTCCACGGTGCCAATGAGGACGTAGGGGCTTTCGAGGATGTCTGTGGCGCTCAACTGTGGCCAACGACCCGCCAATTCCTCAGCCGCAAGGTAGCGATGGTCCGTTACCTCCACCCGCTGCACTAAGGCGTTCAGTTCGAGGTGCTCATAGCGCGTGCCAGCCGTGTCGCGGATACACTGCAGCCGTTCCTCCACACCGGCGACGGTCCATCCGGAGAGCTCCGGCCCCTGGCCGCCAGGACGAAAGGTGATCCCGGTCAAGCCCACAATATCCGCTTCCTGCGCGGCCAGGGTGAGGAGCCGTCGCCCGTTCCCACCGATGAGCAACGGCGGATGCGGACGCTGGACGGGGAGCGACTGGAGCTGGTGCTGCGTCACGTGATAGTGGTGGCCAACGAACGTGATCGGCTGACCCGTGAACAGCCCCTTGATGATCCGCACGGCCTCTGCCAGGCGCTCGACCCGGCGCCCTCCGGGGTCAAAGCGTACCCCCATCTGGTCGTACTCAGCTTGCATGAACCCCGCACCGAGGCCGAGCTGGAGGCGTCCCTCGGTCAAGAGATCGACCGTCGCCGCTTCCCGTGCGACCAAGACCGGGTGGCGGAAATCATTGTTGAGGACATTGGTGCCGACGCGGAGATGCGTCGTGGCTTCGGCCGCACTCACCAACGCCGGGAGCGGCGCGAGGAAGTCGGCCAGGTGATCTGGCACGCTCAGCACCGCATAGCCCAGCGCTTCAAGCTTGCGCGCTTTGTCCATCCAGGCGGCCCGTGAGGCAGCATGCCAGAGGTTCACCCCAAAACGGAATGGCTTCATTACTCTGTCCTCTCTTGGGTCCAGTGGCGTATGTCCCTCGGGGCGAGCGCCGGGCGAAGGGACTGAATCCATGGACCGATCCATGGCTTTGCCTATACGGAGACAACGCGCCACGTCCTCGTCTGCGCCTGTCGACGGGCCGCCAGGGCGCCAACACGCGTCGCCGCGGCGATAAGGGCCAACGAGAGGGGCCGGCGCATAGCGTCGGACGCGTCATCGGCACCGGCCGCGGCGATCATGGGCCGCGCCATAGTCGCCCCAAGGCTCGGAACATGGCCACGCCTGAAGACCTCCAGCGCTACCAAAGACATGGCGCACAGATTGGCGGCACATTGCCCTACCTCCGCACCCTGGGAGGTATAGGGACCACAGAGCCACATCCCCATCAGCGTTCTCCCCGACACCAATTGCGGCACGCACAGCACGAGAAGGTGCAGCCATCGTGTGTCGTGGAGCGCTCTTGCACGCAAGGCGTTGGAGTATAAACACATGCAACGGCCTTTTCCACGGCCCGCGGCTCCCGGGTGAGCGCGACCAGGAGCTGCTCGACGGGATAGACGTGCAGGCCGGCTGAAGGCAGACGGGAGCGGCGAGCGGCCGTGGGCTCCCTACACCACTCGGGAGCACCCTGTGCTCCACATCGCAGCGTGTGCCACACACGAGGGGCAGCATGGCCAGTGCGCCTGGGCGGGGTGCACGCCGTGCCGGCACGGGTCTGGGACGTTACGTGGTGACCGCCCCAGCCGGCTGGCCCTCCGAGGTCCCGTACGTCTGCTCCAACTCGTAGACGTGGGCCAACCCCAGGACGCTGGTGATGTCATCCCGTGAGGCCAGGCGGTGCGACGCCACGATGCCGGTCTCCTTGAGCTCGTGCAGCGCGTCATGCAGGGCCTTAAAGACCACCCCAATGGTGCCGCCCGTGATCATCGCTTGGAAGCCCAGGTGCTCCACCGCGGGGATGGGCAGCAGCATGCCGTTGTAGAGCTTGGGAACATCCCGCAGCTCCCGGGCGTACGTGTGCAGGTCGTCGACGGTCTTGATGCCATCGACGAACACCAGGTCGGCACCGGCAGCGCGGTAGGCACGGCAGCGGCGGATGGCGTCGTCCCAGCCATTGACCGCGAGGGCATCGGTGCGAGCGATGACGACAAAGTCCGGGTCGCGCCGGGCGGCGAGGGCGGCACGGATTTTCTGCACGTGCTCTTCCAGGGGGATGACCAGCTTGCCCTCAAAAAAGCCGCACTTTTTGGGAAACACCTGGTCCTCGATATGACACCCCGCCACCCCCGCCATCTCGTACGCACGGATGGTCCGCGTGACGTTAATGGGGTTCCCGTAGCCCGTATCGGCATCGCAGAACACCGGCACGTCCACGGCGCTGGCAATGTAGCGGGCGTTGTCGACCATCTCGGTTTGCGTCACCAGACCGACGTCCGGGTAGCCGCGCTCGGCCGCGGTGCCGAAGCCCGTCATGTAGACAGCCTGAAATCCTACCCGCTCGGCAATTTGGGCATGGAACGCATTCAGCACAAACGGCGCCGCGACCATCGTGCCGCTGCTGAGCATCTGCCGCAACCGCGTCGTGGCACGTGACGGCGTGCCGTCAGGCTGGACACCAAAATTCCTCAGGCTCATTCTCCACTCCTTTCCCGTTGCCCTCCCGGCAGCCAACAGAGACGGCAGGCGTGTCATCGTCCCTAGGCCATGGCGCAGAGCCTCAAAGGCCAGGGCTCCATCGTACGCATAGCTCCCCTTGCGCACAGGGGAGGGGGGATTGGGCCACAGGGGCCCCCGTATTGCTATGCAGGCCTCTGCGATCTACCCGCTCTTGCAGGTGAACACGCTGATGCGATACAAGGAATGCTCTCCCTCATGCCCTTGGTGCTTCGCATCCTTCCTCCGCGCCACGTCTACCGTTTCGTGCTCCTCCTGCTGCCATCCATGCTTCCGTCCATGCCAGCCCCTCCCACGTCACGATGAGCGCTACCCCCGCCGCCCCTCGGCGCGCGGTGCCTGAGCACGGCCTGAGGGCTCTGCGACCGCGCGCGCAGCGGAGCGCCGGCTCGGCAGTCAACGGGGCACTTGGTCACGCGCGACTCCGCACCATGCCTGGTGACACAGGGGCCAAGCAGGGTGGTTCTGTGGCCCAGCGCTCACGCTGCGCCGCGACGGGCCCTTGTCCAGGGACAGGGCCGTCCGTGCCTCAGGGTGTGCAGGCACCAGCCACGCTCTGGGCCTTCCCCTCGTCCTGCGGCGCTGCCTGTCAGACCGTGTAGGGTCTGGGCGCGTGGCGTCCCCTACCGCCGCACCTGTGCTGTCCCGAGGCGCCTCCGGGCGTACCCGGTGATTTGGGGTGGCTAGGCGGAACGCTCCAGCGCCTCCGCCACGTACGGCTGGTGCAACTGCACCGGCGCGCCCTGCCGCTGGCGCAGCCGCAAATTGAGCATTTCCACAAACACGGCAAAGGCCATGGCAAAATAGATATACCCCTTGGGAATGTGCTGATGCAACCCTTCGATCATCAACATCGTCCCGATGACGCCAGCTGGCATGGTCAAGGTGTTGACCATCCTTCCTCACCCGTGACCGCATCCCCCGGCGAGCTTCCTCAGCCAGGGCCAGGGCCTCACAGTAGGCGGCGTCGGCCAGCTCGGCCTCCGGGGGATGACGGTGCGCGTGGATCTCGCCGAGGAGTCGCAGAGCCCACGCCTGCTCACCCTGTTGTGCGTGCGCGCGGCAGAACTCCAGGCCACGCACCGCGACTGCCAGCGCCTCGTCGAGGCGGCCGAGGCGCAGATACGCCTCGCTCAGCCAGACATAGACGAGGCCCCTCATGATCTGCATTGCCTCCGTCGAGACACTCTGCTCCAGCAGCGGCAGGGCGTCGGACACCCGTCCAGCGAGGACATATGCATAGCCAAGGGCCGAAGAGCTGAGGGACAACAGGAGCGGATGGTCCCAGACCTTGCAGACCTCCAGGCCACGTTCGGGCCACGGGATCGCCTGGTGCCATGCGCCTTTGCGGAGGTAGACATAGCCGATGCCATAGCATGCAGCGATCAGACTGGGGGGGTGATTGACGGTCTCGGCAATCCGGAGGCTTTCCTCGCCATGGGCCATCCCTTCGGTGAAGGCGCCCACCTCGGCGAGACACCGGGCCAATGTGTCACGAGACGTCACCGAGGGCGGCCCTCCTGGTAGGCCGAAGCGCTCCCGGAGCAGCGCCCCGTCGAGGGCCATCAGGTTCTGCCGCAGGAGGTCGATGGCCTGCGGATAGTCACCCAAACCATAATACACCCGGCCCAGGAAGAGGTGCATCACGACCTGGAGTGCCGCATCCCCGAGGGTCCTGGCCAGGGCGAGGGCGCGCTGGCCCACCTCGACAGCGCGTTGCAGGTTGCCTGTGGCCCCCAAACAATCGGCCATATAGGCCGCACCCCAGCCTAACCGGTGCTGGTCGTCTAGGGCCTGGGCGAGTACCTCTGCCTCGCGCAGATAGGTGAGGAGGCGGCCATGCTCGAGCCGCTGCCCGAGGGCATTACGCAGGCCAAAACGGACATCAATGGCCTGCTCGTGGCGCGCGCGCCCCTCGGGGAGATGCTCTACGGCCACCAGCGCCTGCTCGAAGCACGCCACCGCCTCCCGACTGGCCGAGCGTGCCACCGCCTTGTCGCCCGCCTGACGACAGTAGACAACGGCCTTGTCCCACACCTCGCCCCGCAGGGCATGCTGCGCCAGCCATTCGACCTGGTCGGCGAGCCGGTCGGCATAACGCTGTTCGATAGCCGCCACAATGCGGGCATGGAGGAGGCGTTGCCGCTCGCGCAGCAGCCCCCCATAGGCCACCTCGTGCGTCAGGGCGTGTTTGAAGGTGTACTCACGCTCCGGAAACAGGCTGGTTTCATACAGGAACTCAGCGGCTTGCAGGTGCACCAGGCCGCGGTGCAACGTCTCGTCGGACTCATCGGCGATGGCCTGCAACAGCGGCCAGGGTACCTCCGTGCCGATCACCGCCGCGGTCTGGAGCAGACGCTTCTCCTCCGGTGGTAGCCGGTCAATACGCGCCGCCAGGACCGCCTGCACCGTGGCGGGGACCTGCAGGCTCTCCAGCGGCCTGGCCAGCCGATAGGCACCACGCTCGCCCACCAGGAGCCCGGTTTCCACCAGGGTGCGCACGCTCTCTTCCAGGAAGAAGGGGTTGCCCTGGGTCTGGGCAATCAGGAGTGGCGCGAGCGGTGCGAGGCTGGCGTCGTCGCCCAGCAGCGCCTGCAGGAACTCCTCCGCACTCGCCGGGGGTAGCGGGTCCAGGCGCAGTTGCGTGTAGGAGGTCTTGCTGCCCCAGCCGTGCTGATACTCCGGGCGGTAGTTGACCAGGAACAGTAGCCGGGCCGTGGGCAAGCTCTCGACCAGGCTATCGAGGAGCGCCTGGGTCTCCGAGTCAACCCAGTGCAGATCCTCGAACACCAGGCGCAGCGTGTCAGCGGTCAGCAGGGCCGTGCCGGGGGTGGCGAGTTGCTCCATACGCGCTGCCAGGACCGTGGTCAGGCCGACGGCGGAGTAGTCCATGTGCAGGTCGTTGCCGATGGCGCGCACCACGACGTCGCCGGAGTGGAGCCCGACGCGCAGCTGCACCGGTAGGCCGTGGGTGCGGCGGACCTCGTCGGCATAGCGGCGCAGGGCGTCCTGCATGGCCAGGGCGGCATAGCAGGCCCGTGCGGCGTGGTCTTCATGGGCCAGCGGCGCTCCGAACAAGGCCATAATGCCATCGCCAAGCACCTGATTGACCGTGCCCTCGTAACGGTGCACCGCGTCCATCATGGCATGCAGGGCCGGGTCCAGGAGGGCTTGAGCCTGTTCGGGGTCGAGGCCACGGATCAGCTCCGTAGAGCCTTTGAGGTCGGCAAAGAGCACGGTCACGAGCTTCCGTTCACCTTCGAGGGCGCTGCGGGAGGTCAGGATCTTCTCGGCCAGATAAGGGGGCGTGTACGTGAGCGGCGCGGGTGTGCCGGCGGGCGCTGCGATAGCGGGCGCCGGAGCCCCTGGCGTACCGGTCCAGACCAGGACACGACCGGCCTCATCGACGGCGAGGCGTTGGCCTTCGATGAGTTCATCTGTGAGCGCTTCCAGGTGCGCGTCGTCGAGCTGAAACTGGAGCTGGAGGGTCCGGTACGTCAGGCGACCCCGCTGGCGCAGCAGCGCGATCGCTTGATCCACGACCGCGACAAAGTCCATCCTGTCCCCTCCCTGCCTGGTGCTCAGCCTCCATGTCCCTCTGCGACTCCATCATAGCATAGGCGACGGGGAGAATGTTGGAGGAAGCCCGAGAAACGATGATGTCTATGCTGTATGGCGTGACGGCATTGGGCGAACAGTAACGCAACAAGGCTAGAGGACGCGTCCCACGATCATCGCCCTTCTAGCTGGGCCAGCGCCGCCTCGGCTTCCCGCAACCAGCCCGTCATCGCCATGGCGCGTGAGGTGTTGCGGGGGTGGGGAGCACGCCCTATGCGCTCCCTAGCTTAGGAGGTATGCGCCTAGGGCCAGTCCTGTGGTGTCATGCCCTGCTCTTGAGCGTCCTGCGCCGCCGCCTCCATCAGAGCCGCTTGTTATGAGTCGGGCACCCGTTGGGGGGCATACGGACGCAGATACCCACGGTCACACGCCTCACGAAAGGACACCCCGCTGGCGTGTGCTCCCGCCATCCCGGGTGGGTCACGCGGAGGAAACAGGACCAGCGCCTGGTTCCACGGGGCCGCACGGCCGAGGTGGGCCCCAGGCGCCATCTCATACGCCAGCGGCTCCATGGTGGTGCCCGACGGGTAGGTACTCAACGCCAGTTCCTCAAAGAGGTGTTCGGTGGCTTCATACGGGGGAGGCAGGGTATAGCGATAGATGGTAATGCGTTGCCATTGGGCTACGTGTCTTTGTTCCTCGGGCATGATGGGGTACTCGCTCGCAGGGGTGGGTATGCCATGGCCTGGGCGCAAGCGCCAGGCAGAGCTAGAGAGGATAGGGGCCACAACGGGGCATCCGTCCAGGGCAACCCCCATGGTCAACACACTCGCAATATACATGGTAGAGGAGGTGCAACCTCGGCTCTCACGGGCCTGATCCACCCTGGTGGTGCCGTGCCTTCCCACCGTCTCACGCCTCACGCCCACCCTGCTCGAACGACTGTGTGGGTTCATCCTCACTCCGGCGATGTGGGACGGTGGCAATGTCCGTCTGGGAAAAATCCTGGCCTTTGAACAGCAGCGGTTGGCCCGTCGCTTTGCACAACGCATACGCAAAACAGTCGCCAAAGTTGAGCCCGGCCCGATGGCGCCCTTTGCCGTAAAGTTGATAGGCCTCTAACGCTAGTTCCGCCTGCTCTGCAGTCACGGGCTCCACTTGCAGGCCGCCCTGCGCGAGGAAATCCTGCAGGTCGGCCCGGGCGTCGGGCCCATGGCGACTGATGAGGACGATCCCAGATTCCAACACGGACGCGGCCGAGATCAAGGGCGCCGGATCATCTTCAATCAGCTGAGCGAACTCGGCTGCCTCCGGCTCGTCGAGGAGAATCGCGAGGACTGCGGACGTCTCGACCACCATTAGCGGGGTAATCCGTGTGCATCATACCCCAGCATGGCCTCCGGACTCCGGTCGTCCAGCACAGGCCGGGAGGCACAGCGCCGCGCAATCTGCCGCAACGCCGCCGCGACCCCGGTCCGATGGCGTCGTCTTTTTTCGCGCGCCAAACGCTCTTGGAGGGCGATGGTGACGGTCCTGGTGAGCGTCTCCCCCGTGAGCCGCGCCAGTTGTACGGCTAGCTGATGGGTTTCGGCGTTCTTGATGTTCAGACCCATAGTCGTCCCTTATGGTAGAATTTCAGCGCATTTCTACCATTATACAGCTTACAACCGCCAGCAGCACGAAGAAACCTCGTGGTAGAGGGTCAACACACGCGCAACCGGCGTGACAGACGAGGTGACGGCCTCGCCATCGCCCACGCTTCAGCTTGGAGGCTCCCTACGCTCTCACGCAGCCGCAATACCGATGGAGCACAAGCACAGGCGAAGGGAGAAGGCCTAGGGATTGGAAGAGAGGGCTGGCGTCTCTCACCGCCTCGGTCGACCAAACCTCCTGCTGCGCAACGAATCCTTGGTCACGGAGAAGTGACGGTGTTGGGCGAAACGTCACACTGAGCGGCAAGATTGCCCATCCTCTGGTCATCGCGCGTCCACCTGCGCTAGCGCTGCCTCCGTCTGCGGGAGCCAGAAGGTCGGGCTTGAGTCAATACTCTGGGAACTCCACATGTTTTCACAAATAAACGTGCAAAATTTTTTGGCAAGCCGTAAGTGACAATAGACACTTTCGGCCATATTCTATGACAAAAAGTCAAACCAAGATGGTTAGTTCCATAAGGAAATTCGTCAGGATTCTACCGGTCGGTTGGCAAGGAAGTACAGCGAAGACGGCTGATCATGATGACAAAGCACAGTCTGGTGCCCCATACTACACTACGGCTGCGCCTC
>Ga0081455_10009403_pt1 | contig 10056 bp, 8 predicted proteins | sample TabmetS3T2R1_FD_70207 | JGI IMG/M metagenome (GOLD analysis project Ga0081455, IMG submission 70207) | Tabebuia heterophylla rhizosphere microbial communities from the University of Puerto Rico - S3T2R1 | ecosystem: Host-associated > Plants > Roots > Rhizosphere ... | reverse complement strand
TCATTTCCTCAATAAGCGAGGAAGATTTCCGCGTGCCCCAGTCCCGAACTAGTCGTCTGATTCGCGCATCGAATGGTGGACCGACGCTCCAACGTCTTCTCCTTGCTCTCGCTTCCACCCGGGCAATTGCTTCTTCTGGGGATGCTTTCACGTGATGGAAATTTCGGGTTAAATGGACATCAAATCCTCAAGAATCTTGTGCATGTGGCGAATCGGAAGCGAGTAATGTCCCTCGTTTTGAATGAAGCGCGATTTGCAATTCGGGAAACGATTCGCGATTTCTTTCGCGAGCCGAACGGCGAAAGCACGATCTTCTATTCCATGCCAAAGTCGGACCGGCACACGCACATCTTCGACAGCGAATCCCCACGGCTGCGCATAAATCTGCGCATCGGCCAACACGCCTTCCACTGAGCCGCGCCAGGCGCGCCGTTGGCTCTCAAAAATCGCTTCAAAGGCTGCGTCGTCACGCAAACTGGCCGCATCGCACGGTCGCAATAACAGCATTTTTAAGAGTAGTGGACGAAGGCGGATCGGCGCGCGGAACGATAAAAACGGTCGCGCGAGGTAAAACAATTGCCGCAACAGTTGTGGCCGATTGCGATAAAATGCCAGCATGTAGCGATAGAGCGGCAGTAATCCTGTGAAGTCCTTCAGCTCGGCAAATGGAATCACTCCACCTACAACAGCGATCGCGCGCACTCTCTCGGGTATCGCGACGGCCGTCGCATACGCGTACGGCGCGCCACCTGAGATCGCGAGTAGTCGGAATTCGCGGATCTCAAGATCGTCCACGAGTTGTTCCACAATACGTGGCCAGTCACTCAACTTTCGATCAAGCTGCATACTCGAGCCGCTGATGCCCGGCCGATCTGGTGACACAATGCGAACACCGAGAGCGCGTGCCGGTTCATCTGTGAGTTGCGCCATGGTGCGTGAACTCGGCCAGCCATGACAGAATATGACCGGTGTCCCGGTTGCATCGCCATATTCTTGAAACGCAACAACGGCACCATCAGGCAATTGAACGACATCTTTCCTATGCATCCGTGGGCAGCCTCTTTTCCGTAGTTGTATTGCAAGGCTTCAATCTGTAGTCCAAAGTGTACCGCGAAAAACACAACGGCGCTTTTCGAAGTTTGTTATGAACCATTATCCGCAACCTCCTCCAGGGAAAATTTCGGAGCATGGCCACGGAATCGGCGCACCGTCACGTGAGGAAGTGGAAAGGCGCGCCAGAGAAATCGCCATGATCGATGAGCGCAATCCCGACGAGTTTACGGAGGCGGATTGGGCACAGGCGCGCCATGAACTGATGGGCGAAGAGAACAACGTGCCTCCGGAGGAGACCCCCGATAACGCGGAGATGACCGAAGAATGGAGCGTTATTGCCAGTTCCAAAGGTCACCGCATACCGCGTCCCGGCACCGAGGAAGAGGAAACCGTTGGTGAGCATCTGGTGATCGAAGGCATCGAGGAAGCAACTCACGATCAAATGCTCGAAGCGCGCCTGGAAGAACGCGATCAAGAGGGAGAAAATCCTTGAGCTCGCCGTCAATTGAAACCGTCTCCACAACGGCGGCGGCCGAAAGATCTCTTTTCTCCGCGAGCCAGGCGCGGATCGAACGCTTGCGCGATCGCTTTCAACAAATCAGAAAGTTCACCAACGCGTTGTGTGCTGGTCTCGAACCCGAAGATTGCGTCGTGCAATCCATGCCGGACGTCAGTCCGACCAAATGGCATCTCGCGCATACGACCTGGTTTTTCGAAACGTTTATCCTGAAAAAATTCGTGCCCGGATATCGTGCAGAAATTCCAGAGTACGCTTACCTGTTCAATTCCTACTACAACGCTGCGGGCGATATGCACCGGCGCGATCTGCGCGGGTTAATCTCGCGTCCGACTGTGAACGAAGCTCAGCGTTATCGCGCCTCGATCGATTCACACATCGACAATTTGCTCTCAAATCCCGACGACAGTCTGCTCGATGAAATCGAGCCGATTCTTGTGCTCGGTATTCATCACGAACAACAACATCAGGAATTGCTCATCACAGACATCAAGCACGTGTTTGCGCAAAATCCGCTGCATCCCGTGTTTCGACCTAGTGGAAACGACGGCGCGCGGCGCCGTCCGGACGTGGCAACGCGGCGTCCGTACCAATTCATTGATTTTGAACAGACCATAATTGAGATCGGCCACGAAGGTCGCGGCTTCGCGTACGATAACGAGAGTCCGCGCCATCAAGCCCTTGTCCTTCCCTTCGCGCTAGCGTCACGCCCGGTCACAAACGGTGAATACATGGCGTTCATCGAGGACAACGGCTATGCGCGAGCAGAATTCTGGTTGTCGCTCGGCTGGATGACCGTGAATGAGCAACGATGGGACGCACCACTTTACTGGACGAAGTGCGACGGCACGTGGTGGAACTTTACGTTATCCGGTTTTCGCCCCGTCGATGAGTCGGAGCCTGTCACGCACATCAGCTATTTCGAAGCGGACGCATATGCAAATTGGGCTGGCGCGCGGCTTCCCACCGAGTTGGAATGGGAGCGCGCAGCGTCAGGATGTCCCATCGACGGAAATTTTGTCGAAGACGAATTATTCCATCCCGCAGCAGTACCGTCCGCCTCGTCCGCCGAAGCCTTGGCCAAGCCAGATGCGGAAACATCACCGCAACATCGACACCTGGTTCAAATTTTCGGAGACGTTTGGGAATGGACGCGCAGTTCGTATTCGCCTTACCCCGGCTACCGCGCCGCGCCCGGTGCGCTCGGCGAGTACAATGGCAAGTTCATGTGCAATCAGTACGTCTTGCGCGGGGGCTCCTGCGCCACGTCGCGCACGCACATTCGCCGAACTTATCGAAACTTCTTCCAACCGGAAAAACGCTGGCAGTTCACCGGAATCAGACTCGCGCGCGATCCAGGATAAATCCCTGATCAGGGCTTGTTAGGCCACCACGGCCGGGCACACCGGAACGAGCGAGAACGTTGACGCGCTCTTTTGCTGTCAGCTAAAATCGCGGCTCGCATACAAGAGATTTTGCTTGTGAAGAATTACTTGAGTTATCGACCTATTAGCACTCGGGGCGTTACTCGCTCTGGTGCTTTTTATGACCGGTGGAAGTCTGTGGTAAAACCAGGCTCATTCGGTCCTGTTCCGTAGTAGTAAGCTGGCATACTTGATTCAAGCGCTTACCGAGCTTAAGCGTGCTTCGCGCCATGAACCGCAAATCGCGGCCCACAATGAATCCAAAAACCGCCGTGCTTTCGCGCGAGGCGGCTACGTCCGATTTTCTTGTCGACGTCCTTGCCGGTCTTTCGCAACAGCCAAGAACGCTGCCGTGCAAGTATTTCTACGACGCGCGCGGTGCGGAGCTGTTCCAAAAAATTTGCGAACTGCCGGAGTATTACGTCACGCGCACCGAGATTGATATCCTGGAGCGATATGGCGCCGAGATCGCGTCGGAGCTTGGGCCTGACGTCGAGTTGATCGGGCTTGGCACCGGCGCAGGTACCAAGACACGGATTCTCATCGAAGCGCTCGATAAGCCTGCCGTTTACATGCCGGTGGATATTTCCGAGAAACAACTTTACGAATCCGCCGCGCTTTTTCGGAAAGTCTTTCCCGATCTCGAAGTTTTGCCTGTTTGCGCCGATTACTTACAACCCGTGGTGCTCCCGGCGTCGCGCCGCAAGGCCTCTCGTAAAGTCGTTTACTTTCCGGGATCCACGCTTGGAAATTTCGAGCCGGACGAAGCGGCGGATTTTCTGCGTCGGATCGCCCGGCTTTGCGGCGACGGCGGCGGACTACTCATCGGTGTCGATCTTCAAAAGGATCCAGGCGTGATTGAGGCTGCTTATAACGATACGCAGGGCGTGACTGCTGAGTTCAATTTGAATCTCTTGGTGCGAGCAAATCGCGAGCTGGGAGCCGATTTCGATCTGAAACGGTGGCGGCATCGCGCGATTTACAATTCGAGCGAAGGCCGCATCGAGATGTATTTGATTAGCGAAAAGCCACAGGTCGTGCACATCAACGAACACGCATTTTCGTTTGGCGCCGGCGAGAAAATTCTCACCGAGTATTCCTATAAACATACGCCGGATAGTTTTTCGAAATTGGCCAGCAGCGCGGGATTCGAGTTTCAAAGAATGTGGACAGATGAGGGGCGTTTGTTCGGCGTGTTCTATTTTAGTTGTAGCCGGGAGCGCTAATGCTGGCCACGGGTAACGCCTGCTTTCACAAGTCTGTAGTGGCAACCGTGTCGGGTGCCATTATGTAAAGAGGAGTCCTTCTTGCAGGCGGCACGCCTGCCTCGACAGAATGATACGATGAGCGCGCTCGTTCGACTCTTAGACGTAAGCAAGCGCTACGCGGACACGCTGGCGTTGCGTCCGACGGATCTCTCGGTCGAGCGCGGCAGAACGACAGTTCTCATCGGTCCAAGCGGATGCGGGAAATCAACTTTGCTACGTTTGATCATCGGACTTGTGGAACCCGATTCAGGCTCGATCGAATTCGACGGCGCGCCGATCGGGCCGGATAACATCGACAGCGTTCGCCGCAGAATCGGCTACGTCATTCAGGAAGGCGGTCTGTTTCCGCATCTCACTGGGCGCAATAATGCGACATTGATGGCGCGGTATCTGGGAAGAGAGAACGAGGAGACGAAGCAACGCCTCTCGGAGCTATGTGAGTTAACCAGACTCTCTGAATCTTTGCTCGACCGTTATCCGCTCGAACTCTCCGGCGGCCAGCGTCAACGCGTCAGTTTGATGCGCGCTCTCATGCTTTCCCCGGAATTGTTGTTGCTCGATGAACCGCTTGGGGCGCTGGATCCACTCGTGCGGGCATCGTTACAAAAGGATCTGAAGGAAATCTTTGCGGAGTTGAAACAGACCGCATTACTGGTCACGCACGATCTGGCCGAAGCCTCATATCTGGGCGACGAAATCGTGCTCATGAACGAAGGACGAATCGTGCAGCAAGGTTCGATTGCCGATCTGCGCGAAAAACCAGCCGAGCCTTTCGTGTCCGAGTTCATTAACGCGCAACGCGGCATCACGAGTTTATGAATCGAATCACGAAAGCAGGAAAACAGGGAAGATTCGAATCTCGAACCCATGAATCCAGGAATTGTAGAGGCAGCCGTGTCGGCCGCGCAGCCGACACGCATGCCACCACAGTGGATCTCCTGTTTTTCTGGTTTCGCGATTCTTTCCTGGTTTCCTGGGTTCCAGATTTTCTCCTAATCTTTTCCTGTATTCCTGCTTTCGTGATTAATTCTTCTTCCGCTGCCGATGTCGTCATCGGTTCGAAAAAATTCACGGAATCCTATGTGCTCGGCGAAATCGCGAAGCGCACTCTGACCGATGCCGGAATTTCAGCGGAACATCGCCAGGGCATGGGCGGCACGATCATACTCTGGGAAGCGCTCCGCGGCGGACAAATTGACGCGTATCCAGAGTATACGGGGACAATCGCGACGGAAATTCTAAAAAGCGATTCGAGCGTGTCGCTCGATCAAATTCAAGATTCGCTCAAAAAAGTTGGTATAGACACGACGGCACCGCTGGGCTTCAACAATACATACGCGCTAGTAATGCGACGCAGTGAAGCGCAACGGCTTGGTATCCGCACAATCAGCGACTTGCGAAAATATCCGGAGCTTAGGATCGGGCTCACGCATGAATTTCTTGACCGACAGGACGGATGGCAGCCATTGCGCGAGCGCTATGCATTACCTCAGCAGAATGTCACCGGCATCGATCACGCCCTCGGCTACAGCGCGCTTACGAACGGATCGATTGACGTCAAGGACGCCTACTCGACGGACGCAAAGATTGAAGAGAACGACCTCGTGGTTCTCGGAGATGACCTTCAGTTCTTTCCGAAATATGAAGCAGTCTTCTTGTTCAGATCGTCTACGCGGCCGGACGCAATCGCAGCATTGGGGCGCCTAAAAGGCACGCTAAATGAGACCAGCATGATTCGTCTGAACGCGGAAGCGGAGCGAACAAAGAATTACACAAGAGCCGCAGACTTGTATTTCAATGCAGGAGTGGCCTTAGCGCCGCGAACGTCGGAACGCTCAGGCCCCTCCCGCTTTGGCGATTCTTTTCCGGGCAAGTTGGCGCGCTGGACACTTCGCCATCTGCAGTTGGCAGGATTTTCGTTGCTGCTTTCAATCATCGTCGGGATTCCGCTTGGCATTGTCGCGAGTCGCGGCGGGGCAGTTGGCCAAATTATTCTTGGCTTTGCCGGCGTTGTCCAAACCATACCGTCGCTCGCGCTGCTCGCGTTGCTCGTTCCCCTGCCCTTTTTTGGTATCAGCGTTCGCACCGCCATCGCTGCGCTTTTTCTGTACGGTTTGCTCCCGATCGTGCGCAACACAGCGACCGGTCTGCAGGACATCCCGCGAACGTTGCGCGAATCTGCAGTTGCACTGGGACTCAGCCCGATGGCGCGCCTCTGGAAGATTTATCTGCCAATCGCGTCGCGCTCCATTCTCTCGGGAATTAAGACCAGCGCCGTAATTAATATTGGAACTGCCACGCTCGCGGCGTTGATCGGAGCGGGCGGTTTAGGCGAACCGATCATAAGCGGCCTAAACTTGAACGATCACGTGACCATTCTCGAGGGGGCGATTCCCGCTGCTGTGCTCGCGCTGCTCGTGCAATGGTGTTTTGATTTGCTCGACCGCGTTCTCATTCCAAAAGGATTACGGTTGTAGCATTTGGGCATGGTGGAGGACGGAGCACTGCAAGGCCGGGCTCACAGGAGTTCGCCCCTCCATTAATTGCAATTGCGATGTAAGGTATGACCATGCCAATCGCTTCTATCAACCCTGCTACCGGCGAGAAACTAAAGGAGTTCTCACCCTTCGGGGATGCGGAAATTGAGAAACGGTTGAGTCGCGCGGAGAAAGCATTCAGGAACTATCGCCGAACGACCTTCGCTGAGCGCGCGGAGTTATTGCATGCTGTATCGGAGTTGCTGTTCCAGGAAAAGCAAACACTTGCGGAGATCATCACGCTCGAGATGGGGAAACTGTTCCGCGACTCAGTCGCAGAAATCGAAAAGTGCGCGCGCGGTTGCCGGTATTACGCGGAGAACGGTGCGCGATTTCTCGAGGAGGAACCAGCGCAGACCGATGCGGCTAAAAGTTACGTCGAGTATCAGCCGCTTGGACCTGTGCTCGCCGTGATGCCTTGGAATTTTCCTTTCTGGCAGGTGTTTCGATTTGCTGCGCCGGCTTTGATTGCCGGCAACGTCGGCTTGCTTAAGCACGCATCGAATGTGCCGCAGTGCGCTCTTATCATTGAAGAAATCTTTTGCCGCGCCGGGTTTGAGGACGGCATTTTCCAAACACTGCTAATTGAGCCAGAGCATGTAGAAAAACTGATCGTCGACGCGCGGGTGAGAGCCGTAACGGTGACGGGCAGCGAAAGAGCTGGAGCGGCGGTCGCGAGCGCGGCGGCGCGTGAAATCAAGAAAAGTGTGCTCGAGCTAGGCGGCAGCGATGCGTTTATCGTGATGCCGAGCGCAGACTTCGAATTGGCGTTGAGCACTGCGGTCAAAGCGCGCACCATCAACACCGGTCAGTCCTGTATCGCGGCGAAGCGATTCATTATCGCCGCCGAAATTCACGAGCAATTCCTTCAACAATTCGTTGAGCGCATGCGCGGCCTCAAGGTTGGCGACCCAATGGATCCCGAGACTGAGCTCGGTCCACTTGCGACCGAACAAATCCTGCAAGGCATGGACGATCAGGTGCAGAAAACAATAGCTGCTGGCGCAAAATTATTAACTGGAGGAAAGCGCATTCACGGCCCTGGGTTTTTTTATGAACCCACGGTTCTCGTCGATGTGCCGAAAGAGGCGCCGGCGTACCGCGAAGAAGTGTTCGGCCCGGTCGCGGCTGTTTTCCGTGTAGGCGATACCCATGCCGCCATCCAGCTTGCGAACGATACCACATTCGGCCTGGGTTCGAGCGCGTGGACCAAGGATCGCGAGGAGCAAAAACTTTTCGCTTCGGAGTTGGACAGCGGAATGGTTTTCATCAACGCGATGGTCGCTTCCGATCCCCGTTTGCCGTTCGGCGGCGTAAAGCGTTCCGGGTTCGGACGCGAACTGGGCGCCGCGGGCATTCGCGAATTCACGAACACGAAAACGATCTGGATTTCCTGAGAAGCGGAGCCGAAACGGTTCACCAAATCCAGGAAACTCCACCGTAGATGGAGCGACCGTCGCCGGGATGGAAAATCTCAGGATTCGGTTCCGTGCGGGCGTCGGCGATCACATCAATCGAAGACGCGTAGCGCTGGTCCGTCAGGTTCCTGCAATCGATAAAGACTGAGAATCCGTTGCTTCGTCGAAACCCCGCCCGGAAACCGAGCAGCACGTAACTATCCGCAAAGAGCGTGTTGGCCTCATCAACTGGATAACGCGAGAGGTTGCACTGCAGGTTTGGACCTGCATAGAAACCGAACGGGCTTTCGTAAAGCAATTGCGCTTGATAAACATGAATTGCTATTCCGGCGATGCGATTATCGCCGTAAACAGGATTCTGAGCGAAATGAAAATCGTTGAGCGTGTAGCTCTGATCGAATGACAAACGATCGGCTGCGCGATTTCGCTGCCTTGGCACGAACATGTCCCGCAGCAATTCAAATTCCAGAGTTGCCTCAATTCCTCGATGAGTTGTGCGCGGGACGTTTCTTGTACCAATATCGTTCCCAAAGGCATCATTGATCTCGAGCAGTTCGTTGCGCACCCATGAGCGATAAAGCGACAACTCCCACTGAAACCGCGAATACTCTCCGCGAGTTCCGACTTCGATGGTCCAGGCGTGTTGCGGCTGCAACGGCGCGTAAACAACGCTGGAATTCGGACCTTCAGTAAAGGCGACCAGATTGTCCAGCGAAGGCGGTTGCCAACTGCGACTGACATTCATGAATTCCTGCGCCTGGCGATTGATTTCGTAAATCGCGCCAAGCTTGGGATTGAAGCCCCAGAAATTCTGCCGATTTGATTGATTTCCTGCCGCGTCGGTCACGAGTTCGTCAATGAAATGACGCTCCGCGAAAATTGCCTGCGCGCCGGCTAGGATCGATAACCGCGGTGTGAGATACAACTGGTCCTCGAGATATGCTGGAACATTTATCGAACGGCCGATGCCTCGCGCAGTTGTTGCGCCTGTGTTTCCGAAAATATTTTCGTAATTTTGGGTCGGCTCGTCTTCAAACTGCGGACTGAGACCAACCGTAAGAATATTTCGTCTGCCAAAGAATTCGTGATGGCTAACGAAATTCAGGTTCCCGCCAAAATTGTCGGAATAAAACTCCTCGATTCCTTCCCGAAAATCCGGCGAAAAGAATCCACGGCTCTTAAAATCGCGATGGAACCAGAACGCACCGGCATCAAACTGAATTTCATCCGTTCGAATGCTTAGCTTGTTCGCCAGATGGACGTACGACCATTCCTTGTTCCAATCCTGTGCTATCGCGAGCGGATTAGCCTGCGAAGGGTCGTTTTCCATTTCTGACTTGGTCAAACCGCCCGGCAGATTCCTACTGGTCCGGTCCATCGTGAGATAAAATCGATTCTCCACTTGGTCGCTGAATTTGTAACCAAGATCAGCAAAAAGAATTTCTGTGTTCTCACGGCTGTGGTCACGAAAGCCCTCGCGCGCTCGAAATCCGATCGCACCAAATTCGTCGAACTGCCCTTGCACCGCACCGCCACTGATGTCGCCACGGAAGAAGCCATAACTCCCGCCTTCAAGCCGCACGTGAAATGGCGCTGAATTGTACCCGGTGAACGGCACGAGATTGATCGCGCCGCCAAGCGTCAGGGCCCATATTTAAATGCATCGGCGCCGCGAAAGACTTCCGCATGACTGAGCGCGGCAACATCAAAATCCTCGAGAACGCTTTCGCCATCGCCCTGGTTGAAGTTCAGGCCGTCTAGTAAAAACATCACGCCTAGCGGCTCATCTTCAGATGTGATTCCGGATCCTCGAATGGAAATCTTGGAAGCTTCGACGCC
>Ga0081455_10009401_pt1 | contig 10057 bp, 9 predicted proteins | sample TabmetS3T2R1_FD_70207 | JGI IMG/M metagenome (GOLD analysis project Ga0081455, IMG submission 70207) | Tabebuia heterophylla rhizosphere microbial communities from the University of Puerto Rico - S3T2R1 | ecosystem: Host-associated > Plants > Roots > Rhizosphere ... | reverse complement strand
CGCTCTTGATCGGCGGCGTCTCGTTCGACGACCAGGACCGCAAGCTGGAACGCGGTGCCGACGTGCTGATCGCCACCCCCGGCCGGCTGCTCGACCATCGCGAGCGCGGCAAGCTCCTGCTCACCGGCGTCGAGATCCTCGTCATCGACGAGGCCGACCGCATGCTCGACATGGGCTTCATCCCCGATATCGAGCGTATCTGCGAGATGATCCCGTTCACCCGGCAGACGCTGTTCTTCTCCGCGACCATGCCGCCCGAGATCAAGCGGCTGGCTGACCGCTTCCTCAGCAATCCGCGTGAAGTCACGGTCGCCCCGCCGGCCTCCACGGCCAAGAACATCGTGCAAGGCCTCGCGGTCGTAGCCGAGGAAGACAAGCGCGAGGCGCTGCGCCGGCTGATCCGCGAGCAGGACGTCAAGAACGCGATCGTGTTCTGCAACCGCAAGCGCGACGTCGCGATACTGCAGGGCTCGCTCAAGAAGCACGGCTTCAATGCCGGCGCGCTGCATGGCGACATGAGCCAGCCCGCGCGCATGGAGACGCTGGAGAAGTTTAAGCAGGGCGAGATCCAGATCCTGGTGGCTTCCGATGTCGCCGCGCGCGGCCTCGACATCGCCGACATGAGCCACGTCTTCAATTTCGACGTGCCGTTCTCGCCGGAGGACTATGTCCACCGCATCGGCCGCACCGGACGCGCTGGCAAGACCGGCCATTCCTTCACCCTCGCGTCGACCGACGAGGGCGCCCTGGTCGAGGCGATCGAGAAGCTGATCGGCAACGCCATCCCGCGCGTCGAAGTCCCCGGCCTGGAAACGGCCGCCTTCGAAGCCTCCGACGGCCGGCGGCGCGGCCGGGGCCGTGGACGTGGACGACCCGCCGGTTCTAGCGGCGAGCGCGCGCGTTCGCCGCGTCGTGCACCGCGCGAGGAGCGCAACCAAAGCGGCGAACGGCCGGTCGAACAGCAGGCCGAGGCGCCTGTTGCTCGCGAGGCACAACCGAAGCGTCCGCAACGCGAGCGTCGTCCGGAACGGGATCAACACAGAGAGCCTCAACACCGCGAGCCCTCTCATCGCGAACCCTCTCATCGTGAACCAAGGGCCGAGCGCACCGGCCGCAGCCACGAGCGGCGGCCCGAACGTCGCCGCGAGCGCGACGAGGGCGCACCGATGGGGCTCGGCGACCACGTGCCGGCGTTCCTCGCCCGGCCGTCTCGCTAGACCGGTCCCCGCAGGAGAAGCGGGACGATGCAGACGATCTTCGTCATGGTGAAGTGCGAGCTCGGCAAGGCCTACGAGGTCGCCGACGAGGCCGTGACGATCAAGCAGGTCTCGGAGGTCTACTCGACCTCAGGCCAGTACGATCTGCTGATGAAATGTTACCTCGACGAAAAGACCGACATCGGTCATTTCGTCACCAGCAAGATCCAGACGCTGCGCAACGTGAAGGACACCTTCACGCTCATCACCTTCAAGGCGTTTTCTTGAAATAGTGTCATCCCGAACGCAGTGAGGGATCTTTACTGAGGCAGAAAGATCCCTCGCGCTGCTCGGGATGACACATATGCCGTCACTGGCGGCATATGTGTCAGTTGATCAGCCCGTAGAACTTCCCGGCGTTGGTGCAGGTGATCATCTTGGTCACCTCGGGCGAGACCTCGGCGAACTGCTCCTTGATGTACTGCGTCGAGTTCGGCCACACGCCGTCGCCGTGCGGGTAGTCGGAGCCCCACATCAGGCTCTCCGCGCCCATGTCGTCGATCAGCTTGGCGCCGATGCGGTCGAACTGGAAGGTGGCCTTGCACTGGCGGCGCCAATAGTCGGACGGTTTCATCTTCAAGCCGAGGTCGGTGAAGCGGTCCTCCCATTCGAAGTCCATGCGGTCGAGCGCGTAGGGGATCCAGCCGCAGCCCGATTCGCCGAAGGCGATACGGATGTGCGGAAAGCGCTCCAGCACGTTGGCGCCCATGATCGCGGCCAGGATGTTCACCAGGTTCATCTGGAAGCCCGAGACCACGGTGAAGAACACCGAGCGGCCGACCCGGCCGCCGTGCTTCTCGATGGTATTGGGCGGAACCGTCGGGAAGGTGTGGAAGTGCAGCGGCAGCTGCACGTCGTTGACCGCCTTCCACAGCGGGTCCCACATCGGATGCCACATCGGCTCCATGTCCCACGAGCACGAGAGCTCGAGCCCGCGCAGGCCCAGCTTGGCGACGCGGTAGATCTCCTTCACCGCCGCATCGATGTCGCCGTAGGGCAGGCAGGCGAGCCCGATATGGCGGTCGGGATAGTGGCTGCAGAAATCCTTCAGCCAGTCGTTGTAGATGCGCAGCATCTCGTTCGACGCATCCTTGTCGTTGAGCCGGCTCGAAGCGCCCAGGATGCCGTAGATCACCTCGGCGTCGACGCCGTCGCGGTCAAGGTCCTTGATCCGCAGGTGCGGGTCGGAGACGCGGCGGATGTCCTTGGCGCCGTCCTCGTAGAGGCCGGTCTCGGCCATGACATCGACGCGATGATGCTTGCCCTTGACGTACTTGCTGCCGGCCGGGCCGACGCCGTTCTTGTAACCGAACGAGGCGCCGTTCTTGGCGGTCCATTTCGGACCGTCGTCGGTCTCGACGACGAAGGGCATGCGATCCTTCATCTCCCGGGGCGCCATCGACGTGAACAGGTCGGGCGGCATCCACGGCATGTCGAGATGGCAGTCGGCCGAAATACGCTTGTATTGCATGGCTTCACTCCCTTATCTGCGGGAATTGTGCGGCCCGCAGATAGGGCGGGCAAGGGGCTGATTTCGACTGTCAAGGGGATGGGATATGAGGGGAAGCTGTCTCTGTGGCGCCGTCACCTACGAGGTGATCCCGCATGACATGAAGATCGGCCACTGCTCCTGCCGGACCTGCCGCAAGGCCCATGCAGCGCCCTTTGCTGCCACCGCCCGCGTGCCGCGCGACAAGCTGAGCTTTCTCTCTGGCGAGGACAAGCTGAGGTCCTTCGAATCCTCGCCCGGCAAGCAGCGCCGCTTCTGCTCGATCTGCGGCAGCCACGTGCTGGCCGATCGGCCGGCCGAGCCGCACGTCATCCTGCGCGTGGCCACGCTCGACGACGATCCCGGCGCCCGGCCGCTGATCCATATCTGGAAGAGCCACGAGGTGCCGTGGTGCGCCTGGGAGGGCGACATCAAGAGGTTCGCAGAATGGCCGTGACCTCTCTCGCAGGCGACTTCGACTACATCGTCGTCGGCGCGGGCTCGGCCGGCTGCGTGCTGGCCAACCGGCTGTCGGCGAACCCCAAGACGCGCGTGCTGGTGCTCGAGGCGGGCGGGCGGGACAACTGGATCTGGTTCCACATTCCGGTGGGCTATCTCTTCGCCATCGGCAACCCGCGCTCGGACTGGATGTTCCAGACCGAGAAGGAGGCCGGCCTCAATGGCCGCAGCCTCGCCTATCCGCGCGGCAAGGTGATCGGCGGCTGCTCGGCGATCAACGCCATGATCTCGATGCGCGGCCAGGCGGCGGACTACGACCATTGGCGCCAGCTCGGCCTGACGGGCTGGGGCTGGGACGACGTCCTGCCGGCCTTCAAGCGGCTCGACGATCATTTCCTGGGCGACACCGAGCATCATGGCGCGGGCGGCGAATGGCGGGTCGAGCAGCCGCGCGTGAAGTGGGACGTGCTGGACGCGGTCGAGAAGGCGGCGACCGAGATGGGTGTTCCGGTGACGCCCGACTTCAACACCGGCGAGAATTTCGGCGTCGGCTATTTCCACGTCAACCAGAAGCGCGGCGTACGCTGGTCGTCGGCGCGCGCTTTCCTCAAGCCCGTGCTCAACCGGCCCAACCTCCGGCTGGAGACCGGCGTGCTGGTCGAAACGCTGGTGTTCGAGGGCAGGCGGGCGGTGGGCGTGCGCTTCCGCCGGAACGGCCAGCTCGTCGAGGCGCGCGCCAGGGGCGAGATCATCCTGGCGGCGGGCGCCGTCGGCTCGCCGCAGATCCTGCAGCTCTCGGGCGTCGGCCCGGTCGAGTGGCTGGCCGAGCACGGCATTGCGGCGGTGCTCGACAAGCCGGGTGTCGGCCGCAACCTGCAGGACCATCTGCAGCAGCGCGCGATCTACAAGGTGACGGGCGCGCGGACCCTGAACGAGACCTACCATTCGCTGTCCCGGCGCGCTTGGATGGGCCTTGAATACGCGCTGTTCCAGTCCGGGCCGCTCACCATGGCGCCGTCGCAGATGGGCATCTTCACCAAGTCGTCGCCCGACCAGGACCGCACCAACATCGAGTTCCACATCCAACCCTTGTCGCTCGACAAGTTCGGCGAGCCGCTGCACCGCTTCCCCGCCATCACCGTCAGCGCCTGCAACCTCCGGCCGACGTCGCGCGGCACGATCCGGCTGCGCTCGGCCGATCCCGCGGCCAAGCCGATGATCGCGCCGAACTATCTCTCGACGCCGGAAGACCGGCGGGTGGCCGCCGACGCGATCCGCGTCACCCGCAAGCTGATGAAGCAGCCGGCGCTGCAGCCCTATCGGCCGGAGGAATATCTGCCCGGGCCCACGGTCGGCGATGATGATGCCTCGCTCGCCAAGGCGGCCGGCGACATCGGCACCACGATCTTCCATCCGGTGGGCACCGCCAAGATGGGCCTGCCGTCCGACCCGATGGCGGTGGTCGACGAGCGGCTGCGCGTCTATGGCCTCGACGGTCTGCGCGTGGTAGACGCCTCGGTGATGCCGACCATCACTTCGGGCAATACCAATACTCCCACCATCATGATCGCCGACAAGGCCGCGCGCATGGTGCTGGAGGACAACAAGAGGGCGTGAAGCTCCAAAGAATTCGCAGTGCTACCCAACAGCGTTAGACTCGAATCGGCACTGATAACCGGTGCCGCCAGCGGCATCGGCGCGGCATTCGCCAGCAAGCTCGCCGCCAGGAAGGCCCGCCTGTGGCTGGTCGACAAGGATCGTGACCGGCTGACGGGCGTGACAAAGGCGCTTGAAGCGGAACACGACATCCGAGTCGAGGCGATCCACGCCGATCTCGGCGAGAGCAGCGGTCAGGATGCGGTCGTGGACGTCATCGCCCGGCAGCCGGACCTGGATCTGTTGATCAACAACGCCGGATTCTCGATCCCCGGTATCTTCCGCAGGATGGCGTCGGAACGTCAGGTCGCCATGCTGCAAGTTCATGTCATTGCGCCCACTCGATTCTGCCGGGCAGTCCTGCCGGCAATGGTGAAGCGCCGCAGCGGCGCGATCATCAATGTCTGTTCCATGGCGCAGTATGTCGACAGCGCCGGTCAATATGGAGCGAGCAAAATCTACCTCGATGCCTTCTCGCGAAATCTCGCCGTCGAGGTCGGCCACCTGGGAATCAAGGTTCAGGCGTTGATCCCCGGCTACGTCGCGACCAACTTCGACAGCACCGACGACTTCCAGCAACCGCGACGCAACGTGATTCCGGGTTATTTGTGGTCGACGCCGGACACGGTGGCGGAGGCTTCCCTTCGTCAACTTGCGTCGGCGCAGGTGAGATGCGTTCCAGGGGCCGGCAACCGCGTCATGGAGTTCATGCTTCGGAACGGCCTGTACTCGCGTCGGCTGGTCAGACGGTGGCTGGTCTAGGGGACAGCGCCTAGCTCCGAGGCGTGGCCGCGGGGCCGGGAAAGCGGCAGCCGACCAGCCGGTGGGGATTGGGCTCGTCGGCGGTGCGGCCGCTCGGCGCCAGCAGGGCGTATTCGCCGGACGGCACTTCGAACACCGACAGCATCTGCCAGCTCTGGCCGCCGCTCAGCGTCGCGTCATCGTCGGGCGATACCTTGCCGGCCTGCGGGCCGCCGACGCCGGAGACCTCCTGCGCGACCTTCCCGTCGGAGTCGGTAAGCAGGGCGCGCGCCGGATTCACCAGAACGTCCTGGTCACCCGGGTTGGCGATCTCGTACTCGACCACCACCAGGCTCTTGCCCTGTTCGGCGGCGACGCCGTGCCCGTTGGGCAACGGGTAGTAGCTGTACCAGCCGATGGTGCGCACCACCAACATGATGCGCCCGTTGGGAATGCCGTTTGGCCGGGCCGCGCAGGTCGACGCATGTTGGTAGGCTTCGCGCGCGACCTGCGTCATCTTGCTGTCGCCGAACAGTGCATTGGCGGCAAGACTCGCGCCTGCGCCAACGCCCATCGTCACCGGGTCGCAGCCGCCGCACAACAGGGCCATCGCTGCCATTGTCGCCACGCGCATGGCGCGGATGCTCGGGGGCGATTGTGAAGATTCGGAGGCCGGCCCGAATCTACGCGCGCGCCCTGAAATTGAACTCGGCGCCGGCGCGGATGCCGGTCGGCCAGCGCGCGGTCACCGTCTTCAGCTTGGTGTAGAAGCGCACGCCTTCCATGCCGTAGATGCCGTGGTCGCCGAAAATCGAGGCCTTCCAGCCGCCGAAGCTGTGATAGGCGACCGGCACCGGGATCGGCACGTTGATGCCGACCATGCCGATCTTGACGTTGTTGGCGAAGGCGCGTGCGGCATCGCCGTCGCGGGTGAAGATCGCCGTGCCGTTGCCGTAGGCATGGTCGTTCACCAGCCCGATCGCCTCGTCGAAGCTCCCGGAGCGCACCACCGACAGCACCGGCCCGAAGATCTCGTCCTTGTAGATCGTCATGTCCTTGGTGACGTTGTCGAACAGGCAGCCGCCCATGAAGTTGCCGTTCTCGTAGCCCTGCAGCTTCAGCCCGCGGCCGTCGACCACCAGCTTGGCGCCTTCCTTCACGCCCTGGTCGACATAGCCCATCACCTTGTCGCGGTGCTGGCGCGTCACCAGCGGGCCCATCTCCGACTGCGGATCGAGGCCCGGCCCGATCTTGAGCGCCTGCACGCGCGGCGCGAGCTTGGCGAGAAGCTTGTCGCCCACATCGCCCACGGCGACCGCGACCGAGATCGCCATGCAGCGCTCGCCGGCCGCGCCGTAGCCCGCGCCGATCAGCGCGTCGGTCGCCTGGTCGAGGTCGGCATCGGGCATCACCACCATGTGGTTCTTGGCACCGCAGAGTGCCTGCACGCGCTTATTCATCGCGGTGCCGGTGTGATAGACGTACTGGCCGATCGCTGTCGAGCCGACGAAGGAGATCGCGGGCACATCAGGGTGCTTCAGGAGCGCATCGACCGCGACCTTGTCGCCATTCACGACCTGGAAGATGCCGGCCGGCGCGCCGGCCTGGGCATAGAGCTCGGCCAACAACATCGGAGCGCTGGGATCTTTCTCGGACGGCTTCAGGATGAAGGCGTTGCCGCAGGCCACGGCCATGGCGCCCATCCAGCACGGGATCATGATCGGGAAGTTGAAGGGGGTGATGCCGGCCACCACGCCCAGCGGCTGGCGGATCGACCAGGTGTCCATGTCGGTCGCCACTTGCTCGGTGAAATCGCCGCGCATGTGATGGGCGATGCCGCAGGCGAACTCGACGACCTCCAGGCCGCGGCCGACCTCGCCCTTGGCGTCGTCGAACGTCTTGCCGTGCTCGAGCGAGAGAAGTCGGGCGAGCTCGTCGGTGTGCTTCTCGATCAGGCCCTTGAGGTTGAACATGATGCGCTGGCGGCGCAGCGGTGCGGTGGCGGCCCAGGCCGCTTGCGCCGTCTTGGCGACCTGCACAGCGGCATCGACCTCGGCCTCGGTGGCGAAGGCCACCTTGGCTATCACTTCGCCGGTGGCGGGATTGGTGATGTCGCCGGAGCGGCCGCTCTTGCCGGCAACCGGCTTGTTGTCGATGAAGTGCCCGATATTCGCGACCATGTATTCCTCCGCTGCAGTGGCCGCGTTCTAACACCGCTCCCGGCCGTCCCGCCACTGCGCGCGGATCAACCCACCATGAATTGACCTCGGCCTAGCTCATGTCTGCGACAAAGCGGCAACTCGGTCGTGAACGAGGCGCGGCGGTCAGGCAGTGGGCTGCGCGCGCTGGAAGGCGGGGCGTTGGTTCAGACGGGCGATGTAGGCGTCGAAAACCGGCTCACCTTTCAGGTCCGGCGCGCCGAACATCATGGCGAAGCGCAATTCGGCGCCGATATAGACGTCGGCGGCGGTGAACCGCTCGCCCAGAAGATAGGGCCCTTTGGCAAGCGCCCCTTTGAGCGTCGCGATGACGTCGTCGTAGCTGCCCCAGCCCACCGCGCTTTTCCGTTCGACTTCGGGGCGCTGCATCATCTTGTCGAGCAATGCCGGCTCGAAGCAGCCGGCGCCAAAGAACAGCCAGCGATAGTAAGCGCCGCGCAATGGGTCATCGGGCGCGGGCGCCAGGCCGGCCTTGGGAAAGGCGTCGGCGAGGTAGGCAATGATTGCCGCCGTTTCGGTCACGACGGTGCCGCGATGGACGATCGTAGGCAGCTTGCCCATCGGGTTCAGCGCAAGGAAGGTGGGCGATTTGTGCTCGTTCTTGTCGAAACTCACCGGCTCGATGCGATAGGGCGCGCCGACCTCCTCGAGCATCCAGTGCGCCATCTGCGAGCGCGACCGAGGGTTATGATAGAAGACGATCTCTTCAGTCATGGGCAGATCCTTGTGTCGGAAGGAGGCGCAGCATAGAGGCCAACCTCCAAGACCGGCTATAATCTTTTCCCTGCGACGCCGAACGCGCTTCGCTTCCTCACGGACGTGTGACAGGTTGAGGCGTGCCAACCGACGCCGACATAGTCCCGGGCCGTCCCGGCCGGCCGCGCTCGGCTGCGACCGAACAGGCGGTGCTGGAGGGGGCGTACGCCCTGATGGCGGCGAAAGGGCTCGCGGCCACCACGATCGATGCTATCGCGCGGGAAACCGGCGTCTCCAAGATGACGATCTACAAATGGTGGCCCTCGCGCGAGGCGCTGCTGATCGATGCTTTCCTGAAGAAAGCGGCGTCGCTTCTTCCGTTGTCGGAGGAGGGTGATCCGGTAGCGCTGCTGCGCGCGCACGCCGCTGCCTATGCCGAGGCGCTGAACGGCGAGTTCGGGAGGGTGCAGCTCGCGGTCATCGCCGAATGCATCGCCAAAACGGCGACCGGACGGCTTTTTGCCGAGCGCTATCTCGATGTGCGCCGGAGCCTCGGCGTCAGGATCATTCGCAACGGCCAGCGTGCCGGGACGATCAACGCCAGCCGGCCCGCCGAGGAACTGTATGACCAGATCTATGGCACGCTGTTCTACCAGTCGACCTTCGGGCTGCGGCCATTGTCCGCGGCGTATGCGCGGCGCCTGGTCAGCGCCGTTCTGACTTAAGCTTCGACCTCGCCGCGGCTGGCCGATCGCAGCCAGCGCCAGGCCTTGCCGATCGATTGGCGATAGCCCGGCTCGCCATGCACGATCCGCTCGGCAACGATGTCATTCAGGTTTCGCAGAGCATGGAACGGCACCGACGGATAGGCATGGTGCTCGACGTGATAGGGCATGTTCCAGGCGAACCACTTGATAAGCGCGTTGGTGTAGGTCGTGCGTGTGTTCTCGAAGGCGTCGCGCGAGCGCCCGCAACCCGTGTGCTCGGCATAGAGATAAGGCCGCAGGAAGAACTGACCGAAGAACAGCGGAACGATCCAGGTGAGCAGCAGCACCGGTGTCTGGAGAAGCAGCGAGCCGATCAGCAGCAGCACATAGGCTAGCAGATAGAGCCGCGCCTCGCGCACGATCATCGAACGCTTGTTCGCCGGCACCCACGGTACCGTCACGACGCCGGTGATCGCGTGTTTCAGCATCAGCCGGAGGCGGCTGTAGACCTGCTCTGCACCAGAGAAGGCCAGCACCAACTGCGCACCGGACCGGGGCAACGGCTTGACCACCAATTCCGGGTCCTTTGCCGGATCCTGCGTGTTCCGGTGATGCTCCCAATGGAACACGCAGTAGTACTCGTAGGGCAGGCCGATCGCGAAACTGCAGAATTGCCCAATGACGAGGTTGAGCCAGCGCGTGCGAAAGGCCGTCTTATGCGCTGTCTCGTGTTCGGCCATGAACAGGAAGGCCATCAGCACGCCCTGACAGACGATGAAAAAAAGGGCCCAAGCGAGCCCCTGGTGGCTGTTCACGAACAGGATCGCAGCGCCG
>Ga0081455_10009400_pt1 | contig 10057 bp, 12 predicted proteins | sample TabmetS3T2R1_FD_70207 | JGI IMG/M metagenome (GOLD analysis project Ga0081455, IMG submission 70207) | Tabebuia heterophylla rhizosphere microbial communities from the University of Puerto Rico - S3T2R1 | ecosystem: Host-associated > Plants > Roots > Rhizosphere ... | reverse complement strand
GAGGAACAGCGCGCCCGAAACGATGCCGTGCGACAGCATTTGGAAGAGCGCGCCCTGGATACCCTGCACGTTGAACGTGAAGATGCCGATGGTCACCACGCCCATATGCGCGACCGATGAATAAGCGATCAGCTTCTTCATGTCGGTCTGCGCCAGCGCCACAAGCGAGGTGTAGATCACCGCCACGACTGACAGCGTGTACATCAGCGGCGCGAAATGCGCCGACGCTTCCGGCAGCATCGGCACCGAGAAGCGCAGCAGCCGCATGTTCTCGATCTGGGGCAGCGGGATGTCGAGCAGGCACGTGTGGCCCATGACCTCTTGCACACGGCTCAGGTCGCCGCTCATCTCGCCGCTGCGGCGCACGAAGATGTAGCGCGGGCGCCGTTGCTTGCAGTCGGGCGTGCCTTCCACGGTGAGCGCCACGCGCAATGCACCGGTTGCGCCGTACGGCTGCCGGCTGATGACGCAGGCCGTGCGGTCGGCGTTGCACCAGATGGGCGGCGGTTTGTCGAACGCGAGCGGATCGGAGAGTTGCACCCACTGCTGCGCCTGGGCGGCGCCCGCGAGCAGGGCGAGAGAGCTGACCAGATGGCGGATCATGTCGGGGCCTTTGACGGTGCTGTGACGTTGGCCCAATGATCGCGCAGGCCACTGCGTGTACCAAGTGCCGTCATTCGGTGACCGTGTCCCTCGTGGGCCGGCCTTGCCAGCCGACAACCGCAGGCCCGAGTTTTGCCGGCACATGGCTGCGATGAGCCTGGTCCCGTTGTCCTGTGGCCGGCGCGCCATGCGCAATGGCATCGCGAGCCCTGTGGTGCTCGCCGGAGGGCTTGCTCGCGCACTGGGTCTCCTGGTCTTCGCGACCGCGCTGCTGCCGTCCGCCACGGCAGCCGCCCCGCGCACGGTTTGCACGATCACCGTCAATTCGTCGGACGAAAAGGAAGCTTTTCGGCGCTCGCTGCCGCCCGCGAACTACCGCTTCGTCGAACTGGTGGAGCGCGGCCGGCCCGACTGGCTGGCGTCGGCGTGCAAGGCGCGCGTGACCTGCGATGTGCTGGTGATCTCGGCGCACTACGACGGCGCCAACGCCTTCTTCTCCGACCGGCTCGACGTGAACGAAAACCTCACCGTCGACGAGCTCGAACGCGCCTCGTGCAGCGAATCGTGCCCGAGCTTGTTCGCGCAGCTCAAGGAGGTCTACCTGTTCGGCTGCAACACGCTGACGCGCGAGCCCCCCACCAGCGCGCAGGCCGAGGTCGTGCGCAGCCTGATGCGCAAAGGCAAATCGGCGATCGAAGCGCAGCGTCAACTGCATGCACTGAACGCGCTGCACGGCGAAACCAGCCGCGACCGCATGCGCCAGATCTTCCTCAACGTGCCGGCCATCTACGGCTTCGCGTCCACGGCGCCGCTGGGCCCGAGCGCCGGCTCCACGCTGAACCAGTACTTCCGCGCCGCGGGCGTGCAGGGGATCGGTTCGGGGCGTGTGAGCCGCCGCCTGCTCGACGCCTTCGAGCCTTTCGGCATGACAACGGCAGCAGGTGTCACCGAGCGCGATCCGCACGCGCAGACGCGCGCCGACATGTGCCGCTTCGCCGACGAGCGTTTGGGGGCAGCCGACAAGCTGGCCTTCGTGCACGAACTGATGCAGCGCCCCGTGGGCGAGGCCCGGCTGCACCTCGATCGCATCCAACGCCTGACCGCGGCGCTCGACCCGGCCACGCGGCGCCAGCCAGAGGTGGCGCGCGTGCTGGCCGGCATGGCGCAGGACCAGCCGGCGCGCACGCGCTTGCTCGACTACGCACGCGGTACCGAGCCGGCGGTGCGCGCGCGGCTGATCGACGTGGCGCGCGACCTGGGCTGGCTCTCGGCGGCGGAACACCGCGCCGAGCTGGCACAGGCGATGCGCGATGTGCATGCGCGCGCCGGCCTCGGCATGGCCGAGGTCAACCTCGCCTGCACGCTCAATCGGGAGCGGCAACTCGACGGGGCCATCGAGCAGCGCCGCGTTCCCGGCCACGCCGACGACGTGCCGCACATGGCGCTGCGCGCCTGCCTCGGCAGCGCCGAAGACCGCGCCCACATGCTGCTCGCGGTGTTCGACACCGACGAGGCCGACGTGCGCATCGCGCAGGCCTACCTGCGCCACCGGCCCATCACCGACTCGGCCGAGCTGCGCGAGCTGACCCGCGAGATCGCGCGCATGAAGCCCGGGCAGGCCCAGGTGCGGGCGCTTGAAGCGCTGGCCCGGCAGTACGTGGCCGACCGCGAGGTGCTGCAGCGTCTGGTCGACAGCGGGAACACCGTATTGGTGATCGAGCACAACCTCGATGTGATCAAGCAGGCCGACTGGCTGATCGACCTCGGTCCGGAGGGCGGCGAGGCTGGCGGCGAGGTCGTCGCGACCGGCACGCCGGAGGAGGTCGCCGAGGTCGACGGCTCGTTCACCGGGCAGTTCCTGCGCGAGGTCCTTCCCGCGTTTGCCGCAGCCGCCGCGTAGCCCCGACGAGCAGGTCTACCTCCGGACGCACCGGCGGCGCTACGCAGTCCTGCTCGAGCTGATCGAGGGCCTGGCGCCGAGCCGGATCCTCGTCGTCGGGCCGAGCTTCGAGAGCGCACTCCTGCGCGAGCGGTTCCCCGACGCGACGGTGAACACGCTCGGCTGGCTCGACCACCGTTTCCCGCTCCGCGAAGGCGAGCAACATGTCCAGCTCGACCTGAACGCCGACGAGCGCCCGGAGCTGGAGCGGCACGACGTCGTCGTCTGCTGCGAGGTCATCGAGCACCTCCATGTTCCGGCAGGCCCCGTCCTCGGCTTCCTCGCCACCGGCCTGGCGGTCGCGGGCCACCTGGTCCTCCAAACCCCGAACGCAACCGCGCTGCCGAAGCGGATCCGCATGCTGCTCGGTCGCAACCCCTACGAGCCGATCCGCAGCGAGCCCGGCAACCCCGGGCACTTCCACGAGTACACCATGACCGAGCTCAGAGCCGCGGTCGAGGACGCCGGACTCGAGATCACCCGGCTGCTGACCGCGAACTACTTCGACCACGGCTCCCGGAAGAATCGCGCCTACCGCGCGGTCGGGCCCGCGCTGCCGCGGACATGGCGAGAAGGGATCACGGTCGTGGCGCGGCGGGCGGCCCAGTAGCCCCGGTGCAGATCTTCGACCGCCTGCGTGACGCACCGGAGAAGCCCGGCGATCGTTCCGACCTCGTCTCCGGGCTCGCCTTCGCGGCCGGGCTGGCGGCGGCGCTCGCGTGGTCCGGCGACGAGCTCCGCGAGCTCGACGCGGTCGATTCGATCATCTGGGCCTTCGTTACCGGAACCGCGTTCGGGTTTGCGATCTACTGGATCGTCGGCTGGGCGCTCTGGTTCGTCGTGCGCCGACTGGGCGGCACCGGCACTTCCCGCCGGGCCCGCCACGTGCTCGCCTATTCCTTCGCGCCGCTCACGCTCGCACTGATCGTCTGGCTCATCTACCCGCCGCTCTTGCTCGTCCTCGCTGCAGCGAGCCTCGCGCTGCTCGTCGTCGGGCTCCGCGAGGTCTACGGCTGGGACACGGAGCGGGCGATCGGCGCCGTCGCGCTCTCCGCCGTCTGGCTGGCGGCGTTAGGCGTCACGCTGCTCAGCGTGCTCCGGCTCCTCCGTCGTCTTGGCGAATAGCTCGAGCTCGTCGGTCGGGATCGAGTAGGTGTGCTCGTCGGCGGGGAAGGCGCCGGCGCGCACCTCGGTCGCGTACTGCTCGAGCGCCCGCTTGATCTCGCCGCCGACGTTCGCATAGCGCTTGACGAAGCGGGCCGGCTTCCGGTCGGAGAGCCCGAGCAGGTCGTGCCAGACCAGAACCTGGCCGTCGCAGCCCGGGCCGGCGCCGATCCCGATCGTCGGGATCGTGAGCGACTCGGTGATCCGCCGGGCGACGGCCGCCGGCACGGCTTCGAGGACGACCGCGAAGCAGCCAGCGGCCTCGAGCGCGCGGGCGTCCGCGAGCAGCTGCCGCGCCTTCGCAGCAGTCCGGCCCTGGGCCTTGAAGCCGCCCAGCATCGTGGCCGACTGCGGCGTCAGCCCGAGATGCCCCATGACCGGGATCCCGGCGCCGAGGAGCGCCTGCACGCGCGAGAGGATCGGCCCGGCGCCCTCGACCTTGACCGCGTCCGCAGCCGCTTCCTTGACGAAGCGGACGGCGTTCGCGACCGCGGTCTCGTCCGAGACCTGGTACGAGCCGAAGGGCATGTCACCGATCACGAGCGCCCGCTCGGCACCCCGCGTCACTGCACGCACGAGCACGAGCAGCTCGTCGACGGTGACGGGAACGGTCGACGAGTAGCCGAGGACGTTGTCCGCAGCCGAGTCCCCGACGAGGATCAGGTCGACGCCGGCGGCGTCGGCGAGCCGGGCGCCGGGATGGTCGTAAGCCGTGACCATGACGAGCTTCTCGCCCAGCCGCTTGCGGTCGGCGATCTCCGTGAGGGACAGCTTCATGCCGTTTCCTTTCCTGTTGGTGGTGCCAGGCTTAAGCCTGGCACCACGTCCTCTAACGAGATGTTGTCGATCAGGCGCGTGGAGCCGACGCGCACGGCGGCGGCGAGAACCTTGGGGTCGAAGTTCGCAACCGCGACGTACTCGACGTCGAGGTCGCGGAGCAGCTCGCGGGCCTTCTCGGGGTCCCGGGTGGCGAGCGCGCGGGGGAGGGCCAATGCGCGCTCGCGCTCCTCCCGGGACAGGTAGACGTTGCGGGACGAGAGCGCGAGACCGTCCACGTCGCGGACGGTGGGGAGAACGCGGATCTCGACCGGCACGTCCAAATCGCGAACCAATCGGCGGATGACGGCGGCCTGCTGCGCATCCTTCTGGCCGAAGTAGGCCCGTTCGGGGCGGATGAGGTTGAAGAGCTTCAGGCAGACAGTGGCGACTCCTCTGAAGTGGCCCGGGCGCGCGTCGCCTTCCAGGCCTCGGCCGAGCTTCTCGACCTCGACCCACGTCTGGAACCCGGGCGGGAAGATCTCGTCGGCGCTCGGCGCGAACAGGAAGTCGACCTGCGCGTGTTCAGCCAGATCGAGGTCGCGGGTCTCGTCTCGCGGATAGCGGTCGAAATCCTCGCCGGCGACGAACTGGGTGGGGTTGACGAACAGGCTGACGACCACGATCTCCGTCTCCTCGCGCGCGGCCCGGAAGAGCGACAGGTGCCCCTCGTGGAAGGCGCCCATCGTCGGAACCAGCCCGATGCTGCGTGCTCGCAGCGGCTCGAGCGCCTGGTGGAGCTCCGGAATCGTTCGCAGGGTCTTCACGGCGCGGTCGCCTCGGCATGGATTCGATAGAGCGGCTCGAGCTCGGGCTTCCGCTTCCTGAGCGCGTCGAGATGCCGGTCGACGGTCTCCCAGTCTCCGCGCTCGATCGGACCGGTCAGCTCGAAACCGTTGTCGATCACGCTCTGCATCAGGGAGCGGACGCCGCTCTCGGGAGCGCCCACCTCCCGGAAGATCTCGGTCGCGGCTCGATGCAGCGAGACGAGGTAGTTGGACGCGATCGCAGCGCCGGCGTGGTAGAGCGCGCGATCCTCCTCGGCGAGTGGGAACGGCTCGAGGCCGAGCAACCGGGCGAGCTCGAAGCCGACCTCCCGCGCCTCGTCGGTCTCGCCTGTGATGGCGGCGGGGGTGCCGTCCAGCTGCTCGGGCCCGCGCGCGAGCGTGAAGCTGCGCAGCGGGTGGAGCCCGAACCGCCGCTCGTGCGGCTCCAGCGCCGAGAGGGGCGTCGCGCCGCTTGTGTGACCGACCCATTGGGACGCGTCCGGTGTCTGACCCCGGACAGTGGCCGCGATGGCCCGGTCCGGGACGCAGAGGAGGATGACGTCTGCGTCCGGGCGTTCTTCGATCCCACGCTCGGCGAGGCGTGCCTTCACCGCCGAGCCGACCCGGCCGGCGCCGATCACCATCACACTCTTGATCACGAAAGCTCCAGTTCCGAGGTGGATACCGGGCAGCGCGAGTGTAGCTTCGAGTGGAGGTCAGGCGTTCGGCATAGACTGTGGTCATGCCGATCTACGAGTACGTCTGCATGGAGTGCGAGTCGCATTTCGAGGAGCTCGTCCGCAACGGCGAGCGGCCGCCGTGCCCCGACTGCGGCAACGCGAACGTGCGCAAGCAGCTCTCGGTCTTCGCGGCGCACAGCTCGAGCACGTCGACGAGCTTCGACGCCGGACCGGCGCCGCGCAGCGGCGGATGCTGCGGCGGCAGCTGCGGCTGCGGCTGAGCGCCTCGCGAAAAAGCGATGCGGGAGCCGTCCGCCGCCGCCCCTAGACTCGCCCGCGTGGACACGCTCCACGCGCTCGGCGAACAGGTCTCCGGTTGCACCCGCTGCCGGCTGGCGGAGACCCGAACCCAGGTCGTCTTCGGGGTCGGGAACCCGCATGCAGACCTGATGTTCGTCGGCGAGGCGCCGGGCTTTCACGAGGACAAGCAGGGCCTTCCCTTCGTCGGACAGGCCGGGAAGCTGCTCGACAATCTCCTGGCGGGAATCGGCCTCGACCGCTCGCAGGTCTACATCGCGAACGTCCTCAAGTGCCGGCCTCCCGGGAACCGCGACCCGGCTCCGGACGAGATCGAGTCCTGCGAGCCGCACCTCTTCCGGCAGATCGAGCTGATCCAGCCGAAGGTGGTCGGGACGCTCGGCAACTTCGCGACGAAGCTCCTCTCCGGCAAGCAAACCGGCATCACGCGCGTCCACGGCGTCGAGCAGGAAACGACGGTCGGCGGCAACTGCGTCCTCCTCTACCCGCTGTACCACCCGGCGGCCGCGCTCTACACGCCCGCCATGCTCGAGGTGCTCAGGCAGGACTTTGCGCGGATCCCGGAGCTGATGGGCCGAACAGAAGTGCCAGAGGCCGAGCCGGTGCTCGTCACCCAGCAACCTGCGGTTCAGCTCGATCTGTTCTAGCGCTAGCGTCTCGCGGAAAATGCGAGAGCATTTTTCGCGAATATCCTCCTCTGCCGAGGAGACGGAGTCTGTGGGGGCGCGGGTCGCCGCCGACCTGCGTCCCGGCGACGTCGTCACGGTCGCCGGTGAGCTCGGCTCCGGGAAGACGACGTTCGTTCGCGGCGCGTGCCGCGCGCTCGGTGTCGTCGACCCGGTGACGAGCCCGACCTTCACCGTCGGACACCGCTACGCGGGCCGCGTCGCCGTGTCGCACCTCGACCTCTTCCGCTTCGCCGGTGTGTCGGCCGCGGAGTGGGGGGACCTGGAGCCGTATTTCGACGACGCCGTCTGCTTCGTCGAGTGGCCCGAGGCCGGCGAAGGCGTGCTGCCGCCCGCCCGCTTCGCCGTCACCCTCCGTCATGCGGGTGACGAGAGGCGCCGGATCGTCGTGACGCCATGCTGATCCTTGCCTTCGACACGGCGACCGACGTCGCCACGAGCGCGCTCGTCTGGGACGGCGAAGTGCTCGGCGAGCTCTCCTCTCGCCCGGCCACCGTCCTCGAGGACGTCGATGCGCTGCTGCGTCGGGGCGGGGTGCGGGATTCGCAGCTCGAAGGGCTCGTCGTCGGAACCGGGCCGGGTAGCTTCACGGGGCTGCGGATGGGACTGGCCACGGCGCGGACACTGGCGTTCTCGCTGGACATCGGCCTGGCCGGTGTCTCGACGCTGGACGCGCTCGCCGCCGGCGCCCCGGATGCGACCCCGGTCATCGACGCGCGCCGGCGCGAGGTGTTCGCACTCGTCGACGACGGGCCGGTCGTGCTCGCTCCCGCCGAGCTTCCAGTCCACCCAGGCCGCACCTACGTGGGCGACGGCGCCGTGTGCTATCGCGAGGTGCTCGAAGAGGCGGGCGGCGTGGTTCCACCCGACGACAGCGAGCTCCACGTGCCGCGGGCGCGCTTCCACGTGCTGCTCGCCCGTGACTTCGGCCTTCCCGAGCTCGTCCAGCCCATGTACCTTCGAGTACCGGACGTCGACCGCACACGCGCGTGAACATCGAGCTCCGACGACTCACCCTCTCTGACCTGGCCGCGATCGAGCGGATCGAGCAGCGTGCCTATCCGACTCCCTGGTCGCGGTCGATGTTCGCCAGCGAGCTCGCGAAGGGCTCCTCGATCTGCCTCGGCGCCGTCGACACCGCCGTCGGCGATGCGCTCGTCGCCTACCTGATCATCTCCCGTTACGCCGACGCCTGGCACGTCATGAACGTCGCCGTCCACGAGGACTACCGCGAGCACGGCATCGCGACGAGCCTCCTCAGCCGGCTCTTCGAGCTGACGGCCGGCGACGGGCGCCGCGGGTACACGCTCGAGGTTCGGGTCTCGAACAGCGGCGCGATCAGGCTCTACGAGAAGCTCGGGTTCGTCGCCCGCGGCATCCGTCGTGGCTACTACACGGACAATCGCGAGGACGCGCTGATCATGTGGAAAGACCCGGTCCGGGAGCCTGCTAGCGCTTGATCTTGGGGATTGAGACGTCGTGTGACGAGACGGCTGTCGCGCTCGTCACGCAGGAGGGCGGGATCCTCGCCAACGTCGTCTCGTCGCAGGCCGAGCTGCATGCTCGCTACGGCGGCGTCGTCCCGGAGGTCGCGTCCCGCCACCACCTCGAGCTGATCCTGCCGGCGCTTCGCCGAGCGCTCGAGGAGGCGGACGTCGGGCTAGCCGATGTCGAGCGCGTTGCCGTCACGCAGGGGCCGGGACTGATCGGCGCGCTCCTGATCGGCGTCTCCGCCGCCAAGGCGCTCGCGTGGTCCCGGCGGCTCCCACTCGTCCCGGTGAACCACCTGCACGGCCACGTCGCGTCGCTGTTCATCGCGCCAAACCCGCTCCAGACCCCATTCCTGTGCCTTCTCGCCAGCGGCGGCCACACACAGCTGCTCGACGTGCGCGACCCCGGGGCGTTCGAGGTCGTCGGGACAACGCTTGACGACGCCGCCGGCGAAGCGTTCGACAAGGGGGCCCGCCTCCTCGGGCTCGGCTACCCGGGCGGCGCCGAGATCGACCGGCTGGCCAAGGACGGCGACCCGGAGGCATTCTCGTTCCCGGTCGCCCGCGTTCCCGGCCTCGACTTCTCGTTCTCCGGGCTGAAGACGGCGCTGCTCTACACCGTCCGGGATCTCGGCGACGACGCCGAGGCCCGCAAGGCCGATCTCGCCGCCTCGTATCAGCGGGCGATCGTCCGCGCGCTCGTCGAGCGGACGCGAGCGGCTGCCGAGGAGCTCGGAGCCGAGCAGATCGCGATCGTCGGCGGTGTCGCGGCCAACTCGGAGCTCCGGGCCGCACTGCCCGAGGCGACGGCGGCCCCGCTCGAGCTCTGCACCGACAACGCGGCGATGATCGCCTCAGCCGCGAGGTACGCCGACCCCATTCCCTACCCTTCCTACCTTGCGCTGGACGCTTTCCCCTAGCCGACTCGCCCTGCTCGGGCTGCTCGCCCTGATCGCGATCGCCGCGACGGTGGTCTCCGTCGCCGCAGCAACCGGCGGCGGCGGCCGCAAGCCGGCGGTCGAGCCCACGTCCTGGAGCGGGCTCGTCGGCGGGCCTCGTCCGGAGGTCGCGGTCGGTCAGCGCATGATCGTCGTCCTCCGAACGCCGTCGCTCGCCGACCGCGTGGCGCGCGCCGGCGGCCTGGCGAGCGAGGCGCAGCACATCCGCTGGAACGCGGCTGCGCTCGCTGCGCAGCAGCAGCTGATCGCCCAGCTCGGCGCAGCGGGACTGAGGCTCCGGCCCGAGTTCAGCTACACGCGCGTGCTTTCGGGCTTCTCGGCCCCGCTCGACGCACGCGCGATCGCGCTCATCCAGCAGTTCCCGGAGGTCGAGGGCGTCTACCCCGTCCGGACCGCCTATCCGGCTTCGCTCTCGAGCTCGCTCCTCGAGCGCCGGCAGCTTGCAGCCGGAGCCGGCTTCCGCCCCGAGGTGCGGCTCCCAGGCTCGAGTGGGCGCGGCGTCACGATCGCGCTCCTCGACACAGGTGTCCAGTTCGGCCACGACTACCTGACCGGCGCGCTGCTCGACGGCGTCGACCTGCTCGAACGGGACGATCTTGCCGCCGCCGACCCCAAGCCGGACGAGCCCACCGAGG
>Ga0081455_10009399_pt1 | contig 10057 bp, 6 predicted proteins | sample TabmetS3T2R1_FD_70207 | JGI IMG/M metagenome (GOLD analysis project Ga0081455, IMG submission 70207) | Tabebuia heterophylla rhizosphere microbial communities from the University of Puerto Rico - S3T2R1 | ecosystem: Host-associated > Plants > Roots > Rhizosphere ... | reverse complement strand
CGGCGCCTTGCATGCCGGCGTGCTCGCCTTCGAGATGAGCGTGGGCGCCCACCGCGTGATCGTGAATTGCGGTCCGGCCGGCGAGCGGGGTCCCGAATGGCGGCAGGTGGCACGCGCGACCGCAGCCCATTCCACCCTCGTCGCCGCCGACCACTCCAGCGCGACATTCCAGGGCATGGGCCCGTTGGGCGAGCGCCCCGTAGACGGACCGCGCACCGTGCGCAGCGCGTGCGAGGACAGCCCTCAAGGGACGTGGCTCGTCGCGAGCCATGACGGCTACAGCAACGCCTATCAGCTCATTCACGAGCGGCGCCTCTATCTGGCACCTTCGGGGGAAGATCTGCGCGGCGAGGACAGGCTGGCCGCGGATCCGCGCCAGCCCGCGCCCACCGCGTCTTCACCCTTCGCGCTCCGCTTCCATCTGCATCCCGACATCCGCGCGTCGCTGGCGCGCGACGGCCAGAGCGTGCTGCTCATGCTCCCGAACGGCGACGGCTGGCGCTTCCGGGCAAGTGGCGGCGTGCTCGGGCTCGAGCCCAGCATCTATCTCGGCCGCGGCACTGAAGGCCGCAAATCGGAGCAGATCGTCGTGTCCGGCGAAACGGCGCCGCGCAAGCATCAGGGCCGCGGGCAAGCCGCCGATCTCATGCTCGCTCAGGTCAAATGGGCGCTGGTGAGACTGAACTCCAAGGGAACATCGCCCAAAGCGGCGGAGTGATCACCGCCGCGCGCACCAGGCACGCGCGACGTCCAACATCGCATCGGTCACCTGTCGAAGCTCGTCCGGCGTGATGACGAATGGCGGCGTCGTGTAGAGAATACGGCCGAACGGCTTGCTCCATACGCCGCGCTTCACCATCGCGGCACGCAGCCAGAGCACATCAGGCACCTGCTCGAACTCGATGACACCGATGGCGCCCTTCACACGTACATTGGCCACACCGGGCAGCACGCGCGCGGGGGCAAGCGCCTCCGACAGGTGTTGCTCGATCGCGAGCGCCTGTTCCAGCCTCGGCTCGCGCGCGAAGAGATCGATGGAGGCATTGGCCGCCGCGCAGGCGAGCGCGTTGCCGGAATAGGTGGGCCCATGCATCAGCGCGGCCGTCGGATCGTCCGACAAAAAGGCGTCGAAAACATCGCGCCGCGCGAGCGTCGCCGCGAGCGGCAGCGTTCCTCCCGTGAGCGCTTTCCCAACGGTCATGAGATCAGGCACGACGCCCGCCTGCTCACAGGCGAAAGTCGTGCCCGTGCGGCCGAAGCCCGTGAAAATCTCGTCGAGAATGAGGAGCACGCCCGCCTCGCGGCAGACCTTCGCGATGGCGGCCAAGGTCTCCGGCGCGTGCATCCGCATACCGCCCGCGCCCTGCACCAGCGGCTCGACGATCACCGCGGCTATGTCCTTCGCGCGCACGCGTGTGCGGAAGGCCCCGAGCCGTTCGTCCGTATCCGGAAGATCCACGATGTGCTGCGGCGTAAGCGCGTCCTTGAACAGGCTGTGCATGCCCTCGTCGGGGTCGCACACGGACATGGCGGCGAATGTGTCGCCGTGATAGCCGCCCAGAAATGAGACAAACCGCGTGCGCTCGCGCTCGCCGCGATTGATCCAGTATTGCAGCGCGATTTTCATCGCGATCTCGACGGCAACCGATCCCGATTCCGAAAAAAACACATGGTCGAGACCGCCGGGCGACAGCGCCGCTAATCGCGCGGCAAGCGTGCAAGCGGGCTCCTGGGCGAGACCGCCCAGCATCGTATGCGCGCAAAGACGCGCCTGGGTCTCGATCGCCCCGATCAGATGCGGATGGCTGTAGCCATGCGCGACCGTCCACCAGGACGCGATGCTGTCGATCAACACGCGCCCGTCGGCGAGCGCGAGCTTGCAGCCCTCAGCGGCCACCACAGGCAACGGCGGCGGCGCCGTCTTCATTTGCGTATAGGGCAACCAGAGATGACCCTGCCCGCGCGCGAGCCAATCCGGGCCCGGCATCTAAAGCTCGAGCGGGCGGATCCCGAGACGGTCGAACAGCTTGAGATCGTGGCTGCGTTCGGGATTGGCGCAAGTGAGAAGCTTTTCGCCCGCGAAGATGGAATTTGCGCCGGCGAAGAAGCAGAGCGCCTGCAGCTCGTCGCTCATCGTCTCGCGGCCGGCCGAGAGGCGCACGAAGGATTTCGGCATCATGATGCGCGCGACCGCGATCGTGCGCACGAAATCGAGCGGATCGAGCGCGCCGACCTCGTCGAGCGGCGTACCCTCGACGCGGATAAGCATATTGATCGGCACGCTTTCCGGGTGCTTCGGAAGATTGGCGAGCGTGACCAGCATGCCCGCGCGATCGGAGGCGCCTTCGCCCATGCCGACAATGCCGCCGCAGCACACGTTCATGCCGGCGTCGCGCACATGGGCGAGCGTGTCCAGGCGATCCTGATACGTCCGTGTCGTGATGATCTCGCCATAGTAATCCGGCGAAGTGTCGACATTGTGATTGTAATAGTCGAGGCCTGCTTCTTTGAGGCGACCCGCTTGGTCGGGCGTCAGCATGCCAAGCGTGGCGCATGTCTCCATGCCGAGCGCCTTCACGCCCGCTACCATCGCGCAGACCTTGTCGAGATCGCGATCTTTCGGCGAGCGCCAGGCAGCGCCCATGCAATAGCGAGTGGCGCCGGCTTCCTTCGCCGCGGTGGCCGCGGCCAGCACCTCCTCGACCGCCATCAGCTTCTCGGCTTTGACGCCCGTCTCGTAGCTGGCGCTTTGCGGGCAATAGGCGCAGTCCTCGGGGCACCCGCCGGTCTTAATCGACAAGAGCGTCGAGAGCTGCACGCGGTTGGCGTCGAAGTGTCGGCGGTGGACGGTCTGCGCCTCGAACAGGAGGTCGTTGAAGGGCGCGGCGAACAAGCTTTCGGCCTCGGCCAGAGTCCAATCATGGCGAATCTCGGCCGCCACCCGCACCAGTCCAATCGTCATGCTTGCCTCTTCACGTCCAGCTCGGGCGGAGCATAGGGAGGCCCGGAGCCGGGTCAAGGCGTCATTCGCCTTAGCTAAGGCGGATCCGGGCGGACAGGCAACACGCGCGGTCCGCCGATGGTCCCACCAGCACTTCAAACTCTCCGGACTCTGCGGTCCAGAGCCCATCGAGCCCGAAGAACTGGAAGGCGCCCGGCGCGAGCTGGAGGGCCACGGTCTTGCGCTCGCCGGGTCCGAGCGCGACCTTGGCCATGGCCTTCAGCTCCATCATCGGGCGCGCTACGGTCGCTACGATGTCACGAAGAAAGACGAAGACCGTCTCCTCTCCGGCCACCGAGCCGGTGTTCGCGACGGTCACGGCGAGATTGACGGGCTTTCCCAAAGGGCCGCCTTCCGGCACGCGCAGGTCCGAATAGGCATATTGCGTCGTCGAAAGCCCATGGCCGAACGGAAATTGCGGCGAATTGGGCAGATCCAGATATTTGCTCGTGAAGCTGTCGGCTGGATTCTCCGGACGGCCCGAGTTGCGCTGAGCATGGAAAATCGGGATCTGGCCGACCGCGCGTGGCCAGGTGACCGGCAGCTTGCCCGAGGGCGCCCAGCGGCCGGTCAGCACATCGGCAATGGCGTGGCCCGCCTCGCTGCCCAGGAACCAGGTGGCAAGCACCGCATGGGCGCGCTCGAACAGCCAGGGCACCATCAGCGGCCTGCCCGACGAGAGCAGCACCACCACCGTCTCGCCGGTGTCGAGGATGGCCTCTGCGAGCGCACGCTGGCACCCCGGCAGCTCGGGGATCGCCCGACAAGCGGCCTCGCCGCTCATGTGGCAGGCTTCGCCGAGACACAACAAAACAAGGTCGGCTTTCCCTGCGGCCGCGACGGCCTCCGCGATTCCGCTGGCATCGTGGTCGTCGATCGCGGTGCCACGCGCAAATGTGATCGTCGCATTGGGCAACGCCGTACGCACACCCTCAAGGATCGTGATCGTTTCGTCGTCCGCACCCGCGGCGGCCCAGGAGCCCAGCATGTCCCGCCGCGATTGCGCCAAGGGACCGATGACCGCGATGATCTGATCCGGCTTCAGCGGCAAGACCGGTTTGCGCTGACTGAGAAGTACGATCGAGCGGCGTGCGGCCTCGCGCGCGAGCGCCTGCCGATTGGCCAACGCGTCCTTCTTTGGGACCTTGCGCCGCTGCGTGTCAAACAGTCCGAGCCGCTCCTTCAAAGCAAGCACACGCAACACAGCGGCATCGATATCGGCGATCGTCACCTGGCCGCGCTCGAGCGCGAGCGGCAACCCTTCCTCGTAAGCAGGGCTCATCATGTCGATGTCGATGCCCGCCTTGAGCGCGAGCGCGGAGGCGTCCGCCAGATCGGCCGCGACACCGTGACGGATGAGCTCGGCAATCGCGTTGTAGTCGCTGATGAGCACGCCGTCGAAGCCCCAGCGCTCGCGCAAGAGCCCATGCAAGAGCCCGGGATGCGCGCTGAGCGGCACGCCCGCGATGTCAGTGAAGGCGGGCATGATCGCTGCAGCTCCCGCTGCGACCGCCGCCGCAAACGGCGGCAGATGGATTTCCTGAAGCGCACGCTCCGACATATCGACCGGCGCGTAGTCGCGCCCGGCGGTCACCGCGCCATAGCCGACAAAGTGCTTGGCCGTGGCCGCGATGCCGTGTGGCGGAGATTGAAACCCTTTGACCTTAGCCTCCGCGAAGCGCGCGCCGAGCCAGGGGTCTTCGCCGGGACTTTCACAGATACGCCCCCAGCGGGGATCCCGCGCAACATCGAGCATCGGCGCGAAGGTGAGATGGAGTCCGACCTGCACCGATTCTTCGGCGGCCGCACGCGCGGTGCGCTCCCACAAATCCGGATCGAAGACCGCGGCTTCGGCAAGCGGAACGGGAAAGATCGTCTTGAATCCATGCACGACATCGAGACCGAACAGAAGCGGAATGCCGAGCCGGGTCTCGCGCATCGCCGCCTCTTGAAGTCCCTGCGTCTCATTCTCGCCAAACAGATTGAGCACGCTGCCGACCCTGGCCTGGCGCACCCGCAGGACGAGATCCGGCGCCGCGACGGGCCCCGTCACCGTATGCGTTCCGGCAACCATGACGAGCTGGCCAATCTTCTCGGCGAGCGTCATCTTTGCAAGCAACGCGAGGGCACGCGAAGAACTCATATCAGGTCTCGAAGATTGGGCAGGGCTCGAAGATTGGGAAAGGCCTCGGGGATTGTCATTTGTCTCTCGCGCCCTGCTGCGCCACACTAGGCCAGATCAGGCGGCGGTTCGGGCACGGGCACCGAATCGACAGCATAAACGTTTGATTCAGCGAATTGATTCTATCAGAGCTTCGGTGCCCCGGCCCGCGGAAAAACGAATCAAGCCTCTGGGCTGGAAGATACCAAGGAGACCTGGTGAGTAAGCCCGAGCCCTCCATGCATGAGCCCGCGCCGGCCGCCCCGCCTGAGAAGGTCGGGGTGGAGGAGACCGGTCTGCATGCATCGAGCAACGGGTTCTTGCCGACACCCCATATCGACCAGCGCGCGACGACGCAGCTGATGGTCTTCGTGCGGACGCTGTGGCGCTCCCCGGGCCGACAAACACTGAGCTGGCTCACGTTCGGTATCATCGCGGTGATTTGCGCGACAGCGGCCGGCCAGGTCCGGCTCAATGTCTGGTACCGCCCCTTCTACGATGCGATCGAGCAGCGGGATGTGCCGACCTTCTGGCACGAGCTCGTCGTCTTTCTTGTCATCGCCGCGGTGCTTCTCGCGCTCAATGTCGCGCAGACCTGGCTCAACCAGATGATCAAGGTCAAGTCGCGCGAGTGGCTGACGCGCGATCTCGTGGCGCAATGGCTTCGTCCCAAGCGCGCCTTTCTGCTCGGCAACTCCGGCCCCATGGGCGTCAATCCTGATCAGCGCATTCACGAGGACGCGCGCCACCTGACGGAGCTTTCGGCGGATCTGGGCATCGGCTTCTTTCAGGCCTCGCTTCTGCTGGTGAGCTTCATCGGCGTGCTCTGGTTCCTGTCCCAATCCGTCGTGTTCTCGTGGCACGGCTCCGAATTCACCGTCCCGGGCTACATGGTCTGGTGCGCGGTCCTCTATGCTGTAGTTGGCTCTTATCTCGGCTATCTCGTCGGGCGTCCCCTCGTCAATCTCGACACGGAGCGTTACGGCCGCGAAGCCAATTTGCGCTTCGAACTCGTCCGCGCGAACGAGAACATCGACGGGATCGCCCTTTACAGCGGTGAGAGCAACGAGCGCCAGCGCGTCGCCACCGAGCTCAAGCACGTGCTCCTCATCATGCGCCGCGTGGTCAGTCGCCTGACCTTGCTCACATGGGTTACGGCCGGCTACGGATGGTTCGCCATCGTCTTTCCCATTCTGGTCGCCGCGCCGGGCTATTTCAGCGGCAGTCTCTCGTTCGGACGGCTGATGATGGTGGTGGGCGCCTTCAACCAGGTGCAAATGTCGCTGCGCTGGTTCGTGGACAATCTGGGCCCGATCGCCGATTGGCGTGCCACGCTGCGCCGTGTCATCGGCTTTCGTCAAACCTTGCTGGCGCTCGATCACGCCGACGGCGAGCTCAACCACATCAAATTCAGCGAGCATCCGGATGGCTTGCTCGCGTTCGACCATCTCCACATCACCGGAGCTTCGGGTGCAGAAAGCGCGCTCGCCGAACCCCATGTCGAAATGCGGCAGGGCGAGCGTGTGCTGATCGTGGGACAGCGCGGGGCGAGCAAGAGCACGCTTTTCCGGGCGCTGGCAGGACTCTGGCCGTGGGGCTCCGGCGAGGTGCAACTGCCGCCGCGCCAGAATGTCTGGTTCCTGCCTCAAAGACCTTACGTCCAGCCCGGGCTTCTGCGCGACGCGCTGCTCTACCCCTCACCGCCGTCCGATTGCAAAACGTCCGATCTCGCCGAAGCGCTCGAGCGCGTCGGCCTCGATCATCTCGTTCCGCATCTCGACGACAACGCACGGTGGGATAAGGAGCTTGGCATCGACGAGCAGAAGCGGCTCGCGCTGGCCCGCGTGTTGCTCCACCGCCCGCCTTGGGTCTTCATCGACGAGTCCATCGATATGCTCGACACCGACTACCGCGACGTTCTGTTTTCCGTGTTCCAGAAGGAACTCAACGCGACCGGCGTGTTGAGCTTCAGCCAGCACGAGACAACCGGCGGATTCTACGATCGTATCCTACATCTGACGGCACCGGATGACACATCCAATGACGAGGATGTGTCTGCTCCCGTCGCGGCTCCATTGGCCTGAGCCCAGAGGTGCCGGAAATGTCCCTATCCGATCCGTCTCTCTCGCGCCCTGCCCGCGAGCAGATCTCCGACGAGGCGCTGCTCGAGCTCGTGCAGCGGCAGACCTTCCGCTATTTCTGGGATTTCGGCCACCCGGTGAGCGGCCTCGCGCGCGATCGCACCGCCTCTCCGCATGATCTCGTGGCGATCGGCGGTTCCGGCATGGCCGTCATGTGCTTGATCGTCGCAGCCGAGCGCGGCTGGATCACTCGCGATCAGGCCGCGACGCGCCTCGGCCAAATGCTCGACGTTCTGGAGCGCGCGGAAACCCATCACGGCGCCCTTCCCCATTTCATGAACGGTGCGACGGGCGCCACCATTCCTTTCAGCGAAAAGGACGACGGCGGCGACCTTGTCGAGACCGCGCTGCTCATGCAGGGCCTGCTCTGTGCGCGGCAATATTTTCACGAGCATTCCGCGCGGCTCGATGCGCTTTGGCGCGCCGTCGATTGGCAGTGGTACAGCCGTGGCCGCAACGTTCTCTATTGGCATTGGAGTCCGCGTCACGGCTTTGTGCTGAACCACGAGATTCGCGGCTGGAACGAGTGCCTCATCGCCTATGTGCTTGCGGTCGCTTCGCCGACTCATCCTGTGGCGCCCACGCTCTATCACGAGGGCTACGCAAAAAGCCCCGTGTTCCGCAATGGATTAAGCTATTACGGCATCGAGCTGCCTCTCGGGCCGCCGCTCGGCGGTCCCTTGTTCTTCGAGCACTACTCTTTTCTCGGTCTCGACCCGCGCGGGCTGCGTGATCGCTACGCCGACTACTGGGCGCAGGCCGTGGCGCATACCCGGATCAATCATGCGCATTGCGTGAAAAATCCGAGAGCGTGCGCGGGCTACGGACCGGAGTGCTGGGGCCTGACGGCGAGCGTGCAGCGCGACGGCTATGCCGCGCATGCGCCGGATTGCGACAGCTGCGTCATCGCACCCACCGCGGCGCTGTCGAGCTTTCCCTATTGTCCCGAGCTTGCGATGCCGGCGCTGCGTCATTTCTTCCACGATCTCGGCGATCGGCTGTGGCGCCCGCAGGGCTTTGCGGACGCCTTCTGTCTCGCTCAAGGTTGGGTGTCCGAGGAGCATCTGGCGATCGATCAAGGCCCGATCATTGTGATGATCGAGAACTATCGCTCGGGTCTTTTGTGGCGGCTGTTCATGAGCTGCCCGGAGATTCAAGCGAGCCTCGATGCGCTCGGCTTCTCCTACCCCGTCGTCTCGGCATGAAGACCACGCTCGAAGCCTGGATCGCCCAGCAATACAAGATTGCCGCGCACAGGCTGCTCGCGGCGGTGTCGCCCATCGGATTGACCTACCGTCGCGCGCCGTTCGATCAGACGATGACCGTCCGCGAGGGCGCTGTTCTGGCCTCCACAGTTCCCGGCGCCTATAATCCGGACCCGGACTATTTCTTCCATTGGCTGCGCGACTCCGCGATCGTCATGGATGCGGTATGCGTGCTGGCGGAGGACGGGGCAATCGCCAATGGGCCCGGGCTCATTGACCAGTTCGTGCGCTTCAGCCTCGGATTGAACGCGCTCGATGGCGCCGGCATCGCCCAATGGGACCGCTCGCGTGTCGCCTCAACCCATGTGCAGTTTCTGCGCCCGCCCGCAGAGCTGGCCGCGCTGCGCGGCGACGCCGTGCCAGCCGAGGCTCGCTTCAATCCCGATGGCACGCTCGACATTCTTCTGTGGGCGCGACCTCAGCACGACGGTCCCGCGTTGCGCGCGCTTACGCTCCTCCGAGCCTGGCCGCTCATGCCGGAGGGCCGACGCGCCGACATGACCGCGCTGCTGCTCCAGGATCTCGCCTTCGTCGAGCGGCAATGGGATCGCCCCTCCTTCGACATCTGGGAAGAAGATCTGGGAACCCATTACTACACGCAGCTCGTGCAGGCGGCGGCGCTCAAGGACGGAAGCTTGTGGCTCGCTTTGTTGGAAGATGACGACAGCGCGCAGCGCCTGAGCGCCGCGGCGGAAAAGGCCTTCGATGGATTGGAGGCGTTCTGGGATCCCGTCCGCAAGAGTCTGCGCGCCCATCTGGGCCCGGAAACGGACAAGGACCTGGACAGCGCCGTCCTGCTCGGTGTGCTTCACGCGGCTCGGGCCGCAGGTCCCCACAGCGCCGCGGACTCGAGGGTCGAGGCCACACTCGACCGCCTCGCCGAGATGTTCGCGGCCGAGCTTCCGATCAATCACGCGCATCAGGGAGCCCCCGCGCTCGGGCGTTATCGCACCGACGCCTATTACGGCGGCGGTGCGTGGTACATCGCGACGCTCGCGGCCGCGGAATTGCACTTCGAGCTGGCTGCTGCCCGTTCCGGCAACGAGGCAAAAAGGCATCTGGAGCGCGGCGATGCCTTTCTGGAGACGGTCCGGGCCTTCACGCCCGAAGATGGCGCGCTCTCGGAGCAAATCGACCGGGTCTCCGGCGCGCAGCTTTCAGCCAAGCACCTGACTTGGAGCTATGCCGGGTTCATCACGGCCCACACCGCGCGCAAAAAGGCGCTTTCCTCCTAAAAACAAGAACAAGGCAAATCTACCATATACTTCTGTGAATCTATAATGTCTATTGACACAATAGATATAAGAGGCATGCTAGCCCTGTTTTGGGGAGAGGCGCCAAGGGGCTGCGACGCCGAAAGCGCTTCCAATAGGAGAAGGATTAGATGAGAAGCGCATTTTGGACCGCCCTTGTGTCAGGGGCCGCAGCTTCGGCGCTGCTGGCACCGACCGCGTTCGGAGCAGACGCAAAGACGGATGCCCGTATCGAA
>Ga0081455_10009398_pt1 | contig 10058 bp, 9 predicted proteins | sample TabmetS3T2R1_FD_70207 | JGI IMG/M metagenome (GOLD analysis project Ga0081455, IMG submission 70207) | Tabebuia heterophylla rhizosphere microbial communities from the University of Puerto Rico - S3T2R1 | ecosystem: Host-associated > Plants > Roots > Rhizosphere ... | reverse complement strand
CGCAGGAGGAGCATGAGCGTTCGGCAACGTGTGTTCAGCAAAGGAGGTGTGCTATATACGATGCCATCGTTGTTGGGGCGCGATGTGCTGGGTCCACCACGGCCATGCTTCTCGCCCGCAAGGGGTATCGCGTCTTGCTGGTCGACAAAGCTACCTTCCCGAGCCACACCATGTCGAGTCACATGGTGTGGCAGCCGGGCATGGCGCAGCTCAAGCGCTGGGGCCTGCTTGACACGGTTGTGGCCTCGCAGTGTCCCCCCATACGCCAGGTGACCTTTGACCTGGGGGCCTTTGCCCTCACGGGCACACCCCCACCGGCCGAGGGCGTTGCAGACGCCTATGCTCCACGCCGGAAGGTCCTCGACACCATTCTGCTTGAAGCGGCCCGTGCCGCTGGTGCAGAGGTGCGCGAAGATTTCTCTGTCCAGGAGGTGCTGCTAGATCACGACTGCGCCACACGGTAATGGTGTGGGATCAGACTGGGGTTTTTCTGTCTGCCACACCTGCTTCAGATCAAGCGTCTTGCTGTCAGCACACAACAACGTGCAGAGAAGATATGGCTATCTCATCTGTGATAGCATGCTGAAAAGCGCTTGCTCGCTATACCAGAACTCTGTAGGCTTTACAAGAATCTCCAGAGAGGCATGGGAATCTTATCATGTCCAGCATCATCGAGCGCTGCAAAATCATTCTGGCACAGCACTATGGGGCGCAATTTGCTGGCCTTATCCTGTATGGTTCTATGGCGCGCCAGACAGCCACCCCAGAGAGCGATATTGATCTTCTTGTCTTACTGCATAAGCCTTTCGACTATTTCTGCGAGCTGCGGACGATTGTGGACCTTTTATACCCTATACAGTTGGCGTCAGACCGGCTCATCTCTGCTATGCCAGTTGCCGTCGACGAATTTGAGCGCGGCGATATCCAGCTCTACCGCAACGCCAAACGCGAAGGGGTCCACGTATGACCGCGCCCTACGCGCAGGAAATTGCGGCGAATCTGGCGCGCGCTGAGGAGTCAGTGCAAGCAGCCCAGGTACTCATGGCGGCAGGGTATAGCGATTTCGCCACCTCGCGTGCCTATTATGCTGCGTTTTATGCCGCTACAGCGGCGCTGCTAGCCGAAGAGCGCGAATTTAGTAAACACAGCGGTGTGATTGCGGCGGTACACCAACATCTTGTGCAAACTGGCAAGCTGGATAGGCAATGTGGACGCGATCTCAATCGGCTTTTCATGCTGCGCAATATTGGCGACTATGGAGAAACACGCCATGTTTCTCCGGACGAAGCAGCGCAAGCGATTGTGACAGCCACAGCCTTCTTGCGAGCGATCAAGATACTACTGGGCAGAGATCAGTAAGATTTGGGCTATATAAAAGCTGTAATCCGCACGACAAGTGTAGGGTGCATAGGTATTAGTAACACAGTTTTTCTCAGCGCTTACGTGCACCGCTGCGGCTCGTCAGACGGTTTGGCCGCCGCGTGGAGCCAGGGCTGCGCCGGCTTTCAGGCTGTCCGATGTGCCTGAGCGCCGCGCATGGCCTGCCAGACGCGTTCGGGAGTCAGCGGTAGTGCCGTCAGGCGCACTCTGATCGCCTGCGCAATAGCGTTGGCAATGGCTGGTGCCGTGGGCATCAAGCCGCTCTCCCCAATGCCCTTCGACCCGTGCGGCCCTGGCCCGTCAGCGTTCTCCACCAGGATGCTCCGTAAGTCACCAGGGAGGTCTGTTATAGTGGGGATGCGGTAATCGAGTAACCCTGGGTTGAGCAGCTGGCCGTCTTGATAGATCATTTCCTCGAACAAGGTGTGACCAATCCCCATCATCACACCACCCTCTTCCTGCGCTTCGCATTGTTGAGGATGGATCGCCTTGCCAACGTCGGCAATCGAGATGTAGCGGTGCAACTGCACCTGGCCGGTGCCTTCGTCCACTTCCACTTCGGCTGCTGCCAGGCTCACCTCCCAGAACGGCGCCACGCCGCCCAGGGGCGCGCCGCGTTCTCCACGATAGCCGCCACGGCCAATGAGTTCTCCCCCAGGCAGACCGAAGTGCTGGGCAATGATCTCGGCATAGGACAGGCGACCGCTGGGCCCCTCGACGCCGCCGTCACGCAGGGTCAGATGCGCGATGTGCGTCTGGAGCTGCTCGGCAGCCAGTTCCAGGAGCTGCTGTCGCAGATCCCGCGCAGCAGCCTGCAGGGCAAGGCCCACGAGGGTGGTCGAACGACTGGAGCTGGTGGCTTGATCGTAGGGGCTGGTGCCTGATTCTGGCTGGGCCAAGCGCACCCACCTCAAGGGGAGGGCGAGTTCCTCGGCCACGATCTGTGACAGCACCGTGCGCGCCCCCTGGCCCATTTCCACCGTCCCGGCGAGCAGGGTGACGCTGCCATCAGCGTGCATACGCACCAGGGCGCTGGCGACTGAAGGCGCCAGTGGGGCTTTGATGACGCAGGCCAGCCCCCGCCCTCGACCGCGCGGCAGGGGCTGGCCCCAGCCAATGGCGGCAGCGGCGCGACGCAGGTCACCGGGCAAATCGGCATCTATCGGCAAATCGCCTGGGGCGAACACTTCGCCGCGCCGCAGCAGATTTTTGAGGCGCATGTCCAGCGGGTCGAGCCCCAGACGCTCGGCCATAATGTCCATCTGCGACTCGTAAGCCCAGGCGAGCTGCGGCACCCCATAGCCACGGAACGCGACACTGTTCACGGTGTTGGAATAGACCGCATAGGTGTCGATGTGCAAGTGCGGAATACGATATGGCCCGCCGGCCGTGTAGCCGGCTTTCTGCGCCACGCGCGGTCCCACATCGGCATAGGCCCCGATCTGGTAGTGCGCGGTGCATTGGCGGGCCACAATGGTGCCATCGCGCTTCACGCCCGTCTTCAGCCGTACCCGCGCTGCGGCGCGCCGCACGGTCTTAAAACTCTCTTCGACCGTGAGGGCCAGGCGCACCGGGCACCCTACCTTGCGGGCCAGAGCCACCACGAGCGGCTCGATCTTCGTATAGGACTTGTTGCCGTATGCCCCGCCGAGGTACGGCACAATGACCTGCACCCGCGCCAGTGGTAAGCCAAACATCTCGGCTAGTTCCTTGCGCACCGGGAAGGGGTGCTGGGTCGAGGCCCAGACCGTAATCTGGTCATTCCCGACCTGGGCAATAGCCACGTGCGGCTCCATCGAGTAATGATGCACCATCGGAAAGGTGAACATGTCCTCGAAGATCACCTCGGCCTCGGCAAAGCCCTGGTCGATGGCACCACGCGCATGGTGAAAATGATGACAAATGTTGGTGCCGGCGATAGGACGCAGATTGGCGAGATCGCGAAAGTGGCCGGCCGGCCGCAAGGTCTCATGGAGTAAGGGCGCCTCAGGCGCCAGGGCTTCGTCCAGCGTGGTGACCGCGGGGAGTTCTTCCAGGTCGACCTCCAGGAGGGTGACCGCTTCTGCCGCCTCGCGTTCGCTGTGCGCCACCACCGCCACCACCGGCTCGCCGGCATAGCGCACCCGGTCAATCGCCAGGATAGGCTGGTCCTTATAGGCCGGCCCAAAGTAGCGATCGCAATCGGCCAGATCCGCAGCGGTGAGGACGGCGAGGACTCCAGGCGCGCTGGCAGCGGCAGTCGTGTCGATGGCCCGCAGGCGGGCGTGTGGCAAGGGGCTACGCCACAGCTTGGTGTAGACCATGCCCGGGACACGCAGATCGCTGATAAACGTCGCCCGTCCCGTGACTTTCTCACGCGCATCCAGACGCTGCGGTGAAGTCCCAACGGTATGGAGAGGTGAGGCAGAGGGCTCCATGGCTCTAGGTCTCCAGCACTCCAGGGTTATGCGTCTGTGCCAGGCGGCGGGCCGCCACCATGATCGACTCGAGGATGCGTTTATACCCCGTACAGCGACACAGATTCCCCCGCATGTAGTGTTTAACCTCTTCTTCGGTAGGTGCGGGATTCTCTTCCAGTAAAGCCTTCGCCGCCAGGATCATCCCGGGCGTGCAGAAGCCGCATTGCAGCCCGCCGTGCTCGATGAAGGCTTCCTGAATGGGATGCAGGGCCTCACCCTGGGCGAGGCCCTCAATCGTTAACAGTGAGGCATGGCGTGCTTCAAAGGCCAGCATGGTGCAGGCGCTCACCGGACGACCGTTGAGCAACACGGTGCAGGCGCCGCAGACTTGCATGTCGCAGGACTTTTTTGTACCCGTGAGGCCGAGCCGATCACGAATGAGCTCGATGAGCGTGAGGTAGGGCTCAATCAGGACATCATGCGCATGTCCATTGACGGTGACGTGGATGGACAGCACCTGCCCCGTGGCCGTGCCGTGGTGTGCTCTGTTGTCTGTCACGCTGTTCCTCTCCCTCTTGCTGTATCCCCGACGTCTCCCCTAATGGCCTGCTGGTAGGCCCGCTCAAAGGCACGCCGCAACAACACGCCGACGAGATAGGCCTTGTACTCGGCGGAGCCGTGCAAGTCAGTGACGGCATCCGCGGCGCTGCCAGCCAGGGCTCCCGCGGCGTCGAGCGTGGCCCGGACTTCCGGTAATTCTTTCTGGCTGAGCAGGCCTTCGACATCCCGCAGACGGCGCGGTGTCGGGCCAACGCACCCGACGGCAATACGGACCTCCTGCACCTGGTCGGGCAGGGCGGTCACTGCGACGGCCACCCCAACCGACGGACGTTCGAGGAGACCATACTTCAGATAGACAGCGGCGGTGTGTGCTGGCAGCGCTGGCACCCGGATGGCGGTGAGGATCTCGTCGTCTGCCAACGCCACCTCGAACGGCCCCACGAAGAACTGCTCGAGCGCCAGTGTATGCGTGCCACCCTGCTGCGCAAGTGCGACGCTGGCGTCATAGACCAGCAACAGAGTTCCAGGATCGGCATGCGGCTCGGCGAAGCAGAGGTTGCCGCCGAGCGTCCCGACTTCGCGCACGCGCACATTGGCCACGTGCGCTGCCATCTCGGCCACGGTAGGGAAATGCCTCTGGACCACAGGCGAACGTTCGAGCATCCGATGGGTCGTAATCGCCCCGATGTGCAGGGCTCCGTCCTCCAGCGCCATGCCAGCGAGCTCAGGAATCAGCTTGATATTGATCAGGCGCTCATAACGCAGGAGCCCCTCTTTCATGGTCAACAGCAACTCGGTACCCCCGGCATAGAGGCAGGCGGTCTCCCCATACCGGGCGCGTAGCGCCAATGCCTCATGTACTGACGTCGGTTCCTCCAGGGCAAACGGTGGCAGCATTAGGTCACCTCCTGACCGAGTGCGGCCTGGAGGGCACTGGCAAACTGCGCCACGATGGCTTCCCCACGCCGCACAATGACGCTGTGTCCCAGCGTCCCGAGCTTGCCAAGCACGGTGACGTCGGCGCTCACCTGCAAGGCCGTCGTCTGTGCGCTCGTCTCGACCAGCACGAGCGTGCTCTCTACCTTGACCAGACTCTGCACGGCTGCGTCTCTGCCCTGCGCCCGTGCCCGTAGTCGCGCCGGGGCTGTAGCTTCGAGCACCTCGACCGCCAGCGGCACTCGTAGCGTAAAGGGTCCCACCTTATCACGTACCACAGCCTGATAGCGTGTGTGGGGCTCGATTTCTTCCACTGCTTCACAACCTGGTACACATGCCGTCAGGCGCGGCACGTCCCACAAAAAGTCCCACACGCTCTGGCGTGGCACGTGCACGGTGACCTGTGTTTCGAATCGCATAGCGCGTCTCCTTCGTCGCTGGCCTCACACCCTGACGCTCGTGGCCAGACCACGGACGCATCTTACCAGATCCTTCGTAAAGTCCCTAGCACATCGGTCAAGCCATCGGTGGAAGTGCTGCTTGACGAATCTATGAAAAACTGCTATCCCAGAGTAAACACTCCAGGGCAGAGGTTTTCTGCGCACTACAAGCAGTGATGACGATAGACCATCATGAAGAACTCCCATAGGAGGGCGCCATGGCGCAGCAGTACGATTTCATCTCAAGTGACACGCATCTGGAAGTGCTACCAGAGCGCTGGACTGGCCGGGTGCCGGCCAAGTACCGCGACAAGATGCCGCGTACTGTGTCGCATCCGGACGGGGGCGATGCCATACAAATTGAGGGCGCCCCGCTCTTCCAGGTGGCCTATCTCGACCTGCGTGCTGGTCGGACGTCTGAGGACTGGAAGCCATTCGACGTGCGCGTTGAGGAGACCGCGGGTGTAGGCTCGGCTGAGCAACGCCTGCGCGAGCAAGACCAGGACGGCTGCGCCGCCGAGGTGCTCTTCCCAAACATGCAGGCTGGCCCAGGACTGTGGCGCAATATTGCCGACGATGCCGCCTACCTCGCCGCCATACGGGCCTACAATGACTGGCTGGGCAAGGAATACTGCGCTGTGAATCCTAAGCGCCTCATCGGGCTTGGGGTCATGCCCATGACGACCATCGAGGACAGCATCAAGGAGTTGGAACACTGCGCCGCGCTGGGCTTCAAGGGTGTTGTGCTCAGTGCGTTTCCGAATGGCATGGCCTACCCGCTGCCGGAGGATGACAGATTCTGGGCCGCCGCCCTGGACATGCAGATGCCCCTGACCGTGCATGTGGCATTCAACCGTACTGGTAAGCGTGCTGAACAGCCCACCTTTAAATACCCGGCAGAAAATCCAGAGATCTTACGCAAGGTGCGGCGCGGTCTCGTGGACCAAATGGCCCTCCTGGGGCTGCCAGCCGCGACGTCGTTTAGCCAGATGATCGCCTCTGGCGTGTTCGACCGCTTCCCGAACCTGCGCATTTTCTTTGCGGAGACGCGCCTGGGCTGGGTGCCGTTTTGGATGGAAGAGGCCGACTTCTGGTATGAGCGGCATCGCCACTGGGCACAGCGGTATCTGGGCTTCCAGCCGTTGCAGCGGAAGCCCAGCGAGTATATGCAGAAGAACTTTCTGTTCAGTGTCCAGGGGCCAGAGCATGTCGCGGTTGAGCTCAGGCACCATCTTGGGGTCGAGCACATCATGTTCGCCACCGACTTCCCGCATATTGAGTGCGAGTGGCCCAACACCAAGCCGACGCTCGACAGCCTCACAGCTAGCTTATCGCCCGAAGAGAAATATAAAATCGTGGCCGGCAACGTGATTAACTACTTTGATCTCGACCCTGATGTCTTGCATAAACCCGAGTAGTGTACGCGTTGTCATCGTAGCGCTGTCGTGTGCCTGATAGGAACACTGCCATGCCGAACACACCTTTGTATTTCCATACCATCGCCGAACTCGCTGCCTTGATAAAGTCGCAGCAGCTCTCGCCTGTGGAAGTGACGCGAGCACTCCTCGAGCGCATCACCCAGCTCGACGGACGTTATAAGAGCTATGCTACCGTGATGGCTGACCACGCTCTGGATGAGGCCAGGCTGGCAGAGCGTGACATTCGTGCCGGGACATACCGCGGTCCTCTGCATGGGGTACCGGTGGCAGTCAAAGACCTGTGCTTTACCAAAAGCGTCCGCACTATGGGAGGGACCAAGGCACTGGCGAATCATGTCCCGACCTTTGACGCGACGGTGGTCGCCAGGCTGCAGGCCGCTGGCGCCATTCTCCTCGGCAAGCTCAACCTGACGGAAGGAGCCATGGGAGGCTATCACCCTGACTTCGCCATTCCAGCCAATCCGTGGCATGCCGAGCGCTACGCCGGAGCCTCGTCGAGTGGCTCCGGGGTAGCCACGGCAGCAGGACTGTGCTTTGGCTCACTGGGCAGCGATACGGGCGGATCGATCCGCTTCCCTGCCGCGGCGTGTGGGATTGTCGGGCTCAAACCCACCTGGGGCCGGGTGAGCCGCTATGGCGTGTTGGCACTGGCGGAATCACTCGATCATGTGGGACCCATGACGCGCAGTACCCTGGACGCTGCCATCATGTTGCAGGCGATTGCCGGGCATGACCCACACGATCCCACGTCCCTGCTGGAGCCAGTGCCAGACATGGTGACCGACATCGCCTCGGGGATCAAGGGCGTGCGCATTGGCTTCGATGTGCAGTATGCTACCCAGGGCGTTGACCCGGAACTGGCCGAAGCGGTTATGGCTGGCGTACGCATCCTGGAAAGCTTAGGTGCCATCATCATCCCCGTGCAGCTCCCAGACCTCGCATCATATCTCGCCGCCTGGCCGACCCTGTGCACTGCCGAAGCCGTGGCAGCCCATGCCGCGACCTATCCCTCCCAGCGCGACGAGTATGGCCCCTGGTTTCGCGGCTGGCTTGACTTGGGTGCCAGTGTGTCGGGAGCTGACTATGCCCGCGCCAACAACCTGCGTGCCGCGTGTAACGGTCTATTGCGTGCCGTCTGGCAATCCATTGATGCGCTCGCCTGCCCCGCGATGCCAACACCGCCGTTTCCCGTCACGCCAGAGGGGCTCTATGGCCCTCTGCCCGATGGGGGTTTTAACATGGCGCGCCTGCGGTTCACGGCACCCTATAATTTCAATGGTGCACCGACCCTGTCGGTCCCGTGCGGCCTCAGCCGTGACGGGCTACCATTGAGTCTGCAGTTCGTCGGCAAGCACCTCGGGGAACCGCTCTTGTGTCGCATTGGCCACGCCTATGAACAAGCGACTGAGTGGCACACGCTACGGCCACCGGTGTGAGTCGTCGCCGGGTTGCCACCTGTTGGCCAGCGTTGGTATTTATTTGAGATCAAATATCTCGTGTACGGAGAGAACGAAATTAGGCAGCACGTCGCCACCGTTGAGCGTATCGTCTCCCGTCAAGAGCTCACTGTCAGCGTCCTGGCGATAGACTTCCACCAAGCGCTTTTCGGGATAGATGAGCCACACCACCTTGGCGCCATGCACCAGGTAGTATTGTGCCCGTTCACGCATAGACGTGTAGGTATCATCAGGGGATTTCACTTCGACTACCAGATCGGGCATCTGGTGCACCGGACCACGCTTCACGACCGGGCGGGTGGTATCAGCAAAGAAGGCCAGGTCTGGCTGGCGGCTGTTGTAGTCGTCGTCCGGCACACGGACCCGGACTTCAATCACCGCACGACCAAAGCCGGATTGCCTCGTGTACTGCCATAAGAAGCCATAGATATTGCCGGCGATCAGGCCATGTTCTTCCGTGGGCACCTTCTCGACGATCTCCCCGTGGATGAGCTCAAAGGAGCGGTCACGATTCTCCGGCAAGGCAAGAAACTGCTCAAATTCAACCACTGTGACCAACTTCGGTTGTATTGCCATGGCACATGTATTCCCAGTCGAAGAAGCAATTTGCCCGATTATATCTGCTTTGGGGTCAGGAAACAATCGCCACGTCTGTCGCCTGGAAAATCGGCAGCACAATTGGAGTCAGACTGAGTCCGATTTTTGTGCAATATCATGGTCATCCCTCCACCTGCCCCAGCACCGCCTCAGCCTGGGGCAGCCAGAAGGTCATGTCCATGGCGCGGTACAGATCGATGGCGGTAGACAGAGCGGCACGGGCCGCTTCACGACGGCCGGTCTGACTGTACAGTCGGCCCAGCCCGAGGTGGCAGTGGGCCACCAGCGGGCGCATGCCAAGCTCCTCGGCCAAGGCCAGAGCCTGCTGGTAGTAGGCTTCGGCCTGTGTGACATCGGGTGGATCGGCGTGGGCATGGACGGCGCCAAGCTGGTGCAGCGCGTGCGCCTCGTTGGCACGTTCTTTGTGCTGCCGGGCCAGGGCGAGCGCCTGACGGGCGTGCTGCCAGGCCTCCTCGCCGTGTCCCGCCAGACGACAGACCTCGCTGAGCCATGCGACGCGGTAGGCATGATCTTGAAGCGCGCCCGTGCGGATATCTTCCATGATCGCCTCCTCCAGCAGCATGCGCCCCTCTGCGAGGCGCCCCTGGAGCGCATAGGCATAGCCCAGGCCCGCCGCGAGCCTTAGCAAGTCGCCCGAGTTGCCAGAAGCACGACAGAGGGCCAGGCCCGGCTCCAACACCCGGATGGCGGGCTCCAGGTCCCCTTGGGCGAGGTACAGTTGGCCGAGGTGGCTGTGGGCAACGATCGGTGTATTCCCTCGGCCTGCCAGCGTGGCGAGGCGGAGCGCCTCCTCCCCGTGGCGTCGGCCCTCGGCGAAAGCCCCAAGCT
>Ga0081455_10009397_pt1 | contig 10058 bp, 7 predicted proteins | sample TabmetS3T2R1_FD_70207 | JGI IMG/M metagenome (GOLD analysis project Ga0081455, IMG submission 70207) | Tabebuia heterophylla rhizosphere microbial communities from the University of Puerto Rico - S3T2R1 | ecosystem: Host-associated > Plants > Roots > Rhizosphere ... | reverse complement strand
CTCATGACCGTGCTCGCGTGCTTCTGCCATGTCGTCGCGCCCAACCGGATCGCGGGTTACGGGCTCGTGATCCTCTTCATCATCAGCTGGGATTTCCTCGAGGAGTTCGGCTTCGAGAATCACCTGTATCGATTCGCGAGCCTGCCGCCGACGCCGTTCTCCGACTTCGATGGATATGGTCCGTTCCTCGCGCCGTTCGGCTGGTACAGCCTCTACTTCTCATTCGGCGCGCTCGTGCTCATCGGGCTCTCGCTCCTGTCATGGAAGCGGGGCACCGACGACACGTGGCGAGCGCGGTGGGCCGAAGCGCGTGCGCGGTTCCGCGGTCCCGTTCGCAGCGTCATCGCGTTCGGTGCGCTGGGCGCCGCAGTAACGGGCGCCTGGATCTTCTACAACACCAACGTGCTCAACGAGTACGTGTCGAGCACCGCCGCGGCAAACGCGCGGGCGGACTACGAGCAGCGCTATCGGCGATACCAGGGTCTCGACCTGCCAAAGATCGCGGCCGTGCGCGCCGACGTGGACATCTTCCCTGCAGAGCGGCGCGTCGGGATCCGGGCCATCTACCGCCTCCGCAATGGTTCGGACAAACCGCTGCGCGACCTGCATGCGAGCATTCCGGAGCGCGTGCGCGTGAATCGCATCGATCTTCCCGACCACGACGTCGTGCTGCAGGACGACGCGCTCGGGTACCGTATCCTGCGTCTGAAATCACCGCTCGACCCGGGCGCCGAAGTGGAAGTCGCGTTCGATCTCACCGTCGAGAATCGCGGCTTCGTCAACAACGACACACAGGTCGCGGTCATCGACAACGGTACGTTCTTCACGTCGCGCGAGGTCTTTCCCGTCATCGGCTACGACGCCCACCGTCAGCTCGAGGACCCCGATGAGCGCCGCCGGCATGGGCTCGATCCAGTGCTGCATTTTCCCGCGAGAGATGACGTCGCGGCCCGCCGCACCACGCCCCGCGCCTCCGACGCCGACCGCATCGATTTCGAGGCCACGGTCTCCACTGCCGCCGACCAGGTCGCCGTCACATCGGGTGAGCTGCAAAAGACCTGGTCCGTCCACGGTCGCCGGTACTTTCGCTATCGATCGCCGACCCCGATCACTCACTACTTCGCGTTTGCATCGGCGCGCTACGCGGTGACTCGAGACAAATGGAATGGCATCGACATCGAGGTCTTCCATCAACCCGGACACGGCAACGTGGGCCGCCTGGTGGACGCAGCCCGGAAGTCGCTCGCGTACTACACGGAGAATTTCGGTCCCTACGCGCACCGCAGCCTGCGCATCGTCGAGTTCCCGGGCTACGTCCGCGACGCTACGTCATTCCCGGGCCTGATCGCGTTCTCCGAGGCGTCGGGATTCAACGCCCGGTTGGATGGCCATGAAGCCATCGATTTCCCGTTTTACGTCGCGGCCCACGAGATCGCGCACCAGTGGTGGGGCCAGCAGCTCGTCGGCGCGAACGTGCAGGGCGTCGGCGTGCTCCACGAGACGCTCGCGCAGTATTCCGCGCTCATGGTCATGGAACACGAGTTCGGCCGCGAAAAGTTGCGGCGTATTCTCGAATACGAGATCGACTGGTATCTGCACGGTCGCGCAAACGAGCGCGGCGTCGAGCCGCCGCTCGCGCTCACCGGGCGACAGGACTACGTCTACTATCACAAGGGCGCGCTCGCGATGCTTGCAATGCGAGACGCCGTCGGTGAACAGCCTTTGAATCATGCGCTTTCGCAGTTCTTCGCAAACGCCGCCTCGCGCGGGCCGCCGTACTCCACGACGAACGAGCTGCTCGACGCGATCCGAGCGGTGGCGCCCGCGGAGTCGCAACACCTCGTCACCGATCTGTTCGAAAACGTCACGATGTTCGACAACGAAATCGCCGCGGCGACGTTCACCGAACGTGCGGACCACAAGTTCGTCGTACGCGTCGACACACGGCTGGCCAAGGCGCAGTTCGATGGCGCCGGTGCGAGCCGGATGATCCCGATCGACGACGACGTCGACATCGCGATCTACGGTGAGAGTGCGCCAGGCGAGGACGGCGTTCCGCTCATCGTCGAGCGGCGACGCGTGCGGTCGTCACCTGCGGTCTGGGATCTCGTCGTCGACCGCCGGCCGACGTCGGTGGCGGTCGATCCTTACTACAAGCTCATCGAACGCGACCGCGGCGACAACATTCGTGTCGTGATGCCCGCGGCAGCTCGCGTCAGCGCTAAAGCTCGCTAGGCCTTCATCAGGCAGTACAGTACGCACGCGTGCGGCGCGAGTTGGGCGGTGACTCGGTCCTTGACGACACCGAGATCGCGCTGCGCCCACAGATCGCGAACCTTGACCGAGGTGAGCCCGAGTCGGGCGAGATCGAAACGAACCTGTTTGCCTTCCTTCCGGTCGCTCGTATTGAACACCGCGAGATAACACGCATCGTCTTGCTCGGAACGCGCCGTCCACGTGCGCACGTCGTCGGCCAGCGCAAGAGGGGTGTTGTCGCGGCTGTGTTGATTCACCGCAAGCACCTCTCGATTCGTCAGCAACGCCAGCGTCGCTGCATCCAGATGCCGCAGGTCGCCGCCCATGATGAGCGGCGAGCGCGCGATCGACCACAGCGTCATCAGCGTGCGCTGCTCGTCGGGCGTCAAGCGGCAATCGCGACGGCCCATCTGCAGGCGTCCGAGCGGCAGCATGTCTGCGTCGGGCCATGCGCCGGGTTCACGGAACATCGACCAGTTCTCGAGCCGCGTGAATTGCGCGTGGAGCAGCGGCCACTCGTCCCAGAAGTCGTCACTGATGCGCCACATCTGCGCGAAGCGGCGCACGTGGTTGCCGCTCGCTAGCGGTGTCTCGCCGGGCGACAGGCTGAGGATCATCGGTCGCCCCGACGCTTCGATGGCGCGATGCGCGGCCTCGATCTCCGGCGCGTGCGCGTCATATGGCCGGCTCATGTCGTCCATCTTGACGAAGTCGACGCCCCACGCAGCGAACAGCGCGAACACGCTGTCGTAGTACTGCTGCGCGCCGGGCTTGCGCATGTCCACGCCGTACATGTCCGGATTCCACGGGCAGGTGCTCTCGATGTTGGCGATGTCCCGCGCATGCAGCGCCGTGCCGAGGATCGGCAGGTTGCGCTCGACGGCGAGCCGCGGAATGCCGCGCATGAGATGTACGCCGAAGCGCATTCCCTTCGCGTGGATCCGGTCGGCGAGTGGTTTGAACCCCGCGCCTTGCGCGCTCGAAGGAAAGCGATTCGGCGCGGGCAGCAATCGCGCGTTGCCGTCCATCGTCGGGACAGGCTTGCTGCTGTATTCGTATCCCGTCGCCGAGCCTTCGTACCACTGGATGTCGATCGTGAAGATGTCGTAGCCGGATGGCTTCAACTTCTCCGCCATGATCGCGGCGTTGGCGATCGCCTGCTCCTCGGTGATCGTCGTGGCGAACGAGTTCCAGCTGTTCCAGCCCATCGGCGGCGTCGGCGCCAGCAAACCTTTGGCTTTGGCCGGTGGCGGGTCGGCCTGCGCCGTGCCCGATTTGCCATGTGCCGCCAGGAGACCGGCGGCACCGGCGGCGGCCATCAACTCGCGGCGATTGAACTTGCTCGGTCGATTCATCCGTTCCTCACCTCGCCGGCGCAGTGCACCGCGTCGTTCAAAACTCCATCCGGGCACCGAGACTGTAGCGCGGGCCGGTCTCCTCGAGCAGCAGGATCTGGTTGTCGAATCTGCCGACTTTCTCCATCTTCTCGTTGCCGATGTTGACGCCTTCGGCGAAGACTGAAAAGTTAGGTGATACGGCGATGCTCACTCGCGCGTCGATCTGGGAGTACGGCTGCACGAAGGTCGGCTCGCCGCCGAAGCCCACAGCAGTCTGCAGGAAACGATTGCGCCGGTTCCACGCCACGCGCGCCTCGAGCCGTCCTTTCTCGTAGTAGCCGATCGCGTTGAACGAGTTTCCGAGACCTTCGAGCGCGAAGGTCTGCGTGACGTCGTGGACGTTGAGCTCCGCGTCGCTGTCCACGAACGTCGCGTTGGCGCTGACGCCGAATCCGCTCCAGAAGCCGGGCAGCCAGTCGAAGTTGTGCTGGACTCCGACTTCGACGCCCTTGACGGTCGCATCCTCGAGATTGTCCTGCAGGCTCACCTCGAACACCGGATCGCCGTTGAACAGGTTGTCGGAATCAGCGATGGGCATTGCCCGGTCCTCCACGGTGTTCACGAGGAATTTGTCGACCTTCTTGTAGAAGAGTCCCAGCGTCACGAACCCGTTCTCCTGGTAGTACCACTCGACGGACAGATCGGCGTTCTTCGATGCAAACGGCTGCAGGTCTGGATTTCCACTGCTGGCCTGCAGGTTGCCCGGCCGCGTCGTGCCGATCACCGTGCGCGGCGACAGCGCACCGAGCGGCGGGCGCGTCACGGTCTTCGACGCCGCGAAGCGCGCGATCACGTCGGGCGTGAGGTTGATGCGGAAATCGAGGCTCGGCAGGAAGTCGTTGTACGTGTTCTCCTGGCTCACGGTGGTCGGGTCGCCGAGGACGGGGATGTAGAGCGTCGGATCGCCGCTATCTACCAGGTCGAGCAGCTGCTGCGAGATGCCGAAGGGCGTGGTCTTCGTGCGTGCATAGCGCGCGCCGAGCGTGAGGCCCCAGGGCTTTTCGCCCATCGTGCCCGCGAGATTCATGCTCGCGTAGAACGACAGGATGTCTTCCTTGATCCGCGACGAGCTCGGCTGCACGTGGACCGCATATCCGTCGTCGGCCGCGACGATCGCCGCCGAGGTTCCGGGCGGCAATCCCTGCGCGGTGTCGCGCGCCGTCGTCGCCTGCGGCGACTCGAGGAAGGAGATGAGCTCGTCGATGTCGAACGTCTGCCACGCGGCCGGCACCGATATGCTGCCGCCGAGATATCCGCCGCCGGGCTCGTATGTCCTGAACAGCGTGTCCGGCACGTCGACGAAGTAGCCGCAGTACATGCAGAGGATCGTGCTGTCGGAGACGCGGCTCGTCGTGCTCTGGTTTTCGTGCGAGAAGGCGGCGCCGAATGCCAGCCGCTTCATCGTGCTGCCTTCCGGCTCCCAGCGCGCCTCGATGCGATGCTGGGTCAGCTCGTCCTGCAGATCGGCGCCGCCGCCGAGCGGTCCGCCGCCCGAGCCTCGCAATGTGAAGTGCGCCTTCGGCAAGCCGGGGTCGAGGATGTCCGTCGACGAAATACCCGTGACCGACGGCAGCCCGGAAGGCCCGTAGCTCAGCGTGTAGATGTCCGCCGGATTGCGGAAGCCGAGCACGGCGACGTTCGTGCCGTTCGCGCCTCCCGAGCGCGTGCGCGACCACGAGGAATCGAGAGCGACACTCACGGCGTCGCTGACCTCCCATGCGACGTTGAGTCCCGTCGCGTAGGTGTCCGTCGGGCGGTCGCGCACGGAGCGGATGAAATCGACCGCGGCATCGACCGTCTGGGTGATCTGCGTCGCGGTGCGGTTCTCGTCGAACTGCGCGTCCGTGATGATCGACGGCGTGACGAAGAAGCCGAGCGTGTCCGACACCGAATTCACGGTGAATTTATCGTACATGCCGTCGAGCGTCAGCCGCACCTTGTCGCTTGCCTGGAACTGCAGCGTCGTGTTGACGTTGAGACGCTTGCGATGCTCGGAGACGGGACTGATGTTGAGATTCTGCGGCACGAAGAACTGGTCGTCGGCCGCAAAACCCTGCGCCGCGAGGTCGCCCGCGATGAGCGACATGCTGTCGCGCGGTGCGGTGAGGTAGCCATCGGTGAGGAAACGCTCGATGCGGTTTTCGCGCTCCTGGTACGACACGGAGAGCAGCGCGCCGAAGCGGCCGTCCGCGAACGTGTCGCTGACCATGCCGAACGCCTGGGGCGTGACCTTGCCGGAAAGATCTTCGTAGAGCCCGCGTACCGACGTGATCGCCTTGAAGCCGTCGAGCTCGAGCGGGCGCGCCGTGTGCAGCATGATCGTCGAGCCGATGCCGCCTTCGTCGAGATTCGCCGCGGCGCTCTTGTACACGTCGACGCGCGAGATGAGCTCCGCCGGCAGCACGTCGAAATTGAACGAACGCGCGCCGGTGTCGGAGACGATGCGTCGCCCGTTGAGGAGCACCGTGTTGAATTGCGGTCCGAAGCCGCGGACCGTCACGGCCTGGCCTTCGCCGCCGCTGCGGTCGATGGATACGCCGCTGATCCTCTGCAGCGATTCGGCGATGTTGCTGTCGGGGAATTTGCCGAGACTCTCCGAGGCGATCGAATCGACGATCTGGTCGGAATTGCGTTTGATCTCGATCGCGCGCGCGAGGCTGCCGCGGATTCCGGTGACGACGACTTCGTCCACGGTATCGCCTTGCTGGTTGGGATCCGCGAGCTGCGCGAATGCCTGGTTCGCGCCGGCCATCCCGACGAACGCGGCCGACAGCGCTGGAGTGAGGCCGACGCTGCGTCGCGAGGTACGTCGCGCGGCAGGCTCGACAGAGACGCTCTTCGCATCGTCGGCGTCGGCGGTCGCATCCGCCGGGCCCGCTATGCTCTCTGTCGTCCGCGGCGCAGCGGGCACGATCGTGATGGTCCGGTCGTCGAGATACTTGAACGTGAGGCCGGTGCCCGAGAGCAGCTTGGTCAACGTCTCGTCGCACGTGAGCTCGCCGGTCGCACCCGGCGTGCGCCGCACGTCCACTTCCTCGGATACGTAGACGAGCTGCAAACCGCATTGTCTGGCGAAGACCTGCAGCGCCTGGCCGAGCCCCTGTTCGGGGATGTTGGTCTGCTTCTTCGGCAGCGCACGCGGCTCGGCCGAATGCGACACACCGAACACCGACAAACAGATTGCCGCGACACTCACACGCATAAATGCTCCTCTGCCCCGGACGAGGCGTTTGAGGCCCTTCGTCTCGAGTGGCGACGGGCTCATGTGTGAGAAGAGCGATTCAACTTCGTCCGGTTACCTGTCAGCGAAGATTTTTTGCCACGCGGATCTCGGCGTCGGTCTCGGCAGCAGGCTGGGGTCAACGCGGTCGGTCTTGAGGCGCGCGGTGGGGTTGGTGAAGACGAAGCCGCGCTTCTTGGCGAAGCGGAACAGTGATCGCAGCGCGTTGATCGCGTTGCGCCGCTGGTGGCCGCGCAGTGGGTCCAACACGGTTTCGACGTCGTCGGCGGTGACCTCGCGGAGGTGGCCACGGTCCGCCGACCAGCGCTCGAGGAACGGCCGGACGTCCCCGAAGTAGACGTAGAGGGTGGGCTGCGAGCGGGGCCGGGTTCGGGCGTCACCGTCCAGCAGCACCAGCAGCCAGGCCCGGACCGCCTCGGCGAAGCCGGCCGGCAGCTCGTTGGCGCGGCGGTCGATCCAGGCCCGGATCGCCGGGACGGTGTCGTCCTCCAGCAGCCCGAGGTCGGCGAGCACCTCGGCGACTCGAGGGCTGGAAGCGTGCCGAGGTGTTTGCGTGCGGACCTCGGTGAGCGTGACGCGCTCGCCGGCGGGGCGGCCGTCCAGGACCACCGTCAGGCCGTCCAGCACCAACCTGTGGGTTGAGCGGTGCCAGCCGTGGGCCTCGCCGAGCTGCTGAGCGCAGGCTGCCGCCGCCCGTAGTGCGAGGCCGTCCGATCCGAGCGCGGGATGCCCCCAGTGCGCAGGTGGCGGGACGCCGGCCTGGCGCCACGCGATCGACGCCCACGCTCGACACTTGTTGTCGCAGTAGCGCCGATCCCGCCGAGCGCCTGGCGGCAGCGGCGTGCCGCAGTGCACACAGGTCATCGGGCGTCGACGGGCAGCGGCCGCCGCGGCGCGGGCAGGCCAGGCGGCTCACCGGGGGGGCAGGGACCTGCCGGTGCGCGGGCGGGGCGTGACGGCGCGGCGAGCCTCGCCGATGGCGGCGGTGGGCTCCTCGGCCGCTGGCGTCGGCTTGGCCACCTTCTCCGGTTCGGGCAGCAGCAGTTCCTCGACGCCGCAGTCCAGCTCCTCGAGCTTGATGGCGTTGGGGGTGCCCGACCACAGCCCTGACAGCTTCCCCGCGCTGATCACCAGCCCGCGCTCGGCGAGCATGCGCTGCAGCTCGCTGGCCTTCCAGATGCCGCGGTTGGCGGCCGCAAGCCGAAGGTCCCACTTCATCAGGCCAGTCCCTTCCATCGGTCGGCGGCGCGTTGCTGCCCGGCGACCCAGGCGTCCTCGACATGGGTGCCATGGACGTGCTCTGGCGACGTCGGATATTCCAACTGTCTGAATGCCTTTGGGGGTCTGCGGCTAGCGTGCTGTTGGCGCCGGTGCATGTTCGGGTTCCTCCGGCGCGAGAAGCCGGGCACGGACGGCCGCCAGGTCACCGTCGCTGAGGCCACCGGTGCGCAGGTAGGCATCGACTTCGAGCGACGCCAGCGTGGCGAGGATGGCGGCGCGGGCGGAGGTGTTCTCGCGAGCCAGGAGTTCGTTGATCTTGATGCTTGCGTCCTCGCGCCCCGCCTGCGCGTAGAACAGCCGCAGGCGGTCGATGCTCAGTTCGTAGTCGGCGGCGATGTCGTCGGGTGCGACGCCAACCAGCGCCAGCAGCAGCAGGGCGATGAGTCCGGTGCGGTCACGACCTCCACCGCAGTGGACCAGGACGCCACCGGGCTGGGCGCGGGCGACGGCGGCGACGGTGACAGCACACCGCTGCGGCTTGCGGTCAAGGAAGGGCCGGTAGTAAAGCGGCGTGCCCCACAGGCCACTGTCGCGCCAGTGCTGCCAGAACTCGATGTCGGCGGGGTCGTCCAGCGGCACATGCACGGTGGCCAGCTCGGCCGCGGGAGGGATGGCGTTGGCGTGGCGCTCATCGTCGTTGCGCAGGTCGATGATGGTGCGGATGCCGTGCGCCTTGAGCGCCGACCAGCCTGCTGGGGTGAGGCGATCGGGCGCGTCGGAGCGGACCACCGCGCCCCAGCGGGTGGTGCGGCCGTCGGCGGTGCGCAGGCCGCCGAGGTCGCGGGCGTTGTAGCAGCCGTCCCAGTCCAGGTGCCGATCGGCGGTCATTGGTCCACCTTATTGGTCGTCCTGGCCGCGTCCAGCTCCTCGGTCCGCTCCTCGAGCCGCTGGCGCAGATCCAGCACGGTCTGCTCGAGCGCGGCGACACGGCGCCGCAGCTCCTCGGTCTCATCTGCGGGGGGAGCGCCGAGGCCGCTGGCGTGGAAGATCTCCTCGCCAAGCGCGTCCGACAGGCGCCTGGCGAGCTCGTTGACCTGGCGGCGGAGCCGCTCGTTGGGGACGCGGAGATTGGCGAGGTCGGCCAGCAGCGACTGGCGGCTGACCTGGGTGGTGCGCGGCAGCGAGGTGTCCGGCTCGGACTGGGCCGCACGTTCGAGGATCTGGGCGCGCAGGTCGTGGTGGCGGTAGAGGAACGAGCGGTCGACCCCGGCCGCGCGGGCGACCGCCGCGACGCTGATCTCCTCGCCGGCGCCGGTGAGTCGGTCGAGCGCGCCCAGGACGCGCTGGCGGCGGCGGGTCGAGTCCCGGCGGCGGGCCGCAGTCAGCGCCTCGGCAGAGCGGGCCACGGCCTCGGCAGAGCGGGTCACGCGAGGTCCTCTGGGTTCGGTTCCAAGGTCGGGTCGAGGTCGGGTGGGCGGATCGTGGGCATGCCGAGGTGCACGGCCTGGCGGGTGGCCCGCACGACCCGGCATGCCTCGTCGATCTGGCGGCGTTCCTCGTCGCTGAGCTGCTCCAGGTCGGTCTCGATCCGGCGGATGAGCTGCCGGACCCGGTGATCTCCTCGTCGGAGGGCATCGCCTCGGCGCGGGCCCACTCCTCCAGCTCGACCGCGGCGAGGACTTCACGGCGCGGCCGCCCGGCCCGCACAGGTTCGACGCCGACGGCGGCGGAGGTGGGCTGCGAGAGTTACGACTTGGTGCGCGATTGAGGTTGGGGCGTGCTGGCCGGACAGTCCTGCTGGTGGTGATCAGCGACGAGCGGTCCGGTCGGAGACCAGCCCGGCGACGGCCAGGTGGGTCTGGGGTAGTACTGGCGGCGTCCGATCCAGCGCTGCAGGGAGCGTCACTGTTTGGGCTCGGCGATGGCATGCTCCACACAGATCC
>Ga0081455_10009396_pt1 | contig 10060 bp, 11 predicted proteins | sample TabmetS3T2R1_FD_70207 | JGI IMG/M metagenome (GOLD analysis project Ga0081455, IMG submission 70207) | Tabebuia heterophylla rhizosphere microbial communities from the University of Puerto Rico - S3T2R1 | ecosystem: Host-associated > Plants > Roots > Rhizosphere ... | reverse complement strand
CGAGAGCACCAAGGCCGCGACCATCGTTCCCGAGAAGGCGGGTCGCCGCAGCAGGCCGAGGTCGACGATCGGGTTGGCGCTTCGCAGCTCGATGACGACGAAGGCCAGCAGGGCGACCACGGTCAGGGTGAGGAGCGCCAGCGTCGATCCCGCGGTCCAGCCGACCGCCGGGGCGCGGGTCAGGGCGTAGGTCAGCGTCGCGGCGGCGCCGGTGAAGGCGGCGATGCCCGGCAGGTCGATCCTGGCGCCGCCGCGACCGGACGCCCGCGGCAGGAAGACGAGGGTGAGGCCGACCGCGGCGACGCTGACCGGCAGGTTGACGAAGAAGATCCAACGCCACGAGATCGCCTCGGTGAGGAGGCCGCCGACGATCGGTCCGGCCGCCGCGGCGGCGCCGTTGACGGCGCCCCAGGCACCAAAGGCGATGCCGCGGTCGCGGCCGCTGTAGCTGGCGTTGATCAGGGAGATCGTGGTCGCGAACATCGCCGCTGCGCCGACGCCCTGGAAGCCACGGGCGACGATCAGCGCCGTCGTGTCCGGGGCCAGCCCCGAGCAGAGCGAGGAGAGGGCGAAGAGGAGGAGGCCGGCGAGGTAGAGGGTGCGGTGGCCGTGGCGATCGGCAAGCGCGCCGGCGCCGAGCAGAAGTGCCGCGAGGGCGATCGCGTAGACGTCGAAGACCCACTGCAGGGCGGTGAACGAGGCGCCGAGGTCGACTGCCATGTCGGGCAGGGCGACGTTGACGATCGTCACGTCGACCAGCAGCATGAAAGAGCCGAGGCAGACGGCGAGGAGGGGCATCCACTTGTGTTGTTTGGGTGATTTGGTCATGGATCGGAGGCTGTCACCGAGAGGCCGCAATCCCTAGCGCGAGCGTCGAATACGTAGAATTCCTCCATGGTTGAACCTCAGTCGCCTGAAATCCCCGAACTCGACCGCCTCGATCGGCAGTTGATCCACGCTCTCTTGGTCTCGCCGCGCGCCTCTTTCAGCCAGCTGGCGACGGTCCTCGGCAGCTCTGAACAGACGATCGCGCGGCGCTACCGGCGTCTGGTCGAGGGGCGGGTGATCCGCGTTCGCGGCCTGCGCGGGCCGGTGGCGGGGCTCCAGGACTGGATGGTGCGGGCGCGGGTGCGCGCGGGATCCGCCGGCGCCGTCGCCGGGGCGCTGGCGGCGCGCGAGGACGTCGCCTGGGTGGCGATCGCCGCCGGCGGCGCCGAGGTCGACTGCTCGACCCGTCCCCGCACGCCAGCGCAGCGGGATGCCCTGCTGCTCGAGCGCCTGCCGGGCGCCTCGCAGGTGACCGAGCTGAGCGCTCACGCGATCCTCCAGCGCTACGCCGGCTCCGGCGCCAACGAGTGGAGCTCCTTCGACGACGCGCTCGAGCCGGCACAGCAGCAGGCGCTCGAAGCCGGGCGAGGCCCGCGGCCCGAGGGCGTGCTGTCGAATCCGCAACCGCACCGGCCGCGGCTGGAGCCCGGCGACGAGGCGCTGGCGGCGGCGCTGCACGAGGACGGCCGCGCCAGTCTCGCCACCCTCGCAGCCGCCAGTGGCGATTCGCCCGGCCGCGTCCGCCGCCGCCTCGACGCCCTGCTCGGTTCCGGCACCCTCTACGTCGATACCGAGATCGCCACCTCGGCGCTCGGCCTCGATGTCTCGGCGATCCTCTGGCTCGCGATCGCCCCGGCTCACCTCGTTGCGGCCGCCGAGCGGATGGCCGCGGCCCCGGAGACCGCTTTCGTCGCCGCGATCAGCGGCGCTCAGAACCTCTACGTGTCTGTCGTCTGCCGCGACACCGCGGCGCTGTACGAGTTCATCACCCGTGAGGTCGGCGCCCTCGCTGCCGTCAGCTCGGTCGAGACGGTCCCGGTCGCCCGCAAAGTCAAGCTCGCCGGGAGCACGCTGCAGGGCGAGCTCCTGCCGGAGCCGGTCTGAGCCGGGTCAGCCTTCCTCGCGGCGGGGCAGCTCGCGGGAGCCGTCGCCGTTGGTCGGCACCTCTTCGGCGGTGGCGTCGAAGTCGTAGTCGCGCATCGGCCGGTCTTCTGGGCTCGGGCCGGGACCGCCCCAGCCGCCGTACTGGCCGCCGCCGGGGAAGCTGCCGAAGACCGCCACCCGGCCGATCGTGAAGCGCCGTAGCACCGCTCGCGCCAGCGCCCGGGTCGGCGGGATCAGGAGGAAGAGCCCGACGATGTCGGTAATGAAGCCCGGCGTGACCAGCAGGGTGCCGCCGACCACGATCAGCACCCCGTCGACCACCTCGCGGCCGGGAAAGCGGCGCTGGGCCAGGGCTTCGTTGAAGCGCCGCCAGGCGCCGCGCCCCTGGTGTTTGAGCAGCATCGAGCCACCGATCGCGTCGAGCAGCAGCAGCGCCAGGGTCGGCCAGATCCCGATCAGCTCGCCGACCTGGATGATCACGTAGAGCTCCGCGATCGGGACGACGATGAAGAGGATGATCAGGAAGAGGGGCATCGATCTAGCGTAGCCCGGCGAGGGTGCCGGCTTCGCCCGCAGGCGCGGGCTCAGGCCGCGGCGGCGGCGGTTCCGGCCGCCGCCTCGAGCTCGGCCAGCGCCTCGTTGATCCCGTCGCCGATCACTTCGATGTCCTCCATCGAGTCGTAGTCGGCGAGCAGGCCGAAGCCGACCTTGCCGTTGTAGCTCATGATCGCCACCGCCAGCGCGTGGTTCTCGGGCAGGAAGGCGACCGGATAGACGTCCTGCAGTTCGCGTCCCAGCACGTAGAGCGGCAGCTGCGGACCCGGCACGTTGGTGACGATCGTGTTGAAGAGCCGGGTCGAGAAGTTGATCCGCGAGGCCTGGGCGAGCAGGGTCGGCGGCGCGAAATCGTTGAAGCGCGAGATCACTTCGGCGCCGAGGGCCTGCTTCGAGCGCTTCAGCCCGGCCATCTCTTCGCTGATCGTCCGCAGCCTCCGCACCGGGTCGGCGACGTAGACCGGCAGGGGACCTCGCATCAGCGCGATCCGGTTGCCGAGGTTGCCGCGCTCGTCCTCGGTTCGGATCGAGACCGGCACCAGCGCCCGCAGCTCGAGCCCCTCGGTCCGCAGCCCGCGCCGCTGCAGCCAGTTGCGCAGCGAGCCGGTCACCGCGGCGAGCACGACGTCGTTGACGGTGCCGCCGAGAGCGTCCTTGATCCGCTTGAAGCTGCCCAGCTCCGAGCTGGTCCAGACGTAGCGGCGGTGCGGCCCGATCGGCTGGTTGAGTGGCACGTCGGGCGCCGGGTCGGCAAAGGCGCTGGCGATCTCACTCAGCCCCTCGATCGCCTCGGCCGCCTTGCGCGCGGTCGTCTCCGGATGGCGGACCGCGTCGACCGCCCGCTGCGCCAGGTGGATCGGGGTCGCGATCGCGTCGCTGACCCCGCGGGCAACCAGCTCGGCGGTCCCCGGCGGCGGCTGTGGCACCCAGTCGTCTTCGATCTGGACCGGCTCGGGGATCGGCTCGAAATCGAACAGCACGGTGCCGATGTCGACGCCCGAGATCCCGTCGACCATCGCGTGGTGGGTCTTGGTCAGGATCGCGAAGCGGTCGCGCTCGAGGCCCTGCGCCAGCCACAGCTCCCAGAGCGGCTTCGAACGGTCGAGCGCCTGCGAGAAGATCCGCGCGGTCAGCCGTTTCAGCTGCGCTTCGCCGCCCGGGCTGGGCAGCGCGGTGTGGCGGATGTGGTACGTGAGGTTGAAGTTGACGTCGTCGGCCCACAGCGGCCGGCCCATCTCCAGCGGCGGCGTCACCAGCTTCTGGCGGAAGCGCGGCACCAGCGCCAGCCGGTTGCGGACGTGCTCGACCAGGTCGGTGTACTTGGGCGGCGGCCCCTCGAAGATCAGCAGGGCGCCGACGTGCATGTGGGCGTTCGAGTTCTCGTTGCTCAGGAACGAGGCGTCGACCGCGCTCAGCCGGTCGAGATGCCGGCCCTCGGTCGCGCTCATCGCCCTCCCTCCGCAGTGTTCATGCGGACAGGCTAGCTACCCTGCAGGTATGGCAGCAACCGCCACCGCCGCTCCGAAACGAGTCCTGCTCGCCGCCCCGCGCGGCTACTGCGCCGGCGTCGACCGCGCGGTGCAGACCGTCGAGCGCGCGCTCGAGGTCCACGGCGCCCCGGTCTACGTGCGCAAGGAGATCGTCCACAACAAGCACGTGGTCGAGGAGCTCTCGAAGCGCGGCGCGATCTTCGTCGAGGAGGAGAGCGAGGTGCCGGAGGGCGCGATCGTCGTCTTCTCCGCTCACGGGGTCGCCCCGATGGTCCACGAGAACGCCGCCTCGCGCGGGCTGCGGACGATCGACGCGACCTGCCCGCTGGTGACCAAGGTCCACGTCTCGGCCCGTCGCTTCGCCGCCGAGGGCTACACGATCATCATGATCGGTCACGAGGGCCACGAGGAGGTGGAAGGGACGACCGGCGAGGCGCCCGACTCGATCGTCCTGATCGAAACCGCCGACGAGGTCGCCGAGCTCGAGGTGCCCGATCCCGGCAAGGTCGCCTTCATCACCCAGACCACCCTCTCGGTCGACGAGACCGCCGAGGTGATCGCCGCGCTGCGGGCCAAGTTCCCGGCAATCGTCTCGAGCAAGTCCGATGACATCTGTTACGCGACCACCAATCGCCAGATCGCCGTCAAGCAGCTCGCCCGCGAGTGCGACCTGGTGCTCGTCATCGGCTCAACCAATTCATCCAACTCCCAGCGCCTCGTGGACGTCACGCGCGAGCACGGAACCGAATCGCATCTCATCGACAACGCCGCCCAGGTCCGACCCGAGTGGCTCGAGGGCGTGGAGACGGTCGGCATCACATCCGGCGCGAGCGCTCCGGAGGAGCTCGTGGAGGAGCTCGTCGCCTACTTCCGCGACCGCGGGGCCGAGGACGTCTCCGAGCTGCGCACCGTCGACGAGGACGTGCGCTTCATGCTCCCCAAGGAAATCCGCACCGAGCTCGCCGCCCGCTCGTAGCGCGCGGTACTACTCCCAAAGCTCCTCCTCCGCGCGAAGCCCGCGATGGACCAGGATCCGAGCCATAGTGGTCGGTGCGACGCCGTGCTGCAGCCCCATGCTCTCGAGCATGGCGTAGCGCTCGATGTCGAGACGTACGCAGATCTGGCGCTCCTGCGTGCTGTCTCGGAGGGGTGGGTGCTTGCGACTTGACGCCTGGGTGCCCTCCTCCGGCGCCGGTGTGGGGGTTGTCCTCCGAATCCGGATAGCCATCGATATCAACCGCCAGCGCTCGCTAAGCCCCTGCGATCGATGGATATCGAGCGATATCTGCCGTGCAGGCACACACCCCACCTCGGGCTCGATGAGGGAATCGGATCGGGCTCACCGGGCAGGAAGGGTCGGCAAAGGACGTGTGGGGGGTAATGCTGGACTCGCGGGCATGTCGTGGAGCGTTGCGTGGTGGGCGTCACGCGTGGTGCGCCGTCTGCGCCTTTTCGCGCACGTCGGTGTCCAGAGGCAGTGACCTACCCGACTCGGAGCTCGATCACCTCGCAGCCGTCCTCCTCGAGAGCCGAACGCAGCGCGGGCCAGGCGTCTGCGGGTGGCACGGTGCCTAGGATCGCGCCGCCCGAGCCGGTGAAGTTGGCGTGCGCGTCGTGGTCGCGCGCCAGGTCCACCATCCGCTCGTGCCGCGCGTCCAGGTCGATGATCCGGCGGCGCAGGTCGAAGGTCGCGCTCATCAGCTCGCCGATCTCCGCTCCGCGGCCGGCGCGCAGGCGCCGGCCCGCCTCCCGCGCCAGGTCGGCCATCTCACTCATCGCCAAGCCGATGGTTCCCCCATCGCGGTCGATCTGGGAGCGCAGATCTGCGTGGACGCTCTCCGACGCCGTCCATGCGTCGGTGCGGTAGGCGAGAAAGAGCCGTGGCAGCCTGGATGGGTCGAGGCGCTCGACGCCGACGCCGTCAGCGGCGAAGTCCATGAGCACGAGCCCCTCGTGAGCCTGCGCATAGGGATCCTGTCCTCCGGCCGGATAGCCGATGTCCTCGGTCTCGGCGCGGAACGACAGTTCCGCCAAGCGGTCGGGGTCCAGTACCGTCCCGTGCAGCTCGCACAGCGCCCGCAGGGTGGCCACGAGGATCGCGCTCGAGCCGGCGAGGCCCACCTGACGCGGGATCGTCGTGCGGCAGGCGGCGCGGTAGGCGCGCTGCTCGGTCGGTGAGAGGGATGCCTCGAAGCGGGCCACCGCGGCCTCGATGAGGGCGGAGGCCTCGGCGTCGATCACCGGCTCATTGGAATACGCCAGGTCGACCTCGGCGCGGAAGTCGCGGATGGTGATCGCCAGAACCGCGCCGCCGTAGCCGTCGGATGGGTTCCCCACGAGCGCGGCGCGGGCGTACGCGCGGCCCGTGGCGATCACGGCAGCCCGGCCGCGAAGCTCACGGCGTAAATCTCCAGCTCGGGATCCGGGTGGACCGTGACGCGGTGCTCCTCGTGGCGCGGGTGCGACGCGAGCTCGTAGAGGCCCGGGCCCGGGATGTCGAGCCCCCTCCGCTTCCCGTCGATCGCCACGCGCAGCTCGCCCGTTCCGTCGATTGCCGCAAACGCCCCGCCGGCGGCGTAGGCGATCTCGAGCTCGGTGGCGTCCCTGCCCGCCCTCCACGCTTCCTTCGGGGAGCCGCCCGGGAACACCTCCTCGCTCGGTGGGGCAACGAGCGCCCCGGGAGCGTCGGAGGGGCGCAGCGGAGCCATGGGCGCCGGCAGCTCGAGCGTCGCGTCGCGCTCGCGAAGGTCGTCCTGGATCGCCTCCTCCGTCGCTCGGTACTCACCCTCGCCGAAGTGGAAGTAGCGGAGCGTGCCGGGCCCGCCCCACAGAAACAGCGAGGGCCAGCCCCTCGCGCCATAGTCGTGCCAGATGGCGTACGAGGAGTCCTGGGCGACGGGGTAGGGGATCCCGAGGCGCTCGATCGCGAAGGTGAGCGCCTTTCGCGGCGCGGTGAAGGGGAAGCGGGGGGAGTGGATGCCCAGCACGGTGAGGCCGAGCGACGCGTATCGCTCGTGCCACTCGCGCACGTAGGGGAGCGTGCGCACGCTGTTGAGCTGCGCGAAGTCGAAGAAGTGGGCGAGCACGGGCCCGCTCGCCACCAACTCCGCCATCGATCCTGGCTGCTCGGGCAGCCAGCGAACTCGTGGGGGCAGCTCCGGGGCCGCGATGTCAGAGCGATCGGGTCGCACCGGGAGCGGGTCAGGCCGAGGTGCGGCGCGCGTGCGAGAGGGTGTAGACGGCGGGCCGGTAGCGCAGCACCGGATCGTCGGATGGCTCGATGCCGTCTGTAAGGCGCATGGGATCGAAGACGATCCCGTCGTCGGCGTCGGGATCGATCGTGGTGACCTCGAGGGCGCCAACCGTCACGCGCTCGCGGCTGTCGGGCCACCGAGAGGAGGGGTCGTGGGGATCATCGCCCTCGCCGGCGATCTGGACTTCGAGCTCCATTCGCACCGGCTCTCGGGCGAGCCGCTCGCGCAGCTCGTCGAAGAGGTAGTCGGCGCCGCGCCGCTTCGCGTCCGAGCGCGAGACGTCGGGCTCGTCGACGGTCGGCCGCCACGTGTAGCGGACCCATCTCTCCTCGCCGCCCGCGTCGATCCACCTGACGGCGTGGAACGGGTAGTACGGGCGGGAGGCGAAGCTCGCCGGCAGCGAGAGCATCGCCTTGGCGTTCTTTGGCAGCGTCCGGACGAGGCGGGGATGGCGGACCGCAAGCAGCGGGATACGAGCCACCATGGACAGGGACGGCGTGCTCGCGCGCAGGGCCTCGAAGAACCCCTCCTGGTCCTTGAAGACGAAGAACGGGATCGTCTGCGAGAGGATGTCGGTCCGCGAGCCGTCCGGCAGGTGGAAGCTGACCGCGAGCCCGCGGACGTCAGGTGCGTAGTCCGGCAGCGTCGGGTCGCCGCCGCCGTTCGAGAGGCGCACGGTCGCTGGGACGGCCGCCTGCATGTGGGCCGCGCGCGTCAGGTCGGCGGCGCGGGGGGTGGGCGAAAAGGTCGCGCGGCACAGCACCCCCTTCGCGTGCAGGGCCCGGTGACCATCGTGGGCCCCGTAGCGGCGGTGGATCACGTCCATCGCTTCGTCCGGCGAGGTCGCCATGCGGTGGAGCCTATTTTGCGGGGACCGCCCCAGCTATTCTCACCAGTCCGGTGATCGACGAGGAGGAGACCTTGAGCAGCATCTGGCAGCGAATCGAGCGAAGCCGCGAGCGGTGGAACGTCCTGCGCCACCCCTTCTACCAGCGGTGGTCCGCGGGAGAGCTGAGCGGCGAGGAGCTGGCGCGCTATTCGGGCCAGTACCGTCACGCGGTTGAGGCCATTGCCACGATGAGCGAATCCGCCGCAGACGCCGAGCCGGAGCACGACGATCTTCGCCGCCACGCGCTCGTCGATCAGCCCGCCCGGAATCACGTCGGCAACGTCGATTCCTAGCCCGCTTGCGATGTCGCGAGCGCGCGCAAGCTCGTCTGGAATGTGCTTATAGATGCAGGCGAGACACGCCCCGGCGGTGGGCTGGCGGTGCGAATGGACGATGATCTCGCTGACGTCGGTGGTCGACGCATCGAGCACCTCGAGCGGCAGCTGCTCGTCGGGAAAGAACACCAGATTCAGCGCGAACCGCGGCTCGCCCCCCATCGCCCACACATCGGACATCGAGTTCGCCGCCGCGATCGCCCCGAACGTCGCCGGGTCATCCACCAGCGGCGCGATGACATCCGCCGTGAGCACCAGGTTGCGCCCGCTCGCCACCTTCACCACCGCCGCATCGTCCGACAGCTCGTGATCGACGACGATCTCAGGACGCAGCTCTCCCGATCGGCCACCGAGCTGACCGAGCACGTGCGACAGCTCACCGAGCCGCAGCTTGGCGGCTCAACCACCGCCGCGCGCGAACTGCGTCAGACGAATGGCTGCCTTGGCTTCGGGCGTCATGGGCGCAATCTAGCTCGTTCTCGTGCATAGTCGCGCACCATGATGATCGGCCGACGTGCAGCCGCCCTCGCCCTCGCCACGCTCGTCCTCGCGACCCTTCCGGCCTGCGGCAAGGACAGCACGCCATCGGCCGAACCGGCCCCCAAGACCATCCGCGTCACCGGCATTCCCGACGAGAATCCCACCGAGCTCCAGCGCAAGTACCAGCCGATGGTCGACTACCTCAAGGCCCAGCTCGGCACCGACGTCCAGTACGTCCCGGTCACCGACTACGGCGCCGCCGTCCAGGCCCTCTCCGCGGGCAAGATCGACTTTGCCTGGCTGGGCGGCTTCACCCACGTCCAGGCCCGCGTCATGGACGGCGCCGTCCCCCTCTGCATGCGCGACATCGACCGCCAGTTCAAGAGCGTGTTCATCACCCACGCCGACAGCGGCATCACCACGCCGGCCGACCTCAAAGGCAAGACATTCGCCTTCGGCGCCAAGAGCTCCACCTCGGGCCACCTCATGCCGCGCCACTTCCTCCTCACCGAGCTCAAGATCGATCCGGAAACCGACTTCGCCGGCAAGCCCCTCTACAGCGGCGCCCACGACGCCACCGTCAAGATGGTCGAGTCCGGCAAGGTCGCCGCGGGCGCCCTCAACATCGAAGTCTGGGAGCGCCTGGTCCGCGAAAACAAGGTCGACCCCACCAAGGTCAAGGTCATCTGGACCACGCCCCCCTTCGTCGACTACGTCTGGACCGCCCGCAAGGACGTCGACCCCAAGCTGCGCGACGCCTTCACCAAGGCCTTCCTCGACCTCGACCCGGCCAACCCCACCCACGCCGCCGTCCTCGCCCTCCAGGGCGCCAAGAAATTCGTCCCCGCCTCCCCATCCGACTTCGACGCGACGGAGAAGGTCGCCCGCTCCACCGGCCTCCTCGCCGGCAAGTAGCATCGCGCCCAACAGCTTCGGCGCACGGCGCGCGGTCAACGGCGCGATCATTGCGCTCGGCGTGCGGGCGCCTCGGAGACGATGCTCCACAGTGCGCTGACTTGGTCGCGCAGGCTCGCGATCTCCGCGGCGAGCGCATGGTACTCACCTTCGGCAACCACCGTCCTCAGCTCGTTGCGTCGGGCGGGTGCGAGTCGATCCGCGATCGCG
>Ga0081455_10009395_pt1 | contig 10061 bp, 8 predicted proteins | sample TabmetS3T2R1_FD_70207 | JGI IMG/M metagenome (GOLD analysis project Ga0081455, IMG submission 70207) | Tabebuia heterophylla rhizosphere microbial communities from the University of Puerto Rico - S3T2R1 | ecosystem: Host-associated > Plants > Roots > Rhizosphere ... | reverse complement strand
AACTGCTCCTGCAGCGCCTCGACGCGGGCGCGCGCGGCGAGGAAGGCCGCCGCGGCGGGCACGAGCTTGCCGTGCAGATCGCGGCCGCCCGCCATCTTGTCGTCCATGTAGTCCTTGCGCTCGTAATAGGCCTCCGCCTCGTTGAGAATCGGCACCAGCGCCTCGAAAGCCGCGGCAAGCTCGCGCGTCGCCGCGTCGAGCGCGGGGATCGAAGGCTCGGAGTCGGCGCTCTTGCGCGCCTTGGCGATGTCGTCCCGCGCGCTCGAAGCGCTCACCGAATAGAGGCCGTAGATGATGCGCTCGCGCCCCGTCGGGCCGCGCTTGACGTCGACCCAGCTCAAATAGCGGCGCCACGAGTCCGAGGCGCGCAGCGAGGTATTGAGGAGGCCGACCACGGCGTTGGATTTCGGGATGAACCTGTCGGCTCCGCCGTCGGGGATTTCGTTCAGGCCGAGCGCGGGCGGGGCAGGCGGCTGCTGCGCCAGCGCCGGCGTGGCGCACAGCGCTGCGACGAGACCGAGTATAGCTGTCGATCGAACCATCGGGGCAAGGCCACGCTCTAGCGAAGCCGACTGACAGGGCCGGGACCTGTGCTGTAGCGATCTCAGGTGTGCGAGGGCGCCAGGCAGGGCCCAAGAACTTCGGCACCAAGAACTTCGGCACGAGGCCGAAGCGCATCAGGTGAGGGCGAAGGCCAGAAGGCTCGAGCACAGCAGCACAAGGCTTGCTGTGGTCAGTGCCAGGAACCCGCCGGAAACTGCATCTTGGTTGCGCATGATACACCTGCCACTTCGCGATGCTGGTCCGAATTGATTAAAGATTTCGGAACAGGATTCTTGAACGTGCAGTAGCAATCACTTACCGGAAATCAGGCTCGGGAACGGTAGCCGTCGAAGGCATGCGCGAGGAAAATGCCCGCGCTGACCAAACCCAAAACCGCTGTCACTGTCTCGATCATTGCAATACTTCCTTCCCACCCCGCGCATGACCAAACGACTGCAGCCTTGCACAGTCAAAAAGAATCAAAGGCTGTGCATGAGATCGGAAGACAGTGAGGTATTGACGCAACACACTGTCCGGGAGCGGGACAGAACGGCGTTGAAACGTCATCCGTAGTTCAACGGGAAGCGCGGCAACCGTTGATTTACTATGCATTGGCTCTGTGCTGGCGCTCCCCATTTCCGCCGTGTTCGGGTTGCGTTATCGTCACGATCGGATGCGGACGTGGGGCGCTTCCGGCATTGAGGCTGCACCCAGTCCTTTTTGGGGCACGCAGCCAGGTGGAATGGTAGTTTGGGGCGATGGGGATTCGGCGGTCAGATCCGGTACTCCGGGCGGCGCGTGGCGCGGCCCTGCTAGCAGCGTGCCTGACGCTCGCCAACTGCGCTTCCCAGGACAAGTTCGCCAGCCGAGTCGATCCCAGATACGGGGTGTCCTCGAGCCCGCGGGTGGTGGCGCTCGGCGACCCCGTTCCGAGGGGCGGCGGCACCTACCGGGTCGGCAAGCCCTATACGGTCGCCGGCCGGGTCTATGTCCCCGAGGAGGATCCGAACTATCGGGCTGAGGGCATGGCCTCCTGGTACGGCGATGACTTCCACGGCCGCCTGACCGCCAATGGCGAGGTCTTCGACATGACCGCGCTGACGGCGGCGCATCCGACCCTGCCGATCCCGTCCTATGCCCGGGTGACCAATATCAGGAACGGCAAGTCGCTGATCGTCCGGGTCAATGACCGCGGGCCGTATCACGGCAACCGCCTCATCGACGTCTCCAACAAGGCCGCCGAACTCCTTGAATTCAAGAGCAATGGTGTCGCCAGGGTGCGGGTCGAATATGTCGGCCGGGCGCCGCTCGAAGGTACCGACGACCGCCAGTTGCTGGCCACCTTGCGGACCGGCACGCCGGCCCCGGCGCCATCCACGGTGCGAATCGCCGCCGCGCGGCCCTTCGTGCCGGAGTTTCTGTCCGGCGGCCGCCCGATCCGGGGTGACGTCCCCTTGCCGGAGGGGCGCCCCTACAGCCTCGGCAACACCTCGGCCGACTACGCGTCGATCAACGCGACGTCCGAAATGTCAGCATCCAGCCGCTCCCGCGGTCGCACGATCGAGAATCCGCGCAGGGTCTCGTATGAAAATGACGAGCGTTTCGCGGCCGAACCGACGGCCTATGCGCCGATCGATCCACGCGGCCCGCGCGAACTCCTGAGCGGGCGGGGGCTGTACTAGGGCGTGTACTCATAAATGGGCAGGTGATGTCCATTCCGGCCCCAAAATCGGACATCGGCAGGGGAAGAAGGCATGTCCGCCAAGGGCCAGAAGTGGAAATAGACATTTTGGTTGTCGCGCTCAGTCCCTCGCTCTTCCTAGCGCGTGACGCATGACCTTTTGCTCATCACTCGTCATCTGCGTCGGGCCAAGCTTGTAGGTCAGCTTGTCGATCTTGCCAGTGAAGCGGAACGGCAGCTTGTAGCTATCGTCCACCGCCGTGCGAGTATCGCTGCCGATGTCAAAAGTTTCGTCGATCGCCATAAGGAAGGGGATCGAGTGCGGCATCGACTTCTTGGCCACCTCCTTGCCATCGACCGTCAACACGCCTGTGCCGCCCTTGCCCGGACCGGAGCCGTCATACTTGAAGTCAAACACAATCGTGTGCTTGCCGGGCTTGAGCGCATCGCCGAAAACATCGCGACTTCCCACACCGGCTTCCCAACGATATCGTTTTAGATTGAGCATATTATAGGAGAACACAGGCTTGCTCTTGAGCAAATACAGGCCGTATCCGCCGAAGCGACCGCCGTAAGTGGCGATCATTCCTTCCGCGCCGCCCTGGGGAACGGTAATCTCGGCGGTGATGGTGTAGTCCTTGTTGAGGATGCTCGGGGTGTTGCCATCCGGAATACCGGCGTTCTCCCCCTTGAACGTGAAGACCGTTCTTCCGGCAGTCGCGCTCGGCCGCGGAGTCACGAGGCGGGGCAGGATCGAGTTGTCCAGCGGCAAGACCTGGTATTTCGCTGCCTCCGTCAGGAACAACGCCTGCATCTCCTTCAGCTTGTCGGGATTCTTGCCGGCGAGGTCGTTGTTTTGCGAAAAGTCCTCGGTGATGTTGTACAGTTCCCATTTATAGTCGTTGATCTCGGGAAGCTTGGCCGTTCCCAGGATCCACGGCGGCACCGGTGGCGTCGTATTGGCGTACCAGCCATTGCTGTAGATGCCGCGGTTGGCGAACATCTCGAAATACTGCGTGTCGCGTTTTGATGGCGCCTTAGCGTTGGCTTGGTCGAACGTATAGACCATGCTCACGCCTTCGATCGGCTTTTGCGCAATGCCGTTGACCGTGGTGGGAGCCTGAATACCGGTGGCTTCGAGGATCGTCGGCACGATGTCGATGATGTGGTGGAATTGGCTGCGGATACCGCCGACGTCCTTGATGTGGCCGGGCCAAGATATGGCCATGCCTTGGCGTGTGCCGCCAAAGTGGGATGCCACCTGCTTGGTCCACTTGAACGGCGTGTCAAACGCCCACGACCATGCCACCGACATGTGCGGATAGGTCTTGTCCGAGCCCCACGCTTCATAATTCAGCATCAACTCGGCTTCCGGGAGATCCAGAATGGCATTGTAGGCGGTCATCTGGTTTGGGGTGCCCTCCAAGGTGCCTTCGGCGCTGGTGCCGTTGTCGCCGCTGATATAGATGATCAGCGTGTTGTCGAGTTTGCCCATGTCTTGGACGGCCTGGATGACTCGGCCTATTTCATAATCGGTATAGGCCGCGTAGCCGGCAAACACTTCAGCCTCGCGGGCGTAGAGCTTCTTTCGCAGCAAGGAAAGCGAGTCCCACTTCGGCAGCGTATCCGGCCAGGGGGTAAGTTGGGTGTTTTCGGGGATGACGCCGAGCTTCTTCTGGTTGGCGAAGATTTGCTCGCGCAGCTTCTCCCACCCCATGTCGAACTTGCCCTTGAACTTGTCGATCCATTCCTTCTTGGGCTGGTGCGGCGAATGCGTGCCACCCGGCACGTAGTAGACAAAGAACGGCTTGTCCGGCGCGGCCGCGTTCAGGCCGTTCATGTAGTTGATGGCATCATCAGCCATGTCGGTGGTGAGGTTGTAGTTTTGCTTGCCGATCCATGGAAATACCTGGGTCGTGTTGCGGAACACGTAGGGTGTCCACTGGTCGGTCTCGCCGCCCATGAACCCGTAGAAATATTCGAACCCCATGCCGATCGGCCATTGGTCAAATGGTCCGGCCGCGCTGTACAGATAGGTCGGGGTGTTATGATTCTTGCCGAACCACGACGTGGCATATCCGTTGTCGCGGAGAATGGTTCCGATCGTCGCGCTCTGCTGGCCGATGACGGAATCATAGCCGGGATAGCCCGTCGACATCTCGCCGATGACGCCGTACCCGACCGAATGGTGGTTGCGGCCGGTAATCAGCGCTGCCCGCGTCGGCGAGCACAGCGCCGTCGAGTGAAACTGCGTATAGCGCAGGCCCGTCTTGGCGATTCGATCCATGTTCGGGGTCGGGATGACACCACCGAAGGTGCCGGAAACGCCATAGCCCTGGTCATCGGTCATGATCAGCAGCACGTTCGGCGCGCCTTTGGGCGGAACGACGGACGGCGGCCAATACGGCTTGGAATCCTTGGCCGTCTCGTTGATCACGCCGCCGAACTTCGGAGGCTCCGGCGGAAGCTGCTTGCCATCGAGTGTCATCGTGGCGCCGGGGGTACCCGGCGTGCCCGTGATTTGCTGAGCCGCCGCCGATCCGGCGAGAAGAGCTGGAAATGCGATGAGCAGGGTCGCAAGACCGGTTGCCAATAGCCATTTCTGTTTCGGCCGACACCTGTTCTGTTCATCGATCATGGGATTTTCTCCACTCGTGTGACGCAGCGAAGCCAAACATGAGTCGTGACGACCCTTCTGAGAATCCCTTGCGAAAAGTCCTGGTCTGCTCCTCGTCAGGAATTTCGTGTTTGCGCGACGGTGCGCCGGCGCCGAAGCGCCGGTGCACCGTCAACGCTCATTGCGCCGACAGGCCGACCGTGGTCTGCTCCTTCACGATCGGCGGCGGATTCCATTTGCCGGTCAGTGCGTCGGACTTCGGCGCGTACAGGCGCATCGTCAGATTGAACGGTCCTTTCGGCGCGGGAAGCCAGTTGGCTTCGAGCTCCTTGCCGGGGCTGGCGTTCTGGAAATAGAGGTCGAGCGAACCGTCCGCATTGTATTTGAACGGCATCCAGCTGCTCACCGCAAAGCGGTTCAGCACGTTGCCGACCTGGAAGCCTTCCTGATCGTAGAGCGTGATCGACCAGAACGCGTTGACCGGCGGAGCTGCGCCTTTCTCGAAGGTGATGGTGTATTTGTTCGCGCCATCGAGCGGCTTGCCGGATTCGTCGGCGAGGTTGAGCGGATAGATGGCGTCCTCGGGCAGGTTCGCGCCGAGCCCCACTTGCGAGACGATGGCGCGTTTCAAATAGTAGTTGCCGTAGACGCCCATCGTGTCGGTGTTCATCGACCAGCCATTGGCGACGCGGGCCAGCGTCGGCACCTTCCAGGCCATCAGCTTTTGTCCGTCCTGCGGCGCAGTCTCGACCGCTCTCTGCACCGCCGGATCGAGCTTGCCGATGTCAAAGCTCTTGCCGGGCTCGATGCCGATTTTCTTCATCTGCGCGATGATCGGCTCGTCGGTGATGTGAGGTTGGTGAAGCTTGAGCAGCTCGGCAGCATTGGCGAAATACACGCCTGCCGACATGCTATCGACCTGGACCTTTGGTGGCGTCTTCATGTCGATGCTCGGGTCCGGCTTGAACTCGACCGGCCTGGGAGCCTTGCCATACTCGGAAAGCAGCGCGACCTTGTAGCCGGCCTGGATTTTTCGGACCGCATCGTAGTCATGCGGGCCATCGGTCTTGGTCCGGCCGATCACCCAGACGTAAGACGTTGGCGCTTCGATCCGTTGGGTCTCCTTCGGAAGCCTGAACTCCTCCGCAAACCGGTCGCGCAGGTCCGGCCGCCAACCCGGAGGCGTAATCAGAAACGTCCCGGCCTTGGTGCCCGTCGTTCGCCAGCCCGGCGAAGCAAACACGTCGGTCCACATGTCGAGCATCGGCAGCAGATAGTAGCGCCCGTTTGTATCCGGTGCGGAGATCACGACCGGTTCTTTCGACATGTCCAGCCATGCCGTGGAATACAAAGTGTCGAAGTTCGAACGAACCACACCCCTGAAGTCCGCAGGTGGATATTCGGGTACGTTATTGAACATGTTCATCGGACCCTTCCCCATTTCCTTGTCTGGCCCGATGTTGGTAAATTGCTTTCGTGTGATATCCATCGACAGCAGCGGGTAGAAATAGACATAGGCGTCGACGGCGATAGCGTGCGCCTCCTGTTCGGTGATGGGTGCCTGCGCCAGCGCCGAGGGCGCAGCCGCTGCGCCAATGCAGAGAGACAATGTCAGGGGCAGAATTCGCTTTAGCATGTCGCCTCCTCCTGTTCTGATGTGTTCAGTGATCTGGAGTCGTCGCCTGCGTCTGTTCCTGATTTTTCTTGTGTTTGCGGGAAATTCCGCTTCCGGATGTTCGAAGATCAATCAGACGCATTCTAGCGGCGCATGAAGTGGTGCATTATCGCCAAGAAGAACGTGCATCATCGCTGCAAAAAAAGCTTCAAGCCGGGGACCGAAAGAACAGACCCCGTCGGCCTTGCATACAAGCTTGCGTTGTATGATCCGCATGGTGCAGGGAGTTGGTATTGACCTATGTCAAGGCGTCGTCTTACGCGGAATTTTCTGCGCTTTGTTGGTGGTAATATGCGGGTCTCCTAATTCGGGATCGGAAGCTTCCAAAGTTCAAGATGCACGAAAAACGCGCGCGTATTGAAGCCGCGCTGCAAGATTCCGATAATCAATTTAAGCGAGCCTGCGCGACGTGACGCTATGATGGGTGGCGGCCGCGATCCCCGAGCAGAATGGGCCGGGATAAACCGGCCGTGCGATTGGTTCTAATTTGGATTTAAATGATGCAAAAAGTGATTGAGTTTCCCGGCACGACCGAAGCCATGTCGGGACCGTCAGCGGTGGCGCCGCCCTCCATCGAGCCGATATGGACGGTCGTCGATTCATTGTCTCGCACGCTGGATTGCATCAAGACCATGTGTGCGGATGCGCCGACCGGGCCGATGCGCGAGAAGCTTGAGATCGAGCGGGCCAACCTCGTCATCGGGCTCTTTGTCGCCCGGGTCGCGGCGATGCGGGTGTCTTTGGCGAAGCCCGCCGCGGAACGGGCGCCCGATCCGATTGCCAGCCGCGGCTGATGGCGGCCTGGTTATCGCGCGGCGCTTCTCCATAGCCGGACCAGCGGGCCGTTCTCGCCGCGCACCGGGTCGGTCTTCGGCAATTTCACTTCCGGAATCGTCTTCAACGCCTTGGCGTGGTTCTCCGGCGTCGGGCGCGTGATCTGCATCGGCGGTCCCGGCGGATAGGCGCCGACCACGCAGAAATCGGGGCTCGCGAACACGCATTGATGCCCGGTGCCGGCGGGCAGGATGGCGACGTCACCGGGCGTGATCTCGAGCTCCTGGCCGCTAGCGCCGCCGAAGCGGACGCGCGCGCGGCCACGGGCGACGCCGAGCGCCTCGTGCACGGTGGCGTGGTAATGCACATAGTCGTAGACGCCGTTGCGCCACATCGCGCCCCAGCCATTGGCGCCGAACAGCCCTTCGATGGTCTTTTCCGGATGGTCGTTCGCAACGTCGACCGCGCCCCTGTAGACCACGAACGGCAGGGGATTGTTGGGCACGAGGCCGTCGTCTTCGAAAACGAGGACGAGCGGTTCGATATCGGAATTGACGACGGACATAGGGGCTCTCCCATGACTCAAACCGGCATCCGCGCCTCACGTTCCCTTCGGAATCTCGAAAACCAGGCACGTCGTCGTGGCATGCGCGAGCAGGCTGCCCTTTGCATCGGTGATGCGCGCCTCGGCCGTTGCGGCGCGGCGGCCGGCATTCAGCACCTTTCCCTCGGTGCGGATCACGCCGGTGTCCTTGCTCATCCCCCGGATGAAGGAGATCTTGAATTCCAGCGTGGTGTAGCCGGTGCCCGCGGGCAGCGTGGTCTGCACCGCCAGCCCCATCGCGGAATCCAGCAGGATCGCGGCGTAGCCGCCATGCACCGAGCCGATCGGATTGTAATGGCGGATGCCGGGCACGCTGTGGATCACCACATGACCCTTCTCCGCCGTGCAGTCGAACGGCTCGACCGGCTCCATGATCGGCGGCTCCGGCAGCTTGCGCGCAAAGATCGCGCGCACGAAGTCCAGCCCCGACATCGATGCCATCACGGACATCGGCGTCACGCCGTACTCGACCTTCGGAATGGAGCTGTCGGTCATGCGGGCGCGCTCAAGCCCGCTTCTTCGCCCGCATCAAATCGGCAAAGCGCTCGAACAGATAGTGCGAGTCGCGCGGCCCCGGCGAGGCTTCCGGGTGGTACTGCACGGAGAACACCGGCTTGCCGTCGAGCGCGATGCCGCAGTTGGAGCCATCGAACAGCGAGATGTGCGTCTGCGTCGCGCCCTTCGGCAGCGTCGCCTGGTCCACGGCAAAGCCGTGGTTCATCGAGGTGATCTCGACCTTGCCGGTGGTCTCGTCCTTCACCGGGTGATTGGCGCCGTGATGGCCCTGGTGCATCTTTTTCGTCTTCGCGCCGACGGCGAGGCCCAGCATCTGATGCCCGAGGCAGATGCCGAAGGTCGGCGTGCCCGAGTCGATCACCTTCTGGATCACGGGCACCGCATATTTGCCGGTCGCCGCGGGATCGCCCGGGCCGTTCGACAGGAATACGCCGTCCGGCTTCATGGCCAGAATGTCTTCGGCCGAGGTCGTCGCCGGCACCACAGTGACTTTGCAGCCGACGCCGGCGAGCAGGCGCAAGATGTTGCGCTTGATGCCGTAGTCGATGGCGACGACGTTGAACTGCGCCTCGCTCTGCCGGCCAAAACCCTTCTCCCACGCCCAAGGCGTCTCGTCCCACGTAAAACGCTGGCCGGAGGTGACCATCGGCACGAGATCCATGCCCTCCAGCCCCGGCCATTCGCGCGCCTCTTCCTTCAGGCCATGCAGGTCGAACCTGCCGTCCCTGGAATGTGCGATCACGGCATTGGGCATGCCCTTGGAGCGGATCAGCGCGGTCAGCGCGCGAGTGTCGATGCCGGACAGCCCGATGATGCCGCGCGCTCTCAGCCATTGATCGAGATGACGCGTAGCGCGGTAGTTGGAGGGATCGGTGATGGCAGAGCGCAGGATCAGGCCGCGCGCGCCGGGCGTTGCCGCCATGTTTACCGTCTCGATGTCTTCCTCGTTGGTGCCGACGTTGCCGATGTGCGGGAAGGTGAAGGTGATGATCTGCCCGGCATAGGAGGGGTCGGTCAAAATCTCCTCATAGCCGGTCATCGCGGTGTTGAAGCAGACTTCGCCGACGGCGTGTCCCTCGGCGCCGAGGCCAAAACCTTCCAGCACCGTACCGTCGGCGAGCACAAGGAGCGCAGTCGGCTTGTGTTCCGGCCAGGCGGCAGCGTTTTCAGACGGGGTCATGAGCGCTCTACATAGAGGGATGCGCTCGCCCCGTCAAAGCCGAAACCAGCGGATTCACACGCGATTCCCGCATATTTGACAGGCAATTCCCCGGTCTTAATCTGAAGTTCCGAGACCGCCCTGGTTTACGACCAATAATTTCCCGGAGGCCACGCATGGACGACACGATGCCGATCCTCCTGGTCCCGGGCCTCGTGTCCTCGCCCCGGATTTTCGCGCCCGTCGTGCCGGCGCTGTGGCGGCTCGGACCGGTGACGGTCGCCAACCACATCCGCGACGACAACATGGGGGCGATCGCCCGGCGCATCCTCGCCGAGGGGCCGCCGCGCTTTGCGCTCGCCGGCCATTCCATGGGCGGCTACATCGCCTTCGAGATCATGCGCCAGGCGCCGGACCGGGTCGCCAAACTCGCATTGATCAACACCCAGGCAAGGGCCGATACGCCAGAGGCCAGCGAGCGCCGCCGCGGCA
>Ga0081455_10009394_pt1 | contig 10061 bp, 8 predicted proteins | sample TabmetS3T2R1_FD_70207 | JGI IMG/M metagenome (GOLD analysis project Ga0081455, IMG submission 70207) | Tabebuia heterophylla rhizosphere microbial communities from the University of Puerto Rico - S3T2R1 | ecosystem: Host-associated > Plants > Roots > Rhizosphere ... | reverse complement strand
CGAAGAGACCTGGCGACGACCGAGGAGGCGACGAACGAAACCGACTGGAGGACGGCCGCGGAGGACGCGCGTCCTCCGCGGGATCTTGCTCGGTCGTTCTAGAAGTTGAACCTGAACATGAACTGCATGATCCGCATGAACCCGGACTGAGTCGTGGTCTGGCCGAACGTGTTGCCGGGGGCGAACGTGTTGTTGCCCTGCAGCGCGCGGACGGTCGGACGGTTGAACAAGTTGAGCACCTCGAGCTTGATCTGCGCCGACTTGCTGCCGAACGGGAAGTTCTTCATGAACGACGCGTCGGTATTGAACTGGGTCGGCGTGCGCAGGTCGACGATCGTGCGAACGCCGTAGGCGACGAGCGCCTTCCAGCCCTCGTCGCTCAGCCGCCGGATGTTGTCTGCGCGCACGATCCGGGCGAACTGCGTCTCCCGCCCGTCCTCGGTCGGATGTCCACCGAGGTCGCGGACGTTGAGGACGCCGTCCCAGACGAGGTCGCGGCTACGCAGCAACCGACGCGCGTTGGGAGCCGCGGAGCGTGGTCGAGGTTGCACCTTCGATCACGACGTCAACGAGCTCGCCTGGGGACGCCGCTCCCGCGAAATTGACGGTCGTGTTGCGCCTCGTGCGGCCTCGCAGCAAGGCCGGGTCGGTTCGGCTCGGCCCTTCGACGAGCACCTCTTCCACCCGGCCGACACGCTGCTCGTTGCGCTCCGCCGCGACACGCTGGACCACGTCGATCAGCCGCTCGATCCGATCGCGCTTGACCTCCTCGGGAACCTGGCCGTCCATCGTCGCCGCCTCGGTTCCCCGGCGTGGCGAGAAGACGAACGTGAAGGCGCTGTCGAACCCGACCTCCTCGACGGCTTCGAGCGTCTCATAGAAGTCCTCCTCCGTTTCCCCCGGGAAGCCGACGATCAGGTCGGTGCTTAGCGCCAGGTCGGGGATTGCGGCGCGCAGCTCGTTCGCCAGCCGGACGAAGCGCTCGCGGCTATAGGTCCGCCGCATCGCTTTCAGGATGCGGCTCGAACCGGACTGCAGTGGCAGGTGCGCGTGCTCGCACACCGAGGCGCAGTCGGCCATCGCCGCGATCACCGGCGCCCGGAAATCCTTGGGATGCGGGCTCGTGAACCGGATCCGCGCCACGCCGTCGACCGCGTCTATGGCGCGCAGCAGCTCGCCGAAGTCCGTCCGGATGTCCGGGAGCAGGTCGCGGCCGTACGAGTTCACGTTCTGGCCGAGGAGCGTGACCTCACGCACGCCCTCGTGAACGAGCTTCGTCACCTCGGCGACGACCTCGCCAGGCCTGCGGCTCTGCTCGCGTCCGCGCACGGACGGGACGATGCAGTACGCGCACTTGGAGTTGCAGCCCATCGAGACCTGCACCCAGGCCTGGAAGCGGCGCTCCCGGTGCATGGGCAGCCGGCCGGCAAAGGAGCGCTCCTCGAGCCCGAAGCGGCCACGTGCGACGCCGATCCCGCCTGCACCGAGCCACTCGCCCAGGTGCGGGATCGAGCCCGGCCCGAACGCGACGTCGACGAACGGATAGAGGGAGAAGAGCCGCTCGCGCTGCGCTTCGGCATAGCAGCCGCCGACCGCGATCACCTTCTCGGGCTCTCGCGCTTTCAGGGCGCGCGCCTGCGCCAGGTGCGCCGCGAAGCGCTGGTCGGGCTTCTCGCGCACCGTGCACGTGTTGAACACGAGCACGTCGGCCTCCTCCTGAGAATGCGTCTCCCCCAGGCCGAGCTCCTCGAGCATGCCCTTGATGCGCTCGGAATCGTGAGCGTTCATCTGGCAGCCGAAGGTGGTCACGTGGTAGCGCTGCACGGCGAGAAATCGTAGCCGCGGCCGAATAGCGCTTTCGATTTCAACATGTCCGCTGTAGGCTGGTCCGGCACTGTCAGGGGTCCATCTGCCGCCGGAGGTCACATGCGTTCGCTCTTCCTTGCCGTCGCCGCTTCGCTCAGCCTGCTCGCGTTCGTCGGAGCGCGGCTCGAGCCTGCGAGGGGGATCAGTACCGATCTGTTCGTGTCCGAGTACATCGAGGGCTCGAGCAACAACAAGGCGATCGAGCTCTTCAACGGGACGGGCTCGACCGTGGACCTCACGGGCGGCGGCTACCAGGTGCGCATGTACTTCAATGGCAACTCGGCCGCCGGACTGACGATCAACCTGACCGGCTCGGTCGCTCCGGGTGACGTCTTCGTCCTCGCCCAGAGCGCGGCCGCGCCGGCGATCCTGGCGCAGGCCGATCAGACGAACGGCGCCGGCTGGTTCAACGGGAACGACGCTGTTGCGCTGACGAAGGGCGGCGCTGCCGGCCAGATCGTCGACGTGATCGGCCAGATCGGACTCGATCCGGGGACCGAGTGGGGCACGGGCCTCGCGAGCACGGCTGACAACACGCTCCGCCGCAAGAGCGGGATCAGCGCAGGCGACACGAACGGGTCGGACGTGTTCGACCCGGCGGCGGAATGGGACGGCTTCGCGACCAACACGTTCGACGGGCTCGGCTTCCACATCTCGGGCGGCGACGCGCCGCCGCTCGTCAGCTCGACCTCACCGGCGAACGGCGCCGCCGAGGTGGCGGATAGCTCCAACATCACCATCAACTTCTCCGAGCCGGTCGTTGCGGCGGACGGCTGGTACGCGATTTCCTGTTCGGCCAGCGGCGCCCACACGGCTTCGCAGAGCGGCGGGCCGCAGAGCTACGCGCTCGACCCGGACACCGATTTCGGCGTCGGGGAGACGTGCACCGTGACCGTGGACGCCACCAAGGTCACCGACGTCGATCCCGACGACCCGCCGGACCAGATGGCGGCGAACCACTCGTTCAGCTTCACGACGACTCTGCCCGTGACGGAGATCGGGCAAGTGCAGGGCGCCGGGCATCTATCGCCCTACGCCGGTCAACTCGTGAAGGTCGAGGGCGTCGTAACGGCGAAGCGCGGCTCGAACACATGGGTCCAGGACGTGACGCCTGACGCGGATCCCGAGACCTCGGAGGCCGTCCTCGTGTTCGGCTCGGCGGTGGCGAACGCCGTCGCCGTCGGCGACCTCGTGCAGGTCACCGGGACGGTCACGGAGTTCCGGGCCGGGTGCACGCCCTCGTGCGACCCGACGAGCAGCGCCTTCTCGAATCTCACGATCACCGAGCTCGCTTCGCCCGGTCTGGGCGTGAGCAAGCTCGGAACGGCGGCGCTTCCGGCCGCCACCGTGATCGGCGCCGGCGGCCGCGTCCCGCCGACGGAGGTGATCGAGGACGACTCGAGCACCGGCAACGTCGAGACGAGCAACGCCTTCGACCCCGGCCAGGACGGGGTCGACTTCTACGAGACGCTCGAGAGCATGCTCGTCGAGGTGCGGAACCCTGTCGTCGTCGGGCCGCGGAACTCGTTCGGCGAGATCCTGGTCCTGGCCGACGACGGGGCAGGCGCTTCGATTCGGACGACCCGCGGCGGCATCGTCATCCGTCCGACGGACTTCAACCCCGAGCGGATCATGCTCGACGACCTGTTGGTCGCCACTCCGGCTGTCGACGTGGCCGATCACTTCACGGCGGCTGCGGGCGTCATGACCTACGACTTCGCGAACTACAAGATCGCCGTCACGAGCATGCTCCAGGAGGTGGACGGCGGCCTTCAGCGCGAGGTCACCAGGCCGCCGACCGAGGACGAGGTCGTCGTCGGGACCTACAACGTCGAGAACCTCGACCCGGGCGACGACTCCTTCGCCCGCCACGCCGACCTGATCGTGAACCACCTCCGAGCGCCCGACATCCTTGCGATCGAGGAGATCCAGGACAACGACGGCGCGGCGAACACTGCCGTCACCGGCGCTGCGGCAACGTGGAACGGCTTGATCGCGGCGATCAAGGCCGCCGGCGGGCCGACGTACCAGTACCGGCAGATCGACCCAGTGGACGACCAGGACGGCGGTGAGCCAGGCGGCAACATCCGCGTCGGATTCCTCTTCCGCACCGATCGCGGCGTCGAGTTCATCGATCGGCCCGGCGGCGACTCGACGACGCCGACGACCGTCGTCAATTGGCCGTCAGGGCCGAGGCTGTCGTTCAGCCCCGGCCGCGTGGATCCGAGCAATCCGGCCTGGGCCGCATCCCGCAAGCCGCTCGCAGGCGAGTTCAAGGCGTATGGCAAGACGCTCTTCGTGATCGCGAATCACTTCAACTCGAAGGGCGGCGACCAGCCGCTCTTCGGCCGGTTCCAGCCGCCCGCGCGCAGCAGCGAGGTCCAGCGCCACGCGCAGGCCCGGGTCGTGAACAGCTTCGTCGACTCGATCCTCGCCGCCGATCGGAACGCCAACGTCATCGTCCTCGGCGACATCAACGACTTCGAGTTCTCGGAGACGGTGCAGACCCTCTCGGGCGGTGTCCTCACGAGCCTGATGGACACGCTGCCGAAGCCTGAACGGTACTCCTATGTCTTCGAGGGCAACTCACAGGTGCTCGACCAGGTACTGGTCAGCGACAACGTGCTCGACAACTTCTTCGTCGACTACGACCCGGTCCACGTGAACTCCGAGTTCGCCGACCAGGCCTCCGACCACGACCCGCAGGTGGCACGGCTCGACCTGCGCGGCCGCCCGAAGCCGAAGGAGGTAGGTGCTGGTGCTACTTCGCGAGCTCGGTCGCCCGTGACTCTCGGATCACGGTGACCTTGATCTGCCCGGGATACTCGAGCTCGTGCTCGATTTCCCGGGCGATCTCATGGGAGAGCAGCACCGCTCCGTCGTCGTCGATCTCGCCGGGCTTGACGATCACGCGGATCTCACGGCCTGCCTGCAGCGCGTAGACCTTCTCGACGCCGTTCTTCCGCGCGGCGATGTCCTCGAGCGCCTCGAGCCGCTTGATGTAGTTCTCGAGGGTGTCGCCCCGGGCTCCGGGACGCGAGCCGGAGATCGCATCGGCCGCAATCAGGAGGACCGCCTCGACGGTTTGCGGCTGAACCTCGTAGTGGTGCGCCGCGATTGCATGGACGACGGCCTCGGCCTCTCCGTACCTGGCCGCATAGTCGGCGGAGATCTGCGCGTGTGAGCCCTCCACCTCGTGCGTCAGCGCCTTTCCGAGGTCGTGGAGCAGCGCGGCGCGCTTGGCGGTGCGGGCGCTCGCCTCCAGCTCGACGGCCATGATCCCCGCCAGATGGACGACCTCGAGCGTGTGCTTGAGGACGTTCTGGCCGTAGCTCGTCCGGTAGTGCAGGCGGCCCAGGATCTTCACGAGCTCCGGATGGAACTCGCCGGCGTTGGCCTCGAACACGGCCTGCTCGCCGGCGAGGCGCATGTAGTCGTCGATCTCGGCCTTCGACTGGTAGTACATCTCCTCGATCCGCGCCGGCTGGATGCGCCCGTCGTCGATCAGCTTCGTGAGCGTCAGCTTCGCGATCTCCCGGCGGATCCCGTCGAACGATGAGAGCACGACCGCCTGCGGCGTGTCGTCGATGATGATGTCCACGCCGGTCAGGTGCTCGAGCGTGCGGATGTTTCGGCCTTCTCGACCGATGATCCGGCCCTTCATGTCGTCCGAGGGAAGCTCGACGACGGAAGACGTCGTCTCGGCCGCATGGCTCGCGGCGACGCGCTGCAGCGCGTCAGCGACGAGGTTCCGCGCGCGCCGCTTGGCCTCGACCTGTGCCTCCTCCTCGAGTTGGCGGACGCGCCGGGCGAGGTCATGCCGGATCAGCTGTTCGGACCGGTCGAGCAGCTCCGCTCTGGCTTCATTGACGGTCAAGCTCGAGATGCGCTCGAGCTCGTGGAGCTCCTCGTCCTTGGTTTCCTTGAGCTGCTGCTGGAGCTCCTTGATGTGGACCTCGCGGTCCGAGAGGCCCTGCTCGCGGCGGAGCAGCTCGGTCAGCTTGCCTTCGAGCTCGTCCTGACGGGCGAGCACTCGTTCCTCGAGCTTCGACATGTGGACGCGGCGCTCCTGAAGCGTCCGCTCCTCCTCGGCGCGGAAGCGCATTGCCTGCTCGCGCGCCTCGATCTCACTCTCCCGGCGAAGGGTTTCCGCCTCACGCCTCGCCTCGGAGATCAGCTCGTCTCGCTGTCGCGCCGCATCGCCCAGGCCCGAGCGATGCTGGAGCTTCAGGACGAGCGCGAGGAGCGCCGCTCCGAGGATCAGGCCGATGGCAATGCCGGCGACGATGAGCACCTGGCGCTCCTTGGGGTCGCGTGGACTCGGGGGGCCCACGGGTGGTCGGTTGTACCGCTCGACGAGCGGGAATCACCCGCTATCAAGCCCGTGCAGAGCGTCCTGAAAGCCCGGCCGGCGGCCGGGCAGGGTCGTCACCAGCGAGCTGCCGCTGGGGCCGAGTCCTCCTTCGTGTGTGCTCGTCCGGTGGTCAGGGTCGTCTCAGGTTTCAGTCTCGTCGTATCAGAAAACGCTTCTGTGCAGGCAAAATGTCGGATGAAGCGCTTCTAGTCTACCGGATAGACATCGGTGATGCCCGTAAGCGACTCTTGGCTGAAGCCCTTTCCGGCCAGGTAGCGAAGCGCCTTCGCGTCCGCGCCGCGCCGCTCGTAGAGCTCTGCCGCCCTTACGTCCTCGGGCTCGAGCTCGGTGATCGCCTCGTCGACTGCCTCGGCGGCGACGCCGCGGCGGCGAAGATCCGTGCGGATCAGATCGTTTCCGGCTCCGCGCTCGGCGAGCGCTCGCGCGCGTCCGATGGCGAAGCGCTCGTCGGAGACAAGGCCGGAGGCGACCAGTCGATCGAGGGCTTCGTCACGCTCGTCGGCAGGGACGCCCGCCTGCGCTAGGCGCTGCTCGAGCTCTCGCCGCGAGCGGTCGCGGTGCCGGAGCGCACGAAGCGCAACCTCCGTCGCATCCATCTGCGGCTGCTTACTTCGTGGCGGTCTCGACCTCGGCCTTCTTCTCGACCTTGACGTCCGCGTCGTCGGCGATCGGGAGCAGCCGTGCTGAGACGACCTGGTCGGGCCCGACCTCGGTCTGGATCCGCTGGAGGATCTTCTGCGTGACGTCCGGGTGCTCGCGGAGGAAGGCGGTCGCGTTCTGGCGTCCCTGTCCGAGCCGTTCTTCGTCGAAGCTGAAGTACGAGCCGGACTTCTGGACTGCCTTTCGCTCGAGGCCGGCGTCGAGCACCGTGCCCTCCCAGGAGATGCCGGAGCCGTAGATGATGTCGAACTCGGCCTGCTTGAACGGCGGGGCGACCTTGTTCTTCACGACCTTGACGCGGACGCGGTTGCCGATCGCCTCGACGCCCTCCTTCAGGGTCTCGATGCGGCGGATGTCCAATCGGACCGACGAGTAGAACTTGAGCGCCCGGCCGCCGGGGGTCGTCTCCGGGTTTCCGAACATGACGCCGATCTTCTCCCGGAGCTGGTTCGTGAAGATCGCAATCGTGTCGGTGCGGTTGAGCGTGCCTGCGAGCTTGCGCAGCGCCTGGCTCATCAGCCTGGCCTGGAGCCCGACGTGGCTGTCCCCCATCTCGCCCTCGATCTCCGCGCGCGGGGTCAGCGCGGCGACCGAGTCGACGGCGACGACGGCGAGCGCGCCGCTGCGGATAAGCAGCTCGGCGATCTCGAGCGCCTGCTCGCCGTTGTCGGGCTGCGAGACGAGGAGATCCTCGACGTTGACGCCGATCCGCCGCGCGTACTGCGGGTCCATCGCGTGCTCGGCGTCGATGAAGGCGCAGATGCCGCCGCGGCGCTGAGCCTCGGCGATCACATGGTAGACGAGCGTGGTCTTGCCCGATGACTCGGGCCCAAAGATCTCGACGATCCGCCCGCGCGGAAGCCCCCCGATCCCGAGCGCTAGGTCGAGCGAGAGCGAGCCCGTGGAGACCGACCCGATCGCGACATGCGCGTGGTCGTTCATTCGCATGACCGCGCCCTTGCCGAACTGGCGCTCGATCTGTCCGAGAGCGGTGTCGAGTGCCTCTTCGCGACTCATTGGCTCATCCTCCTAGCGGTACCGATTCGAGTGCTTCGTACTGCGCGCCTGACCGTCGCAGACGAGAGATGTAAACAGCCGCGTCGGATGGCGAAAAGGTTCCAAGTTCCGGCACCTCTGGCTCAAGCTTAGGCGGCGAGCGAAAGCGCAGGACGGTGACGTGCGGCAGCCAGGGGCGCTTCTCTCGCTCGTACACGCCGAGGCGCTCGAGACCGTCGAAGAGGCGCTCCGCGAGCCGCCGGCCCTCGCCCGATTGGTCGTCAAAGACGAGCATCCCGACACTTCGCGTCTCGCGGTAGCGACGCGGCGAGAAGGCGATTTCTCCGGCATCGCGGGCAGCCTCCGCGAGGGTGGCAGTGATCCCCTGGAGCTCCGTCGCGGGTCGTGAGCCCAGGAACGCGAGGGTGGCGTGGAGGTTCTCCCGGGGAACGATCCGTCCAGAGAGCTGCTCGTCCTGCCACGCTTGGAGCTGGTCCACGACGGCGTCCGGCAGTCGGAGGGCACAGAAGAGACGCAGGCGCTCATCGCCCCCGACGGTACCGGGGGAACTCACACGCGATCGTTACGACTTTGTGTCAAGACACGCCGCAGCAAGTGCAGCGCCGAGGCCGCCGCGCGCCGGCGCACAGCATCGCGGTCGCCGGGCAGGCGCAGCTCGACGCCGTGCGAGATCTCCGGCGTCTCGGCGTGGACGAAGACGAGCCCGACCGGCTTCTCGGGCGTCCCGCCGTCCGGGCCCGCGACGCCCGTCACGGAGACCGCCACGTCGGCGCTGAGCGAGCGGCGCGCTCCGGAGGCCATGGCCGCGGCCGTCTCCGCAGAGACCGACCCATGCTGCTCGAGCAACTCGGGCGTGACGCCGAGCTCCTCGGTCTTCACCGAGTTGTCGTACGCCACGATGCCGCCCAGGAAGACGTCACTGGCGCCTGCAACCGACGTGAGCCTCGCTGAGACGAGCCCGCCTGTGCACGACTCCGCCGCGCCGAGCTTGAACCCGCGCTCGCGGGCAAGCCGGAGCACAATCGCCTCGACGGCCTCTTCGTCCTCAGCGAAGAGCTGTCGCGGATGCGCCTCGCGGAGCGCCTCGGTCACTCGTACCGCCTGCTCCTCCCCGCCGGGAGGGATGACGAGGTCGACCTGTACCTCGAGGTCGTGCGCGCAGATCGTCGCCTCCAGGACGCCCGCTTCTCCCCCGGCCCCTTCCATCACCCTCGCAACCGCCGACTCTGGCAACCCGAAGAAGCGGAGGACGCGATGCTCGGGGCTCTGCGCGCGGCTCAGGAGCTCTTGCAGCTCCGGACGCTGGAGCGCGTTCCGCCAGATGCGCTGCAGCTCGCCCGGCGGGCCGGGAAGCACGATGACCACGGTCGAGCCCACCTGCAGGAGCGCGCCGGGTGCGGTGCCCGCGAGACCGAGCGACAGTGCGCCCTCCGGGATCGTGGCCTGCTTGCGGACGCCGGGCTCGAGCTCCGAGTACGGGCGGCGGAAGCGCTCTGCTAGCCCGCGGACGACCCTTTCGATCTCCTGCTCGAGATCGGGATCGACGACGAGCTCGCGGCCCGCGGCCTGCGCAAGCAGCTCGATCGTCCTGTCGTCGTGCGTCGGCCCCAAGCCGCCCGACGTGACCACGAGGTCGAGCTCCAGCGCCTCGCGGAGCGCCGCCTCCAGCTGCTCGGGGCGGTCGCCGATGATGCTCACCCGCTCCGGCTCGATGCCGCGCGACGAGAGCTCACGGGCCAGGAAGGGACCGTTCTCGTCGACCCGTCCTCCTCGGACGAGCTCGCTGCCCGTGACGAGGACGGCTGCTCTCGGACGCACTACGCCCGGGGAGCGGCCTGGGTGACCCGGTTGGCGGTCACGACCACGGCCCTCGGCGAGCTCGTGTTGGGAAGCCCCACGACCCGCCCGTTCACGGTCATCCGAAGGTTCCCCGGCCGCCGCATCCGCACGAAGTAACGCCGGTAGGCCTTCTCGGTTCCGAAGCGGACGCTGTGGGCCGCGTCGAGCGTCCCCTCGTAAAGCTTCTTGCCTGCGGCCGAGCCGGCGTAGACCTCGAGCCACGAGCGGCCGAGGGCGCCGGTCACCGTCATCCTCGCCCGCGGCAGCTTCCTGGGACGGTTCAGCGTCGGCGTCTTGGGAGCTG
>Ga0081455_10009393_pt1 | contig 10061 bp, 8 predicted proteins | sample TabmetS3T2R1_FD_70207 | JGI IMG/M metagenome (GOLD analysis project Ga0081455, IMG submission 70207) | Tabebuia heterophylla rhizosphere microbial communities from the University of Puerto Rico - S3T2R1 | ecosystem: Host-associated > Plants > Roots > Rhizosphere ... | reverse complement strand
ATCTTGATCTTCTCGCCCTCAAGGCCGTTCTTGCGCACGAATACCGGCAACAGCCGCGTGGTCGGCGTGCCCTGCGCGCCGCCGAGCGTGTGACCCTCGAAATCCTTGATGGTCTCGATGCCGTTGCCCTTCTTGGCGACGATGGCGAAGGGCGGCTGGTTCCAGATCATGTAGACCATAACGGGAGCCTCCTGCGGCTTCAGCGAGGCGTTCTGGATGATCGCGTTGACGTCGCCGAAGCCGGCGTCGTAGGCGCCCGACATCACGCGCGTCACGGTCGCGCCCGAGCCTTCGCCCTGGTCGATGACGACGTTCAGCCCCTCTTCCTTGAAATAGCCCTTGTCCTTGGCGACGAAAAACGCCGCATCGCTGCCTTGCGTCTTCCAGCCCAGCGTGAACTTGATCGTGGTCTCCTGCGCATTGGCGGCGCCTGCGAACAGGGCGGCTCCCAACAGCGCGGCACTTACTCTCCAAGACATGACGACCTCCTCATCGGGTTGCGGTTGGCTTCAGGTAGCGATCAGATCGTTCTTGCGGGTGGCCCAGCCGGTGACCCGGCCTTCGATCAGCGAGAACACGACGTAAAGCGCGACGCCAAGACCCGCGAGCACGAACAGCCCGGCGAACACCAGCGGCACGTTGAAGTTGGAGGACGCGGTCATCATGACGTTGCCGATGCCGCGGTTGGATGCGACGGTCTCCGACAGCACCGCGCCGACAAAGGCGTAGCTGATCGCAACCTTCAGCGAGGCGAAGAAGAACGGCATCGTCCTGGGCAGGCCGACGTTCCAAAGGATGTCGAGCTTGCTGGCGCCGAGCGCCTTCAGCACGTCCTCGAGCTCGGGCTCGGTGGTGGCCAGACCCGTGGCGATATTGACGACGATTGGGAAGAAGCAGATCGACAGCGCGGTCAACACGGCCGGCACCGTGCCGGAGCCGAACCAGAGCACGAGGATCGGCACGATCGCGACCTTGGGGATCGAGGAGAAGCCGACCAGCAGCGGATAGCAGGTGTCATAGGCGGTCTTGGACACGCCGATGATGGCGCCGAGCACGACGCCCAGCGCCACGCCGAGCGCGAAACCGAACATGGTGGTCGCCAGCGTCTGCAGGATGTGCGGCCACAGGATCGGCATCTTTGTGATCAGCGTCGTGAAGATCTGCGAGGGCCGCGGCAGGATCAGGTCCGACATGCCCGTCATCAGGCAGAACAGCTCCCAGAAGACAAAGAACAGCACGATCAGCGCGACTGACCAGGCTTTTTGTCGGAGATCGACATCAGGCATCTCAACCTCCTTCCTGCGGCGCGCTGCGCGCATCGACGATGAGGGCGCGGAGCTTCTGGTTGAGCGCGACGAAATCCGGCTCGAAGGTCATGGCGACGGTGCGCGGCCGCGCGAAGTCGACGCGGCTGTCGTCGAGGATGCGGCCGGGCCGCGCGCTCATCACGCAGATGCGGCTGGCGAGGAAGCCGGCCTCGCGCAGGTCGTGCGTCACCAAGAGCACGGTCGGCTGGTGGGTGATCCAGAGGCCCTGCAGGATCGACCACAGCTCCTCGCGCGTGAACTGGTCGAGCGCGCCGAAGGGCTCATCGAGCAGCAACAGGCGCGGCTCATGGATGAGGGCGCGGCAGAGATTGGCGCGCTGAAGCATGCCGCCGGAAAGCTGCCAGGGATAGCGGCCGCCAAATCCCTTCAGGCCGACCTGCTCCAGCAGTGCGTTCGCCTTGTCGCGAAATTCGGTGCGCCGCAGTTTGCGAAACTGCGAGCGATAGGGTTCGACGATCTTGAGCGGCAGCATGATGTTCCGTTCGATCGTCATCCACGGCAGCATGGTCGGATTCTGGAACGCCATGCCGACGCGCAGCGCGCGCGCCGCGACCTCGCGTCCGCCGACAATGACGACGCCGGTCGAGGGCTGCACCAGCCCGCTCACCAGCCGCAAGATGGTCGACTTGCCGCAACCGGACGGTCCGACGAGCGCGACGAATTCGCCGTCGGCAATGCGCAGCGTGGTTTTCGCCAGCGCCGGAACCGCGCGTTCGCCGCGCCCAAAGGTGACGGAAGCATCCGACAGCTCGATCGCAATTGGCGCGGCGCTGTCGGTTACGGGCATTCCCTGGAATGCCGCGGGTGGCTGCATGCGCATCATGGAAGAAAGTGCATGCAAGGCAGATGCCAGCGAAACTTGCGCGCGAAATCAATGATTTCCCAAAATGTCGCAGGCCGCAGCGGATTCATTTTGGGCAATTGCTGCGCAAAAGTGCATGCAATTGAGGCGCGGAATTGTGTGACAATCGTGCTAGAAGTGAACGGAATCGTTTGCAGGGACTGGCCGATGGCGCCTCGCTCCGCCGGGAAGAATGCGGAATCCTCCGACAAGGTCAGCGTGATCTGCCGTGCGCTGCGCCGCGCGATCATCGAGCAGGCGCTGGAGCCCGGCGCGAAGCTGCCGGAAGATTCGCTCGGCGACCGCTTTGGCGTCAGCCGCACCATCGCGCGCCATGCGCTGGGGCAACTCGCCGCAGAGGGCCTCGTTGAACTGCGCCGCAACCGCATTGCCGTGGTCGCCACGCCCAGCTGGCAGGAAGCGCGCGACGCCTTTGACATCCGCATCCAGCTCGAACGGCTGGTGGTACGGCAACTCTCCGGCAAGCTCTCCAAGAGCCAGATCGCCGCGCTGAACGCGCATGTCGATGCCGAAGACGCGGCGCGTGGCGGCAAGGACGCGGTGTCGATCCGGCTTGCCACCGAATTCCACATCCTGCTCGCCAACATGACGAACAGCCCGATCCTGGTGCGTTATGTCAGCGAGGTCGCCTACCGCTGTTGCCTGACGCTGTCGCTCTACAGCCGCCCGCATTCCACCGAATGCGCGATCAACGAGCACCGCGCGATCATCGCGGGCCTGGTCAAGGGCGACGAGGACAAGGTGATGAGCCTGATGCACAGCCACCTCGATTCCGTGGCCAACCGCGCGCTGGTGACCCCGGCGCCGCAGCGCGGTCGCGATTTGCTGGATATCCTCGCGCCCTATGCCGAGGAAGGCGAAAGCGAACGCGTCGTGAAACTGCCGAAGGTGGCGCGGGCGCGGTAGCGTTACGCCTTGATCCCGCGCTGAAGAAGGATGCGTTCGGCGCTGTCGTTCCAGACGTCCATCTTCACGATCTGGCCGTTCTGCACCACGAAGCGATCGACATAGCGGTTGCCCTCGAACGGCGTGCCGTCGATCCATTCGCCATACAGCGTGCCGATGCTGTAGACCACGGTCTCGCCATTGCCCGGGCAGACGTCGAAACGGTCCATCTTCTTCTTGACCCAGCGATAGCGCTGGGCGTTGAAGCCGGTCGGCCCGCGCGGATGGTCGAATTCGCGCCCGCCGGTGAAGGTGATGATCGTGCCCGGCTTCATGTAGGCCGCGGCCGCATCGGGATCCGGGATCATCGAGGCCGTCAGATACGCCTCCACGATTTCGGCGTCGGACATCTCGGCGGCTTCGGGTGCGGCGGCAGCGGGCATGGGCAATCTCCTGACTTCGCAAAATCCTACAATCCGACCGGCAAATTGCATGCACATATTTTGAACAGTTCTGCCACCAGATTGCACACAATCTGGAGCTGCCCTCGCCCGGCGCTTCGGCTAGTTTCGCCGGCATGCTCGCGCGAACCGCCTTCGATCTCGTTTTCCGCAACGCCCGCACGCGGGCCGCCAAGGAGCCGGTCGACATCGGCATTGCCGGCGGCAGGATCGCCGCGATCGCGCCGAAGCTTAGCTGCGAGGCGGCCGAGGTCGACGCCGCCGGCCGGCTGGTGCTTCCGGGCTTCGTTGATACCCACATCCATCTCGACAAGGCCTGCCTGCTCGGCCGCTGCGGGCACGAGCACGGCAGCGTCGGCGAGGCGATCCGCGCGGTCGCCGCCATGAAGCGCGATTTCACCGTCGAGGACATCTACGACCGCGGCCGACGCGTGATCGAGCGCGCCATCACCAACGGCACCACGCGGATGCGCACCCATGTGGAGATCGATCCGCGCGTTGGCCTGCGCGGCTTCGAGGCGATCAAGGCGATCAAGCGCGACTACGCCTGGGCGCTCGATCTTTCGATCTGCGCCTTTCCGCAGGAAGGGCTGACCAACGATCCCGGCACGGAAGAACTTCTGGTCGCGGCGCTGCGCGACGGCGCCGACGTCATCGGCGGCTGTCCCTACATGGACACCGACCCGAACGCGCAAATCGAGAAGCTGTTCGATCTCGCGCAGCAGTTCGATGTCGATGTCGATCTGCATCTCGACTTCGACCTCGATCCATCATGGTGGCATCTCGACGATGTCTGCCGGCAGGCCGAGCGCCGCAACTACCAGGGCCGCGTCGCCATCGGCCATGCGTCCAAGCTTTCCGCGCTGCCGCCCGACCGCTTCAAGGCGGCCGCGCAACAACTGGCAAAAGCCGGCGTCGCCGTCACCGTGCTGCCGGCAACCGATCTCTACCTGATGGGGCGCGAGGCCACCCACAATGCGCCACGCGGGCTGACAGCCGCGCACAGGCTGGTCGAAAGCGGCGTGCTCTGCTCGGTGGCCACCAACAACGTGCAAAATCCCTTCACGCCGTTCGGCGATGCCTCGCTGCTGCGCATGGCCAATCTCTACGCCAATGCCGCGCATGCCGCGTTCAGCGACTTCGATGCCTGTCTTGATCTCGTGACCGACTTGCCCGCGCGCCTGATGAACCTCAGGGATTACGGCATCGAAGTCGGCAATCCCGCCGATCTCATCATCCTCGATACCGACAGCGCGCCGAATGCGATCGCAGAGCTGCCGGATATCCTTGCCGGCTACAAGAACGGGCACCGGGTGTTCGAGCGCAGTCTTCCGAAATTGTTTCCGCCGAATTGAGTCCGTGATGTCGCGGGGCGTTTCAGGCTTCCGGCTTATCGAAAAAATGCAGCAAAAACAGTGCTGCGGCGCCCTGTGGATAACTATGGATAGCTGTCACCGGCGCGTAATATACAGCGGCTAGGTTTCGCCTGCGTTTGATCAGGCCCCCCGTCTCAGATCACACGCCCCAGCGGTCCCCGTCAGTCGCCGCGTCTGACCGGGGCCGCACTTTTTTGGGTCCCGCTTGCGCGCCGCGCGGCGCAGTCATGCGGGGCCGTCGGTGCCACGGCACCTTGCCGCGATGCGGGCTGCGGGCCACAATCGCTCCCCCTCCCGCCTTTCGCGCCCCACAGGAACGATCATGCAAATTCGCAATCTCGGCGGCTCCGGCCTGCGCGTTTCCGCCGTCGGACTCGGCTGCAACAATTTCGGCCAGCGCACCGATCTGGAAACCTCGCGCAAGGTGATCCACCGCGCCATCGACCTCGGCGTGACGCTGTTCGACACCGCCGACATCTATGCCGGAATGGGCGGCTCGGAGACGGTGCTGGGAACCGTGCTTGGCGAGCGCCGCAAGGACATCGTGCTGGCGACCAAATACTCCAAGCCGATGAGCAACGACGGCACCAAGCAGGGCGCCTCGCGGCGCTACATCATGGAAGCGGTGGAAGCGAGCCTGAAGCGGCTGAAGACCGATTACATCGATCTCTACCAGCAGCATGATTACGATCCACTGACGCCGATCGAGGAGAGCTTGCGTGCGCTCGACGATCTCGTGCGCCAGGGCAAGGTGCGCTACATCGGCAATTCCAACTTTCCAGCCTGGCGCATTGCGGAGGCCGAGCACGTCGCGCGCGCGATGAACGTCAGCCGCTTCGTCTCCTGCCAGGACGAATACAGCCTCGTGGTGCGTGACATCGAAAAGGACCTGCTGCCGGCGGCGGCCGAATACAAGCTCGGCCTGCTGCCGTTCTTTCCACTGGCGAGCGGGCTCCTCACCGGCAAGTACAAGCGCGGCGCGCCGCCGCCCAATGACACGCGCTTCGGCAAGGCGCCGGCCTTGAAGGACCGCTACGTCACACCGCGCAACGAAGACATCGTCGAAAAGCTGCAGGCCTTCGCGCAGTCACGTGGGCACACGATGCTGGAGCTCGCGTTCTCCTGGCTCGCTCAGCGCCCGCAAGTATCGAGCGTGATCGCCGGCGCGACGCGCGTCGAGCAGATCGAGCAGAACGTGAAGGCGATCGAGTGGAAGCTGACCGCGGAGGAGTTGGCGGAGATCGACGGGATCACGAAGGGGTAGCTCGGCGGTGCGCTCCCTCTCCCCGCAAGTGCGGGGAGAGGTTAAGCAAGCAGTCCCTTCATCGGCTTCGCTGCGCCGCTGTCCGGAAACACCGTCTGCGCCAGCGCGGACTCGGCGATGCCGAGATGGTCGTGCAGCACGCCCTTCATCACCGCGCGCAGGTCGGTGGTCGGCGCGAGATCGCGGCCCTGGTAGAGATTGGCGGGCTTCAGGCCCGGCCAGTCGGAGATGATGCGGCCGCCCTTCACGGCGCCGCCGACCAGGAGCGCGATGGTGCCGGTGCCGTGGTCGGTGCCTTCAGTGCCGTTGATGCGCGCGGTGCGGCCGAATTCGGTGGCGACCACGATGACGGTGTCGCGCCAGCGCTCGCCGAGGCCACTCTCGAATTCCGCCAGCGCGCCGTCGAGGCCGCCAAGCAGCTGCGCCAGCCGTCCCGTCGCGCCGCCTTCATTGGCGTGGGTGTCCCAGCCGTCGAAGGCAAGGGCTGCAATGCGCGGGCCGTCATCGGCCGCCATCAGCTTGGCGGCGCCGCGCGCCACCAGCCGCATCGCGCCGGCCCCGTTGGTGCCGGGCTTCGGCTTCATATCGTCGCCCTTGGCGACCTTGTCGAGCTGCAGGCCGGCGGCGAGCGTCTTGGCCAATGCGGGATCGCGCTGGCTGTAGAGATCCATCAGCCGCATCGCGGTATCGTCGGCGGCCTGCGGCAGCGCCACCGGCGCCCAGGCAACCGTCGGCGCGGCACCGCGCAGGATCAGCGGCGTGGTCGGACCGACGGCAAGCCCGCTCATCACGCGCTCGCCGCGCGGCAGCGCTTCCAGCGCGCGATTGAGCCAGCCCGATTGCACGCGGCCGGGGCCGGCAAAACCGCTTTCCAGCACATCCTGCCCGTCGAAATGCGAGCGCTCGCGATAGGACGTCGCCACGGCATGGACGACCGCGGCATGCTTGTCGCGATACATGCGCGCCAGCTCCGGCATCGCCGGATGCAGGCCGAAGAAGGAATCGAGCATCGTCGCCGCCTTCGCGCCGCCCGAAGTGAGTGCGATCGAACCGTGCAGGCCCGCGTAATCGGGATCGCCGATCGGCGCGACGGTGGCCAGCCCATCCAGCGCGCCGCGCAGGATGACGACGACCAGGCGCGGATCGCGGCCGTCGGCCGCGCGCGCGAATTTCGGCAAATACGCCCAGGCGGCAAAGGACGCGCCGCCGAGCAGCAGCGCGCGCCGCGAGACTGGCGATGTGCGGCTCTCGCAGCAATCCATCGTCGCTTCCATTGGCGTCGTTTCCATTGGGGTCATCTCCTCTGGAATTCCGGCGACATCAACAGCAGCGCCAGCGCCTGCTGGCGCGACTCCGCGCGCTCGACGGCGCGCCGCGTCTCGGGCGAAGCGGCATCGGCCGCGATCACCTCGAGCAGTTCGCGCGCATCGAAGGCGTCGGCGACCCGCGAGGCCAGTTGCGCCGAAATGTCGAGCCGAAGCTTCATGCCTTCGGGCGCGGCCCAGGCCGCGTTGGTATCCGGAAAGCCGTTCGGGCCTGCCGGCGACCACAGCGGCTGGCCTAACGTATTGAGGCCACCGAGATAGCGGCCGGGATCCTCGGGCGTGCGCGCCAGCACGCGGCCCATCGCGATCAGGAATTCATAAGGACTGCGCACCTTGGTCATGGGCGCCTTCCAGGCTTCGTCGGCATCGACCAGCGCCAGCGTCAATGCGCGCAGATCGCCGTCGGTTTTCGCGAACACGTCCCGCAGCCTTGCAACCAGCGCCGGCGGCGGATCGTCAGCGACAAAATGCCGGACGAACTTGGTGGCGACGAATTTCGCGGTCGAGGGATGGCGCGCGAGATCGGCCAGCACCGCCTCACCCTGCACCACGCCGCCGGCCTCATAGGTCTTGCCGAGCACGCGCTGCGGGCCGGGCTGATGCGCATTGGCGTTGAACACGAAGGTGCCGGGCGTGCCGAGCTGTCCCTGCCTGCCGGCATAGGTCCACCCCGTGATGACGCGCGCGAGCGAGGTGACATCTTCCTGGGTGTAGCCGCCGTCAACGCCGAGCGTGTGCAGCTCCATGATCTCGCGCGCGAGATTTTCGTTGAGGCCGCGGCCCCGGTTGATGCCGGCACGGGAGTCGGGGCCGAGCGATTGCTGGTTGTCGAGAAAGAACAGCATCGCCGGATGCTGCTCCACCGCCTTCAGCATGTCGGCAAAGCGGCCGAACACATGGGGCCTGATCGCCTCGCGCTCGAATGAGCCGGCCCACATTCGCGCCAGCCCGCCCTTGTTCGCGGAAATGCAGAAATGGTTGGACCAGAACGCGACCAGTCGCTCGACGATGCCGCAATCGGCCATGGTCGCGCGCTGGATGCGCGCCAGCGCCTCGGTGCGAAAAGTCTTCTGGATGACGTTGAGGGGTTGCGCCGGCGGCGGCTTTGCATTCGGCGGCATCGGCTCGGGCGGCGGTGCGGCCAGTGCGGCGGCGCCGGCTTCGCCGGGCTTCATCGCCGGCTCCTTCGGCGCCATCTCCATGGCGATGTTGTTCAGCGACAGGCCGCGCCGTTGCTGCGGTTTGCTGTCCGCCGGCGGCGGCGATTCCGTCGCGCCGCCTTTGGCAACGGCGTTGCGCGCCTGCTGGATCTCGAATTGATATTCGAACACCGCCTTGGCGAGCTCCGGCGTCGAGAACAGGCCGGAGAGCTCGAGCAGCGCGCCGTTCGGGCGGCTCAACTCCGCCTTCACAAAGCCGCGCGGATCGGAGGCGGCGTTGATGAAATCGCCCGATGCGCCGCCGCGGGCGCCAAAACCAAAGCGATTAAGGGCAACAAGCGCGGCTTGCGAATCGCGGGCCATCCAGTTTCCTCGGGGCTTCCCTCGAACGGTCCTTGATCTATGATTTGGAGCGGATCATATCCCCCTCCGGGATGAACCCGGGATTAATTCCTCGCAAGAAACCGGCCCGATTCATGACAAATCGGTTAGAAACCCCAAGCCCGCGCCGCCTCGCCTGCTCCGCTTGCGGGACGGAATTTTCCTGCGGCTTGTCGGCAGAGTGCTGGTGCGCGGATGAATCCTTCCGCCTGCCGATGCCGGCGGATGCGAGCGATTGTCTGTGTCCGGATTGCATGCGGAAGCTGGCGGCGAACCAGAAGCAGCCGTCATTGCGAGGAGCGTGACTCAAGTAACGCCGTCATGCCCGGGCTTGTCCCGGGCATCCACGTTCTTCAGCCAAAGGAAGCAAGACGTGGATGGCCGGGACATCTAGCGCGAAGACGCGCTTCGCGCTTTTGCCCGGCCATGACGAAGAGAGAATTCTACCGCACCACGGCGGCGGTCTGGCCGAACAAAATCTTCCGCTCTTCCTCGGTGCGGTTGACCGGTTGGCCGAAATTCGGGTTGACCTCCTTCGCCTTGGCATAGGCGCGCACCGTCGCCGGCCGCTCGCGGATGGTTTCGAACCAGCGCTTCAGATGCGGGAAGTCGTCGATGTTCTGGCCCTGGTTCTTGTACGGCACCACCCAGGGATAGCTCGCCATGTCGGCGATCGAATATTCGCCGGCGATGAACGCGCGATCGGCGAGGCGCTTGTTGAGCACGCCATAGAGACGGTTGGTCTCGTTCACATAGCGGTCGATGGCGTATTTGATCTTTTCCTGCGCGTAGACATTGAAGTGATGGTTCTGCCCCGCCATCGGGCCGAGACCGCCCATCTGCCAGAACGTCCACTGGATCGCGTCGTAGCGGGCGTGGAGGTCGGCGGGGAGAAACTTGCCGGTCTTCTCGCCGAGATAGAGCAGCATCGCGCCGGATTCGAAGATCGAGATTGGCTTGCCGCCGCCCTTCGGCTCATGATCGATCATGGCCGGGATGCGGTTGTTGGGCGCGACCTT
>Ga0081455_10009392_pt1 | contig 10061 bp, 12 predicted proteins | sample TabmetS3T2R1_FD_70207 | JGI IMG/M metagenome (GOLD analysis project Ga0081455, IMG submission 70207) | Tabebuia heterophylla rhizosphere microbial communities from the University of Puerto Rico - S3T2R1 | ecosystem: Host-associated > Plants > Roots > Rhizosphere ... | reverse complement strand
CGCGAACCCGGAGATCGCGATCAGCCCCATGAGGACTCCGGAGAGCCCGAGGTCGAAGCCCCGCACCTCGTGCAGATAGATGATCGTAAAGGGGAGGGTGAGGCCGCGCCCGAGGGTCTGGATCGCCACCGTGGACAGCAGCCAGCGTCCTTCGGTGGGCAGCGCCGTCCAGAACGACCTGATCCCGATCACGGCGTCATCCTCCGGGACCGCACCGACAGTGCGCGAACGGTTTTCGGCGAGCCCGGTTAGGGTCCGGTCATGACGACCAGCGGCGTACGGGAGTCGAGCGGTGCCGAGGACATCGTGATCACGCCCTACGCCGATCGCCCCGACTTCGTCCGAACCACCTTTGACATGCCGGACGCCTGGCCGAGGTTCCTGAAGAACGACGAGGTGGCGGCGACGTTCCTGTCGGGAGTCATCGATGCCTTTCCCCACCTCAACGTCCTCGCCACCGTCGACGGGGTCCAGGTGGCCCGCGGGCTGGCGGTGCCGTTCGCCCTGCACACCGAGCGCCGCGGTGGCACATTGCCGGCCGCAGGCTGGGACCGGGTGCTCACCTGGGCTTTCGCCGACCTGGAACGCCAGACCGAACCGGACACCGTGTCCGCCCTCGAGATCGCCGTTCACCCCGATCACCTCGGGCGCGGGATCTCGCACCGGATGCTGGCCGCCATGCGGGACGCCGCAGCAGCAGCCGGCTTCACCGAGCTGGTCGCACCGGTCCGGCCGAACGAGAAGCACAAGAGCATCCAGATGCCGATGGCCGACTACGTCAAGCTCACCCGTGACGACGGCCTCCCCGCCGACGCGTGGCTACGTACCCACGTGCGAGCCGGAGCCGTCTTCGACTCGGTGGCGCCGACGTCGATGGTGATCACTGGGACGCTGTCGGAGTGGCGCACTTGGACGGGGTTGGCGTTCGACCGCCCTGAAGAGGTCGAGGTGCCCGGAGCGCTGGTTCCGGTGCTGTGCGTGCCGGAGCACGACTACGCCGTGTACGTCGAGCCGAACGTCTGGATGCGGCACCGACTCTGAGCGTCAGTCGCCGGTGACTCCGTCGGCGAGCTCGCGGAGGATGTCGATATGCCCGTTGTGGTGGCCGGTCTCCTCGATCAGGTGCGTGATGATGTAGCGCAACGCGATCGGCCGGCCGGTGTCGTAGTCCGGGTACGCCGCTTCGGCATCCCAGTCGCGCGAGGCGACGATCTCGTCGGTGTGAGCGGCCTGCGTGGCGTAGTCGTCGAGCAGTTCGGCCAGCGGCCGTTCGAAGCCGAGCCGCATCTGCAGTTCGGAGTCCTCATCGGAACCGGGGAACGGATTCGGCCGGCCGAGAAAGATGACGTCGATCCAGAACACCTCGACCCAGCGCAGGTGACTGACCACACCGGCCACGCTCATCGCCGGCGACTCCGGCAGCGGGGTCTTGACTGCGTCCTCCTGCGACAGGCCCTCGCACTTGGCGTGCACCGTCAGGCGGACGTACTTCAGTAGCTGGGTGAGGACGCTGCGCTCGTCGAACGCCTCGGGGAAGTCGGTCCGCCGGTCGCTCACGATTCCGCCGCCTCTGAATCGGCTGGTTGGGCTTGCTCGAGCGGTACGAGGAGCTTCTTCAGCAGACGGTCGAGCGTTCGGCACTCGGCGGCGGTGAGCGGGTCGAGCAGGCGCTCCTCGTTGGCGACATGGGTCTCGACCGCCTTGTCGGTGACGCTGCGGCCGCGGCGAGTCAGGCGTACGAGGGTGCCGCGACGGTCGTGCGGGTCAGGGCGTCGCTCGATCAGCCCGGCTTCCGCCATCCGGTCGAGGCGCTTGGTCATCCCGCTCGAGGACAGCATGGTGGCCCGCATCAGCTGCGTCGGGGTGAGCTCGTACGGCGCGCCGGCGCGGCGCAACGCGGCGAGCAGGTCGAACCAGCCCCGCTGCAGCCGGTGCGCCGCGAGTCCGTCCGCGAGCACGTCCTGGGACAGCTGGACCGCGCGGAACAGCCGACCGTAGGTGCCGAGGGCGGCCACGTCCAGCTCGGGCCGCTCCCGATGCCATTGCGTCAAGATCTCGTCCACGTGATCTCGATTCTCGCTCACAGCGAGAGTGTATAGTGACGGAAAGAAACTCGCCAGCGAGTATCTCGCTAGAGGAAGGTATTGAGATGGTGTCGATCCCGCAGACGATGAAGGCGGTCCGGCTGCACGGGCCAGGAGTCGAAGGACTCCGGCCCGAGACGATCGACACGCCGTCGCTCAAACCCGGGGAGGCGCTCGTCGAAGTGCATGCCGCTGCGATCACGCGTGACGAGCTCGAGTGGCCGGTCGACCGACTCCCCGCCGTCCCGTCGTACGAGCTGTCCGGTGTCGTCGCGGCGGTCGCAGCCGGGGTCGACGGTGTGTCCGTCGGCGACGAGGTCTACGCGTTGACGCCGTTCGACCGCGACGGTGTGGCTGCCGAGTACGCCGCCGTTCCCGCGGTGACGCTGGCCCCGAAGCCGTCCTCGATCGGACATGTCGAGAGCGCGGCGATTCCACTCCCCGCGCTCAGCGCCTGGCAGGGGGTGTTCACCCACGGTCGCCTGGAGACTGGTGAGCGGGTGCTCATCCATGGAGCCGTCGGCGGTGTCGGGCAGTTCGCGACTCAGCTCGCACGTTGGCGGGGCGCCCGCGTCGTCGCGACCGCATCCCGGTCTTCGTTCGACGAGGCACGCGCTCTCGGCGCCGACGAGGTGATCGACGGCCGAGGCTCGCTCGACGACGCGCTCAGCTCGGTCGACCTGGTCTTCGACACGGTCGGCGGTGACCTCCTCAAGGCGGCGCCTGCGCTGCTGACGGGGCGCGGTGCCCGCCTCGTGACGGTCGCCGAGGAGCCGCCTGGGGAGGGCACGTTCTTCATCGTCGAGCCGAGCCGGGACCAACTCGTCGAGTTGGCCCGCCTCGTCGACGCGGGCGACGTACGCGTCGCGATCGACTCGACGTTCGGGCTCTCCGAGGCACCCGCGGCGTTCGAGCGCAGTCTCGCCTCGGGCAAGCGCGGCAAGGTCGTGATCCGGGTCGCCGACGGCGGATGACGGCCTGGCCCACGCGAAGCCTCGCCGGTAGGCAGCGCGTGGACGATTGACTCGGCGCATCCCGCGTGCGACGCTCACGCCACCGGCCGCTGTGGGGGCACGAGGCCTCGCTCGCGGCGAGCGATCGACAAGGGGAGGTCGTCGTGGAAAGGCATGGTTCGGAGAGCTTCTACGTCGTCGGTGAGGGCCTGCTGGGCGAGACCGTCGGTGGCCGGGAACCCCGGCTCGCGGCGGATATCGCGGCCGACACGCCACTGTTCTTCTTCTCGCGCATGGGACCGAGGGGAACCAACCGTCAGCTGTCCGAAGCGAGCCGGAAGAACCTCGCCCGGGCGATGACGGTGGGCGGCGGGGGAGCGTCGAGGATCCCGGCCGGCTTCACCTATCTCGGCCAGTTCATCGACCACGACCTCACCTTCGACCGAACCCAGGTGACGTTCGGCGATCCGATACCCCCGAGCCAGCTGCGCCAGGCTCGCTCGCCCAGCTTGGATCTGGACTCGTTGTACGGTGCCGGGCCGCAGGATCCGAAATCGGCCAAGTTCTACGAGGCGGACGGTCTGCATCTCAAGATGGGAAAGACAGTCCGGGCCGGCCCCGATCTGGCGAAGGACGGGTTCGACCTGCCACGCGGTGCGGGGACGACGGTGGCGAAGAAGCGCCAGGCGGTCATTCCCGATCCCCGCAACGACGAGAACCTGGCGGTCGCCCAGACCCATCTCGCGTTCATCCGCTTCCACAACCGCGTGGTCGACAGCCTGACATCCACTCCGCCCGCAGTTCGGTTTGCGAAGGCGCGCGAGATCGTCACGAAGCACTACCAGTGGATGATCCGCACCGACTTCCTGCCGCGGATCGCCGCGCACGCGGTCGTGCGCGACGTCTTCAAGAACGGGCGCAAGGCGTTCGAGCCGAACGCGCCGGCCACTCAGATCCCGACGATGCCGATCGAGTTCTCGGTGGCGGCGTACCGGCTCGGGCACTCGATGATCCGCGACGCCTACCAGTGGAACCGCCGGTTCGATACCGAATCGGGCATCGTCGGCACGCTCGACTTTCTGTTCACGTTCACGGGCCTGAGTGGGGACCTCGGCGGCAATGAGCGGCTGCCGAGCAACTGGATCGCCGACTGGCGCCGCCTGTACGACTTCGGCGAGGCCAACAAGCCCGGCCTGGTCGTGCCGGCGAACAAGTTCAACCGGACGATGCGAATCGACACCCGCCTCGCCGACACGCTGCGGCGAGTCCCCGGTCTCCCGGCCGCCGAAAGCCACAACCTGGCGTTTCGCAACCTGACCCGGGCGAACATGGTGAAGCTCGCAACCGGCCAGCAGATGGCCACCTTCCTGACCGGCAAGGGCGTCACGCTCACCAAGCTCACCAAGGCGCAGATCCGCGACGGCAACAACGGCGCCAGCCTCGACGGGCTCACCCCGACCCAACGGGACAACTTCCTCAAGAACACGCCGCTGTGGTTCTACATCCTGCGCGAGGCCGAGCTCAACGCCGGCCGGCTGCGGGGTGTCGGTGCGCGCATCGTGGCCGAGACCTTCCACCGCGCGATCGAAGGCAGCACGATCTCGATCTTCACCGACCCGACCTGGCGCCCGACGCTCGGACCGGACAGCGACACCTTCCGGATGGTCGACCTGATGCTGTTCGCCTTCGAGGGCAAGAAGACACTCCTCGCACCACTGGGCTAGTCGGCGTACCGGCCCCGCCGGTTACGCCGGTCGCGCGCTGGGTACTCCGCCGCCGGACGCAATCGGCGGCAGAAGGCAAGGAGTGAGGCGAGCATGGCGACGGCCGACGTGAGCGATGACCTGTGGCGGGAGTTCCAGCGAGCGGTCAACATGACGCCGGCCGAGCTGGAGGCGTGGCTGCATGCCGAGGGAGCCAGCGACAGCCAAGTCGCGACCGAGGCCACGCACCGCATCCTCGAGCTGTTGTCCAAGCCCCGGACGGACCTCACGCCGGAGGATGTCGCCGTCATGGAGAGTGTGGTCGGCCGGATCCGCCTGGAGCACCGCGACGATCTCAGGCCGGCGGCCGGCGATGAGGCCTGGCGGAACCGCCTGATGGCGCTGGGACACGATCCGGACAAGGGCCCACGGGAGGCATAGCCCGCCCGGATCGAACCCACCTGTCTCGTACCGAGTCATCAGACTGCGTCCGATGGGTACACCACAGACGGTCTACTGAGCCGACTGGAAGGAAGAGACTCATGGGCATCGGAGCCGGCATCGCACTCTTCGTGGTGGGCGCCATCGTGACATGGGCGATCAACGTCGACCTGCCGTACGTCGCCGACTACGCGCTTGGCGTGATCCTGATGGTCGCCGGAGCAGTCTGGTTCGTCGTTTCGCTGATCATGTTTCAGCAGCGCCGGCGACACGAGGTCACCGAGCACCACTATCGCGAGGGACTCTGACGTCGAGCTAGTGCCTGACGACGGGGGAATCGTGGTCGCCAGATAACCGAAATGTCAGGTTCCCGTCGCCAGCAGCGGGTGCACTCGAGCGCGGTTGGCGATATCGTCGGGCGCCTTTGGGTACTCAGACGATGAGTGCTGTCGAAGCACGGGCTCGGAGGGACTCATGACGGCGACCGACCGATCCACAGGCTCGGGACAGGACGCAGAGATGCACGCTCTGGAAGACGAGGTAGAGCGTTACCGGCGCGCATCGGAGGACGCGTTGCAGCAATTGGACTGGTGTATCGGCTACTTCCACGGATGCGGCAAGAAGGGAATTGCCCGGGCATTGTCCAGCAATCGGTCTCACATCCGCCGACATCTGCTGCAGCGTTCTGAGCAACCGGTTCCCACTCAAGGGGCCGGTGCGTCCGAGTAACGACGCTGCTCATCGGCACGTGGGCGCCGTGACGAGAAGCGTGTAGGCACCCGCCCTCGGGGTACTTACCATCCCATGACAAAGCAGAAGTCGCCGGACCGCAGGAGTGGGTCTACCCGCAAGCTCTCGTTACGAGGCTGGTGGCGGGTGGTCCGCCATACCTGGACGCGGTTCGGGGACGACCACGTGACCCTGCTGGCCGGTGGGGTCGCGTTCGCCTGGTTTCTCGCGCTGTTTCCGGGCCTGATCGCGGCCGTCATGATCTACGGCCTGGTCAATGACCCCGCCGACGTCGAGCGTCAGGTCGCCAACGTGGCTCAGGGACTGCCGAGTGAGGCGCAGACGCTTCTGACCAACCAGATGAACGAAATCGCGAACAGCTCCAGCCAGGGATTGTCGATTGGGTTGGTCGTCAGCCTGGCGTTGGCGTTGTGGAGTACGTCGGCCGGGATCGCCGGCCTCGTCGAAGCCGTGAACGTCGCCTATGACGAGGAAGAGACGCGAAACTTCGTCGTCAAGCGTGGGCTGGCCATTATGCTCACGTTCGGCTTCTTGCTCTTCCTCGCGGTGGCCATCGGTCTGATCGCGGTGCTTCCGGTCGTTCTCGACCAACTCACCATCGGGGTGGCGGCCACGTCGCTCATCGACGTCGTCCGATGGGTCGGCCTCGTGGTACTCGTCGTGGTCGGGCTCGGTGTGATCTATCGAATCGGCCCGGATCGCGACGTCCCCAAGGCTGGCTGGTTGAGCATCGGCGCGGTCACGGCAGCTGCACTGTGGATACTCGCGTCGGCCGCCATGGCGGTCTTCGTGGACAACTTCGGCACGTACGGCAAGACGTACGGCAGCCTGGCCGGTGTCGTGGTCTTGATGCTGTGGCTGTGGATCACCGCGATCGCGGCCTTGCTCGGCGCCGAGATCAATGGCGGAGTCGAGAAGCAGACCGGGCGCGTGGCGACCGCTGATTCAGAGCACACTGCGGACGAGCGCGAAGCGGTGCCGGCCGACGCCGAGTCCACACCGCCGCGTAGTCCGACCCCAAGCCGTTGACGACGCGGACTCTGCCATGGCAGCTGGACCGTTGAAGGAACCTGTGGCATGGGTTCTGGGAGGTGGCGGCGTCCTCGGCGCGAGCCAGGTCGGCATGCTGCGCGCTCTCGACGACGCCATGATCCGGCCGGACTTCGTCCTCGGGACGTCGGTGGGTGCCATCAACGGCGCCGCGCTCGCCGCCGGACCCGACCGGAGGGCTGCCGTCGAGGAACTGTCCAGCCTCTGGGAGGCGATGGTCGACACTGACATCTTCAGCGGATCGCTGCTGAGACGAACCGCCCGGGTGGTTCGCACCGGCACCCACCTCCACTCGTCTGAACCGCTGCGGCGGCGGCTTGTCGATGCCTTCGGCGATCGGCGGATCGAGGATCTCCCGATGCCGTTCCAGTGTGTTGCGGCGAGCATCGAACGGGCCCGAGAGCATTGGTTCACCGACGGACCGCTCGTCGATGCCGTACTCGCCAGCTGCGCGGTGCCAGGACTGCTGGAGCCCGTGAGGATCGGCGAGGAGCACTTCATGGACGGCGGCCTGGTCTCCAGCGTCCCCGTCGATCGAGCCATGCAACTCGGCGCAGCCACGGTGTTCGTACTCCAGGTCGGGCGTTTCGACGCTCCGCTTGAGCCGCCGAGGCGACCGTGGGAGGTCGCTGTCGTCGCGTTCGAGATCGCCCGGCGACACCGCTATCAGACGACGATGGCGAGTCTGCCCGAGGGCGTGGCCGTCCACGTCCTGCCTACAGGTATCGACGCCCGGCGGTTCACCGACCGCAGGCAGTTCTACAACCGGGACTTCTCCACGGTTCCCGGACGCATCCGGGCCGCCCGCGAGGCGACGACGCGATATCTCGAGAACCGGAGCCTGCGATCATGACCGCCCTGCCGCGATGGGCACGGCGCTGGATCACACCGATCCTGCTGGTCCTGACCTTGGCCGTGTCCCTCGTGCTGCTCTTGGCGGCCGTCGTTCCCCTTGGACTGCTCTCAGTGGTCTGGTCACCGGCCCGCAAGGTCCTGCGTCTGCTCGTCTTCGCGCCCGTGGTTCTGGGGACCGAGCTGGTGGCATTGGCTGCGGCCTTCGGTCTCTGGCTGACGAGTGGCGGGACCGATGCTCACTATCGCGCCCTCGGTCGCTGTGTGCGGGTGCTGGTTCGTACGGCGTCGAAGCTGTTCGCACTCCACCCGGACGACGAGATACGGGACTGGCCGACCGATCGACTGCGTGGATCCGACCACGCCCTTCTCGTGCTGTGTCGCCATGCCGGCCCGGGTGACAGCGTCATCTTGCTGGACGCGCTGATCAACCGACACGGCCTCCGGCCCCGGCTCGTCATGAAGAAGTCGATGCGGCTGGATCCCGTCGTCGACGTGTACTTCAACCGCCTGCCGGCGGCCTTCGTCACCCTCGAGGACAACAACGGAGGATCAGCGCAACGCACGATTCGCCACCTCGCGCAAGGCCTCGGCCGCGGGGACACCGTGGTGATGTTTCCCGAAGGCGGCAACTACACGCCTCGGCGACATCGACGGGCGATCCGGCATCTCGCCAGGTCCGGCCACCACGGCGACGCGGCGCGCGCCCATCGACTCCGCAATGTCATGCCACCGCGGCCGGGCGGCGTTCTCGCGGTCCTGGACGAAGTCGATGTGGACGTGTTGGTGATCGGTCACTCCGGCATCGGCCGGATCCACTCCACTGAAGACGTGTGGCGATCGCTGGAGGATCCGAAACCGGTCGGGCTCAAGGCTTGGTTCGTTCCCTCCGACGAGGTGCCGGCAGCCGGCCAGCGGCGGATCGGATGGCTCTTCGACATCTGGACCACGGTCGACCAATGGGTGGAGGCCGAGACGGCCGCCCACGGCCACCGCCGGGCTGCGACGACGGTATCCCCGCAACACGAGGATTGTCCGAAGTCCGAGCCGACAACTTCCTGAATCTCTCCCGCCGTGGTTACTTCCAGCGCTCATGGGTACTTGCGTGGGGAGGGAGAGACGTGGCTACGGCCACGCGCGCGATGAGAGAGGAACCAGGGATGTCTAAGACCTCACGGGTAGCGACCGCAGTCGCTGCTGGCTACGTTCTCGGGCGCTTCAAGAAGTTGCGGATGGCCGTCATGGTGGGATCCGCGATGGCCAACGACAACGTCCGGAATGCTGCCCTCAACTATGTCAAGAAGGGATCGGGAGGCCTCGTCCCGACGTCGTCGGCAGGTGGGACCCTGACCCAGCAGCTCGGCTCCAAGCTCTTGGACGCCGGCAAGGCTGCGGCGGTCTCTGCCGCCGCGTCCCGCGTCGACTCGTTCAGCGACCGACTCGCTTCCCGAAGCCAGAGCCTGCGCGGCTCCGACGGCGATGAGCCCGCCGAAGACGAGGGTGAGCCGGAAGCCGAGTACGAGTCGGACGAGTACGAAGACGAAGCAGTCGACGAGGACGAAGAAGGCGCTGAAGAGGAAGAAGAAGGCGCTGAAGAGGAAGAAGCTGTCGAGGAGCCGGTGAGCCGTTCGCGTCGTCGTGGACGGAGCGCGTCACCTGCCAGGAGCGGAGCCTGACATGACCCAGGACACGAATGTCCGAGGGCGTGACGGGCAAACGCTCGCGGACCAACTCGGCCTCGATCGCCTGGTCGGCGAGGCAGAAGGTCTCGGACGAGCGCTCGCCGATCGCGGCGTCTCGTCGATTACCAACGGCATCGACTCGTTGACGGACCGCCTGAACGCGGCCGCCATCGGCGATGTGGGAGGAAAGGCAATGAACGCAGTAAAGACCGGACCAGTCGGAAAGGCCAAACTCAAAGCCGGCAAGGAGCTTGTGAAGCAGACCGCGTCGGCGGCGGGTCATGGGACGTCTGATCAGGCCAAGCAGGGGATGTCCTCGTTGAAGGACAAGGTCAGTGGCGTCTTCAAGCGTGGATCGAAGGGCGGTAACGGCGACCGGAACCTCAAGGTCACCAACATCGTGGAGTCGGTCGACGTGCCGGTCGATCGCTCGACGGCCTACCAGCTCTGGACCCAGTTCGAGGACTTCCCGACCTTCATGAAGAAGGTGGAGAACGTCAAGCAGAAGTCCGACGCCACGTTGGAGTGGAAGGCCCAGATCTTCTG
>Ga0081455_10001733_pt1 | contig 10061 bp, 12 predicted proteins | sample TabmetS3T2R1_FD_70207 | JGI IMG/M metagenome (GOLD analysis project Ga0081455, IMG submission 70207) | Tabebuia heterophylla rhizosphere microbial communities from the University of Puerto Rico - S3T2R1 | ecosystem: Host-associated > Plants > Roots > Rhizosphere ... | reverse complement strand
CACTCCAATATCGAGAAGCGCTCCGTTGATCGTGCGAATTCCAAGCTCATCGAGAACGCTGGTTGCGCAGCGGAAATTCGCCTGTCGTACCGTCAGTCGTTCGCCGAAGCGCGCCAGATGCTCACCCACGTGCTGGATTGCGTCAGGGTCACGGTCCAACGCCAGGACATTGGCACCGCTCTCCAAAAACGCTTCGGTATGGCCGCCGCCACCACAGGTTGCATCTACAATGAGTGACCCTGGCTTCGGTTCGAGTAGTTCCAGCACTTCGCTCTCAAGTACGGGACGGTGATATATGAATTCCTCCACTTCGGGTGCCTCCTCTTCGGCAGTAAACGGATCAACGGCCACCCATAAAGGCCGCTCAAACCAAAATGTGTTGATAACGTTTTGACCAAGCATCTGTTTATAAGCCAATCACATTTGCCACGTGCTGGTAGGTGGCCATTTCGTCCTCGTGCGCTCGTTTCCAGCGTTGCAGATTCCAAATTTCAAAACGCCCTCTCCCACCAACAAGAGCCACCTCGCCTTTCAATCCGATCTTCCGACAAAGTTCTTCGGGCAAAACAAGGCGCCCCTGGCGATCCGCGCCAGCGTGCTGAGCACGCGAGTGTAACTGACGCAGGAAAACACGGCGATCTCGCGCAGAGACGGTTTCGTTCGACTCCACCGCCGAACTCATTCGGGCAAAATCCTCCGGTGACATGACGAGCAAAAATTGCTGATCCGCCTGAGGCAAGAGAATGAATTCTTCTGCTTCGTCCCGTCGCCACCGAGACGGAATGGTGACGCGATTCTTTTCGTCAAGTGAATGACGAAATTCTCCCGCATAGAAGCGCTCAGGCTGAGAAAGGGCGTCCATAGGGAGTGGAGGATTAAACCATTTTGCTCCACTTGACCCCACTTTTAACCACCCGCCTCGTCACAGGTCAATAAAAATTTTTGCCTAATTTGCACCCCCGTCCCTCAACCGTAAGCTCCTCGGATCATGAAACCTTTCAAAGTAGTTCCCGCGATTACGTGCGGCCTGCTTTTCTGCGCCACGAACGCCGGATTCAGCCAGTCTCCTGTGCAAAACCCCAGTGATGCCGTGAGGGTCACGATGTCGATGCATCCGGATGGTTCGCGGACAGTTTACAAATTCGACAACGCACAACGTAAGGCGGTCGCAACGACCACCGATCCCGATGGGAAACTCCGGGAGACGATTCGTTACGACCTAGATGATGCGGGCCGTTTTGCCAGCGGCGAAATTTCCGGCCCCGATGGTCGGCTTCGTTTCAAGAGCCGTTACAAATATGATGATGCCGGACATCTCTTGGAAGAGACTCAAAGCGCCGTAGACGGCGCGCTTTTGCACAAAATAGTTTACAGCTACGACGCAGCCGGCAAGCAGACCGGCTATTCTGTGTTCGATGCATCCGGCAAATTGGTAGGCGGCAAGAGTGCCGCCAAACCCCGGCCATCTTCCACTCCTAAAGCTCGAGCGAAAGGCTCCCGATAGAAGAAGGCATTTGGAAAACCGCAAGATGTTAGCTATTAGATAGTGCAGCCAGTTGTATGGACGTGCCGCTGTCGGCTTGCCACAGCTTGTAAAGAAGGCTAGAAAGCGACGTGATCGATTACATCCAAAAGGGTGGCCTGTTAATGTGGCCAATTCTGGTGTGTAGCATTATCGCAATCGCCGTCTTCGCTGAACGCCTATTTTATTTCCACCGGGCCACAATTCACGTGGGCGAGTTCCTCAAGGGGCTGTCGAATCTGATTCGGCGACGCAATTTCGCAGAGGCGCTCCACGAATCCGCCGGAACTCCAGGACCGGTTGCTCGGGTGATTCATGCCGCAATCATCCGGCACGATGCACCTCGTGCAGAATTGCGCGACATCGTTCAAGAAGCCGCCCAGCTCGAAGTGCCGAAGCTGGAACGATTTCTTCCGGTACTTGCTACGATCGCTTTCCTGGCGCCGTTGCTTGGCTTACTGGGGACAGTCGCGGGAATGATCGATGCATTTGCCACCATCGCTTCGAGCGGCGGCTATGCCACGGTGACTGAACTTTCGGGCGGCGTATACAAAAGCTTGCTGACGGCCGCAGCGGGTTTGGTCGTAGCTACTCCGACTTTTGTTGCCTACAGTTACCTGTCTTCCCGAGTTAATAACATGCTCCATGACATGGAGCGGGCAGGTATCGAAATTGTGCACATGTTGACTGAGAGCCGGCCGATCAGTGGGATCATCAGTTTCCAACAACCCAAGGAGACCGCCCGCGAGCTCGAAGCACGCCCCGATTTGTAGAATTCACCTCGCGCGGGCACTGTCATGTTGAGTGCAGCGAAACATCTCTAATTACTTTAGTGAAATGATCAGAGATTCTTCGCTTTGCTCAGGATGACATGAAGAAGATGCGTTAATCATGAAACTCGAGCGCACAATTAATTACAACTTCGGCTGGCTTGTGCTCGTGGCACTGGTGAACGTCGCTTTTCTCTTGGTTTTCTTTCTGTTGCTGAGTTCCAATTTTATCTTGCAACAGGGGATTTCCGTTTCGATGCCCTTCTCTCGCTTTACGCTTGGACCACAGACTAATCAGCAAATCATCAGCATCACCGGCGGCGCCGTTCCGGCGATCTATTTTCGCGACCAGCGCGTGACCATGGAGCAACTCGGGCCGCTCCTGGATGCGGCCAAGCGCGAAGACCAATCCATTATCATCAAGGCGGATCGTTCCACTTCGTACGAAACCGTTGCTGCCGTAACAAATGCTGCTCTTGAACACGGCATCACATCGGTGGCACTTGCCGCCGCTTCGCCACGATGAATGATCTTGGTTCTGAGCTTGCGACAGATCCGCTGCTCTTTAACTGGGATTCACCCCGGTATCGACGAGCTGCATTCCTCGCGTTTTTGGCGATTTCCTTACTGGCGCATGCCGTCTGCTTTTATGTTTTTCAAATTGTTTATCCACCGGCGATCACGCTTCTCCCGCCTCCTGCCCGCGTAGCTTTGATAACTCCTGCATCCGAAGAAGGGCGCACATTGCTTCGCTGGATCGACGCAGAAGATCCCGCGGTTGCTTTTACGACTCATCGTCCGCCGGAAGCAAGGCTCCGCGCCCTGCCGAAAGTCGAACACGTTCCTTCCTATCATGCGATGGAACCAACTCTTAAGGCACTACCACGGCTGGAAGTCGATTCACGCGCCCCGGATCCTCAACCGCCGGCCGCGGTGCCGTTCATTCGCGGGAAAAACGCTTCTGTTACCGGGCCGATTCCAACATCTGTCTCGTTCTCGAACGAGCTCAAAGGTTTTGGGCCTGCCACGTTACCTGACCTAAAGTTCGTCTCTTCGAATGGCGAAACGCCTGAAGCAATCCGTTTTCGAGTCGCGGTAAACAGAGTTGGAGAAATCAGATATTGTTTTCCGATGAATTCCTCAGGTGATCCAGTTCTGGACGAACAGGCACGGCTGTATCTCACGCGTACCCGTTTCTCACCACAAGGTGCAGGGGGTGGGAAGCTTGACGCAGCCTTGACCTGGGGGATTGCGACAATTGAGTGGGGCAGCGATATTTCACGCCCGCAGGCTCGGCAACCAGGCACCGCTACACCGTGATTCGAGTTAGTCTCGCCGCCCTGGTCACGATTTATTTGCTGCTTTTTCTTGCGGCGGTTTTCCTCCTTTGGATAGTGGGAGAATGGAATCGCCGGCGGCGGGAGCGACGAGCTCTGGAGTATAGGCTGCGCTGTGTGATTTGCGCGTTCGAGTTTGAGGATCGAACGGACGCGTTGCTTCCTCGCTGCCCGCGCTGTGGAAGTCTAAACGAAAGATATAGAATGGAGCCAATTTAATATGGGTATGTGGATAGGCCGGAATCGGAAAGCGCGTGTGACCTACGGATTTGATGAAATCGCGTTGGTACCCGGACGCGTGACCATCAATCCAAACGAAGTCGATATCGCCTTTCGCCTGCCGCGCCGGAATGCGGACCCGCTCGAATTGAAAATTCCCATCCTTGCCAGCGCCATGGACGGTGTCGTCGATGTCCGTTTCGCCGTGGCCATGAACAAATTGGGCGGCCTGGCCGCATTGAATCTCGAGGGCGTGCAAACCCGCTACAAGAATCCGCAGGAAGTATTGCAAAAGATCGTCGAAGCCGATAAGTCCGAAATCACCGCACTGCTGCAACGAATTTACCAGGAACCTGTTCAGGAAGATCTAATCGCAGCGCGCGTGCGCCAGATCAAAGACGGCGGAGGCTTGGCCGCGGTCAGTTCCATTCCTCAGCGCGCGGCAGAATTTGGGAAGATCGCGCAAGAAGCTGGCGCCGATGTTTTCGTCGTGCAAAGCACGGTTTCAACTGTGCGGCACATGTCGTCGGAGTACAAGTCGCTCGATCTTGAGAGGTTTTGCCGCGAGATGCGCATTCCTGTGATCGTCGGAAATTCTGTTGGATACGATGTGACCTTCGAAATTATGGAGTGTGGTCCGGCTGCGGTCTTAATCGGAGTCGGACCCGGAGCGGCGTGCACGTCACGCGGCGTACTTGGGCTGGGTGTGCCGCAGGTTACCGCGACTGTAGATTGCGCGGCAGCCCGCGACGCTTACTTCAAAAAAACGTCACGTTATGTGCCAATCATTACCGATGGTGGAATGAGCAGAGGTGGCGATGTTTGCAAAGCACTCGCCTGCGGCGCAGACGCTGTCATGGTTGGCAGTGCATTTGCCAAAGCGCAGGAGGCGCCTGGCCGCGGATACCACTGGGGGATGGCCACGCCACACGCCAATCTTCCGCGAGGAACGCGTATTAAGGTGGGAGCCACTGGCTCGCTAAAACAGATCCTGTTTGGTCCGGCCGAAGTCGACGATGGCAGCCAAAATCTGGTTGGTGCGATTACTACCTGCATGGGTAATGTGGGAGCTCGCAACATTGCCGAGTTTCAGCAAACAGAGATCATCATCGCGCCGTCTATCAAGACCGAAGGAAAACTCTTTCAAACAGTTCAAAGCGTTGGAATGGGAGCGAGCTAAGGTTTTAACGTTTTAACCTTTCAACACTTCACGCTTTAACGATTCATCGCTATGACCGACCGTAGAGTAGTTATCACTGGCATGGGCGTCATTACGCCAGTCGGAAACGATCTGGAAACGTTCTGGTCCAATCTCAAGAACGGCGTCAGCGGCATCCATACAATCGATGCATTCGACACGACGGCATACGATTGCAAAATCGGAGGGCAAGTCCGCGACTTCGATCCGAAGCGATTCTTCAAAAATCCAAAGGATGTCCGCCGCACCGATCGATTTTCGCAGCTCGCAATGGCAGCGGCAAAAATGGCGCTCGAGGACAGCGGGATTGATGTGGCCAATCTGAAACAGCGAGACCGTTTTGGTGTCCTCGTCAGCAGCGGAATCGGCGGACTGAAAACACTTCAGGATCAGTTAACAATCCTTTTGACCAAGGGACCCTCCCGGACTTCGCCGTTCACGATTCCAATGCTGCTCAGCAACATGGCGAGCGGCCTCATCTCGATGGAGTTCGACCTGCACGGGCCTAACATGTGTATCGTTACCGCCTGCGCGACATCAAACAATGCGATCGGCGAATCTTGGCGAATCATTAAATTTGGCGATGCCGACATTTTCCTGGCCGGTGGCTCGGAGGCCTCCGTCGTCGAGATTGGCCTCGCTGGATTTTCCGCTATGAGAGCGTTGAGTACGCGCAATGATGAACCTGAACGCGCGTCGCGACCATTTGATCGCGATCGAGATGGCTTTGTTGTCAGCGAAGGCGCAGGAATCATGGTGGTCGAGGAGTTAGAACATGCAAAGGCGCGAGGCGCGAGGATTTACTGTGAAATCACAGGATACGGTCTTTCTGCGGACGCCTATCACATGACAGCCCCCCCGCCAGATGGCGAAGGCGCGGCGCGCGCCATGCAACTGGCGCTGGATCATGCGCGTCTATCGCCTGATCAAGTCGACTATGTCAACGCGCATGCTACCTCGACCGATATCGGCGATATTTGCGAGACGCGCGCGATCAAAAACGTGTTTGGAGAGCAGGCCTACAAGGTCGCGATCAGTGCTACAAAATCGATGACCGGCCACTTGTTAGGCGGCGCCGGCGGAATCGAAATGGCCGCCTGCGCGCTCGCTATCCGCGATTCCGTCATTCCACCCACGATCAATCTGGAAAATCCGGGAGAAGAATGCGACCTGGATTACACGCCCAACGTCGCACGCGAAAAGAAAGTACGTGTGGCGTTAAATAATTCGTTCGGCTTCGGTGGCCACAATGCCACTCTCGTTGCGACCGCGTTCGAAGAATAACTTCGTGCCATTGGGAACACTTCCCAGTGAGGTAATTGACTATTCACCCTCCCCCCGTCACTATTTACTCACGAAAACTGTTGGAGTTCATTTCCGACAACACGCGGGCATAGCTTAATGGTAAAGTTCCAGCCTTCCAAGCTGGCCATGCGGGTTCGATTCCCGTTGCCCGCTCATTTCCGTAGCTACATCTGGATAACGCTGCCCTGTATTCGAAAGGCGTCAGGATACTGGAACGTTGCTTGGTATTCTACAGCTTTCGACGAACACTCCCCCCAGGACGTCCAAATTGATCGTCGGTTGCTGTCTAAGATCGATGAAGCCAAAGGTCCCTGATGATTGAACGCGAGCAACCTTTCCACCGGCTTCGCTGATTGCTTGTCTTTATCTCGCTAACTCTCGTCAAGTGCTGCTGCGATATCAGCTTCGAATACCTCGTCAGGCTGCGCCCCGACGTAACGGTTCTTAATCTTCCCGTCTCGGCCGATGAGATATGTCGTGGGATATGCATCTACCGGATATTGTTCCAGAGCTTGGCGATCTTCGACCATCCAGACCGGATAGTTGATCTTCGTCCTCTTCATGAACGGCCCCACGGCCGCGGCGCCGCCCGCTCCGCGTGGATCGACCGGGTCTAACGAGATGCCAACGACCACAAGACCCTTGTCGCAGTATTTGTCTTGTAACTTGACCAAACCCGGTATCTCCATTCTGCAAGGGGGACACCACGTAGCCCACAGGTCTAACAACACAACCTTTCCTTTGAATTGTTCGAGGCTCTTGCCAATACTGGCTACTACTTTCGGTTCCCCGTCGGGCGATAGGTTCGCAATACAATCTTGTTTCGCTTTGGCTAGTGGGTTCGTTATGGAGAACACAAAAGCGCAAATAGCAATGCCCGTCAGTACTTTGAACTGAATTTTGTTCATATATTCTATGAGCCTGTTTTTGTACAGGTGCAATGTGACTAGTGTGATCGGTACCGTCGCCTCTGGCAAGGTGACATTCGCTATCGTCGTATCGCGAAACCTAAAGTGATGAGCCCAAAATCCGCGTAAAAGGAAGAGCGGCGGGAGCTCCCAACCCGCCGCTCAATAATCCAAGGCACAACCATAAAGCGCCTTGGAATTCCTATGGAGTGTGCGCAGAAATTTGGTTCGATTAACGAACACAAACAATCGGGCTGCCGGATTATCGTCTAATCAGACAAAATCCTATGACCACGCGCCGAAGGCCGGCGTTTGCGAGAAAAGGTCGACTGTTACTATGCCGCGGGAGGAGGTCGATACGGAGTCGATCCCGTCCAGCTCTTACTTATGTTCGGCGGCTTGTTTATGTTTACGAAGCCACACTACGTTTTTGCGGTTTACATGGCCTGATTCCACCAGCGCGCGTGGTCTTCCGAGCTGCGGATCGTAGACGCTAACGTTGGCAGGAAGCCCTGCTAGAAATCCACAAAAATTTGATACTCCATTATATTTGAACGCTGCCTGACGCACGGCTTTCGGCGTAAGCGGATGTCGGTCAGCTGCGGTTCTTGAATCGTGGTTCTCAGTAGCTGACGGTGATGGAGGCGATTCAGGGTAAGGAAACGGAGCAGGAGACGGCAAGGGCGACGAATCCACAACGGGGGGCGGCGCCGCGACTTGACCAGGCGTTTCGTAAGGATAGGGACCAGGCGTTTTGATCGTTGTGATTCCCGAGTGAACGACTTGAGCAGGGAACGCGGCCAGGATTGCAAGTCCTGCGGTGATTCGAATAAGTTCGGTCAGCGTTGGAGCAAAGGCTCTTTTCATTTGAATCGTCGCGACTTTGCAACGCTTGCGTCTGGCCTTTGTCATGATGCTCCAAGCAGAGATATCATCTTTGCGCTCCTGCTTTTATAGACCGCTAACGGAGTAGGAACCGACGTGCCAATGCGAGCACGCCGAGAGCCACACCAAGCAACATTACCGTGACGCCACCATCTGGAACTCCTGTGCCTCGAGGACCAAAAAGCGTCCATCCGGTGAGTTGGTGCCCAGCAGCTAAAAACGGAATCGTAATGATTCCTCGCAAATTACCAACGTACCAAATTTCGGAACCGTAGCCGCGATAACTCGCGAACAGGTATGTGTACAGACCACCGGTGCGAAGGTTTATCGTTCTACCACCGTGGCTCGCAGCCGAACCCGCGGACGGCAAGTATTTGAACCCATGATTTGAACGAAAGTAGACCTGGCCATGACCGACCTCGACCGCACCAAGAGCCATACCGATGAGGTGATTCACGTAGGTCGCTTTGTCTTGAACATCTGTTTTCTTTTGTATGCCAGGCCAAAGAAATCCCACCTCATTGGCGTCGCCGATACTCAAGGCCACGGCCTTCAATTCGTGGCTCGGCGCCAGCATTGCCCCGCAAAAAGTCAGGCACAGCAGCAAAAATTTATGGCTGGAAACTGCTTTTGTTTGCATGGCCCCCGAGTTAAGAAAGTGCAATCATGTAAGATGTCGCAAGTATCGTGCCAATAAGGCACCTTATTTGATCATGATGATAAATACTTGATTTACAGTAGGTTATAATTAAATGAAACGATTAGAATATAGCCCGTCGAATCCTGTAAGTGTAAGCAGTTCAGACGATTCCGCGTCGATTCATAGGGAGAATATGTAACATATTACAATCGAACAGCTTACAGATGGTAATCAAGACGTCAGAATTTCCGACAATTTCAATCGTCCGATCGCCGTGTCGATTATTCGTCGAGCGCAATCAACCCGCGGTTGCGCCAGGCGAAGCCAATTGCCGAGTAAATTGTCAGCGCGACGGTAATCCACACAAGCACCGGCCCGGCTTCGGTCCATGCCCGCACCCACCAAGTCGAGTTCTCGTTGACGTATTGCAGTTCTGCCATCGAAAGAAGCGCCAGAAAGAAAAGAATCGTAATGATCTGCCACGAAGTTTTCTGTTTGCCGAGACTTTCTGCCGGCAAAATCCGACCCTTGGCACTAGCCATCAGGCGCAACCCTGTAATTAAAAAATCACGCGCGACCACAGTCGTTGCAGCCCACGCCGGCACTGCTTTGAGAGGAACTAACGAAATAAAGGCGGCAGCCATCATGATTTTGTCGACCAAGGGATCCATCAACTTGCCAAAATTGGTGACGACTCCGTAACGCCGTGCAATCTCGCCGTCTATGAAATCAGTCAAGCCTGCGATCAGAAAGATCACCAGCGCTGTGGTGCGCGCATATTCCCAGGAGGAATTGAGCGCCACGACAAAAACCACCGTTAGCGCCAATCGGCTCAGGGTGATGCGGTTCGCCCAATTCATGCTGTAGCCGCCTCGCTGCGGGATGCCCGTCGCAAAACATTGCCCTTAAATCGGGGCCGTTTCCAAATCGGAACTTTTTTCTTCAACTCTTCCACGATCCATCGGCTGGCTTGAAATGCCGCTTCGCGATGCCCACTACATACCCGCATCAGGAGAGACGGTTCCCCCACAGCGACAAATCCAATCCGATGATGAATGATTATCGATCGCAGCCCAAATTCGATCGCCGCCTGTTCGGCAATCTGCTTCAGCTGATGTTCAGCCATTTCACGGTGCGCTTCGTATTCGATTCCGTCGATTTCGCGCCCGTTTTCCAAGCCGCGCACAATCCCCTGAAAATCGACTCTCGCGCCCGCGTCGAAGTCGAGTCGCTCCTCTGGCGCATTGAGGCGCTCTTTCGTCACCAAAACTTCACAA
>Ga0081455_10009391_pt1 | contig 10062 bp, 8 predicted proteins | sample TabmetS3T2R1_FD_70207 | JGI IMG/M metagenome (GOLD analysis project Ga0081455, IMG submission 70207) | Tabebuia heterophylla rhizosphere microbial communities from the University of Puerto Rico - S3T2R1 | ecosystem: Host-associated > Plants > Roots > Rhizosphere ... | reverse complement strand
GGCTCGGGCAGCGGCTCCGGGCGGTCGACGTCGGCGACACCGAGCTCGACGAGGTCGCGCACGGCCCGGGACACGTTCAGCTCGCTGAGACCGAGGGAGCTCGCCACCTCGCCCACGGAGCGACCCCCTCCGACCGCCACGAGGGAGCGCCAGCGGTCGGCATCGATCGTGACCTCGTCGCTCGACAGCTCGGAGGTGAGGCTCACGCGGTGGTCGAGCGACGGGACGACCGCCTCGAGCTCGGTCCACTCGCTGAGCAGCGAATTGGCGCGGCGCAGGAGGTCGTTGACGTCGTCGGGATGCTCGGCGTTGGGCGTGTGGCTGTCGGCGTCGAACGCGAACGATCCGCTGCTGAAGCGCAGGAGCTCGAACACCACCTCGTCGGTGGGCGCGCCATCGACGGCACGGTCGGCGTCGGCGTCGACCACTCGGCCATCCAGCAGCCAGACGCTCCCCTGCCCGCGGTCTCCGTCGATGCGAAGACGCCCGGTCTTGCTGGTCGTCGCCAGCAACTTCAGCACGTCTGGGAGAGAAAACGTGTCGAGAGTCCCTTGGAGCGCCAACGCTGTACCTCCGATGTGCTTTGGTCCCCGCCAACATCCCCAGCGCTGCCTCCCACCCTAAACCGCGCGTCCAGCGCGCGCCCAGCGGCGTTTTGACCGCTCCCCGCCCACGGGGTGTGGCGTCACCCCATGAGGCGCGTCAGTTGGGCCACGGCAGCGGCCGACATCGCCTCCAGCGGTGGGTCCTCGCCCGTCCAGCGCCGGAACCCGTGGGCCGCCTGGTGGATGAGCATGCCCAGCCCGTTGACCGCCACCGCCCCCTGGTCGCGGGCAGCGGCCAGCAGCGGCGTCGTCGCCGGGTCGTAGATGAGGTCGACCACCACCTGGCCGGGATGGAGCGCGGCGGGGTCGAGGGGCAGCGGCTCGGGCGTGCCGTCGGCCGTGGTGACGACCCCCATGCCGAGCGGCGTGGCGTTGACCACCAGATCGGCGCCGCCGACATCGGCCGGGGAGCCGACCCGGCCCCGCTCCCCCGCCAGGATCGCCGCGCGGGCCGCGGGCTCGGGTGACCGATTCACGATGGCGACGTCGGCCGCCCCGGCGTCGCCGAGGGCCAGCGCCACCGCCCGCCCCGCGCCGCCGGCGCCCACCACCACGCAGCGCAGGCCCGCCGGGTCGATGCCCTCGTCGGCCCGGAGCGCGTCGACGAACCCGACGCCGTCGGTGTTGTCCCCCAGCAGCCGGTCGCCCCGCCAACAGACGCAGTTGACGGCGCCGAGGGCCGCGGCCACCGGGGTCCGCTCATCGACGGCATCGTGCGCCGCGGCCTTGTGGGGCATGGTGACCGACAACCCGCCGATCCCCAGCTCGCGCACCGCGGCGATGGCGTGCGCCCCGCGACCGGCGGGGATGTCGAACACCAGGAACACCCAGTCGGCGTCGACGGCCGCGAACGCGGCGTTCAGGATGGTCGGCGACAGCGAGTGGCGCACGGGCGAACCGATCAGCGCCGCCAGCCGGGTCGAGCCGGTGACCGCCCGCCCCATTGCCGCCCACCGCCTATGAACCTGCGGTGTTTGGAGCCCCCATGACGGCTCCAAACACCGCACGTTCGCTCGGGCAGTTCACCCGCAGCCGAGGCCGGCTTCGTTGCATCGCTGCTTGGCCTCGACGAACTCGTCGTAGTCGGCCGTGAAGACGTGGGACCCGTCGTTGGCCTCGGCGTCGAGGACGTAGTAGAGCCAGTCGCCAGAGGCGGGGTTCAGGGCCGCCTCGATGCTGGCCCGGCCGGGCGAGGCGATCGGCGTGGGTGGCAGACCGGCCCGGTTGCGGGTGTTGTACGGCGACTCGGACTCCAGATCGGCCTGGCTGAGCGTGCAGCCGCCCGGCTCGTTCTTGATGTAGCAGCTCGTGGCGTCGATCTGCAGGGGCATCTGCTCGGCCAGCCGGTTGTAGATCACCCGGGCGACACGCGGGCGGTCCTGGTCGGTGCCGGCCTCCTCCTCGACGAGCGACGCCACCGTCAGCACCTGGTAGGGCGACAGGCCCAACGCCTGGGCCCGGCCCTGCATGTCCAACTCGGCGAGCGTGCTGTCGAGCTGGGCGACCATCCGCTGGATGACGACGGCCTCGGTGTCGCCCTCCTCGACCGCGTAGCTCTCGGGGAAGAGGGTGCCCTCGAGCGACCGCTGGTCCGCCGGGAGGGCGCTCGAACGGGACTTCGGATCCGCGAGCGCGGCCTGGAGCCCCTCGGCCGTGAAGCCCTCGACGCCGTCCTCGGGGTCGGCCAGGCGGGCCAGCGTCTGCGTCAGGGTCAGCCCCTCGGGAACGGTGATCAGGATGGAGTTGGGCGGCAGCGCGCCCTCCTCGAGGGCGTCGATCGCCTCGGTGAACGACGAGTTGAGCCGCATGCGGTACGGGCCTGCCTGGAACTCCCCCGGGTCGCGGAAGCGGATGTACCAGTCCCACACCGTCGCGTTGCTGATCACCCCGGCGTCGGCGAGCTCGTGGCCGATGTCGCTGGTCGACGCCCCCTCGGGGATCTCGACCAGCACCTCATCGCCCGGCTCCCCCGACGGGTCCATCTCGCCCTGGACCCATGTCCATGCGAACCATGCGCCCACGCCGGCACCCACCAGCAGTAGCACGAACACGAAGAGCACGGCGCGACAGCCCCGCCGCCGGGAGAGCCCCTCCCCCTGGTCGCCCTCGTAGTCGTCGTACTCGTCCTCGTAGTAGTCCTCGTCGTATCCGTCGTCCGGGTAGGCGTCGGCCGCGTAGGGATCGCCCACGCGGGTAGCGGCGGGGTAGCCGCCGGTCCGCGGACCTGCGGCCATCGGCCCGGTGCGGTATGCCCCGGTCGTCGGCCCGGCCCCGGTCGCACCAGCCTGGTAGGGCTGCGCCCACGTCGGGGTCTGTTCGGGCGCGGGCCGGTCGTCCTCGCGGTTGGCCGGCCCGTCCCAGAAGTCGTCGAAGGCGTTCCCGGGGTCGTCGCGGCGTCCTTGGCGGCGGCGGCGCTCGGGCGGAGCTGGCTCGTGTGACAGCGGCATGCGGCGAGGCGGATGAGGTGGCCGGCTTGGGCGGATCAGGTCCGTGGCTGGCCGGCATCCAACCACGACTGGAGGATCACCGTAGCAGCGACCTGATCGACGACTCGGCGACCCCTGCGGCCCCTCACGCCGGCGGCGCGCAGGCGCTGCTGCGCCTCCACGGTGGACAGCCGTTCGTCCCAGTTCACCACGCCGACCGCCAAGCGGGCGCGCAGCTCGTCGGTCTCGTCGAGGATGCCCCGGGCGGCCGGGCCGACCGACCCGTCGAGCGACAGCGGCAGCCCGACCACCACGATCTCGGCGCCCGCGTCGGCCACCAGCGCGGCGATCCTGCCGTGGTCGCTGCCCCGATCGCCCGAGCGGATGAGCACGTCGTACGGCGTCGCCACCGTGCCGGCGCTGTCGGACAGCGCCACGCCGATCCGCCGGGTCCCGAGGTCGAGCCCGATCGCGCGCATGGTCACGGCGGCGGGCTGCCGCCCGGCCTCACCCTCGGTGGGCCCTCGCGCCCACTAGATGCCCGCGGCGACGCGCGCCTGATCGAGCGCCTCGTCGAGCCGCGACGCGTCGCGGCCGCCGGCGACCGCCAGGTCCGGGCCCTTGCCGCCACCGCCCCCGACCGTGCGAGCCGCCTCGGCGATCAGCGCGCCGGCCTCGAGGCCGCTCTCCTTGGTGACCGCAGCCACGAGCGCCACGCCCCCGGACGGGGGCTCGCCGCCGAGGACCACGGCGCGCACGCCCGGCGCCTGCCTCACCGCAACCGCGAGGTCGCGCACGTCGTCGCGGGCGACGCCGTCGACGCGCGCCACCACGACACCGTCGACGGCAGCTGCCGCCAGCTCACCGGCCCGGCTGCCGGCGGCCTGGCGGCGCATGTCCTTGAGTTCCTCGCGCAGCGACTTGAGCTCGCCCTTGAGCCTCTCCGCGGCGACCGGCAGCTCGTCCGGCGTGGTGCCGAGCACGTCGGCCGCCCTCGACACCAGCTCCTCCTCCTGGCGCAGGCGCTCGATCGGGCCGAAGCCGGTCACCGCCTCGATGCGGCGCAGGTTCGAGCCGATCGAGCCCTCGCTCACGACCTTGAGCGGGCCGATGTCGCCCAGCCGGCGCACGTGGGTGCCGCCACAGAGCTCGACCGAGTGCTCGCCGGCCTCCAGGACGCGCACGATGTCGCCGTACTTGTCCCCGAAGAAGGCGATGGCCCCCATCGCCCGGGCCTCGTCCATGGTGGTCTCGTAGTGCCGGACCGGGGCGTTGCCGAGGATCTCGTGATTGGCTAGGTCCTCGATGGCTCGCAGCTGGTCGTCGGTGACCGGCTCGAAGTGGCTGAAGTCGAACCGCAGCCGGTCGGGGGCCACCAGCGAGCCCTGCTGCTTCACATGACTGCCGAGCACCGCGCGCAGCGCCCAGTGGAGGACGTGGGTCCCCGTGTGGTTGCGGCGGATCGCGTCGCGGCGTTCGCCGTCGATGCGCGCCACCGCCCGCTGTCCGACCTCGATGGTGCCCTCCTGCACCTTGACGTGGTGGGCGTGCAGGCCGGGCAGGGCGTACGTGGTGTCCACGACCTCGGCCATGCCGGTGTCGGTGGTGATGGTGCCGGTGTCGCCGATCTGGCCACCGGCCTCGGCGTAGAACGGCGTGCGATCGAGGTAGACGGCGTCGCCGATGATCCCGATCACCGTGGCCTCGGTCTCGTACTCCCGCCGGCCGGTGAACTCGGTCGGCCCGTGCTCCACGAGCAGGCGGTGCTGCGCGTCGACCTCCTCCCCGGTGGCGACGCCCCCGGTCTTGCCCGCCTCGCGGGCCCGGCGGCGCTGGGCTTCCATGTCCGCCTCGAAGCCGGCGACGTCGACGTCGAAGCCCCGGAGCTGGGCCATCTCCTGGGTGACCTCGAACGGGAAGCCGTAGGTGTCGTGCAACAGGAAGGCCACGTTGCCCGGGAGCGTCCCGCCCTTGTCGAGGCGGTCGAGCTGGGTGTCGAGGATCTGCGACCCGCGGGCCAGCGTCCGCCGGAACGACTCCTCCTCCCGGGTGATGATCGGCACCACCAGGTCGTGGCCCGTGACCACCACGGGGTAGTCGTCGCCCATCAGGTCGATCGTGCGCTCGACCATGGGGGGCAGGACCGGGCGCTCGACGCCGAGCAGGTACGCAAAGCGGATGGCGCGGCGGATGATGCGGCGCAGCACGTAGCCGCGGTCCTCGTTGGAGGGGATGACCCCGTCGGCCACCAGGAAGGTCATGGTGCGGGCGTGGTCGGCGAGCAGCCGCAGGGCGATGTCGCCGAGGTCGGACTCGCCGAGGCGGTGGCCCGTCACCGACTGTGCCTCGCCTACGAGGGCACTCAGGATGTCGGAGTCGTAGAGGCTGTGGCTGCCCGCGAGGGCGGCCATGATGCGCTCGAGCCCGGCGCCGGTGTCGATGTTCTTGTTCGGCAGCTCGCTGAGCTGCCCGTCGACGCCCCGGTTGGACTGGGGGAACACGAGGTTCCAGAGCTCGACATAGCGCTCCGCGGCCTTCGGGTTGGCGGGGCCGCCATCGGGACCGAAGTCCGGGCCGTTGTCCCAGAAGATCTCCGACGACGGGCCACAGGGCCCGGTGTCGCCCATCTCCCAGAAGTTGTCCTTGTCGAGCCGCTGGACCCGATCGCGGGGGAAGCGCACGGCGTCGGTCCAGATGTCGGACGCCTCGTCGTCGCCTACATGGACGGTCACCCACAGGCGGTCCGGATCGAGCCCCAGCACCTCGGTCACGAACTCCCAGGCCCAGGCGATGGCATCGGCCTTGAAGTAGTCGCCGAAGCTGAAGTTGCCGAGCATCTCGAAGAAGCTGAGGTGCCGGTGCGAGCGCCCGATGGCGTCGAGGTCGTTGTGCTTGCCGCCGGCGCGGACGCAGCGCTGCACCGATGCCGCCCGGGCAGGAGTGAACGGCACCGGTTCCTCACCCAGGAAGTAGGGAACGAACTGCATCATCCCCGAGTTGGTGAACATCGGCGCGGTCGGGTGCGTCGGGATGAGGCTCGCCGACGGGACGAGCGTGTGCTGCCTGGCGGCGAAGAACTCGTCCCAGGTGCGTCGTAGTTCGGCGGATGTCCGCGGTGCCATAGGTGGTGTCAGCCTAGGCGGAGGCGACAACCGCCAATGCCGAAGTTCCAGCTAGTGGGCGCGGCGTCGGCAACCGCCTACCGGGCGCCCGGGCGCAGCTCGGCGCGCAACTCGGCCTCGCGTTGCCGCATGGCGCTGCGGCCCTCGACGACCGCGTCGCGGACGTCCCAGCCCAGCCGACGGACCGAGGCGGCGGCCTCGGCCTGCAGCTGCTCGGGCGCGTACCGCCGCACCGTGCGCCGGATCCGGCGGCGGACCCAGATGGCCCCACCCAAGCCCGCCGTCGCCCCCGAGGTGAACCACACGAGCCTGCGGACGACGAACATCAGTGGGCGCCGCCGCCGTTGCCCGGTCGTTCCGCGGCCCCGTTGTCGCCTCGCCGGCCGCGCAGGCGCCGGGCCGCCTTCGCGGTGCCGCTGGCGAACGCCACCCCCTTGATCACCGGGTTGGCCATGGCGATGTACGCGAGCCGGGAGGCCGAGTCGACCGTGCCGGTCACCGACTCGGCCGTGGTCACCAGGTGGTCGAGCCGCTCGATCTCCCCGTTGGCGGCATCGACGGTGTCCCGCAGGTCGTCGAGCACGGGGACGGTCTCGGTCCGCAGGAGGTGCGCGACGTCGCGCAGCGCCCGCAGGGTCCGGAGCAGCGCCGTCACACCCACCGCCAGGAGCACCACCGCCACCACGCTGGCGGCGGCGACGATGACCGCAGCCAGGTCGGAGGCGCTCACCCGTGGCCCCCGTCCCGATCGGGCGGGTGGGGCTCCTGGTCGGCCTCGTGGGCCGGCTCGTCTTCGGGTTCCTGGGTCCCGGCCTGCTTGGCGAGCCGTTCCATGCGCGTGGCGATCTCCTGCTCGAAGCCGTGGTCGGATGGCTGGTAATAGACGGCATCCGCGGCGTCGTCGGGAAGGTATTGCTGGCGCAGCCATCCCCGCGGGTCGTCGTGAGGATACTCGTAGCCCACGCCGTGCCCGAGCGTGTGCGCCGAGCGGTAGTGGGCGTCGCGCAGGTGCGTGGGAACCTCACCGCCGATCCCGTTGCGGACGTCCTCGCGTGCCCGCCAGACACCGATCGCCGACCGGTTCGACTTCGGCGCCGTGGCCAGGTGGACCACGGCCTGGGCCAGGTTGAGCTGGGCCTCGGGCAGCCCGACGTACTCGACGGCGTGGGCTGCGGCGGTGGCGACCACCAGGCCGAGCGGGTCGGCCTCGCCGATGTCCTCGCTGGCGAGGATCACCAGCCGGCGGGCGATGAAGCGTGCATCCTCGCCCGCCTCGAGCATGCGGGCGAGGTAGTGCAGCGCGGCCTGGGGATCGGATCCCCGCACGCTCTTGATGAACGCGGAGATCACGTCGTAGTGCTCGTCGCGCCCGTAGCGGTGCAGCTTGGTGCCCAGCGCCGCCTCCGCGTCGGGCAGCATGACCCGGGATGCGCCACCGCCGCCGTCGTCGGCCCCACCGCCGGCGGCGCCGTCGCGGCGGGCCCGGGCCAGCGCCACGGCCACCTCCAGGCTGGTGAGCGCCTGGCGGCCATCGCCACCGGCCCGCTCGGCCAGGTGGGCGAGCGCCTCGGGGTCGGCCTCGGCGCCCTCCGCCTCCAGGCCCTTGTGCAGCAGCAGCTCCACCGCCGGCGGGTCCAAGGGCTGCAGGCGGAACAGCGTCGAGCGCGACAGGAGCGGCGGGTTGACCTCGAAGTACGGGTTCTCGGTGGTGGCCCCGATCAGGACCAGTAGCCCGCTCTCCACCGACGGCAGCAGGGCGTCCTGCTGGGCCTTGTTGAAGCGGTGGACCTCGTCGAGGAACAGCGTCGTCCCCTGTCCGCGCTCGCCCAGCCGCTGCTCCGCCCGGGCCACGACCTCCCGCACGTCCTTCACGCTGGCCGACACGGCCGACAGCTGCTCGAACGCCTTGGCGGTGTGCCGGGCGATCACCTGGGCGAGCGTGGTCTTGCCCGTCCCCGGCGGTCCCCAGAAGATGGCCGAGGACAGCCGGTCGGACTCCACGAGCACGCGCAACGGCCGGCCACACCCGACGAGCTCGTCCTGGCCCACGATGTCGTCGAGCGTCCGGGGGCGCAGCCGCGCCGCCAGCGGCGCCTGCCGCGCCAGCCGCTCCTCGGCCGCGGCCGCGAACAGGTCGTCTCCGACTGGCCCGGGCGAGCGCGGCATCGCCGGCGAGGGTACCGGCGTTCCACGGAGGAGTCGCCGGCCGCCGGCCCGGGCCCGATCGCGCCACCCCGAGGGGCGCCATTGCCACCCCCAGACCAGGGAATGCGACAATCTGGCCGTGTCGGAGACGCGGCGACGGGTGACGCTGACCCGCGACGAGGTTGCCCGGGTGCTGCACCGGGCGTCCGAGATCGAGGCGGCCGCCGTCGGACCGGCCGCGGTCGACGGCTACGACGCCGAGGCGATCGAGCGGGCCGCAGTCGAGGTCGGGCTGTCGGCGGCCGCAGTCCGCCAGGCGGTCGCAGAGCTGCGCGTGGGTGTCCTGCCCGACGACGACCCCGCCCCCGCCAAGCGGGCGGACCGCAGCCGGGCTGCCACGTCGCGCTTCGTCACCCAGCAGCGCCTGGTCGAGCGGCGCCCGGAGGCAGTGCACGCCGCGGTCGACCGTTTCCTGCGCAGCCAGATGCTGGAGCTGCGGAGGCGCAGCGCCGACCGCTCGCTCTACCGGCCCCGCCGCGACCTGGTCGCCAGCCTCCGCCGGGGGCTGGACTTCGCCGGCGCGATCAAGCTCGACGGGATCCGGACCGTGTCGCTGCTCGTAACCCCAGCCGACGAGCGCACGCTGGTGTGCGTCGAGGCGGAGCTGGCGTCGAGCCGGGCCAACGTCATGGCCGGGGCCGCCGGTGTCGGCGCCACCGTCGCCCTGCTCATGGGCCTTGGCGGGGCCCTGGCGGCCGAGCCGGGGCTGGTCATCGCCTCCGTGCCGGCGGGCGCCGCGGTCGGCGCCGGCGGCCTGCGGGTCGCTGGTGGGCGCTGGCGCCAGCGCCGCAACGACGTCGACGAGGTCCTCGCCTCCCTGCTCGACCGGCTCTGACCACCCACCAGCCCGACCCGCCACCCCGAACGTGCGGCGGTTGGAGCCCCCATGACGGCCCTAACCACCGCAAGTTGGGGTGCCAGGAGGTCAGGCCTTGGGAGGCAGCGTGCGCAGGCCCAGCTCGGTCAGGTGGGCGGGGTCGATCGGCGTCGGGGCACCGGTGAGGGGGTCGCCCCCCGACTGTGTCTTCGGGAAGGCGATGACCTCGCGGATGTTCTCTTCGCCGACCAGCAACGCGACCAGCCGATCGATCCCGATGGCGAAGCCCGCGTGGGGCGGGGCGCCATAGCGGAACGCGTCGAGCAGGAACCCGAACCGCGCCTGCGCCTCGTCGTCGGAGATGCCCAGCGCCCGGAAGATCATGCGCTGGACGTCGGCGCGGTGGATCCGGACCGAGCCCGAGCCCAGCTCCCAGCCGTTGAGCACCAGGTCGTACGCCTGTGACCGCACGCGCAGCAGGTCCTCGGGGGTGTCCGACGCCAGCAGCTCCAGGTCGTCGGGGTGCGGCATGGTGAACGGGTGATGCGCCGGCACCGGTCTGCCGTCGTCGTCCAGGCCCTCGAACAGCGGGAACTCGACCACCCAGAGGAAGTTCAGCCCGCCCTCGCTCACCGGCGGGCGCCCCAGCTCGAGGCGCAGCAGGCCGAGCACGTGGCGGACCACCGGCCGGTCGTCGGCCACCAGGAACAGCAGGTCGCCGGGCTCGGCGCTCATCACCTCGCGCAGCTTGGCGAGCTCGACGTCGGACAGGAACTTGGCCACCGGGCTGTCGAGGCCCTCGTCCGTCACCCGCATCCACACCAGGCCCTTGGCGCCCCAGCGCTTGGCCTGGTCGGTCAGGTCGTCGAGCCGCTTCCGGGACGTCG
>Ga0081455_10009390_pt1 | contig 10062 bp, 15 predicted proteins | sample TabmetS3T2R1_FD_70207 | JGI IMG/M metagenome (GOLD analysis project Ga0081455, IMG submission 70207) | Tabebuia heterophylla rhizosphere microbial communities from the University of Puerto Rico - S3T2R1 | ecosystem: Host-associated > Plants > Roots > Rhizosphere ... | reverse complement strand
TCTCTCTACTGCCAAAGAAGGAAAAATTTCATTTCGCTTTAAAAGAGCTCCAAAGGAATGAAAAGTAATACTAAGGTAAGATGACCTATCAAAATTGATCTTAGTAATCGATCATCTTATCAACCGTCTCTTCTTTTTCTCCACGTCGATGACCATACAATTGCTCTATGCATACTGCAAATCCTATATGAGCGCAATCATCAGATTTACAAAAGTTACAAAACGGTATGCCATCGGTTAATTCTACATCGACTTCCTGGGACATAATGGTGTCATATACTATTGTATGTTTATCGTTAATGAACTTAATCAAGACAATGGGATTACCCGAAGAAAGTGATTTTTTATCTGTTGAATTCATCCATTTCATAAAAGCTTCTGTTCCGTCCTCTAGTGTTTCACACTTTACTATGTCGGTATTGTCATCAAGAAGCTCTTTATAACTATCTCCGTTATTACTTGCGCCATTATCAGAATCGTTATTCTCATTCAATTACTCTTACCTTATTATGGCTCTTGTAATCTGATGGTACGATATAATATTTTAATTTAGCTAAAAGATGAATAATAAAGAATTTGCTTGTCTTAAACTAAAATAGAGTTTGGAATCGGTAATAGCTTATATCAGGTACATTTTATTTGTGTAATGTCAAAGAGGTCTAAAAATTACATCAAATTTGAATGACAAACCACATGTCATAAATAACTTTGGTTTAGTGAGAAGAACCGTATAATATTACGATTAAGCATTCTGGCATATCCTTCGGATCCTCTTTTCAGAAGTTAAAGTCCCTTGGTTACTTGTAAGTAGAATAAATTTTTTCTACAACAGAGTGGCTTCATGTAGTTCATCCAATAAGGGAGCTAATGTAACAAGCGTTTCTTTTTCTCCAAGTATTATGTTTGAGTCGATTACAAGTGCAATTGAAAGCATTTCCCTGTCCTCCCTCGAAGTAAATACCGCATTTCCAGCTATCGCAAATTTTCTATCATTCTGTACTAACCATTCCCTCCATACTTTGGTTCGTTGGAGATTTTGTTCCAGTGCGACAATAGTATAATCCAGGTCTATTCGTTCTTCCTTATCAAGTAAATTCAATTTTATCAGAGGAAAGAGAATATTCCCTCCTCTAACATTTTGATGCGACTGGTTCAGTTTTTCAATAATTTCATCTTCGTTCTCTCCAGATTCTACCAAATTGTAATTCGGAAAGAAATACGCTGCGAGATTTTTGTTCCAGTCATAAATCTTGTAAATCGTGTCTTCATATTCCATTTTCCATTTATATCTCTTATTTTGATTCCCATACATCTAACTATCAGTAAATTGACAGAATATATCTAAGTTGGTTTAGCAGACTTTTCAATAACAAAATATTGGATATCAATCATTGACCTAATCGTACTAATTACTTGCGATATTCATCGTGCCGTCGTACCCAAAATTGAGGGAATTCATGGCCGTCTTCATCTCGTCCTTTGGGTACCAGGTCGAGGTAATGATATGCGACATTCAATACATCAATGCCACGCGCATAAGCGGAATAAGTATGAAACACATGTCCAGCAGTATCCTTGTAAAACACGCTAACTCCCTCTCGTTCTGGACTGTGTGTATCTTGCAAATTATAATTGTAGAAAGCTTTTTTGTCGCTCAATTCCTCTGGTGTGAACGATACATGATAATCAAAATTGAAATCATTATCATAAGAAGAAACCCACTTAAAATTCCAACCCATACGCTTCTTGTATTCCCCAATTTTGCTATAGGGTGCTTTAGAAACTGCTATCATGGTAACATCTCGTTGATTCAAATGGACAACTATTCCATTAAAATTGTCGGCCCAAAAAGAACAAGACGGACATCCTGCGTCCCAGTTAGGATCATACATAAAGTGATATACAATTAATTGACTCCTTCCATCAAAAAGATCTGATAACGTTTGTTTTCCATTTGGTCCATCAAAGAGATATTTTTTATCGACTAAAACCCAAGGCATATCTCGTTGTTGTTGACCAAGTTTGTCCCGCAATAAAGTAAATTCTTTTTCCTTTTTGAGTAAAGCACTACGAGCTGCTAACCACTCATCTTTTGAAACAATTCGATGATTGTCCAAGTTTCTCATTTACCTATCATCCCATTGTTCATGAAGATTAGAAGTCTTGTAAAAAACCAAGACCGTCGTCCTTTGTTCTGACTGATATATTCTTGGCTATCTATTTGCGTAAAGTCGGTATGAGTTAAAATTAATTTATTATTTTCTTTGTCTAATTCTAAGTGCATATGATTAAGTAATTACTTAATTATTTAAATGTTTATATTAAGATAAAAATTGAAGGTTAAGCAATCTTAGCTTGGAGTAATAACATGGACATTCTAGTAGAAACCTGCTAAATAATGGGCAGAAAGTAATAGTACTTACATGTTCATACCCCCGGGCATGTCAGCTTTTTTACCGATTTCAGATTTGCTTTCATTAACGCCGTCATTTTTTTCACTGTGAGATATACCCATATTAGCTGTAATATTGCTTTCAGTGTGCATAAACATCATACTATCGTATGGAATGATTAACCCCAGAATACTAGAGACGCCTAATATTATTAAGGAAATTCCAAAGCACCTTGCAACCCATATTCCTTTCTTCCACATTTTTTCCGCAAAAATTATTGCCGCAAACAAACTCATCAAAACAAGGCTCATCCAGCCCAATGCTATCATAATTAGAAAATAAGGCCAACAGCATCCAAGGCAATAAAGTCCGTGATATGTTCCCATACTAATTGCACCTGCTGTCCCACTTTTCCATCTCTTCATAAAAAAACTGAGTGGAGATTCGCAATATGCTATGCATTTGTTCTTTATGGGAGTAAACTGATAGATACCAGAGATAATCAGAATGCTTCCAAATATTATTGCCACATCATTATTTGAGTGGTTGTTCATAAGAAAATTCATAGGAACAGACCACCCTAGTAGTAAACCTAGACCTGTTAGCGCCCAAATTATGAGATATGTTCCAACAAAGAGTACGATGTTAAAAGTATGCAAGAATCTTGTATGTATCGTTACTGCGAATAACTCTGACTGCTTATTAGTAATCAGTTTATTATAAAGCACGACCATTGGTATTATAGCCGGAAACATCATTGCGGCCATTCCTGCAGTCCAGCTTGCAATAAACAGTGAGATTAAAATTGGATTGTAACTAATCATAATGTTCATCATGTCAGGCTGCATTGTTGAAAAATACCAAGACAATGCCGCAGTGAAAAGAAGCGAGATTATAATTATTTTTTGTGGTTTATTCATACGATACCAAAATGATAAAAATAAGGAATCTCATTTTAATTCCTCTGCCTGACTCAATTCAGTAAAAGTTTTACGGCTCATATTTAAACCTAGAATAGAAACCATTCTTACCGGTAGTATCCCATTGAAATCCATGGTCATTATAGGAATATTTTGAAGAGTGGGCTATTACATGATCGTGTTCTTGCTCCATGCCAAAGGAAGGATTTACAATTAAACTATCCTTATTAGGATCATTGCCCTTCATGGCCTCTATCTCTAAGGTAAGATATTCTGGGATTCGCAACCAACGACGTTTTCCATCCATTCCAAAAGTTATCGGAGCAGATTTTATTCCAACCATTTCTCCGATTAACTTCGCCGCTACAGCAAAAAAACCTCCCGATTGGCCTGAAAATATATTTGATAAAGCATCAATTTGGTCTTCGTTTGCATTTTTATCGACGTAAAATGCTACTTTCATTTTAGGACCAGTGAACATATTGCCAGGAGCTACAAAAACAGCTACAGTATTTAACCCATCTAGCGGGACACTATCATAATGACCTTTTTCTATATGCCAAGCTACAGTAAGGTTACAGTATCCTTTATCAGGGTCTAGTAAAAAAATACAAGGGCATATTGAATCACAGTTACATCCCTCAAAATAATCTCCTTCAAGTTTCCAATCGTGAGAATTATTGCTAGTCATTTAATTTCTAGTAATGAACTGTAATGTTTTTAGATATAAGGTTTACCTTGGTTATTCGCTTATTTCTTTTCTATAATAAGCAATTTAGAGATAGACAACTATTTCGTCGTGCAATAGGTTAAATGAATCGTCTAGGTTAAAAGGAAAAAGCTAAAGCTTAACAATCGTTCTCTATATGAGAACCTAGTTTGGGATCGCTAGAGGTACGGGTACCTGTGGTCTAATAACTGCCAATTTAAGATAAGGATTTAATTGGTAAGCCGCCCGTTTAGGGAAGGAATCTCTTCTATGATATCCGTCCCATAATAAAATCGATTGTAAATTGTAATTGCCAAAGTATCACAGTAGATCTCTAAACGTCGAATTCAGACTTAATCTTGAGAAAGAATGCTACATCCGCCTATAACATTGACAACAATTCAGAAAACTGTTTATATCTAAGGAGTAGCTCTCAATGTTATGACTAACGCAAGCGGCAAGGAGGTAAGTTCGTAGTATGAGTGAAGGCAAAGCTCAAACAAGTAAGTTAGACGAACTCAAGCTGCGGACTCAACAATTGGGAGAGGCATATCGCGATCTGTTTCCTAAAGTAGACCCTGCTTTTGTCTATGATCTGATTATACGACTTGTAACGAATCCCAAGGAAACTGCACCCATCTATACTGTAGAAGTTTTCACGAAAGAAGGAACGGATCCTGAAAAATCCAAGAATCATATACTGCAAACTACTGGAACTGTTCCTTCCATATATGACAACGGTACTCACTACGTTTCAAACCATCGTCTGACACTGGAAATTCTTAAAAAACTAAACGACATTGACTATGTTCTAGAAGTAATGGGTGACTACACTGGCAGTGCAAGCTCAATAGGCGCACGTCATGAGAAGGGCGATTGGAAGCGTATCAGAGATAGGTCCGATGAATGATTAAATTGTAGACCCGGCCATACTTAATACAGTTAATAGTAGATATTAAACTTCTAACATTGAAAATACCAAAGGTTTGATATTTGTAAAAAAAATATTACCAGGCCTAAAATGACACTAGAACGTGACGGCATGGATCCATGAAAGTTAGAGTATATTTCTGCAAGGAACCTGATATTCAATCATATATCTTAAGGAAGAATAAATTGAGTAGACAGGCACTAGATACTATCTATGATTTAGTTTGGGAATGCGAATTTAAGAATATTCTTAATGTAGGTAAGATTTGGCTTAAATTTATTGAGGATGAGAAAAATCCATTTGGAATAACACTGAGAGGAAAAAGAAGTCATAACAAGATATCCTCTGGAGATATCATTCAGATGGCTAATGATTTTTACATAGTTCATAAAATTGGTGTCAGAAAATTACAAATAAATGATTAATTGATAACATAAAATAATTAGATCGAAAATTGGCTGAAAAAAATTGTCATTTCTCGGTCATTCTAGGAGACCTGAATTCTTAAAATCATGGATTGCCACGAGCTTGAATGCATTATGAGATAGTTTGCCAAATATGCTTAATATTGACAGATACACACTGTAAGATGATGGGAGCTGTATTTAGGCCAAAGGATTTCCGAAAGGGTTACGAGAAGATCACAGAGGATGCGATTAAGGATCTTAGTCCTGATACTAAAGATAGAGTGATTAAGGTTTTTAAATGTTGGGACGATATAAATTCAAGAGAAAAGTTGAAAGAGATTTTGGGTCAAGACAAAGCCGAACAGTTATTAAAAAAGATTAAACAGAAAAAAGTTGATTTAACTGATGAAGATCGAAGAGGATTAAACAGCATCTTAAGGGAGTCCCTAACATTTGATTAAATACCTATCGTTGCAGCTAGTAATATTTTCATAGTATGATAAAAAAGAGACTATTTCGATACTCCGATGAGACTCTAAATCTGAATTGTTAAAAGTTTGTTACCATTATATACAATTTGCAAAATATAAGAATAAATAAATAAATCATCCAAATAAGTAGGGGTGGTTAAAAATATTTGGAAGAAATAATAACTCAAATTTCAATTAAGGGAAAAATAATTAGACTAGTTAGAGGCGATATTACAGAAAGAAATGTAGATGTAATAGTGAATGCTGCAAACTCTTATTTGAGACATGGAGGAGGACTTGCGGCTGTCATTGTAAGAAAAGGAGGAAAAATAATCCAAGAGGAGAGTGACAAAATAGGCATAGTCCCAGTTGGTAACGCTGTTATAACAGGTTCTGGAACGTTGCCATGTAAAGCAGTTATTCACGCAGTAGGACCAAAAATTGGTGACGGAAAAGAGGATCAAAAGCTGAGATCAGCTATGAAAAATGCATTAATACTTGCTCAAGCTAATGGATTCAAAAGTATATCTATTCCTGCTATAAGCTCGGGAATATTTGGTTTTCCTAAAGATAGATGTGCAAAAATATTGATTAATGAATCAATGAGGTTTATTAAAAACTCCAGCTCGAAGACAAGAGGTTGTTGTCTTCAAACTGTAGAGTTTTGTATTCTTGATGAGGAAACATTGGAAGAGTTCAGGATGGAATTTGATAGTATGAAGGATAGTCGAATGTTAAATTGACTAGTAATATTACATACAATATGTTCTTTTAGAGCATATCCTTGTGATTTCATATATTCTTCTCATTACGTTCTTAACTGGGCTGAAATAACTTTGACAAGAATATGATCAAGGTTCACGGATATGCAGCTGAGCAGGCTAAAGCGCCCCTTGGTCCATACACTTTTGAAAGAAGGAATCCTGGAGAGAACGATGTGACAATTGACATTCAATATTGTGGGGTCTGCCATACAGACATACATCAAGTGAATGATGAGTGGGGAGGAAGGTCAACTTATCCTATGGTTCCAGGACATGAGATCACAGGTATAGTTACGGCAGTTGGAACAAAAGTGGGACGCTACAAAGTGGAAGACAGAGTGGGAGTTGGCTGTTTTGTCGACTCTTGCCGAAAGTGCGCCCCTTGTCTTGAAGGAATGGAACAGTATTGCGTGGAGGGTCCAAACTTGACATACAATGGAGTTGAAAAAGATGGAAAAACTAGAACTCAAGGAGGGTATTCCAACAAAATCGTAGTAGATGAAAATTACGTACTTCAGATTCCTGACAACCTTCCTATGGATGGTGCAGCGCCCCTCCTCTGCGCTGGTATCACTATGTATTCTCCTCTCATGCATTGGAAAGCAGGTCCTGGAAAGAAAGTTGGTATAGTAGGTCTGGGTGGATTGGGTCACATGGGAGTAAAAATAGCACATGCTTTAAATGCCCATGTCAGCGTTTTAAGCCATTCACAAAAAAAACGTGACGAAGCCAAGAAGATGGGGGCAGATAAATTCTATGACACATCTGAAACTGACAATTTGAAGAGTCTGGAGGGTTATTTTGATCTGATCATCAATACACTGTCAGTAGAAATTGATTGGAATAGTTATCTGAATCTGTTAGCCCTTGATGGGACTATGGTCGTAGTAGGGATTCCGGAGAAGGAAACGCTACTTGGCGCGTCATCGCTAATTAAACCTCGGCGCAATCTTGCAGGGTCTGTTATCGGGGGAATACATGAGACCCAGGATATGCTTAATTTCTGTAATAATTATAACATTACAAGTGATATTGAGCTTATCCCAATTCAAAAAGTCAATCAAGCTTACCCAAGAGTTGTTAGTAGCGACGTTCGCTACCGATTTGTTATTGATTCAAAGTCATTAGACGACCAAATTGAGTAACAATCAGGAAAGTGCAATTGTTATAAAATGTATCAACGTTTGGACACGAATCGTTGGGAATATGGTTACCGGACGGGCTCATAAAGTGCTCCTCAATTTTACATCTACAAAATTCTAGTTTTTGAATTTCTACTAATCTTCCGGTCGAATATTCAATCACAATCCGTTGTGCGCATTCGCCAACGAGGACTAAACTGTGATGTACGGCACAAAAATTAATCCCACTAAAGTTAAGCCCACTCAGCATACAACAGAAAATTAAGACTCTAAGATTAAAAATAGCAAAAGCTTGGTATTAGTAATAAAGATGTCTTACTAGACTTAAAGTGGTCGTTTCACCAAATATGAATTATGAATCCAAAAATGATCAAAAAGGAGATTTTAAAATGAGTATCATGCTAGATGCTCCATTCTCAAGAACAAAATACATTACAAATTCAAAACATGTTGAACCTAAAAACTTGTCCATCTTCCTAATATCAGTAGCAATAACAATGGCAATTGTATTATTGATGTACGCAGGCCTATCGTACACAGATGGTATGATGAAACAATATTCTGCATGTAGAGATAAAATAATAAGCTACGAGCAAAGTGGAATTTACAGGAGTCCAGAAGAGTTTAGATTGGCGTTAACATCCTGTGGCTCAAAATAATAACATAAGCTAAATATTTTTTAACCCTTTTTTTCAATAACTTAAGAAAAACTAAGAGGCTTATCAATCAGCATCTCCTAAAGGTTCTACAAATTTGCCTTATTCATACCAACACCGAGGTACAATTTGAAGATTGAAATTCACTTAGCTTAACATAAATAATCGAAATTTAAATAACTGAAAAAGCAAAATTATGATTATTGGCTACCAAAACGGTTATGGGTTACACTAAAAATCTAAAGGATAATGAAAAAATATTTCTAATTTGTGATCAGTGTCTCTGGAATGTAACTTGTGTTAATAAATTATATGTGCAGGAAATCCTTGGAACTAACAACTTGTGTCCAGTTTGCAATCAAGAGAAATTGTCAAGTTTTCCTGTCAAACCAGATCATTCATTTAGATTTACTAATCCCAACAAGGGATGATTTCTGTTAACTTTGTGAATAAAAAATAAATCATAAGCTCATTCAAAAATTAATTGCATTTTATCCTTAAAATGATGTAGATTACGAAAAATGTAGATCCTTATTAACTATTTAGAAAACTTTGTAAATCAACAACTGATCGGAGGTAATGAATCGAAGACAATGGACTTCAAGCATAGTCCAAAAGATCCGACCAGTTGTACTAATACTTATCATGAAAGTGACATTTAAAAGCAATGATAAAGGTAAAAAATTCCAAAATTGAGTTCTACTTTGCAAAATTAGTCATAATATTCTCTCTTAACGTGTAACCAATAATTTACTTAATGACATATCCCTAAAACCCTAAATTCGGACTACTGTTACATTATGCGTTAATTTATTAAGCTATTATACTTGATCTTTTTCTGTCTCTATTAAGGATTTAATTATTGTAGCATTTACATCATCAATATCCAAATTTTCTTTTAAATAACGTGCTAAGTCGCTAGGTGTAATTATGCCTAATGGTTTGTTTATGTCTTCATCCTTTACTACAAGCAAGTGTCTGACTTGATTTTGAATCATTATATCAGCTGCTACTCCTACTTCTGATATTGCATCAGTTGTGACTAGAGCATCAGACATTATATCTCGTACTGAGCTATCTCTACTGCTCGCATCATGAACACATACTTTTCTTACTAAATCTCTTTCTGTTATTATGCCCACTGTTTTGCTGTCAGCGTCAATCACTACTAGTGAACTTACATTTCTGTCGCGCATTTTCATCGCTGCTTCTTGGGCAGATAAAGATGCCTCAATAGTCTCTAGTTTTTCAGTCATTAAATCACCTATTTTTGTCAAATTGTCTACGCTAAATAGAATTAATTGTTATCCATATAAAGATTAGCTGAGATTTAATTGAGTTTTTCAGGTCTTAAGTTTCTAATTTTCATTCATTTTTTATGGTTCATAAATATCGCTAGCAATGTAAATGGTATTGATACTACCACAGTTACTAAGTACAGGGCAGTTAGAGAATTTGTGTCCAGGTGATATCCCAAAAAGGGTAAAACAGGAATTGGAAAGAGGAACAGGAGCCACAAACCTCCAATCAAGACTATGAATTTCCATCTTTCTCTGAATCTAGTATATGACATGCTTATGATATCATTCAATAGGAATTGATAGATATTAAGTTGTTAAAGTAAAAATTAGGAAGAAATTGTTATTGTCCCTTTCATCGTGCTTGGATGA